>Ga0209053_1000024_pt1 | contig 300835 bp, 275 predicted proteins | sample EBPBio152010_DNA_FD_185864 | JGI IMG/M metagenome (GOLD analysis project Ga0209053, IMG submission 185864) | Wastewater treatment Type I Accumulibacter community from EBPR Bioreactor in Madison, WI, USA - Reactor 1_7/15/2010_ DNA (SPAdes)... | ecosystem: Engineered > Bioreactor > EBPR >... | reverse complement strand
GCCAGCAGCGCGAACACGCTGCCCGGCTCGAGCAGGTGCCCGGCCAGCGACTCCACGTCCAGCAGCTCACGCTGCCGATCTGCCTCACCTTGCATGAGCCCAGAATTCCAGGCCCACGCCCGACCCCCGGGGAGGCGCGCCTTTTGTTCAGCAGTCTCCTAGGCACTCACCCGGCCGCCAGGCTCACCCCGAGGGTCACCATCACGGCCGCGATGACGCCGTCGAGGACGCGCCACGCGCGAGGCTTGGCAAACAAGGGCCCGAGCAGCCGGGCACCGAATCCCAACCCGGAGAACCAGATCACCGACGCCGCCGACGCCCCGGCCCAGAACCACCAACGCCGCTCCGCGTGGCTCGTGGCCACCGACCCGAGGAAGACCAGGGTGTCGAGATAGACGTGCGGGTTGAGCCACGTGAAGGCGAGCGCCGTCAACACCGCCGCCTTCAACGAGGTCGGGCCCAGGCCCCCCGCGACATCGAGGTGCTCGCCGTGCAGAGCCCGGCGGGCCGCCAGCACGCCGTAGCCGACGAGGAAAACGGCGCCCACCCACTTGATCGCCGTGATCAGGCCGGGGGCCGCTGCGACGATCGCCCCCATCCCGCCCACGCCGGCGGCGATGAGCACGGCGTCGGAGAGCGCGCAGATCGCGACGATCGGCAGCACATGACTGCGCTTGATGCCCTGGCGCAGCACATAGGCGTTCTGCGCGCCGATCGCGATGATCAGGGCCGCGCCGGTCAGCATCCCAGTCAGGGCTGCGCTCCAGGGGGAATCCATGCCGGCAACGGTAAAAGCCCCTCACACCATTAAGCCAACTCACTTTTCTTATTAATCATTAGACTTGCTGTATGGACGTGTCGCTGGAGCAGCTGCGCACCCTCGCCGCCGTCATCGACGAGGAGACCTTCGACGCCGCGTCGGCGGCCCTGGGCATCACTCCCTCGGCGGTGAGCCAGCGCATCAAGGCCCTGGAGAGTGCTGTCGGGCGGGTCCTCGTGACGCGCAGCAAGCCGGTGCGGGTCACGCCCCCCGGCGCGGCGGTCCTGCGGCTGGCCCGGGTCACCACGCGCCTCGCCGACGACACGGCGAACGAAATCGGCATCGGTGCCACCGCCGGTTTCGCCACCCTCCCGATCGCCGTCAACGCCGACTCGCTCGCCACCTGGTTCCTCCCCGCGCTCGCGCGCATGCCCGCTCGCTTTCGGGCCGTCTTCGACGTCCATGTCGATGATCAAGACCGCACCTTCGAACTCTTCAGCAGCGAGTCGGTCCTCGCCGCGGTCACCTCTGGCGCCCGACCGGTGCCTGGGTGCACAGTCACCCCGTTGGGATCGATGCGCTACTTTGCTTGCGCCGCACCGGATTTCGCCGAGGCCCACTTCCCGCACGGGCTGACGGCACAGGCACTCGCCACGGCCCCGGTCGTGGTCTTCAATCGCAAGGACTCGCTGCAGCACCGGTTCATCGCGGACGTCGCCGGCCACCCGCTTCAACCGCCCGCGCACTATCTGCCCGCGTCCGCGGACTTCGTCCACGGCATACAACTCGGACTCGGCTGGGGGCTCGTCCCCGAGCTGCAGTATGCCGCTCTCCCCCAGCGAGATTCGCTGGTGCACCTCGCGCCGGAGCGACCGGTCGACGTCCCTCTTCATTGGCAGGTATGGAGCGTGGACTCCGCGCCGTTGCGCGCACTGACCGGGGTGGTCACCGCTGCGGCGCACCGGTCCCTGGACCCGGCACGCCGCTGACGGTTGGAAGAATCACGTCATGACGGTGGTGCTGATCGCCCTCGGCTCACGCGGCGACGTGCAACCCCTGGCCACACTCGCCGCCGAGATCACGCGCCGGGGCGGCTCCGCGCTCGTCCTCGCGCCCGACGACTTCGCCGGGCTCTGTGCCGAACTGGGCGCCGACTTCGTCCCCCTCGGCGCGGACAGCCGGGATGCCGTCGACATGACGCACGCCCGGTTCGGAAAACAACTCTTCGGGAGCATATGGGGACAGGCATGGCTCTTGCGCCGGTGGGTTCGCACCGTGGCCCCGGTCGCGGCGCGCACCGCCGCCGATGCCGTGCAGCCGGGCGACAGCGTGCTGGCGGGCGTGCTGACCCGGGATCTCGCGGCGAGTCTGGCGCAGACGCGCGGGGCCCGTCCGCTGACCGTCCTCTTCACCGGCCAGCTGCCGACAGCGTTCCGCGAGAGTCACTTTGGGTTCGAGTTCTTCCGGGAATCCGCGGCATACAACCGGGCCGGCAGCCGTTTCGGCTGGCGCATCGCCAACAGCCTCGGCCTGCCCCTCGGCAACGCCGTTCGCCGACGCGCCGGCATCCGCACTCGACGCGCGCGCCGGGCCACGTCCGACGCCGACCGCCATCCGGTGCTCATCGCCGCCAGCCCGCTCGTCGTGCCTACGGCGCCGGACTGGCCGGCGACGGCGCGGCAAACGGGCTACCTGACAGGTCCCGAACCCGACGTCCGCGCGCCCGCGGAGTTGGTCGACTTCCTCGCCGCCGGGAAGCCTCCCACCTATGTCGGCTTCGGCAGCCTCGGCCCGAGCGGCGCTCACAACGATCTCGGCGTCGTCGTGGCGGCCAGCCGGCGCAGCGGCATCCGTATCGTCACCCCCGCGGTCGGGAGCGCGCGGCCCGGCTTGGTCGACGAGGGAGTGCTCGCGATCGACCCCATCGCCCATTCCTGGCTCTTCCCGCGCATGGCGGGCGTGGTCCATCACGGCGGCGCCGGGACGACCTGGGCGGGGTTGCGCTCGGGCGTGCCCTCGGCCGCGATCCCCTTCGGCGTCGATCAGCCCTATCACGCCCATCGTCTGACGTCTCTGGGGGTGGGACCCGATACCTTTCCGGTGCAACAACTTTCGTCGGAGAGCTTGGCCGGACTCCTTGCCCAGATCACCGAGGGGCGGTATGCCGCCCGCGCCGCCGAGCTGGGCACGCTTGCTCGCGCCGAGGACGGGCTGGGTGCCACGCTGGCCTACCTCGACGAGGCCGGCTACCTCGGCTGACCCCTGCACTTACCCACTGGTAACGTCGCTCTCGACCCCGTTGACGGATGGTGGAGGCCAGATGTCCGACTTTCCGTATGCCGAGCGCTTCCCCGTGCAGCGCACCCTGCCCGAGCAGGGCCGGCCGCGCTCCGAGTTGCTTGCCGAGCTGACCGCGATGGCCCAGGAAGAGGACGCGGTCTGGGAGAGCGGCAAGATCTCCGGGACGATGTACTGCGGCGATCACGAGCACTATGCCTTCCTCTCCGAGGCGTTCGCGAAATTCGCGCATGTCAATGCGCTGCAACGCGATATGTGCCCTTCGCAGACGAAGTTCGAGGGCGAGATCATCGCCATGGTGCTCGACTTGATGCACGCCGACGCCGTGACCGACACCACCCCGGCTGGCTTGGTCACCAGCGGCGGCACCTTCAGCATCCTGCACGCGATCCTCGCCTATCGAGAACACGCATCCGCGACACGCGGCATCTCGACTGCTGCCGGACGCCTGCCGAACCTCGTCAAACCCGAGACAGCGCATCCGGCATTCGACAAGGCCTGCCACCTGTTCGGCATCGAAAATCGCACTGTCCCAGTCGATCCCGCCACGACCCTGGTCGACCCCTCCGCGATGGGCGCCCGCATCGACGACAACACCATCGCCATCGTCGGGTCCGCGGGCAACTATCCCTACGGCACCATCGACCCGATCTCCGAACTCGGCCGACTGGCCCTGGATCGAGGTGTCGGGCTGCATGTCGACGGCTGCCTCGGCGGTTTCATCCTCCCCTTCGGGGAGGAGTTGGGTTACGGCATACCGCCCTTCGACTTCCGGGTTCCAGGCGTGACCTCGATCTCGGCCGACACTCACAAATACGGCTACGCCTTCAAAGGATCGTCGGTGGTCGTCTTCCGCGACAAGGCGATTCGCAACAGTCAGTACTTCCACCAGCTCGCGTGGTTGGGCGGGAAGTACATGTCGCCCGGCATGGACGGATCGCGTTCCGGAGGATTGCTCGCCGCGACCTGGGCGTCGATGACACACCTGGGCCGGGAGGGTTACCGCCGCTATGCCGGCGAGATCTTCGAGACCGCCGCGCGCCTGATGGACGTCGTGCGCAGCCACCCACCGTTGCGGATCATGGGCGACCCGACCTTCTGCTTCTCCTTCACCTCCGAGGACTTCGACATCTATCACGTCGCCGACTTCATGAAACCGCGCGGGTGGCGCTTCAACGGCCAGCAGTACCCCAACGCGATCCACCTCGCTGTCACCCGGCCCCAGACCAAACCCGGTGTGGTGGAGGCTTTTTCGTCCGACTTGGCCGACGCGGCGACCTATGCGCAAGAGCAAGCGGCCGCTGGTCGGATGAGCCAGTCGGGCGCCATCTACGGCGGGGTCGTCGGCGGCCTGACGAGTGAGGTGGAGACGGTCATGACGACGATCATGGACGGCATGCTCGACACGCAGCAGTCGCTGCCGCCCGAGGTGAGATGACCGCCGGCACTTCCGGCGGGGACGACCTCGTCCTGGCCGTCGACCTCGGCAGCGGCGGCCCGAAGATCGGCTACGTCACGCTCACGGGTGAGCCGGTCTGGTGGTGGTACGAGCGCGCGGACGCGGTCCAGGGCGCGAACGTCCAGGACCCGGAGGACTGGTGGCGCTCCATCACCGGCATCGCGGCGCAGGCCATCTCCTCCGGCGCCGTCGACGGATCCCGCGTCGTCGGCGTTGCCTGTACCGGGCAGTGGGCGAGCACGGTGCCGGTCGACGCCGACGGACTGCCCGTCGGCGAATGCCTCATGTGGAGCGACACCCGAGGCGCCGAACACTCGGCGAAACGCTTCGGCGGGCCGGTTGCGGGGTATGCCGCCCGCCCCCTCGCGACGTGGTTACGCCGCTCGGGCGGCATACCCAACCCTGCCGGGGCGGACCCGGTGGCGCACATGCTTCATCTCCAGTTCGACCGGCCCGAGGTCGAGGCGCGCTGGTTCCTCGAACCGGTCGACTACCTGACGATGCGCTTCACCGGCATCGCAGCCGCCACACCCGCGTCGATGACCGGGGCGTGGCTGACCGACAACCGCAGGCCGGACAATGCGGCATACGACCCCGTGCTGGTGCGGATGGCGCAGGTCGATGCCGACCGGCTGCCGCCGCTGGTGCCGACCGGCTCCATCGTCGGCACAGTGCGTCCGGATGTCGCTGCGCTGCTGGGTATTCCGGCGACCGCGCGCGTCGTCACCGGGCTGCCCGATCTGCAGAACGCCGCCATCGGGTCCGGCGCGGTCGGGTTGCACCAGCCGCACATCTCGCTCGGCACCTCGGCGTGGCTCTCGTGCCCGGTGCCGGGCAAGAAGACCGATGTCCTGCGGTCCATGGCGGCCGTCCCCGGCATCGGCGACGGCAACTACCTGCTTGCCAACAACCAGGACAACGCCGGCCGGGCGCTCGAATGGTTCAAGTCGGCTTTCGCCCCCGACGTGCCGTATGCCGAGTTGTTCGCCCGCGCTGCACAGGTGCCCGCGGGCGCCGGCCGGGCGCTCTTCACGCCGTGGCTCTCGGGTGAGCGCTCTCCCGTCGACGATCGCCAGGCCCGCGGCGGTTTTCACAACCTGTCCTTGGACGCCGACCGCGACGACCTGACGCGCGCCGTGCTCGAGGGGGTCGCCCTCAACATGCGATGGCTCCTGGCCGGCTGCGAACGCTTCGCCGGGCGCCGGCTCGACCCGATTCGGCTGATCGGCGGGGCCGCCCGGAACGACCTTTGGTGCCAGATCCTGGCCGACGTGTGCGACCGTTCCCTGGAACGCATCCGTGATCCGCTCGTTGCCGGGCTGCGCGGTTGCGGGTTGACCTTCGCCCTGGCCAGCGGTGCCGTCACGGTCAGCGAGGTGGGCGACCTGGTGCCGGTGGACCGATTCTTCGACCCGGATCCGGAGCATCGCGAGATCTATGACCTGCTCTATGCGCAGTTCCCGAAGCTGCACTCGCGCAACCGCACGATGTTCGTCGCACTCAACTGAGCCGATCGGCGTCCGCCCTGCGATGGGTCAGGCGCAGGTGTCGCACACCCCTGTCGCGGGGAGCTGGACGAAGCAACTCGGGCAGTAGACGGCCACCGGTTCGGGCGCGGGTGCGCGGTGAGCCGTGGCCCGGGGCGCGCGGGCGCGCGGCGACCGCTCCCCGGCAGCAGGCGACTGCAGCCGCCAGCCCCCCGCCGGCTCGGGTGCATCCGCCCAGCGGTAGCACTGCAGCCGCAGTTCGGCCGCCAGTCGCTCGCGATCCTTGGGGGTCTCCGCACCGAGCTCCAGCGACGCGAGCGCCTCGTCGAATGCCGGGCCGACCTTGCCGTGATCGGCCGTCACGAGGGCGCCGAGCGGGGGCTCCCCCTCAGCGACACAGGCCTGCGTCAGGTGCGTGAGGAAGGTCCCGATCCACTTGTTGAGGCTGGGATTGACCTCGATCCCGCTGCGCGACAGGACGTGCTGCGCCAACTCGCGCTGGGTGGTCACGGCATACGGCCGGCTCGCAACCGTGGCGAGGAACTCCCGCGCGATCGGGATCCATTCGCTCTCGGCCGCGCTGCGCCCGATGAGGGAACCATCGCGAGCCCGGGCGAATGCCCCGATCCCGCTCACCGCCGGGCTTCCGATCGATCCACGACCGCAAGCCTACGTCGGCCCGGTGGCCGGGAGTTGACGGCGACGCGTCCACCGGGCGACGTCAGGCCCCTTGGAGCGGGCGCACCTCGATGACATTGCCGCAGGCAGCTTGGGCCTCCGTGGCGAGGGCCACGGCTTCTTCGTCGTCGGTGGCCTCGACGACCCAGAAACCGCCCATCATCTCCTTGGCCTCGCAGAACGGCCCGTCCGTGCTTGTCGAGAATCGGGGCCGGCCGGGTGCCGTGCCTTCACTGTCCCTACGACCGGGCCCGACCGTATGCGACAGCTCGCCTCACGTTTGATCCGGCCCGGAGCGGCGGCGGGTCCCCGTAGTCTGGGCCACATGCCCAAGCCGCCCGCAGCCGAGGTCATCGCCGGCGACCGTGTCGTGCGGGTTTCCTCCCCCGACCGGGTCATCTATCCGGCCACCGACACCACCCCCGAGGTGACCAAGGTGATGGTGGCGCAGTATTTCGCGGACGTCGAGGACGGGCTGATGCGGGCCCTGCGCGATCGGCCGACGGCCCTGGAGCGGTGGACCAAGGGGGTTCTTCCGGGTATGACGCTCGGCACCGGCCGGCCGGGCGAGAAGGCGGATGCGTTCTACCAGAAGCGGGTTCCGGTCGGCGCGCCCGACTATCTCGAAAGCTGCGAGATCACTTTCCCTTCTGGCCGAACGGCTTTGGAGGTGTGTCCCACCGAGATCGCCGTGCCGGTGTGGTGCGCGCACATGGGCACGCTGACCTTCCACCCGTGGCCGGTGCGCCGCGACGACGTGGACCACCCCGACGAGTTGCGCATCGACCTGGATCCGCAGCCGGGGACTGACTTCACCGATGCGGTGCGGGTCGCCGGTGTCGCCAAGGACCTGCTCGACGAACTCGGGATCGCCGGCTGGCCGAAGACGTCCGGCAACCGGGGCGTGCACATCTACGTCCGCATCGAGCCGCGCTGGAGTTTCGAGGAGGTCCGGCACGCCGCGATCGGCTTCGGCCGCGAGTTGGAGAAGCGCGACTCGGGCGTCACCACCGCGTGGTGGAAAGAGGAACGGGGAGAACGCATTTTCATCGACTTCAACCAGAACTGCCGGGACCGGACGATCGCCTCGGCGTACTCCCTGCGACCCAAGCCGGGTGCCCCGGTCTCGACGCCGATGACGTGGAGCGAGCTTGCTGACGTGCGCGACCCCGCGGCATACAACCTGTTCACGGTGCCCGAGCGACTCGCCGACGGCGACCCGTGGGCCGGGATCGACGAGCGCGCCTTCTCGATCGACCCGCTCCTGCGCCTGTATGAGGAGTCCGGCCTGGGAGAGATGCCGTTCCCGCCCGACTATCCGAAGATGCCCGGGGAGCCGCCGCGGGTCCAGCCGAGCAAGAAGGTCGCCGCCCACTGGGACGCGGACGGCAACCGCATCGAGGACTGATCGAGGAGTATGACGCGGTGGGACTGACGCTGCTCGCCGTGGCCTTCGACGCCGAGGACCCGCGCTCGGTCGCGGAATTCTGGGGAGCCCTTCTGGCGCGTGAGCTGAGGCCGGACGGTGACGGGTGGGTGCTGCCCGGGTCGGCGACCCAAGTGGGACTGCAGTTCGTCCCGGTGCGCCCCGACACCAATCCCGGCGGCCGCCGCCTGCACCTGCACGTCACCAGCGAAACCCTTGCCGCGCAAGGAGAAACAGTCGAGCACGCGCTGAGGCTCGGCGCGCAGCATCGCGATGTCGGGCAGCGGCCCGAGGAGGGGCATATCGTGCTCGCCGATCCCGGCGGCAACGAATTCTGCGTCATCGATACCGGCAACGCCTACCTGGCGGGTACCGGCCGGCTGGGCGAGGTGACGTGCGACGGCACGCAGGCGGTGGGCCACTTCTGGAGTTCCGCACTGGGCTGGCCGCTGGTGTGGGACCAGGACGAAGAGACCGCCATCCAGTCGCCCGCCGGCGGGACGAAGATCGCCTGGGGCGGCCCGCCGATGGCCGCCAAGCGTGGACGCAACCCACAGCACTTCGTCCTGGAGGTCGGCGCCGCTGAGCGGGAGCGCGAAGTCGCCCGGCTGACCGGGCTGGGGGCACGGCATACCAGCCCTCCGAGCGACGGACCGGCGGAGCTCACCGACCCGGACGGCAACGAATTCGTCGTCCGCGCGCGCTGACGAATGGTGTTCAGCCGCGCTGGTATTCGCGGATCCAGGCGCCCATCCCCGGCAGGGTGAAGCGCAGCCTGCCGCGGCCGGCCGCCTCGATGACGCCGCGGTCGATGAGCCGGGCCCGCGGCACGCTGATGGCCCGTGACTCCCGGCCCATGGTCGTCGCGATGTGCTCGCGCGGGACGATCTCCTCGCCATAGTCGGCCATGGCCCCGAGGAAGGCCTGCTCCAGATCGCTCGCGGAGTCCCATCGCGCGCGGCACATGGCGGCCAGCTGACCGCGCATTCGGTCCTCGCCGGCGTGCAGGTCGTCGAGCTCGAGCGTGTCCCCCGTGCGGGGCGCGGCGGCCTGCCACGTGGAGTCCCCGACGAGCTGCAACAGGTAGGGGTTGCCGTCGGCGATATCGAGGCCCGCGGAGATCGCATCCGCCGCCCACCCCACCCCCTCCTCCTGCGCCGGCTCCTCCAACACCCGCCGCGAATCCGCGTCGTCGAAACGGTCGATCCCGATGAACTCGCTGCGCTCGCCGAAGGTCGCCGCGCGCATGATCATCTCCGGCGTGGACGGCAGCCCCGCGGTCATCAGCGCGAGGGGATTCTCGGCGCGCCGGCCGGCGAGGTTCTGCATGGCGTTCAGGAGGACTCCGACCTCGGCATACGGTGCGGCGTGCAACTCGTCGATGAGCACGAGCAGGCCCGCGCCCCCGCGCGCCCGGATCGCCGCGGCCGCCTCGTGCAGCATCCGCTCGAGGCTGGAGATCGCGCCGGTCGGCACCTCGGGCGCCGCCCCGCGCGCGAACTCCGTCGAGAAGCCCACCCCGAAGATCGCGAACTCCACCGAGATGGTGTCGAGCACCCGCTTGGTCGACCGGTCGTCGAGCACCTCGGCGTCGATCAACGCCCGCCGCACGCTCGCCGCCAGCTCGGTGAGCATCGGGCTCCCCTTGGCGCAGGCCACCCACGCGGTGACGAACCCCAGCTCGCGGGCCCGGTCCTCGGTGTCGCGCAGGAGTGTCGTCTTGCCCAGGCCACGCGGCGCGTGCAGGACGACCGGTGGCCCCGCCAACTCGCCGTATGCCGTCACCCGCGCCAGCAGGTCGGCCAGCCGGCGGCGCTCGGCGGCCCGGCCGACGAGCACCCGGGGCAGGTCACCGGGGGTGAAGGGACTGGGGATCAGCACTACCCACCTCGCGAGGATCGTTTGTTATACATCGTTTGTTATACATCGGCTGTCTATAACAATCGCTATCGACGATCGCCACTCTCCCATGCGGCACCGACAATGACCCCACGACGCGTGCGACGGTTGGCGACCATAGGCCGCCAACCGTCGTGCTTGGTGAGACGCCGTCAGGCGGAGGGGCTCCAGCGGTAGCCGGTGGGCTCGCCCTCGCCCAGGTCGACGATCGCGGCCACCGGGCCACCGCCGTCGGGGCCCTGGTGCGCGGCGGAGACGGAGACGAACACCGCCGGGTCGCCGGTCACCGATGCGGTGACGCCGCCGACGCAGCTCTTGATCTGCCGGTGCCAGTGCACGTCGGAGTCGTCGAGCATGGCGTTGCGGCGGCCGTGGACCTGGCCATCTGTGGATGCCTCGCACTTGAGGAAGACATTGACGAGGCGGCCATCGATGTCGCTGGACAGCGCCCGCTCGGGCAGGTCGAGGCCCGCGTCCTTGATGGCCTCCCAGATGCCGCCGGCGTCGAGGGCGTCGTTCATGACCGAGTGCCCGATCCGGTAGCGGCCGCCGATGCCCTTGGCGTTGCCGACCACGACGACCTGGGCCTGGTCGAGTTCGACCCCGGAAGAGCAGGAGGCGACCGAGGAATACTTGGCTCGGTTGTGCATGACGTCCTCGTCGCTCACCGAGTCGACCTCTCCGAGGGCCTTGGCGATGCCGAGGGCGGTGCAGCCGTTGGAGAGGTCCATCGACTCGTGCGTGTGCTCGGTCCAGACGCTCTTGCCGCGCGACTTCGCGTCGCGGATGGTGTGGATGGTCAGCAGCGGCGTCTTGGTCTGGACGTAGTGCACGTCGGCCGGGTCGGTGATGCCGGCCCGCTCCATCGCGACCTTGACGGCGTCGGCCACCTTATCGACCATCGCGACATAGCCGATCTCCTCCGGCAGCAGGTGCTCGCTCATGGCGAACCCGACCGTCAGCCGCGGTTGGTCGGTCTTCTCGGTCTTGTCCGCGGGCACGGTCGCGAAGATCGTCGCGTGCGGGCTGATGACGCCGTCGGTGCCGCCGGACCAGACGATCGGCACCTGCTTGACCTGCTCCTCGGGGGCGCCATTGGCCATCAGCACCTCGCGGAAGGCGCGGTCGGCGATGATCCGGGTGTAGTCGTTGACGCCGCCATTCCCCTCCGTCTTGCCGATGATGGCGATGACGCGGCTGGCCTCCATGACGCCGTCGTCGAGCAGCTTCTGCAGCTCGGACGCGTCGGCGACGGAGTGGATCGGGACCTTGCGTACTTCGATTGCGTCAGGCACTTCGGGTGACCTTTCTGTCGGTGCTCACATTGGCGTTTTCGTTGCTGGGTATGCTGTTCGGCTCGGCTTGGGTGGCCCGGTCACCCGGGCGTGATGACCGTTCCGACGTCGTCGGCGTCGGGATCGATGGCGTCCCCGATCTTGTCGAGGGAGGTGATCACACTGCACCGGCCCCCCTCGTCGATGAACCGCAACGCCGCCTCGACCTTCGGCCCCATGGAGCCGCTCGCGAACTCGTCGTCCGCGGCATACTGTCGCATCTCCGCGACCGTCACGGCTTCGAGGGCCCGCTCCTGCGGCGTTCCCCATCCGACCATCACGTTCTCGACGTCGGTGGCGATGACGAGCACGTCGGCGTCGAGGGCCTTCGCCAGCACCGCGGCCGTGAGGTCCTTGTCGATGACAGCCTCGACACCGTGGAGCTCGCCGGCGCTGTCGCGAACCACCGGTATGCCGCCGCCCCCCGCCGCGACGACGAGGTAGCCCGCGTCGAGCAGGGTCGTGATCGTCCCGGTCTCGAGCACCTCGAGCGGCTCCGGTGAGGCGACGACGCGGCGCCAGCCCTTCTCGCCCCGGTCCTCCCACGTCTGGCCATGGTCGATGAGAACCTTCGCTTCGTCGTGCGACAAGTAGCGGCCCACCGGCTTGGTCGGGGTGGCGAATCCCTCGTCGTCGCCGTCGACGAGGGTGCGCGAGATCAGGGCGGCGACAGGGCGCTCGACGCCGTGGCGGCGCAGTGCCGCTTCGAGGCTGTTGAGGACGGTGAAGCCGATCGTGCCCTGCGTCTGGGCGCCGCACCAGTCGAGCGGAACAGGCGGCACGACATTGGCGGCCAGCTCGTTCTTGACGAGAAGGTTGCCCACTTGCGGGCCGTTGCCGTGGGTGAGCACGACGTCGTGTCCGCGGACCACGAGTTCGGCGACATGCGTCATCGCGGTGGCGATGGCGTCGATCTGCGCCTGCGGCGTGGCGCTGCCGTCCGCTGCAGTCATGGCGTTGCCGCCGAGGGCGACGATGATCCTCACGCGTCGAAGCCTAGGAATGTGGTCCCGGACTCGGCGTTGTCAGCACCTGCCCACGAGTCGGCCTTTCGTTGGCACATTGCCATGTATGCCGCACCCATGTCACCGCAGGACGGTGCCGATGCGGCGGTAGCGGTCGTGGCGGGCGGCGAGCCGGGAGGCAGGGCGCATGGCGACGAGATCGGACAATTCGCCGGCGATCGCCTGCGCCATCCGGGCACAGAACTCCTCGGGTTCGTCGGCGGCATCCGGGCGCTCGGCGACGATCCGGTCGACAATGCCTTCCGCCAGCAGGTCGAGGGATCGGACATGTTGCTGGGTCGCCAGATCGGGGGCGTGGCTCGTGTCCCGGAAGAGGATGGCGCTCGCGCCTTCCGGCGGCAGCGGCGACAACCACGAGTGTTGCGCGGCGATGACCCGGTCCGCGGGCATGAGCGCGATCGCGCCACCGCCGGTGCCTTCACCGAGCAGGACACACAGGGTGGGTTGGGACTGGACGACCATCTCGGCCAGCGACCGGGCGATCTCGCCGGCCAGGCCGCCCTCCTCGGCCTCCTTCGACAAAGCCGCGCCGGAGGTGTCGATGATCGAGACCAGGGGCAGATCGAGGTCGGTGGCGAGCCGCATACCGCGGCGGGCCACGCGAAGTCCGCTGGGAGACAAGGGTTTATCGGGCGTCTGGCGGCTGCGGTCCTGACCGAGGACGACGCAGGGTTGCGCGCCGAACCGGGCGAGCGCCAGAAAAAGGGAGCGGTCCGTTTCGCCCGCACCCGTGCCGTGCAGCGGAATCACTTCCGACGCACCGAGTTTCAGCAGGTCCCGAACGCCGGGGCGGTCCGGGCGGCGAGATCGGGTGATCGACTCCCATGCGGGGATGTCGGCGAGCGCCTCTTTCGCAACCGGTGGGATCGGCGAGGCGTGGCGCGGCTCGAGCAGCAGGTGGAGGAAGCGACTGGCTTGTGTCGCAAGGACTTCCACGGGCAGCACGGCGTCGAGCAGGCCGTTGTCATAGAGGTTCTCGGCCGTCTGCACCCCAGTGGGGAAGGGCTGCCCATAGAGCGCCTCGAAAACCCGCGAGCCGAGGAAGCCGACCGTGGCCCCGGGCTCGGCGACGGTGACATGGCCGAGGGAGCCCCACGAGGCGAAGACGCCGCCGGTCGTCGGGTGCCGCAGATAGGTGATGTAGGGCAGTTTGGCCGCCTTGAACACGGCGACGGCCGAGGTGATCTTGACCATCGTCGCGAAAGCCGGTGTGCCCTCTTGCATTCGGGTGCCACCCGAGGACGGGGTGGCGAACATCGGCAGCCCCTCGCGCGTGGCGCGCTCGAAGGCGAGCACGATGCGCTCTGCGGCAGTGCGCCCGATGGATCCGGCGAGGAAGCGGAACTCCCCGGCGATGATCGCGACCCGGCGACCGCCGATCCGGCCCTCGCCGGTGATGATCGACTCGTCCGTGCCGGCCTTTTCCGCGGCCGCGGCGAGCTCGGCCTCATACTCGCTGCCGGGCCGGGCAACGGCGAGTGGAGGCCCGTCCCACGACGTCCACGACCCGTCGTCGAGGACGGTGTCGAGGAGTTCGCGGGCCCCGAGGCGGCGTGGTTTGTCGCGGGTTTCCCTATCACTCATCGCTGTCCGCCAGCCAGGCGCGGATCGACTCGTTGTGCTCCCCGAGCCCCGGGGGCGGCAGGTGCGCCTCGCGCCCACCCGAATAGGCATTGTCGTCGAAGCGCAGCGGCGAGCCGGGGATGGTGATCTCGCCCAGCACCGGGTGGTCGACCTTCAGCAACAAATGCTGGCTCGCGACCTGGTCCCAGGTGTAGACCTGATCGATCGTGCGCACGTGACCGCAGGGGACGCCGATCTCTGCGAGCTTCACGAGCACTTCCTCGCTGGTGTGACCCGCGAGTGCGGCGTTGACAGCGGCCACGACGGCGTCGCGGTTGTGCACCCGCTCGCGGTTGGTCGCCATACCCTCGGCAGCGGGGTCGAGGCCGAACGCATTGGCGAACTTGACCCACAGGCTCTCGGCGGCACAGGCGATCTGGATCGGACCGTCGTCGGCCTGGAAGAGTCCGTAGGGCGCGATCGACGGGTGATGATTGCCCTGGGCGTGACCGACTTTGCCGCCGACAAGGTAGTTGGTGCCGTGCATGGCGTGGGCACCGATGACCGAGGCGAGCAGGCTGGTGCGCACGACGCGCCCCTTGCCGGTGCGTTCGCGCTCGTAGAGCGCCGCGACGACGCCGAAGGCGCCGTTCATGCCCGACAGCAGGTCGCCGATCGGGACGCCGACCCGCTGCGGGTCGTCGGGCGCGGAGCCGGTCACGGACATCAGGCCGGCTTCGCCCTGGGCGATCTGGTCGTATCCGGCGCGCCCGCCTTCGGGTCCGTCGTGACCGAAACCGCTGATGGACAAGACGATCAGCCGCGGGTTGAGTTCGTGCAGGTGCTCGTTCGAGAAACCGAGCCGGGCCAGGACTCCCGGCCGGAAGTTCTCGACGAGCACATCGGCGCGCCCGGCGAGCCGCGTCAGGATGTCGCGGCCGTCGTCGGACTTCAGGTCCAGCACGATCGATTCCTTGTTGCGGTTGGCCGCCAGGAAATAGGTCGAGATGTCGTGGTCGGGGCCGACGAACGGCGGCCCCCAGCCGCGGGTGTCGTCACCGGTCTCGGACTCGATCTTGATCACCCGCGCCCCGAGGTCGCCGAGCATCATCCCGGCCTGCGGGCCCGCAAGGGCACGGGAGAGATCGATGACGGTGATGCCGTCGAGAGGACCGGACACGGTGGGCTCCTTCGCTCGCCAGGTCCTTCGAGCCTAGAGCGCTCTCCCGCTCCGACCGGCGTCAGGTTCTGGCAACTCCCGTCACACAACGCTGGCAGGAGTTGCCCACCACACTCAGTTGATGATCAGCGCTGTCACGACATGGGCCAGCTGCCCCGCCACATGCCCCAACTCGTAACGGCGCCCGCCCTGAGGTGTCACCAGTTGGGGTTCCTCCGGCGTGGAATGGCCCAACTCGTGACAGGCCGGTCGCCCCGGGATCTGAGCGATCAGGAGTTGTGAATCAGGCGCAGCAGCGTCCCGTCGGGATCGACGAGGTAGCCGATCCGCAGCCCGGACGACTCGACGGTCGGCAGGTGCAGCCGTGGCCATCCGCGGTCGGCCACCGGCGCGACCGGCTCGCAGGCCGCCACCAAGGCGTCCAGATCGTCGACCCGCAGGCAGCAGCTGAACGAACTGGTCTCCGGGTCCACCTCCGGGAAGGGGAAGAACTCCAGCATCAGATCCCCGCGATAGAGGACCAGCCAGGCCTCGTCCCGGAAGCCCACGTCGAATCCCAGTGCGGCATAGAACGCAACCGTGGCATCCATATCGCGCGTCGGCAGGTTTGGAGTCGCACGATCCACCGTTTCAGCATATCACCGCCGCATTGTGGGCGAACGGTCATGCGACGGAAAGCACGTTCTCCCACGTTGACGGCGCGCCGCCGAGCAGGCGCGGGAGAATGGTGGAGTCGCCGGCGAATCCTTCGCGGTCGTATGCGGTGAACATCGCCAGCAGGTCGGCGCGCGGCTGCGGGGCGAGAGCCGCCCCGGGGCCGGCGAGCCATTCTTCGCGGCTGATCTGCGTGGCTCGCACGGGCCGGCCGAGCACGTCGGCGGCGATGGCGGCCAGTTCGCGCACGCTGAGTTCCTGCGGCCCGGCCAGGTCATATGCGGCATGGTCGAGCTCGCGCGTTAGCACCGCGGTGGCTGCCACCTGTGCGATGTCGTCGAGGTCGACATTGGTGAAGGGCACGTCGAGCGAGTAGGGCACAGCGATCTCGCCAGCAAGCGCGGCGGGCCGGAGATTCTGGTGGTATGCCGCGGGCCGCAGAATCGTCAGCCCGAACGGCTTCTCGCGCAACAGCTTCTCGGCCTCGTGCTTGCGCAGGTGATGCGGCATGGCCGTGTCGTCCGGGTGCATCACGGAGTGATAGACCACTCGCGGGATACCGGCTGCCACCGCAGCATCCGCGATGTGCCGCACCATCTCCACTTCGCGCGCATTGACATTAGGCGCGATGACATAGACGGCGTCGACGCCGGCCAATGCGACGCCGAGGCCCTCCCCCGTCGCGAGATCGACCGGCACCCGGCGCGCGGCCGCATCCTCGTGAATCGGCGTCGATGAGCCGGGCCGCACGGCGCAGCGGACGCGAGCCCCACGGCATACCAGAGCCTTCGTGACGGCGCGGCCAGTCTTGCCGGCCGCACCCGTCACGAGCACCTCGGTCACAGCCAGTCGAACTCGTTGGCGTTGGCTCCGTCCGCGGCCAGCCGGGCATAGCCCGGGCCACGATCGAAGAAGGCCTCTTCGCCACGGGCAGAACGCATTTCGGCGCGCAGCGCATCACTGGCTGCCGCGTCGATCGTGACATCGTCCTTGGTGCCGCCGGCGACGACGCCATAGGACTCGCGGGCGCCGTCGAAGGAGACCTTGCCCCAGCGCAGGTCCCGCTCCACTTCGTCATAGGGCCGCTCGAGCGGGTCGCCCCAGCCGCCGCCGCCGGTGGTGCGGATGCGGATGATCTGCCCAGCCTCAACGACCTCGGCGTCGGCCAACGCGTCGACCATGCGCTCGTCCGGCCCGCCGAGGTCGATGGTCACCTCGAAGGGCCGGCCGGCCTTGCCACCCTTGACGCCCCAGCACGCGAGGATCGAGCGGTCGGCAATGGACATGAAGTGCGCGTCCTTGAGCATGCGCAGGTGCTTCTCGTAGCCGAGACCGCCCCGATAGCGGCCTGCCCCACCGGAATCCACCGCCAGGCCCAGGCGCTCGACGATGAACGGGAAGCGGGATTCGGTGAACTCGGTCGGCAGGTTGCGGCTGTCGGGGACGACGTGGATGGTGTCCTCACCGTCGGCGTAGTAGCGGCCGCCGGAGCCGCCGCCGAGCACCTCGCGCATGAGGTAGTCGTTGTCGTCCATGTCCTTGCCGTAGACCCCGGTGTAGCGGATCGTCTCCTGGTCGGCCGGCATCTGCCCGTCGACGGCCTTGGCGACGACCCCGGCGAGGACGCCGAGCAGCCGCAGGATGACGAAGGTGCGCGCGTTGGTCGGGGCCGGATAGATCGGCGTGAGCAGAGTTCCCTTGGGCGGGAACCGCATTTCGATGAGCGGCACGATGCCCTCGTTGACATCGAGCTCGGCCATCCGCTCGGGGGTGTCGGCGAGATTGCGCAGGATCGGCGCGAGCCACTTCTTGAGGAAGTTGCCGCCGACATAGTCGCCGCAGTGGTTGATCGGGCCCTTGGCCTGCGGTGCGGTGCCGGTGAAGTCGATGATCAGGCGCGGGCCGTTCCCCGGTCCCCCGGTCTCTTCCTTGATCAGGGTGATCCGCTGCGTATGCAGTTTGGGCTCGTCCACGCCGTCGTGCTCGGCGTAGTCCTCCCAGACGTAGGTGCCGGTGGGGATCTTGGAGAGGATCTCGCGGCGGTAGGTCTCGGTGGTCTTGTCGAGGATCGCGTCGAAGGCGGCCTCGACGGTCTCGCGGCCGTAACGCTGGAAGAGTTCGGACAGGCGACGGGCACCCATCAGGCAGGCGGAGCACTCGGCGTCGAGGTCGGCGGCGAGGCTGTCGGGCATCCGGCTGTTGCGGGTCATGATCCGCAGGGCGGCCTTGTTGGGAACTCCCTTGTCCCACAACTTGATCGGCGGGACGGAGAGCCCTTCTTCGAAGACCGTGGTCGCGCCCGAGGGCATCGAGCCGGGCACGGCTCCACCGATGTCGTCGTGGTGGCCGAAGGCCTGCACGAACGCGACGACCTCGCCCTTGTCGAAGACGGGGACGGTCACACACAGGTCGGGCAGGTGCCCGATGCCGCCCTCGGATTCGTAGACGTCGTTGTGGAAGAAGACGTCGCCCTCGGCCATCTCCTCGAGCGGGAAGTCACGAGCGATGGGGTGGACGAGCGCGCTATAGGAGCGGCCGGTCAGCTTCCGCAGCTGGCGGTCGTGGATGCCGGCGCGGAAGTCGTGGGCGTCGCGGATCATCGGGCTGCGGCTGGTGCGCGCGATAGCGGTCTCGACCTCCATCTCGACGCTCGCGAGGGTCCCTTCGACGATCTCGACCACGATGGGGTCGACGTGGGTGCCCTCGGGGGTGAGCCGGTTGCCGTGCTCGTATGCCGTGGGCAGGCCCGCGGGGTTCGGCGCGTCCGGGTCGGGGGTCGCGTGGTTGATGCGGGTGGCGGCGGTGTTGCACATCTCGCACATGTCAGGCCTCCTTGGTGATCACGAGGTTGCCGAAGCTGTCGACACGGACGGTGAAGCCGGGGTGGACCGGCACGGTGGAGCCGAACTCCTCGACGATCGCTGGGCCCGAGAAGCTGTCACCTGCTCTCAGGTCCGGCCGCCAATACACGGGGGAATCGACATAACCTTGGTCGGCTTCGAAACACACTGGGCGAGTTGACTTTTGGGCCCTCTCAGTCAGCGCTGGCGCGCCGTCCGAGGAGGCGATCTCCCGGATCGTCGGCCGGGTGATCGGGCCGATGCCCGAGACGCGCAGGTTGACCCACTCGACTTCCTGGGTGGGGTCGTCACGGAAGTCGTAGCCATACAGCGTGCGGTGCTCGTCGTGGAAAGCGGCGGCCACGCCCGCGGCATACGACTCGTCGACGGTGCCCTCGGGGGCGTGCACGCGCACCTCATACGCCTGCCCGAAGTAGCGCAGGTCGACGGTGCGCACGTACTGGTGGGTCTCGTGCGCGAAGCCTTCCTTGTCGAGCGCGGCCTGGGCGCGCTCGGTCAGGGCGGCGAAGGTGTGCTCGATGGCGGCATAGTCCAGCGTGGACTGGCGGGCGACGGCCGTCTGGACGTAGTCGTTCTTGACGTCGACGGTCAGCAGGCCGAAGGCGCTGACGTTGCCGGGGTTCGGCGGGACGACGACACCGGCGAGGTCGAGGATGTCGACCAGGCGGCACGAGAGCAGTGATCCGGAGCCGCCGAAGGTCGTCAGCATGAAGTCGCGCACGTCGAGGCCGCGCTTGACGCTGACCTGACGCAAGGCGTTGGCCTGGTTCCAGGCCGAGATCTCGAGAATGCCTGTGGCACAACGCTCGAAGTCCAGGCCGAGCTTGCCGGCAAGGGCCTCGATGCCGGCGCGGGCCGCGTCGACATCGAGCGGGATCTCGCCGCCGAGCAGGTGCGGAGGTATGCGGCCCAGCACGACGTGGGCGTCGGTGATGGTCGGCTCGGTGCCACCCTTGGCGTAACACAGCGGGCCGGGATCGGCACCCGCCGACTGGGGGCCGACCTTCAAAGTGCCTTCGGGGGTGATCCAGGCGATCGAGCCACCGCCGGCACCGACGGTGACGACATCGATCATCGGGATCTTGCTCGGGTAGGCGCCGACCGTGCCCTCGGTCGTCAGGGTTGGTTCGCCGTCGAGGACGACCGAGACGTCCGTGGACGTGCCGCCGCCGTCGCACGTCAGCACCTTGCCGAAGCCGGCCCGCTGGGCGATGAGCGCGGCCCCGAGGGCACCAGCGGCCGGACCCGACAGGACCGTCGTAATCGGCTGGTGGACAACCTCATCCGCCGAGAGCACTCCGCCATTGGACTTCATGACATAAAACGGAATCCCACGGGGGGCTCCGCCCCCCGTGTCCCCCCCGGACTGCGTCGCGCTCGCCCGCGTGAAGTCGTCAAGACGGTCGTGGATGTTCTTCACGTAGCGAGAGACATTGGGCTTGACCGCGGCATCGACGAGGGTGGTCATCGAGCGCTCGTACTCGCGGTACTCGCGCAGCACCTCCGAGGAGATCGAGACGACGGCCTCGGGGTGCTCCTCCGCGAGGATGGCGCGCATCGCCAGCTCGTGAGCGTCCTCGGCATACGCGTGCAGGAAGCACACGCCGATCGTGGTGATGCCCTGGTCCTTGAACCACCGGGCGACCTGACGGGCGCCCTCGGCGTCGAAGGGGCGGATCTCGTTGCCGTGGAAGTCGAGGCGGCCGCCGACGGTCTTGACGAAGTCGGCCGGGACGATGCGCGGGGGCTTGACCCAGAAGTAGGAGTTGCCGTAGCCGTCCGGCACCGCCTGTCGGGCGATCTCGAGGATGAACTCGTAGCCCTCGGTGGTGATGAACCCGAGCGCCTCGACCTTGCCTTCGAGCAGTTTGTTCGTCGCGACCGTGGTGCCGTGGCTGACGGCGGTGATGTCCTCGCCGCTCGCGCCCATCTGCTCCAGGACCTTCGCCATCCCGTTGATGAATCCGTCGGCCGGATTGCTCGGGGTGCTGGGGGTCTTGGTGGTCACCATCTCGCCGGTGACCTCGTCCAGGGCCACCACGTCGGTGAATGTGCCGCCGGTGTCAATTCCTACGCGGATGCGCCGCTGCGCCGTCTCAGTCACGTCCCCGATTCAATCGACCCCGGGGCACGACGCGCCTTGTCACAACCTGACAACGAACGCCGCGATCCCCGGCGAACCTCACCGGTCGAGCCCTCCGTGCTCCCGCTTCGCGGCTCCTTCACGTCGACAGCGCACGACACGCCGCAATGCGCCGGGTATGACGGCGTGTCGTGCACTCTCGACTCGGGCCGGGGCGGATCACTCCTCGACGGCGGTGTCGGCAAAGGCGTGGTGCTTGTGGGGAAAGCCGACCTTCGCCGGCGCCTGGAGGTCGTCGAGGTGTTTCTTGATCAGGTCGAGATTGCGGTCGCGAAGGTGGTCGAAGGCCTGGCCGATATTCGAGCCCGGGGTGAGGGAGGCCATCGCCTCGTCCGGGTCGAGGCGGGCGCTCACCCAGCCTTCGTGGGTGGCCGCCTTGGCGACGATGTGGGCGATGGGCGTGACGATATGGGAGTTGCCGAAATAGAGCACGCCGGCCGGGTCGGCGCCGACGGCATTGGCGCCGATGACGTATACGTGGTTGTCGTAGGCCCGGGCGCGCGAAGTCAACTCCCAGATGTCCGCCGAGCGCAGCAACGCCGAGGGGCGGCAGATGATCTCGGCGCCCTGGACGGCCTGGATGCGCGAGAGCTCGGGGTAGTCGCCGTCGAAGCAGATGATCATGCCGATCCGGCCGAGGTCGGTGTCACAGACGGCGACGGTGTCGCCCGGCGTCACCCAGCCGCCGCCGGTGATGATCTCGGAGCAGAAGGGGTGGGTCTTGCGATAGACGCCGAGCACCTCGCCGGTCCGGTCGATCAGGGCCGAGGAGTTGTAGACGATCCCCCGCTTGGGGCCGCGCTCGTAGGTGCCGACACAGATGACGACGCCGAGTTCCTTGGCCAGATCCTGCACCGGCTGGACGATCCCGCCCGGCAGCTCACTGACCAGGTCCCACAGCTCTTCGGGTGAGCAGTCGGGAGTGAAGCCCGTCGTGGCCGACTCCGGCAGGACCACCAGCTCCGCATCGGTCGCCGCGACGCACTCGCGGGTGAAGTCGACGCACTTGGCGACATTCGCCGCGATCGACTCCCGCGTCAGCGGCCCCGGGACCGGGGCGATCTGGATCGCCGCCGCGGTGAAGGCCTTCATCGGCCTAGCCCGCGGACCGCCGCTCCCAGGGCCACACCGGCGAGGGCGACGAGTCCACCGACGGCAACCCCGAGCGCAAAACCGTTCTCTCCCAGCCCGATCCCACCTCCGCCGGCAGCGGCGGCAGGGCGGCCCGCATACGACACCGGACCTGCGGCCGCACCGACCAGCTCACCAGCCCGCTCCGCCGGGGCGCCCACAGCCGCCGGTTCCGCCGGCCGCACTCCGGCGATATCGGCGTCGACGGCCTTGAAGAATTCGCCGGCCATCTTCTTCGTGACGCCGGTCAGCATGCGCTGGCCCACCCCGCCGATCATGCCGCCGACGATCGCATCGGCGTCGAAGGTCAGGTCCGTCCCGCCGGCCGCCGACGGGGCGAGCGTGACCGCCACGTCCGCCGCCACCGTGCCCGGCCCGCCGGCGCCCTGGGCCTTCATGGTGAAGGAGCCGGGTTCGTTCTTGTCGGCGATGGCGACGGTCCCGTCATAGGTGCCCTTGACCGCGGCCACGCCGGCGGTGATCCGCATGGCGTAGGCGTCCGGGCCGGTCTCCGTCAGGGTCTCGCAGCCGGGCAGGCACCGGGCCAGGACGGCCGGGTCCATGAATGCGGCCCACACCTGGTCGACGGGTGCCTGCAGGGTGTGCGCTCCGGAGATTTTCATGACTGCTCCCTATTCGGTGGTGGTGGAGTGGGCGCGACGCAGCGACGGGATCTCCCCGCGCTCGTGCCGCTGGCGCAGCTCCCACAGTTCGACGGGCGAGATCGGCATGCGCGTGATCGGGAAGCCTTCGGCGTCCTCGATGGCCGAGGCGATGACCGCGCTGCCCGGGATGGTCCCCGCCTCGCCGGCTCCCTTGATGCCCAACGGATTCAGCGGCGACGGCGTCTCGAGGTGATCGGTCTCGACGTGCGGAACCTCGGAGGCATACGGCATCAGGAAGTCCATGAAGCTGGCGTTGAGAAGCTGCCCGGACTCGTCGTAGACCATGCGCTCGTAGAGGGCTCCGCCCACACCTTGCGCGACGCCACCGTGCACCTGGCCCTCGACGATCATCGGGTTGATCATCGTGCCGCAGTCATGGATGACGCAGTACCGCAGGATGCGGATCTCGGCCGTGACCGGGTCGGTCTCGACGACGGCCGCGTGCATGCCATTGGCGAAGGTCGCCTGGGTCGGCGAATAGAAGTCCTTGCCCTCCAGGCCGGGCTCCTCGTCGTCGGCGACCGGCGGCTTGTCCGGGTCGAAGGTGCCGGCGAACTGCGTTGCGGCCTTGGCCGCTTCGTCGAAGGCGTAGCGCAGCGGGTTGGACAGGACGGCCGTCATGCCGATGTCCATGCGCGTGTCCGGGGCGCCCTTGACGGAGATGACGCCGTCCTCGATCTCGAGGTCGTCTGCGGACACCTCGAGGGCGTCGGCGGCGATCTTCAGCGCCTTGGCCCGGGCGTTGCGCGCGGCCAGCGCGACGGCGTTGCCGCTCATCACGGCCGCGCGCGAGGCGAAGGTGCCGACGGCGTAGGCCATCTTGCGGGTGTCCCCGGTGGTAACGTGGACGCTCTCCAGTGGCACCCCCAACTCGTCGGCGACGATCTGGGCGAACGCGGTCTGGTGGCCCTGCCCTTGCGTGGTCAGCCCGGTCGCGACATTGACCCGACCGCTCGTCTCGATGACGATGTGGGCCCCTTCGTACGGCCCGACACCCGTGCCCTCGACATAGCAGCCGATGCCCAAACCGACTCTGCGGCCGTGCTTTTCGGCTTCTTCGCGATAGGCAGCGAAGTCGTCCCACCCGACCAGCGCTTTGAGCTTCGCCAGCGAGGCCGGGAAGTCGCCGCTGTCGTATTTGAGCGGCCGGCCGTCCTGGAACATCAATCCGTGGTCGTAGGGCATCTCCTCCGGGAGGATGAAGTTGCGGCTGCGGACCTCGGCGCGATCGATGCCGAGATAGTCGGCGATCGCGTCCATCGTCCGCTCCATCGCAAAGACGCCCTGCGGGCGGCCGGCCCCCCGATAGGGGGTCACGAGCACGGTATTGGTGTAGAGCGACCAGAACTCCACCCGATAGGTGCCGGGCTTGTAGGGCCCCAGCAGCTGGGTGGCGGTGATGATCGGGACGATGATGCCGTATGGCGTGTAGGCCCCGTTGTCGTGCCAGAACTTCACATCAAGCGCGAGCACCCGGCCCTCGTCGTCGAAGCCGACCTCGACCTGCTGCAGCTGCCCCCGCTCGTGGGTGGAGGAGATGAAGTGCTCGCGCCGGTCCTCTGTCCACTTCACGTCGTGCCCGAGAATCATTGCGGCCCAGGGCACGAGGACTTCCTCGGGCCAGGGATGCATGATCTTGGACCCGAAGCCGCCACCGACGTCGGGCGTGATGCAGTCGACCTTCGCCAGCGGCAGACCGAGCCGGGTCGCGACGGCCGCGCGCACGCCGGTGGAGGTCTGGGTGGAGGACCAGAGCGTCAGGTGCTCGGCGTCGCTGTCCCACTTGGCATAGACACCCTTGCCCTCCATCGGGATGGAGGCGCTGCGCTCGATGGACAGGTCCAGGCTGAGCCGGTGCGGCGCCCCAGCCATCGCGGCGTCGAGATCGCCGACCTCCTGCAGCAGGTGGGCGCTGACATTGCCGGGCACGTCGTCGTGCACGAGTTCCGTTGCCGTACGCGACTTTTCGACACCCACGACAGCGGGCAGGAACTCGTAGTCGACGCGGATCTTCGCGGCGGCGTCCTCGGCGGCATACCGGTCCTCGGCGACGACGAAGACGATCGCCTCCCCGACGTGGTTGACCTCGTCCTTGGCGAGGGCGCGGCCGGTGCGCGGGGCGATCAGCGCCGGGTGCGGGATGAGCACGGGCAGGTGCTCCCCGACCGGGCCCTCCAGGTCCTCGTGCGTCCAGATCCCCACCAGTCCAGGGGTATCCAGTGCCTCGGTGACGTCGATGTCGACGATTCGCGCGTGCGCGTGCGGGCTGCGCACGAACGCTGCTTCGTATGCCGTGTGTCCCAGGTCGTCGAGATAGCGGCCGTTGCCGGTGACCAGCCGCGGGTCCTCCCGGCGCTGCACGGGAGCGCCGAACTGTCGCGTCGTCATGCGGGCGCCTCCTGCCGGTCGTCAGCCTCCGCGTCAGTGCCGCGGATAATCTCCGCCGCCCGGAGCACCGATTTGACGATGTTCTGATAGCCGGTGCACCGGCACAGGTTGCCGGAGATCGCCTCTCGCGCCTCCTCCGCCGTCGGCTCCGGGTTCTCGCGCAGGTAGGCGGTGATCGTGGTGATGAAACCCGGTGTGCAGAAACCACATTGGAGCCCGTGGCTCTCGGTTAAGGCTTGCTGCACCGGCCCCATCGCCTCGATCGTGCCGCAGCCCTCGACGGTCGTGATCTCGTGCCCCGCTGCCTGGACGGCGAACATCAGGCACGAACGCACCGGCGCCCCGTCGAGGAGCACGGTGCACGCACCGCATACCCCGTGCTCGCACCCGACGTGGGTGCCGGTCAGGCGCAGGTCGTGACGCAGGAAGTCCGAGAGCAGCCTCCGCGCGGGCACGCTCGCGCCATGCGCGACGCCGTTGACGCTCACGGAGACGGGGAAAAGTTCGCTCATCGGGAGATCACCTCGGCGATCAGGCGGCGGGTCAGTTCGGCGGCGAGCATGCGCCGATAGTCGGCGCTGGCGTGGATATCGGACTCCGGCGTGACGTGGGCACGGACCGCCTCGATCACCCCGTCCGCGCGCGCGGCGACGTCCTCGGCCGTTGCCCCCGAGAGCACCTCGGTCAGATCAAGAACGTCCGGCACATCGGTCACCGAGACGAAGGACGCCCGCGCTGCAGAGATCGCGCCGTCGCCCGACGTCAGCGCCAACGCCACCCCGGCAACGGCGTAATCGCCACTGCGGCGGGCGGATTCGACGAACCCGGTCGAAGTGTTCGACGGGAAACGCCCGAAGCGCACCGCCGTCACCAGCTCGTCTGCGCCCAAGGTCGTCTCCAGCGGACCGGTGAAGAAATCCCCCGCAGCGATCTCGCGGGAGCCGGCCGGTCCGCATACCTCCATGACCGCATCGGTGAGGACAGCGACCGAGGGCATCTCCCCGGCCGCGTCCGCGTGCGCGATCGACCCGACCGTCGTCCCGCGATTGCGGATCGCCGGGTGCGCGACGTTCCGGAGGGCTTGCCGCAGCAGCGGCAACGCGGCATACGCCTCCTCGGACCGCTCGAGCTGGGCGTGGCGCACGCAGGCGCCCACGCGGACATACCCATCCGCGACCTCGATGGTGTCCAGCCCCGCGACCCCGTTGATGTCGATCAGGTGCGCCGGCGTGGCCAGGCGCATCGACAGCATCGGGATCAGGCTCTGGCCCCCGGCAAGGATCTTGCCGTCGTGGCCGACCTCGCCGAGTGCGGCCAATGCCTCGTCGAGGGTGCGTGGCGCGTGATAGACGAAGGGTGCGGGTTTCACGGAATCGATCCTCCCCCCATATCGGTGATGGATTGCTTCAAGAATGGCGCAGGGGTCCCGAGCCGAGCCCGGGACCCCTGGCCGTGATCGGGCCTACTTGGGGCGGTGCCCGTAGAAGTCCTCCGGATTGTCTTCCTGGAGAAGGTCGTCGACGCCGTCCTGGTCGCCATAGGTGTAGTCGCCCACGGCGATCGCGGCCCCTTCGTGGCGGGCTCGCAACTCGGCGGGCGCCATGGCCTTTGCGAGGTGGAACGCCGCGATCGTGACGATGGTGCCGAGCGCGATGCCGCCGAGGGTGAAGTTGTCCGAGAACTTCATCTGCACGTCACCGATGCCGATGATGATGCCGGCGGCGATCGGCACCAGGTTGATCGGGTTGCCGAAGTCGACGCCGTTCTCCTTCCAGATCTTGGCGCCGAGCAGACCGATCATGCCGTAGAGCACGACGGTGATGCCGCCGAGCACGCCGCCGGGGATGGAGGAGACGAGCGCTCCGAACTTCGGCGAGAGGCCGAAAAGGATCGCGACCAGCGCGGCGACATAGTAGGCAGCCGTCGAATAGACCCGGGTGGCGGCCATGACACCGATGTTCTCGGCATAGGTGGTCGTCGGGGAGCCGCCGAAGAAGGACGCAAAGGCCGTGCCGACGCCGTCACCCGCGATCGCGCGGCCCATGACCGGGTCCAGGTCGGCACCCGTCATCTCGGCGACCGCCTTGACGTGGCCGGTGTTCTCGGCGATGAGGGCGATGACGGCGGGCAGGACGAGCAGGATGGCCGCCGCGTTGAAGCTCGGCATGTGCCAGCCGGCGACCTCCATGCCGTCCGGGCCGACCATCGTCTTGGCCGGCAGGCCGAACCACGCGGCATCGCCGATGCCGGAGGTGTTCCAGCGGACGTGCTCGGTGGCCTCGGTCGCGCCGCCGAGGACGGAGGTGATCGGGCCGGCGGTCTTGTCGAGGATCCAGGACAGCAGGGTGCCGAAGATGAGAGCGAGGAAGACCGAGATCCGGCTGATGAAGCCCCTGAAGGCGACCGCGCAGATGATCGTGAAGAGCATCGTCAGCAGCGCGACCCACTGGTCCTGCGGCCAATAGATGCCGGCGACGACCGGCGCCAGGTTGAAGCCGATGAGCATGACGACCGCACCGGTGACCACCGGCGGCAGCACCCGGTGCAGCACTCCGGAACCCATGAAGTGGATCAGGACACCGATGATCGCGAGGACCAGGCCGGCGACGAGGATCGCTCCGGTGACCCGGGACGAATCGGCGCCCTCCTGCGCGCGAATGGCCGCGACGGCGCCGACGAAGGAGGCCGAGGTGCCGAGATAGGACGGCACCCGGCCGTTGACGATGAGCAGGAAGATGATGGTCGCCAGGCCGCTCATCATGATCGCGAGCTGCGGGTTGAGCCCCATGATGAGCGGGAAGACGAAGGTTGCCCCGAACATGGCGACGACGTGTTGGGCACCGAGACCGATGGTCTTGCCCCAGGAGAGACGTTCGTCGGGGGCGACGACGTCATCGGGGCCGGACAGGTTGCCGTCCCCGTGCAGAGTCCAACTGAATGCCATGGGGTCTTCTCCAACCTCAATCGGCGTCTGTATGACGCAGCTCACCCCATCGTTTGGGGATGGGGGGAACGGTAGTGGTGGTGCGCGTTTTACGCACTGAGCAAAAAACTACGGCCAACCTGCGGTTTTGTTGGCAATTCTTCACCGCGTGTCCGAGCGTGTTAACCCTGTTGTGACACTCGCGCGGGCGGACGGGCCTGGTGATTCTGGGACAAGCCGCGCATCTCGAGCACTTTCAGCGCGAGGGCGAGTGTCAGGCGCAGCTGCGGATCGGTCGTGAACGGCCCGAGCATCCGTTCCAGTTTCGCGATCCGATACCGCAGCGTGTTGTAGTGGAAGAACAGGATCCGGCTGGCCTCGGCCACATTGAGATTGGTGTCGATGAGCACGGTCAAGGTGGTGCGCAGCCCCGCGTTCTCGGGGTTGTCGTCGGTGGCCAGCTCGCCGAGGGCGTCGTCGACGAACTGGCGCAGTTCGTCGCTGTCCGGCACGAGGGAGAGCAGCCGGTAGATCCCGAGTTCGTCGAAGTGCGTGATCGCTCCCGGGCCGTGCTTCTGCCGTCCGACCGCTACTGCCCGCAGCGCTTCGGCGTATGCCGCGGGGAGGTTCTCCACGCCCGTCACCGGTCGCGATACGCCGGTGGAGAACGGGCGCCGGCCACCGCCGCCGTCGCCGCGGACGACCCGCGCCAGATCGGTGATCGTCGCCATCACCTTCTCGGTGGTCGCGTCCGCCGGGATCGCGAGCAGGGTGACGACCTCCTGCGAGAAACCCATGACCGGCGCGCGACGGTCGCGAGCGCCGACGGCCCGGGTCCACGCGCGGGCGAACCGCTGCTGCAGCGCTCGGATCTCCTCACCGGACCGCTCGGTCGCCGAGTCGTCCTCGTCGGTTTCGGCGACGACGACCACGAGCCGTTCCCCGAGTGTCCAGCCGAGGCTGTCGGCGTGCGCGACGGCGTCGACGCTGGAGCCGGCCCGGCCGGACAGCGCGTCGCGGAGGAACTCGGCGCGGTACTTGCTCTCCACCGCCAGCACCGCCTGCTCCCGGGCGAGGGCGAGCGCGGCGACCGTGGCCGAGCGTTCGAGCAGATGAATGTCGTTGCCCGTCATCGGGCGGTCGTCGGCGATGGCGACGATGCGACCCTCCGCCCCGGAGCCGCCGACGATGCGCACCGACGCCCGCCGCACCCAGTCCGCCGTGCCGGTGCGCTCCCCCACGCTTTCGCGTTCGACGAGGAAGCGGCCGGTCGGGTCGAACGCCGGGCAGCGGTATGCCGCGGCCACCGCCTCCGCCTCGCCGGCCTCCGCGATCACCCGCCCGTCGGTGGTGGTCACCATGACGACGGCGTCCATCATCCCGGCCAGGGCTTGGCACAGGTCGGCCAGGGAGCCCCCGGCGACCACGGTGCTGATGAGGGAGCGATGCACCTCGTCCTCGCGGCGCAGGGCGGCGACGAGCTGGTCGGCAAGCTCACGCAGGCCGCGCTTGTTGAGGTCGTCCGGGACGTCCAGTGACAGGGAGAAGTCACTTTGCGTGCGTGCGCGCCCTGGCAAGTCGAGATCCCCGAGCCCGGAATCGTTGGCAACTTTCTCCACATTCGGAGACTAGCCGGGGTCGCTAGGTTCGACCACATGCCGTTCGCCGCCCGCTCTCCGCTCGCGCCTCCGGTCGGCGCGGAGCAGTTGGTCTGGCACGTGCTGGCGGCCTTCCCCACCGCGCTCTATCTCCATCACCCCGAGTGGGGCCTCCTCCCCCTCGTGACCGCGGACGCGCTGGCCCTCCCGACGGCATGGCGACTGCCGGACTCCTCCACCCGGATGCGGTGGGGCGTCGCGGCCGGTGACGTGATCGAGAGCCTGGACCACTGCATACTGCTGCCGGCTGGGCCGGTGCGCGCCGTCCGCACGTGGCGGCCGGCCCGGGTGCGTCGCAGCGGGTCGTATGCCGTCGAACTACCCCCCTCGTGGGCCGCCGACCGCCTCGGCGGCGGCCGGGGGTTGACCCCCGAGGGCGACGACGAGATCTGCGGGGCGCTGCTGGTCGCGTTCGCCGGCCACGACACGTCCATCGCGGATGCCGTTCTCCCCCAGCTCGATCGCACGACGGCGCTGTCTGCGTCATTGGTGCGCGCCGCGGCGCAGGGGTATGCCGTGCCCGCCCTCGTCGCGTATACCGATGCCCGCCTGTCGGGGAATCGCGCTGCCGCCGGGGCGGCCCGGCACGCGGTGGAAGACATCGGCCACACGTCCGGCCCGGCCCTGATCCGGGGCGTCGAAATCGCTATCGCCCACCGGCAGATCCACCAATCCCCTTCTCTGACAAAGGAGCCCGCCCGTGCCTGAATTGGTCGACGTCCGCACTGGTGCCTACTACGACTCCGTGACCCTGATGCAGGTCTCCAAGCGCATCGCGACCACGCCCGGGATCACGGCGGCGCAGGTGGCGATGGGGACCGAACTCAACCTCGAGGTGCTCGCCGGGATGGGGTTCACGTTGCCCGACGGGATCGGCGTCAACGACGTCGTCGTGGCGCTGCAGGGCGAGTCGCAGGAGGCACTGGATTCCGGTGTGGCAGCGGTGGATTCGGCGTTGGCCGAGTTGAAGGCAGCGTCCCGCTCGGCGAGCACCGGCTTCGGCGCGGCGCCCGAACCCGTGACCCTTGGCGGCGCGATCGCCGCGGGTGATGCCGACCTCGCCTTGATCTCCGTGCCCGGTGAGCACGCGAGCGCCGAGGCCCTCGATGCGATCGAGGTCGGGGTCAGCGTCATGATCTTCAGCGACAACGTCGCCGTCGAGGACGAGGTCGCGCTCAAGGACGCGGCAGCGGCGCGAGGTGTTCTGGTCATGGGTCCCGACTGCGGGACCGCGGTCGTCAGTGGGGTGGCGCTCGGCTTCGCGAACGTGGTCGCTCCTGGACCGGTCGGCATCGTCGCGGCCTCCGGAACCGGTGCGCAACAAGTGATCTGCCTGCTCGACGCCGCCGGGGTCGGCGTCTCGCATGTGCTCGGTGTCGGTGGGCGGGATCTGACGTCGGAGGTCGCCGGGCGGTCGACGAAGCAGGCCCTCGCGATGCTCGCCGCCGACGAGGGCACCGAATCGATCCTCGTCGTCTCGAAGCCGCCGGCCGAGGAGGTGCTCGCCGATCTCGAGTCGTATGCCGCCGGTCTCGGCCACCCGGTGCGCTGGGCGATCCTCGGCGCAGGGCGGCCCGACCTGACGGCATCGGTGGAATCGGCCCTGTCCGCCTCGGGTGTGGAGGTGCCGGCTTGGCCGACGTGGGGTTCGGCGGAAGGCGTTGTGCCGGGCGGGGTTTCGGGTGGGGGTTCGCTGCGCGGTCTCTTCTGCGGAGGCACGCTCGCCGATGAGGCGATGCTGATCGCCGGCGAGGCCCTCGGTCCCATCCGCTCCAATATCCCCCTCTCGCCCGAACTCGCGTTGGGCTCCGACATGGCGGCCGACGGCGGCCACGTCGTCATCGATTTCGGCGACGACGGCCTGACACAGGGGCGCGCCCATCCGATGATCGATCCGGCGCTGCGCCACGAGCGCATTCTGGCCGAGGGATCCGACCCGACGTGCGGCGTGCTCCTGCTCGACCTCGTGCTCGGCTATGGCGCCCACCCGGACCCGGCCGGCGAGTTGGCCGAGGCGATCCGCGCGGCCCGGGCGACAGCCGCCGACGGTGGGCGCGAGCTGCCGGTCATCGTGAGTCTCGTTGGCACCCAAGGCGACCCGCAGGGCTTGGAGCGCTGCGCGAGCGCGCTCGCGGAAGCCGGCGCCACGGCATACCTCTCCAACGCGGAGGCGACCCGCGCCGCCGTTGCCTACCTGACCGGCACCTCCACCCCCCGTCGAGATGTCGATTCGATCCCGTCGAGAAGTCAATTCGACCCCGTCGAGCCAGCAACTGCCGCGGGGACCGGCGAGCGGCCGGGCGCCGGCCTAGCTGTGGCTCTGCCGCGCGAACCCGTGGTCGCGACGGTCGGCGTCGGCCTGTTCAGCGAGGCGCTGGCCGACCAGGCGGTGACGGTGACGGAGGCGCGCTGGCAGCCGCCGCTCGCCGGCTCGGACACGGCGGCCCTGCGCTCGGTGTTGCTCGACCAGCGCCGCGAGGCCGCCAACAAGCTTGCCTTCGACCGGATGACCGCCGCCGGCGCGGACTTCGTCGATGTGCGACCGGCGTCGGAGGCGGTCGGGCTGGATAAGGGCACCTTCCTCCACGCGGGGCCGCCGCTGGATTGGGAGCGCGCGAGCGGGCCGATGAAGGGTGCGCTGATCGGGGCGATGCTCTTCGAGGGCATGGCCGACACTTTCGAGGAGGCCGAGGCGAAACTCGCTGCGGGAGAGGGCATCACACTCGAACCGTGCCACCACCGCGATGCGGTGGGTCCGATGGCCGGTGTCGTCAGCCCGAGCATGTGGATGTACGAACTGCACGACCCGGTCCACGACAACCGCTCGTGGTGCTCGCTCAACGAGGGCCTGGGCAAGGTGCTGCGCTACGGCGCCTACGGTCCCGAGGTCATCGAGCGACTGCAGTGGATGAACTCGGTCCTCGGGCCGCTGCTGCAGCAGGCCATCCGCAAGGCCGAGCGGATCGACATCAAGGCGATCGTCGCACAGATGCTGCAGATGGGCGACGAGGGCCACAACCGCAACCGCGCCGGGTCCCTGATGCTGCTGCGGGAGTTGCTGCCGAACCTCATCACCGCGGACGGCTCACCGTCGGATATCGCTGAGGCGGTGCGCTTCTCGGGCGCGAACGAGCACTTCTTCCTCAACCTCGGCATGCCGGCGTGCAAGCTCGCGACCCTCGCGGCCCACGGCATACCCGGCTCCTCCATCGTGACGACGATGGCGCGCAACGGCACCGACTTCGGCATCCGCGTCTCCGGGACCGGCGAGCAGTGGTTCACCGGCCCGGCGAACACGCCCGAGGGGCTCTTCCTCGGCTCGTACGGCCCGGAGGATGCCAACCCCGACATCGGTGACTCGGCGATCACCGAGACCGGCGGCATCGGCGGCGTCGCGATGGCGGCGGCCCCGGCGATCGTGAAGTTCGTCGGTGGCGACGTGCCGTTCGCTCTCCAGGCGACCCAGCGGATGTACGCCATCACTCAGGGCGAGCACCCGGCATACCAGATCCCGATCCTCGAATTCCGAGGCACCCCAACGGGAATCGACGTCACCAAGGTCGTGCGCACCGGCATCCTCCCGCAGATCAACACGGGTATGGCCGGCCGCGTCGCCGGCGTCGGCCAGGTCGGCGCCGGCCTGGTCAACCCGCCGGAGGAGTGCTTCACCGCCGCCCTGACGGCTCTCGCCGCCACGTCCTGAGTGCCCCCGAGACGATTCGAACGTCCGACACCCGCTTTAGGAGAGCGGTGCTCTATCCCCTGAGCTACGAGGGCGGGGGCCGGGGTATGCCGGCCGGGACAGTCTAGTTGGAGCCCCAGACCCCGGTCGAAAGTGCGCGACACGCCGTCATCGCTCACGCATTGCGGCGGGTCGCGCACTTTCGACGGGGTGAAGGGGCGTCAGAGGATGGCGAAAGCGCGGTCGACGAGTTCGGCGAAGGTCGCGGCATGCGAGCCGGAGAGGTGGGCGCGGACGGCGGCGCGGAAGGCGCCCAGAGCGGCATACGTCTCCACGGTGACAGCGAGCTCGTCATCGAGGGACAACGCACGCGCGGCTCGGGCCCGCTCGGTCAGGGCCTCGACGACGGCGCGGTCGGCGCGGGCGTAGACGCCCAGGACGCGCAGCCCGATGGCCGGCTCGCGCTGGGTCAGCTCCCGGCGCATATCCCACAGCTCCCGATCGAGTTCGAGGCCGGCGACGCGGTCGAGCGCCAGCGCATGCACCACCTCCCGCGGCGACTCGGTGTCCGGGCGGGACGCCACGAAGCGGCGCAGCCGGTCCACGTCGTCGTCGGGGTCGGCCCCGACGAGGGCGTCGTCCTTGGCCGGGAAGTAGTTGAAGAAGGTGCGCGGCGAGACCCCCGCGCGCTCGGCGATGGCATCGACCGTCAGCGCGTCCATACCGCTGTCCGAGGCCAGTTCCAGTGCGGCGCGGTGGATGGCCCGCCGGGTCTCGCGCTTCTTGCGTTCGCGCAGACCGCAGTTGGCGTCCTCGTCGACGAGGACCGGGTGGGCCGCCACGGAAGTCATGCACCCAATCATACTGCAGTAACTGCAACTTTGCAGACTCTGCAACTTTCGCCTACACTTGACCCGTGACCACGACTTCCAACCCGGCCGAGACCGAGTTCCATCTCGACGCCACCGGCCGGCGCATCTTCATCGGGCTCATGCTCGGCATGTTCGTCGCCTCGATCAGCCAGACCATCGTCGGCCCGGCGATGCCGTTGATCGTCGCCGAACTCGGCGGCATGGAGCACTACTCCTGGGTCGCGACCGCCGCCATGCTCGTCTCCGCGATCGTCGTGCCGGTGGTCGGCAAGTTCTCCGACCTCTACGGCCGCCGCGGTTTCTATATCGCCGGCCTGATCGTCTTCATGCTCGGCTCGCTCGTCAGCGGTCTCGCTCCGAACTTCTGGACCCTCGTCGCCGGCCGCGCCATCCAAGGCCTCGGCATGGGCACCGTGATGCCCTTGGCGCAGACCATCATCGGCGACATCATCCCTCCGCGCTTCCGCGGCAAGTATCAGGGCCTCATGGGCGCCGTCTTCGGCGTCACCTCCGTCGCCGGCCCGCTGGCGGGTGGCTGGATCACCGACAACCTCGGCTGGCGCTGGCTTTTCTGGTCCTCCATCCCCGTCGGCATCGCCGCCACCGCCGTCGTGGCGCGCTTCCTGCACCTGCCGCACCAGCGCCGGAACGCCAAGATCGACGCGCTCGGCATCGCCACGCTGGCTCCCGCGCTCGTCGCGATCCTGCTCGCCACCAGCTGGGGCGGCACGACCTACGCCTGGTCCTCCGCCGTCATCCTCGGACTGTATGCCGTGGGCGCCGTGCTGCTCGCTGCGTTCGTGTGGGCCGAATCCCGTGCCGCAGAACCGATCCTGCCGCTCCGCCTCTTCAAGAACTCGATCTTCACACTGTCCAATGTCGCCGCCTTCGGCGTCGCCATGGTCATGTTCGGCGCGATCATCTACATCCCCGTGTTCGCCCAAGGCGTCATCGGCGTCAACGCCACCAACTCCGGCCTGATCCTGCTGCCGCTGATGGCGGGCCTGATCATCTTCGGCATCGTCGCGGGCCAGATCATCACCAAGACCGGCCGCTACAAGGCCGTCATGCTGGCCGGCGTCGCCACGCTCGCCGCAGGAGTCTGGCTGCTCACGCGCCTGACCCACGAGGCCACGTCAGGTCAGCTGACGCTGGCGATGGTTGTGCTGGGCGTCGGCCTGGGTCTGTGCATGCAGCAATACACCCTGCTCGTCCAGAACGCAGCGGACTTCACGGACATGGGCGTCGCCACCGCCTCCACCCAGTTCTTCCGCAATGTCGGGTCCACGGTCGGCATCGCGATCTTCGGCACCGTGATGACCACGGGCCTGCACGACGCGATCCTGCGCCACCTGTCCCCCGCCGCGGCGCGTGCCGCCGAGGCCTCTGGTCAGGAGATCGGAGCCGGATCGGTTCTCGATCCGAGCGTCATGGCCCAGCTGCCCGCACCCGTGGCCGAGGCCGTGCGGATGGGGCTCGCCGAGCGCTTGCACGAGGTCTTCGTCCTCGGGCTGCCCATCCTCGCCGCGGTGTTCGTCGCGACCGCGCTGATCAAGTCGGTCTCGCTGCGCACCACCAACCACCCGTCCGGCAACGAGGAGGCGCAGCACGAACTCCTCGACTCGATGGCCACCCTCTCCCCCGAGTCCATCCAGGACGAGGAAGAGGAGCGCTTCGCCCACACCCGGCGCTGACCGGCATCCGACTCGGCGCGACAGCTGGACCTCTCGGGGGGCCCGCTGTCGTCGTTCAGCGGCGCGGATTGTCCCGGTCGTAGCGGCGGGCCTGCAGCGCCCCGTTGACCATTGCCATCGTCCCGATCCCCATGATGGCCAGCACCGAGATCGCCACCGGCTTGTCGTCCCACGAGGCGATCACGATCGCCGTGCCGAGCCCCAGCAGGATCAGGGCCACGAGCAGGACGATCACGGTTCCGGACGCAATCCGCATGCGCAGCAGGCTACGCCGGACATTCGGAATACGAGGAACCCGGGGCCGCGCTGAGCATGGCGGACGGGCGGGAGCATCGCTCCTCGTATTCCGGCTGTATGCGGCGAGAGTGGCGGGCCTGCTGTTGCTGGCAATGATGGCGTCATGCGTACTTTATGAGCATGGCCAGGGTGAACGCGGCAGGTGGCCGCCGAGCGTGCCGGCCGTGGTGCTCGCCGAGGCGTTGACCGGCGATCGAGGCCCAGCGCTTCTACGAGCGCCTCGGACTCGACCCCACCCACCTCGGATTCAAGCTGACCATCCCGCCCGGATAGCCTGCCCGTCATGAGTGCGATCGAGGGAGTCAGCCAGATCTTCGATGCCGACCGGTGGGACGGCATACCCGGCTTCGAGGACCTGACCGACCTGACCTATCACCGAGCCAAGGAGCACGGCACCGTCCGGATCGCGTTCGACCGCCCCGATGTCCTCAACGCCTTTCGGCCGCATACGGTCGACGAACTGCTGCGGGTGCTGGAGCACGCTCGCACCTCCGCCGACGTCGGCTGCGTCCTGCTCACCGGCAACGGGCCGAGCGAGAAGAACGGCAAGTGGGCCTTCTGCACCGGCGGCGACCAGCGCATCCGCGGGCGCTCGGGCTACCAGTACGAGACCGAGCACGAGTCGACCGCGACCGGCCAGGCCGCCCCCAATCCCATCGACCAGGCGCGCCTGGGCCGCCTGCACATCCTCGAGTGCCAGCGGCTGATCCGCTTCATGCCCAAGGTCGTCATCTCCCTCGTCAACGGCTGGGCGGCCGGCGGTGGCCACTCGCTGCACGTCGTCTCCGACCTCACCCTCGCCAGCATCGAGCACGGCCGCTTCAAGCAGACCGACGCGGACGTCGGCTCGTTCGACGGCGGTTTCGGTTCGGCATATCTCGCCCGGCAGGTCGGCCAGAAGTTCGCCCGCGAGATCTTCTTCCTCGGCCAGGAGTATTCCGCCGAGGACGGCGTGCGCATGGGGACGGTGAATCGTGCTGTGCCGCATGCAGAATTGGAGGCCACCGGGCTGGAGTGGGGGCGGCTGATCAACGGCAAGTCGCCCACGGCGCAGCGGATGCTGAAGTACTCCTTCAACCTCATCGACGACGGCCTCGTAGGCCAGCAGCTCTTCGCCGGCGAGACCACGCGCCTGGCCTATATGACCGACGAAGCCCAGGAGGGCCGCGACCAGTTCCTCGAGAAGCGCGACCCCGACTGGTCGCCCTACCCCTGGTACTACTGACCGGAACGCTAGGAATGCACGACGTAGTGCAGGATCACGTCGTGGGTGTGCTTGGCCTTCTCCGAGCCACGCAACAGCACCTCGTAGGTCCCGTGTGAGGTGTGGATCGCGACCGTCGTCTCCTCGGTGAACCGGCCGAAGACGGACGCATTGGACGCATACGACACGGCCGTGATCTTGTTGTAGGGCACGGACGTCACCGCCACTCTCCCGCCGACGAAGCTGTTGTCCTGCAAGATGACTCGCCGGTCGGTCAGCCCGATGAACCCGGTGCCGACCTCTTTGCCGTCGTAGACGGCGAAGACGGTCTCGTCGGGCAGCAGTGAGTTCTGGACGATCTGCAGCTGGTCCTTCTTGTCGTAATAGATCTCGTCCGCCATCGCTGGTGCCCTTCCGTCGTATGCGGCACGCTCACCCCGCCGTGCAGCTGGCCGGGAGCGCTGTCGCCACCAAGCCTGCCACGCGACATACCGTGGGGCCATGGGACGGATCGAGATCGTCGAGGGCGATATCACCAAGGAAAAGGTCGATGTCATCGTCAACGCCGCCAACTCCTCGCTGCTCGGCGGCGGCGGCGTCGACGGCGCCATCCACCGAGCCGCCGGGCCAGGGCTGCTGGAGGAGTGCATGGACCTGCGCTCCAGCACCCTCCCAGACGGTCTGCCGCCCGGGGACGCCATCGCCACCCGGGCCTACAACCTCAAGAAGGTCAAGTGGATCGTCCACACCGTGGGTCCGAATCGCCATGCGGGAGAAACGGATCCGGAGGTCCTGCGCCGCTGCTTCGCCAACAGCCTCAGCCTCGCGCGCGGGCTGCGTTCGCACAGCATCGCCATCCCGGCCATCGGCGCCGGGGTCTACGGGTGGGACCACCTCGAGGTGGCCCGCATTGCGATGGCGGAGGCCGATATGGAGAAGCACAAGCGCGGCGGCATCGAGAAGATCCGCTTCGTCCTCTTCAGCCATGACGCGAAGGAGACCTGGATCGACGCGCGGATGGAAATGCCCGACTGAGCCGGGCGGCATACCGTTGGCGCTGCGAGCGTTCGGGCGGCGGCGCGGCGTCCTGGACCCAGGCCGCCGGGCAGAGCGCGACGGGCTGGATCACCGGCAGATCGGACTCCTCCCGGCGGCTGGTGGGCAGCGGGTATGCCGCCCGGGATGGGGTCTCGTGGGATGTGGACATCGCCGGTCCTTCCATCAGCAGTGCGCCGAGGCAGTCGATCGCCCCAAGCCAACCTGTGAGCCACCACCCCCGGCGCCCATCCTGCCCGGAGCATGACGAAGCGGGCGAGAGGTGCGAGATCCGCACCTCTCGCCCGCTGCGGGACGACTGAGTCTTAGGGGCGGCCGTAGGTGGCCGAGGAGGACCAGATCGCGCGCAGGCCCGAGGACAGGCCGGTGCGCGGGCTGTCGTACATCATTCCGTTGCCGGCATAGATGCCCACGTGGTAGGCCGGGTAGCCGAAGAAGACCAGGTCACCGGGCTGCGGGTTGCTCACCGGGGTGGCCGCGGCCTGCTGGCCCGCGGCCGTGCGGGGCAGGGAGATGCCGACCTTGGCGAAGATGTAACTGGTGAACCCGGAGCAGTCGAAGCCGGCCGGGGTGGATCCGCCGTAGACGTAGGGAATGCCGGACAGCGACGCGGCGATCGCGAGGACACCGCCGTTGGCCGGCACCTGCGGGGTGGTCGGGGTGCTCGGGGTGCTCGACGCCGAATTGCTCGAGCTGTTCGACGGGGTCGAGGTGCGCGTGGTGGACCGGCTCGCGGGGGCGGTCTCGGTGCGCGCGGCGACTGCGGCGGTGGCCGACGTCGTGGTCGCGACCGGGGCGGGCTTCGGCTTGGGCTTCGGCTTGGCGACCGCCTTGACGCCGAGCACGCCGTAGCTCGTCTTCACGGGCGCGGCGGCGCTGGGCGCGGTCAGGGCGGGAGCGGCCGCCTTGACGGCCGGCGCCTTGTGCACGGGGGTGGTGACAGCGGGAGCGGGGACCGCGTCGGCGGAGACGGCGAAGGCGGTGATCATGCCGCCGGTCGCAGCGAGGACGGCGCTGGTGCGACGGAGGCCGTCGCGACGACGACGGCGAGCGCGGTGGCGCCCGGGAGCGTGCTGGGACACAGGTGACCTCTCGACGCCTACGAGGTGAGCTGTCGGGTTCGGGCGAGAGATTGCTGCCCGGCCGGTGATCACACGGATCCGCCGGCTTCACCCCAAGGACCCCGACCGGAGTCGGTGCCCGCAAGTGGGTCCCCCGCTCCTACCAAGCGGTGTTCGAGTGTTCAGTCAGATCCGGGGGTAGGACTCGGCGATCCGGGCGACTGGCGCCTCCCGCCTGAGAGGCACGGGACCGACCGTACACATCCGACACGAAAATGTCACATTCAGGTCACGGCGCGGCGCCATTCGTGAGACGAGCGGGCGGTGTGGTGTCAGGTGAGCGCGACGAAGACGTGGTCGGAGATCTCGGGCGGTAGCGAGACCCCGTCGGCAGGCGGTCGCCCGGCCCCCACTGCGATCACGCGGCCGTCCGCGGCATGCACCTCGGCGGCCTCCCCGGGGATGACCCCGGAATCGGTGAGCAGGTTGAGCGCCTCGTGATCGACCTGGACCGGCTCGCCGATCCGCCGGACGGTCACCCGGGTCGGGTTGGGACCGGCGACGGAGGTCAGCGTCTGCAGCCCGTCGCGAAAGCCCTCCCGCACCGAGGTCGCGCCGAGTTCGTCCAGCCCCGGGATCGGGTTGCCGAAAGGTGAGGTGTGATCGCCTCGCAGCAACTCGACGATCCGCCGCTCGACGCGCTCGGACATCACGTGCTCCCAGCGGCAGGCCTCGTCGTGGACGTACTCCCACTCCAGGCCGATGATGTCCACCAGCAACCGCTCGGCGAGCCGGTGCTTGCGCATGACGCGGGTGGCCCGCTCGCGCCCGGTCGCCGTGAACTCCAGGTGCCGGTCACCGGCGAGGGACACCAGGCCGTCGCGTTCCATCCGGGCGATCGTCTGCGACACGGTCGGCCCGGAGTGGCCGAGGCGCTCGGCGATGCGGGCACGCAGCGGCGGGATGCCCTCTTCTTCCAGTTCGAAGATCGTCTTGAGGTACATCTCCGTGGTGTCGATCAGGTCACTCACGCGGGCATCCTCTCATCTGCCCGGCGCCGCCGGTCCACGGGACCGACCCAGCGCCACAGCCACCCGGCCGCCAGCACCCCACCCACGCCCAGGATCACGCGCTCGCGAGCCCGGCCAGCGCGGCCAGACCACTGACCGTCAACGGGCCGCCGGACATGCCGATGTCAGCGAACAGGCGCCAGCCACCGAGATACTTCGCTCGGTGCAGCCGCGGTGCGATGTCGGCGCCGAGTGTCATGACGATGCCCGAGCCGAGGCCGTTGCCGACCGCCATGACGACGGTCGCGGCGAGCAACTCGCCGAACGACCCGGTCACGGGGATCAGCATCAGCACGAGCCCCAGCAGCACCGCCGTCGGGACGGCGACCCACACCCGCCCGCGCCGATCCATCACCCACCCGGCCGGATAGCAGATCGCGATCTCGACGAGCGCCCCGAGGGCGACGAGCAGCGAGAGCTGCGCCGCCGGCAGGCCGATGTGGTCGGCCCACGGGGGCAGCACGCTCAGCCGTATGCCGCGCAGCGCCGAGATCGCGCTCGCGCCCAGGCCCAGCGTGAGGAGCGCACGCCGGGTGCGTGCCGAGCACGTCGAGCACCGAGGCGGGGTCCTCGCGCGCCTCATCCCGCGCGTCGGCGCCCAGGTCGGGCACCCGCAGCACCAGAGCGAAGGCGAGCGGCGACATCGCGGCGCTGAAGAGGAATGCCGACCGCAGCCGGAAGGGTGGCCCGTCCTGCGGCTGCGCCGGGCCGGTAAGCGTCGTCACGGCTGGCGGCGGCTCACCGACCACGCGGCGGCGTGGTCCATCGATCCGGATCCGGTGCGGGAGAAGACGATCCGGTCGTGCAGCCGCGACGGCCGGCCGGCCCAGAACTCGACCTCGTCAGGCACGATCCGATATCCACCCCATCCGTCCGGCACGGGCACATCGCCGGGGGAACCGGTGTCGGGATACTGCGCGGCGAGCGCGGCATACCGCTGTTCGAGCTCGGCGCGAGAGGCGATGGGCGCCGACTGCTCTGACGCCAACGCGCAGATGCGCGACCCCCACGGTCGCGAGGCGAAATAGTCACGGATCAGTTCGTCGGGCAGCACCTCGGCCCGGCCCCGGAAGCGGATGGCCCGGAACATCGCAGGCCAGGTCAGACTGGCAGCGACCCCGTCGTTGGCGGCCAGCTGCTGCCCCTTCGCCGAGTTCAGGTTGGTGACGAAACCGGGACCCTCGGGCGCGAAGAAGCGCATCAAGACCACCCGCACGTCGGGCCGGCCCGACGGGTCGACGGTCGCGACGGCCATCGACGTCGGCTCGGGGACGTCGTCACCCGTCTCGGCCCGGGCGACGGCCTCCTCGATCCACAGCTGGGCCTGTCGATAGGGCGTGGGCGCGAGCTGGTCCTCGGCCAGGCCATCGCCGGGATAGTCGCGGCGCGGAGCGAGTGGGGTGGTCATGCGGGCAGGTTATGCCCGCCCACCGACAGCGGAGGTGTCGGAGTTGTCCGCTCCCTGCCTTAAGGTGATCGCTTGAACGAAACGGATCAGGCGAAGGGGCAATCCTCCAATGAGTGACAGCGAAGTCAAGCACGGCCTCGAAGGGGTCGTCGCATTCGAATCGTCGATCGCAGAACCCGACAAGGAAGGCGGCGCGCTGCGCTATCGCGGCGTCGACCTCAAGGAACTCGTCGGTCGCGTCAGCTTCGGCCAGGTATGGGGCCTGCTCGTCGACAACGAGATGGACCCGGGCCTGCCGCCCGCCGAGCCGTTCCCGCTGCCCGTGCACACCGGCGACATCCGCGTCGACGCCCAGTCCGCGCTCGCGCAGCTGGCCCCGGTGTGGGGTTTCAAGCCGCTGCTGGACATCTCTCCGGAGGAGGCCCGCGAAAACCTCGCCCGCGCCTCGGTGATGACCTTGTCCTTCATCGCCCAGTCCGCGCACGGCCAGGCCACGCCGATGGTTCCGCAGAGCCGGGTCGACGAGGGCAAGACGATCGTCGAGCGCTTCATGATCCGCTGGCGCGGCGAGCCGGACCCGGCACATGTCGAGGCCATCGACGCCTACTTCATCTCGGCGGCCGAACACGGCATGAACGCCTCGACCTTCACCGCCCGCGTCATCGCCTCCACCGGCGCTGACGTGGCCGCCTGCCTCTCCGGAGCCATCGGCGCCCTGTCCGGCCCGCTGCACGGCGGGGCTCCCTCGCGCGCCCAGCACATGATCGAGGGCGTGGAGCAGATGGGCGATGCCGACAAGTACGTCGCCGACACCCTCGCGCGGGGCGAGCGGCTGATGGGCTTCGGGCACCGGGTCTACCGGGCCTACGACCCGCGCGCCGAGGTGCTCCGCGACACCTGCAAGCGCCTGGGCGCCCCGCGGTATGAGGTGGCTCTGGAACTCGAGCGGGCCGCCATCGCGGCGCTCGCCGAGCGCTACCCCGAGCGCAAGATGGAGACCAATGTCGACTATTGGGCGGCCGTGCTGCTCGACTTCGCCGACGTGCCCGGCGAGATGATGACCCCCCTGTTCGTCTCCGCGCGCACCGCCGGCTGGGCCGCGCACATCCTCGAGCAGAAGAAGACCGGTCGCCTGATCCGGCCGAGCGCGAAGTATGTCGGCGAGGGTCCCCGCCCGTTGTCGTCGGTCAAGGGCTATGTCGGCCGCGACCACAACGATCTGCCCATCCACGCCCTGGTGCCCGATCCGAGAGTGTGATCGCCGGCGTGTGATCGCCCCGATGCTGGACACTCCGCGTTCACGCGGGGTGTCTTTGCTTGTATGGAGTTCGTGACCACGACTGCCCTCACCGATCTGCGCCTGCCCGATGATCTGCTCCCCGCCGACGGCCGATTCGGCTGCGGCCCGTCCAAGGTCCGCCCCGAGCAGGTGGCGGCCCTGTCCGCCATCGGCGCCTCGGTCCTCGGGACCTCGCACCGGCAGGCTCCGGTCAAGAACCTCGTCAAGGCCGTCCGCGAGGGCCTGACCACACTCTTCGAGCTTCCCGAGGGGTATGAGGTCGTCCTCGGCAACGGCGGATCGACCGCGTTCTGGGATATCGCCGCATTCGGCCTGGTTCGCGAGCGTGCCCAGCACCTCGCCTTCGGCGAGTTCTCCGCGAAGTTCGGCTCGGTCACCTCGAAGGCCCCGTTCCTCGGCGAGTCGACCATCATCAAGGCCGAGCCGGGTTCTCTCGCAACGCCTTCGGCCGAGGCCGGCATCGATGTCTATGCGTGGCCGCACAACGAGACCTCGACCGGGGTGATGGCGCCGGTGCAGCGGGTCGAGGGTGCCGACGAGGGCGCGCTCGTGCTGATCGACGCCACCTCCGGCGCCGGCGGCCTGCCCGTCGATATCGCGCAGAGCGATGTCTACTACTTCGCCCCGCAGAAGTGTTTCGCCTCCGACGGCGGCCTGTGGCTCGCGCTCTTCTCCCCCGCCGCGCTGGCCCGAGTCGAGGAGATCACGGCGAGCGGCCGGTGGGTGCCGGACTTCTATTCGCTGCCGACCGCGATCGACAATTCGCGCAAGGACCAGACCTACAACACTCCCGCCGTCGCGACGCTGGCGATGATGGCCAGTCAGCTGGAGTGGATGAACGGCAACGGTGGGATGGAGTTCACGACCGGCCGCACTGCCGACTCCTCCTCGCGCCTCTACTCCTGGGCCGAGCAATCGGACGTCGCCACCCCCTTCGTCGCCGACCCCGCTGCCCGCTCGCAGGTCGTCGGCACCATCGATTTCGCGGACGAGATCGACGCCTCGGCGATCGCGAAGGTGTTGCGCGCCAACGGAATCGTCGACACCGAGCCCTACCGTAAACTCGGCCGCAACCAGCTGCGGATCGCGATGTTCCCCGCTGTCGACCCCGACGACATCACCCGCCTGACCGGCGCCATCGACTACGTCATCGAGCGGATGTAGCCGCTCGTGACCCGCGAGTAGGTAAGACACCTCGGCGGTTATAACCGCCCAACCGTCTTACCTACCGGCGGGTAGTCCGCGGCGCCTTTGCCGGTTACAGGAGAGCGGCGAGGACGACCCAGGCGAGCATGATCACCAGGACGCCGATGGTGGCATAGCGGCGGAAGCGCGGGGTCATCGCGCCGGCTCCGGGACGATGACGTCATTGCCGCTGAGGATGCGCAGGTGCGGCCGGGCGCCGCGAGTGAAGCTCACCCGGACATTCTCGTGCCGCCACAGATAGACCGCCACCGCGGCCAGCGTCAAGCCGATCGCGAGGGGGCCGATCCCGATCGTCCACCGGGCACCGAAGTGGTCGCCGATCCAGCCGATCAGCGGGCTACCGAACGGCGTGCCGCCCATGAAGATCGCCATATAGAGCGCCATCACCCGCCCGCGCATGGCGGGCGTCGTACGAAGTTGCACCATCGCATTGGCCGTCGTGAGCGCGCTCAGCGCTGCGAGACCGAGGGGGATCAGCGTGAGGGCGAACAGGCTGTATGTCGGCGCCAGCGCCGCCGCGGTCGCGCTCACCGTGAAGGCCACCAGGGCGATGAGGAGGTGACGCAGGCGTGGGTTGGCCCGGCGCGCGGACCACAGCGCGGCAGCGAGAGAGCCGACGGCCATGATGGAGCCGAGCAGCCCGAACTCGGTCGGCCCCTTGCCGAAGACCTTGGTCGCCATCAGCGCCATCGTGATCTGGAAGTTCATCCCGAACGTTCCGAGCACGAACACCAGCCCCATGACCAGCTTCAGGTCGGGGCGGCCGCGGACGTAGTCGAAGCCTTCGCGGATGGATCCGCGCCCTTTCGACAGCGGCGCCGGGGTGAGGGCGCGCGGATCGAGCGATGTCAGCGCCAGGAGCACGGCGCCGAAGGTGACGGCATTGAGGAGCAGGGCGATGCCGGTGCCCCAGGCGGCGATGATCACGCCCGCCACGGCGGGACCGATGAGGCGGCCGGCGTTGAACGAGGCGGAGTTGAGCGAGACGGCGTTGGCCAGGCGCTCGTTGGGCACCATCTCGGAGACGAATGCCTGCCGGGCCGGATTGTCGAAAGCCGTTGCCACGCCTTGCATGAGCGCGAGGATGTAGACGTGCCAGAGCTGGGCCACGCCGGTCACGGCGAGCAGGCCGGTGACGAGGGAGACCAGGCCCAGGCTGATCTGGGTGATCATGAGCAGCGTGCGCTTCGGGAAGTGGTCAACGACGGCACCGGCCCACGGCGCGAGCAGCAGGAAGGGCAGGAACTGCAGCCCGGTGACGATGCCGAGAGCACTCGCGGAGTGCTCGGTCAGCTCCGTCAGGACGAGCCAGTCCTGCGCGACGCGCGCCATCCACGTGCCCACATTGGAGACCAGCGCGCCGAAGAACCAGATGCGGTAGTTGCGCACCGACAACGAGGCGAAGGTGGGACTCATTCCGCAGCCAGCCGTTCGAGGATGATGCTGGCCTCGGCCAGCACCTCGCGCTCACGCGGGGTGAGGCCGGCGACGCGGGTGGCCATCCACGCGTTGCGCGAACGCAGCGTGTCCTTCAAGACAGCGCGGCCCGCGTCCGTGATGGCGACCCGAACGCACCGCTTGTCGTCGGCGTCGACCGAGCGGGCGGCATACCCGAGATCGACGAGACCACCGATCGTGCGCGTCATGCTCGGCGCGGAAACCTTCTCGAGGGCGGCGAGTTCACCGGGCATGCGTTCGCCCTTGCTCAGGTGCACGAGCACCGAGAAGTGGTGCGGCGCAATGGCGTCGCTGCTCTCGAACCGCACGCGGCGCGAGATGCGCATGCAGGCCAGCCGCAGCGTGGTCGCCAGATCGGTGATCTGAGTCGTCGAGGCAGCAGGCATGATACTTAGCCTAACTCATTAGTTCAGCTAAGTATTCCCACTCAACCACGACACGACGCCCAGCGGTTCATGACCGCCAGGCGTCGTGCTGGGCGACGAAGTAGGGATCAGCTGACGCCGAGGACCGACTTGACCGGGTCGATGGCGAAGTAGAGCAGGAAGAGCGCGGCGGTGATCCACATCAGCGGATGCACCTGCCTGGCCTTGCCCTTGATGATCTTGATCAGCACATAGAGCACGAAACCCGCCCCGATGCCGACGGCGATCGAATAGGTGAAGGGCATCAGGATGATCGTCAGGAAGGCCGGCAGGGCGATCTCGATGTCGTCCCAGTCGATGTCCTTGACCTGCTGCATCATCAGGAAGCCGACGACGACGAGCGCGGGGGTGGCGGCCTCATACGGCACCACCGAGACCAGCGGTGCGAGGAAGGTCGCGAGCAGGAACATCACGCCGGTGACCACCGACGCCAGACCGGTGCGGGCGCCCTCGCCGACACCGGAGGCCGATTCGATGTATGAGGTGTTGGACGAGACCGAGGCCGCGCCGCCGGCCATCGCGCCGACCGAGTCGACGAGCAGGATGGCCTCCGAGCGCGGCGGGACGCCCTCTTCGTCGTTGAGGCCGGCTTCGGCCCCGATGGCGACCATCGTGCCCATCGTGTCGAAGAAGTCGGCCAGCAACAGGGTGAAGATCAACAGCGCGGCGGAGACGAAGCCGATCGCCTGGAACGAGCCGAGCAGGTTGAAGTCGCCGAGGAGGGAGAAGTCCGGTGTCTGGGCGACGGAGTCCGGCAGCTTCGGCACGTTCAGGCCCCAGCCGGTCGGGTTCACGCGCTCGCCGGCGGCGTTGGTCTGCGCGCCGATCTTGCCGACGGCCTCGACGACGATCGCGAGCGCGGTGGCGGCGAGGATGCCGTAGAGGATGGCGCCGCGCACCTTGCGCACCAGCAGCGCGACCGTGATGAAGAGGCCGAGAACGAACACGAGCAGCGGCCAGCCGGCGAGGAATCCGCCGACGCCGAGTTCACCGAGGGGGCCGCCGGCGCTCTTGCGCACGAAACCGGCGTCGACGAACCCGATGATCGCGATGAACAACCCGATGCCCACCGAGATCGCGGTCTTCAGCTGTGGCGGCACCGCGTGGAAGACGGCCGTCCGGAAGCCGGTGAGCACGAGGACGGTGATGATGATGCCCTCGAGGACGACCAGACCCATCGCGTCGGCCCACGTCATCTCCGGCAGTTTCGCCACCCCGAACGTGACGAAAGCGTTGAGCCCCAAGCCCGTTGCCATCGCCAGCGGGAAGTTCGCGACGACCCCCATGAGGATCGTCATAACGCCTGCCACGAGGGCGGTCGTCGCCGCGACCATGGCGAGGTTCGGAGCAGACCCGCCGCCGAGGAAGGCGCCTGTCGAGTCTTCCTGGGTGCCGATGATGAGGGGGTTGAGGACGACGATGTAGGCCATCGTGAAGAAGGTCGCCAAGCCACCGCGGATCTCCCGCGAGAGCGTCGAACCGCGCGCGGTGATCTGGAAGAAGCGATCGAGGCCGGTGGCGTTGTCCTGGGGGGAGGTGCGGGTCGTTGCCCGCGAACTGTTCGCCATGACTGCCAACCCTATGTGCGCTGGACGAGTGCCCAGGACCACCGCGCCGTGAGGCCACGCAACGCCAATGTCCCCGCGACACCGGCGCGAGAATAAACTCATCCCCCGTGAGCACGCTGCGCCGGGACAACGGCATACCTGCCCCGAGGGCGCCGGAGCCGATCGGCTTCCGGATGGACCGGATCGTCCTGATCGGTATGGCGGTGTGGGCCGTCGGCCTGATCGTCACCCTCGTCGTGCCGACGTTGCACGAAGGCATCCGCTCGTGGTGGCCCTGGGCGTGCGTCGCCGGGATCGTCCTGGGCGCCATCGGCTACCTATACGTCCGCCGCGGCCGCGGCAACGCCGCCGACGCGCACACGCAGGAGCCGGCCAACCCCCAGCCCCAATACTGAGCTGAGATGCTCAGCTCGCTGCCTGGACCGCAGTGCGCCGCACGGAGGCCGGCTCGTCAAGCAGGCCCTTGGCCTTTGGATCCGGCGCTGTCTCCCAGATCTTATCGACAAGATCGGACGTGGGCCGGCCCTGCAGCGACTTGGCGAGCGCGCCGGGCCGAGCGATGTCCTCACCCTTGCCAATCGTCGCGGAATCATTAGGGACGATGGCTTGGCCGCCAATGGGTATCCAGGCGGGCGTGCCGGAGCCGGTGGGATGCAGCGTGGTGTAGGCCAGGGCAATCAGATAGTCGTGCCCCGGTTCCAGCCGCGGCGAGCCGGAGAAGCGCAGCTCCTTCCGCTCCGAGCCATGAAACACCCAGCCGCCCGCTCCCAGATCGAGAGACCGCGGGATGGCGAGATCGCTGCGTGACGGCTGGCGCCACATGACCTCCTTGACCGTAGCCGAAACATTGCGCCCGATAATGCCTTCATCCGCCTCGAGCTCATCCGCCGATGGAGGAATCTCGAATTCCCGCTCGACGTGAATGTTCACGATCGCATCGCTGTAGGTGACCCAGTCCTCTGCAGTTGAGCTCGGGAAAAATTCCTGGGCCTCGGCAGTGACGGCCCCGTGGCCCGAGCACCCGCCTAGCGTGAGCATTAGACATCCCGCGACAATTGCCTTTAGGTTCTTCATCACCATTCACCGTTGATGTTGTAAATCGAGGTGCTACTGAGCCAGTTCACAGTGGAGTTGTGCGGAGTGACCATACAGCCGTTGACACTCGTACTGGTATTGCTTGTGAACGGATAGGAGTCGTTGCCATGGAGGAGCCCGACTGCGTGACCCGCTTCATGGCAGATCAGCGCGCGATCGGGGAAGAAGACATTGGGGTCGTGCTTGAATCGAACATACTGTTGATCACATCGGTAGCCGTCCAGCGCGTCGTCACACCAGGTAAATCCTATGGTAGAACCCTCAAAGCCAACTGAGCTCTTCTGGAAGATAATGTCCGTAATTCCTGTACCTGTGTAGGTAGGATTTGACGTGCGGGTGACAACAAGGTGAGTCGGGTCGAACTGTTCCGTCATCGTTTTGACAACTCGCCGCGTGCCCAGTTGCGTTGAGTCCCCAATGTCAACGCTACTCTGAATGTAATAGACCAGTCCGGCACTGTCTGTTTGACACGGGAAATTGTCACCGCCTGGATCTTGGTCAAAGCAAGGGATGTCCAGCGTCACGTGCGGGAACAGATTGTCCACCGGGGCCGAAAGCTCCTCGGCCTCAGCAGCCCGGTATGGAACCCACGCAGTGAGGACCACGGCGGAGACCAGACCCAGTGCCTTTCGTTTGCCTCGACGATCCATCTCATGAGGCTAGCCGGATCACACACACACACAAGAACTCAGCTGGTTTGAGTGAGAACTGTTACCAACACGCCGGCGCCACCTGAGCTGAGGTGCTGGCCTGGAGGACCCCCGAGCAGAACCCTCAAGCAAGGTCGAGGCGGTACTCGTCGACGATCGGGGCGGGCACCTTCTCCGGGTCGGGCCGGTCCATGTCGACCTCGCTGTGGGCACCACAGCCGTGATCGATGCTGACCACGGTGCCGTCGGACGGGGACCACTCGCCGGCGCAGATGCCGAACATCGAGCGCAGCGCCCCCGCGATCGGGACGAAGAAGCCGCACGTCGCACAGGGAGCCGGCGCCTTCAGGGCGAGCGCGGCACCAGGCCCGTTCTCCCCCTCATACCAGCGCGCCGCGGCGGCTTCCCGCCCCTCGGCGGACAGCACGCGCGCCCGCCCGAGACCGAGTTCCCAGAAGGCAGTGCGGTCGACGTCCTCGTCACCGGTCGCCTCGAAGCCCTGCACGAGCATCGGATCGTCGGCGACATAGGGGGTGACATCGCCCGGGCCGATATCGCCCGGGGCCAGCCGGTCGGCATACGGCAACCACTCGGGAGCCAGGAGCGCGTCGGCCCCCGGCAGCAAGGTCACCTCACACACGGTGACCGTCTTGCTGCGCGGAGCGCGGGCGACCGACACCGTCCAGACCCAGCCCGGATAGGCCGACGCGAGGCAGGCGAAGGAGTGGGTCGCCAGGCGCTCGCCACTCATGACGGCGCCGAGATGATCGCCCACGGTGCCCGGTTCGGCGCTCTCGTTCAGTTCGGCCAGCGCGATGTCGACAGCCGCAAGCAGGGCCGAGTCGGACTTCACGGCCGCCGCCATCACGACTCCAGGTTGTCCGCGACGCCGCGCAGCGCGTGCGACACCACGGTCGCGAACTTCTTGTCGGGATAGTGTCCGCGGCGCAGCCCCTCGGACACCTTGTCGAGCAACTGCATGACGTCCTCGACGATCACGACCATGTCCTCGGTGGGTTTACGGTCGCGCTCGCGGCGGTTGGCCTGCACGCTCGGCGGCGCGTCGAGGATGTGCACGCCCATCGCCTGCACGCCGCGCCGCCCCTGGGCGACGCCGTACTCGATCCGCGTCCCGTTCTTGATCGTGGTCGTGCCCGCGGGCAGCGCGTTGGCGTGGAGGAAGACGTCCTCGCCCTCGTCGGCGTCGATGAAGCCGAAGCCCTTCTCGGCGTCATACCACTTGACCTTGCCAGTCGGCACCGTGCACCTCGTTACTCATTAAGCGTTCGAAACGGGCACGCGCCAGCGCACCCGATGGCCCCAAGGCTAACGCGTCTCCCGCCCGCGCCCTAGTCGATATCCCCCCGGACCTCAGCGCAGCCGCATCGCCCGGAACTATCCGGGGCTGTTTCGGGGTTTCACCGATAGCACGTCACCATTTTCGCGACAGGCTGGAACCATGCGCCGCACGCTCCCTCCCCGCACCGGGCTGCAACCCCTCCCGCCCCGCGGCATGCCCCGCTCGCGCGTCCAGGACGCCCCCGCGCCGGACGCCTACCGGCGGCCGGGTCACCACGTTCGCTCCGCACCTGGCCGGCCGGTGTATGCCGGGCCGGTCACCACCGGTGATCCCTACGGGTCTTCACGGTATGCCGCCGCTCGCCCCACCGTGAACGGCTCGGCGATCGCGCTGGTCGTGCTGTCGTCGTTGTGCCTCTTCCCGCTGTTCATGCTCACCCAGGTGCCCGCCCTCGTCTTCGGCGTGCGTGCCCTCGCCGCGCAGAGCGATCCGCAGCGTTCTGCCCGGCTGGCCCGCCACGGCTGGTGGGCTTTCGCCCTCGGGCTCGCGGCCTTGGTCGCGCTCTTCCTCATCGCCGCCGCGGCCCTGGTCGGCGTGCTCGCCGCCGCCGTCGGCTGACGTCCGAGAGCTGCCGACGGGCCCCCTCCCGAAAAGTCGGCGTCCCGAGGTATCACGAAACCCCGCGTCGGCCTCCTAGCAGCAGGCCCCGGCATACAGCCGGTTCGATCTGGGAGGAAGACCAGGCGGGTTCACCGCACGTCACCGCACTCGACGTGGTCGCCGGATGGGAAGCGCATCGCCTTCTCCGGGGCGACCTCGTCCTCGTTCACCACCCGCTCGCTCTACGCGGTCACCCTGGCCACCCGCTCCATCCGGAAGCTGACGAGCGCCAACGACGGGTGCGCCTTCGACCCGACCTGGGCCAAGACCGGGCGGCATGTCGTCTACAGCGACCAGTGCGCGGCCGGCGGCTACGCCGTCAAGAAGATCGACACCGAGACCGGGGCCGTGACCACCGTGATCCCTGCCTCCGGCGTCACCGGGAACGGTTACCACCTCGTCTACGACGGGAGGCGCCCCGATGTCAGCCCCGACGGGTCGAAGGTGCTGTCGGCGTGGGCGGACTACGCCACCCATGACGCCGGGCTGGCGACGACCAACCTGTCCGGTGGGTCGCTGCGGATCATTGCCGACGGCGTGCTCGGAAGGGTGGTCCGGCGATCCCGTCTTCTCACCCGACGGCAAGCAAGCCATCTCCGGGTACGGCTGGGAAAACTCCCAGATCGAGAGCTTCTGCGTGACGACCGGCTGCCTCAACCTCTTCTATTACGACGTGCCGGACGACAGTCAGTGGGTCACCTCGCTCGACTGGCAACCGCTGCCCTAGGAACCCACCGGGCCTCGACAGCCATCGACAGTGGGGACGGCATACAGGAAACTCCCAGGGTTGGCGCCCACGCTGGGAGGTATGACCATCGCGGAACCCGAAGCCAGGCTGCTGATCGTCGAGGACGAGCCGAACATCCGCGAACTGCTGGCCACCTCACTGCAGTTCGCCGGCTTCGAGGTCGTCACCGCGGGGGACGGGCACGAGGCCATCACGGCGGCCGCCCACCACGACCCCGATCTCGTCGTCCTCGACGTGATGCTGCCCGACATGGACGGCTTCGAGGTCACCCGCAAGCTGCGCGAGCGCGGCAAGCGGGCACCCATCGTCTTCGTCACGGCCCGTGACTCGGTCGATGACAAGATCAAGGGCCTGACCGTCGGCGGCGACGACTATGTCACCAAACCGTTCAGCCTCGAGGAGGTCATCGCCCGCATCCGCGCGGTGCTGCGCCGCACCAAGGGCGAGATCGACGACTCGGCCATGCTGCGCTTCGAGGATCTCGAGCTCGACGAGGACAGCCACGACGTGCGGCGCGCCGGACGGCCCATCGAGACCTCCCCCACAGAGTTCAAGCTGCTCCGTTACCTGATGCTCAACCCCAACCGGGTGTTGTCCAAGGCGCAGATCCTCGATCACGTGTGGGACTACGACTTCCGGGGCGAGTCGGGGATCGTCGAGTCCTATATCTCCTACTTGCGGCGCAAGATCGACACCGAGGGTCTGCCGCCGCTGATCCACACCAAGCGCGGGGTCGGCTACGTCCTGCGCAAGCCCCCCGCGTGACCACGCTCGCCGCCCGCCTGCACCGCCTTCCGTTGCGGTGGCGGCTGATCGCCATCCTGCTCACTCTGCTGCTCGCTGCGCTGACCCTGACGTCGGCGGCGACCGCGTTCTTGATGAAGCGCGAGCTCATCTCCCGCGTCGACGACAACCTCCGCAAGAGTTCCGCGTCGATCGCCAACCGGGCGGTCGATGTCCTCCAGGGCACCACCGACCGGATGCCGACCGGATACGCAGTCGTGATCATCCCGACGGACGGCAGCCGGCCCACGGCCATCCCGGCGACCGATGTCGACGCCTACCCGGCGATCTCCGACCTGTCGCTGGAGGACTCGCGCGTCGTCACGGGCACCCCCTTCACGCTCGGCACGGACGGCTCGACCCTGCAGTGGCGGGCCGTGGCCAAGGCGTCGCAGGGCGGCGACGCCATCGCGGTGGTCGCGCAGCCGCTCGCGGACATCCACAAGACCGTATGGCGCCTGGTCCAGATGGCCGTACTCATCGGATTGCTGACGATCGCCGTGTCGGCCGTGCTCGCCTGGTTCGCCGTCGCCCGCGCCTTCCGCCCGCTGACCAAGATCGAGGACACGGCCGCGGCCATCGCGGCCGGCGACCTGTCGCAGCGGGCGCCCGAGAGCGATGCGCCGCATGAAGTCGCTTCGCTCTCAAGGTCCTTCAACGCCATGCTCACCCACGTCGAGGAGTCCTTCGACGTGCGCGCTGCCTCCCAGGAGCGGATGCGTGACTTCGTTGCCGACGCCTCGCACGAGTTGCGCACACCGCTCGCGACCGTCCGCGGGTATGCCGAGCTCTACCGGCAGGGGGCCGTACCGGCGACTGCTGTGCCGGAGACGATGGCCCGCATCGAGAGCGAAGCCGCCCGGATGAGCAACCTGGTCGACGACCTCCTGCTGCTCGCCCGCCTCGACGAGGCCCGGCCGGTGGAGTTCGCTCCCTTGGACCTGACCGTCGTGGCCGCCGAGGCGGTCGCGGCGGCGCGGGTGCGTGACCCGGCGCGACGCATCGTCGTCCAGCCGCTCGCGGGCGCCCTGTCTCCCACGCTCGTCCACGCAGAGGAAGCCGGGATGCACCAAGTCCTCGGCAACCTGCTGACCAACGCCATCCGGCATACCCCGCCCGGGACACCCGTCGAAGTGGTCGTCGGACGGCGCGACGACCGCGCCGTCGTCGAGGTGCGCGACCACGGGCCCGGTGTCGAAGAGGCAACGCGCACAAAGGTTTTCGAGCGATTCTTCCGCGAGGACAAGGCCCGGTCCCGGGCCAATGGCGGCACCGGCCTCGGCCTGGCCATCGTGGCTGCGATCGTCGGCCGGCACAAGGGCCGGGTGGGTATCGCCAATACCCCGGGCGGCGGGGCGACCTTCGTCGTCGAGCTCCCCGCGGCTCCCACATCCAGCTGATTCACAGGTCCGCCCCAGCATCGCTTGATCTTCGCGGACTTGACTGTGATCACCACGCACTAAGGAGACACCAATGAGCGAGCCGAAAACCCCGACGGAGACCTCCCCTTCGCCTTCGTCGGACCCCTGGGCCGCTACGTCGACGCCCGACCCCGACGCCACAGCGCCGCTGTGGTTCGGCGAGCGCACCGAGCAGCCCAGGTACCCCTCCTCCCAGCCGGCTCCGGCTCCGGCGTCGTGGTCCCCACCCGGTCCCGCTCCCGCTGTCACGCAGGCTCCTCCCTCCCCGCCTGCCGGCCGCAAGCGGACCTGGCCGGGCCTGGTGGCCGTCTCCGTCCTCTCGGCCGCGCTGGCCAGTGGCGGGACGTATGCCGCCGTGCGGGCGGCGGACGATGGTGGCAGTTCGAGTGCCACCACGTCCGCCGCCTCGCAGAACTCCTCGGCCTCCGCCTCCGGGTCGGGCACCCAGAGCATCCGGCAGGTCAACCCCAATGCGCCGGACTGGACCGCGACCGCCAAGGCGGTCACCCCGAGCGTGGTCGCGATCTCGCTGCAGGTCCAAGGCGGCGAGGCACAGGGCTCGGGGGTCGTCATCGACGACGCCGGCCACGTGCTGACCAACAACCACGTCGTCGAAGGGGCCGAACAGGGCACCCTGCAGGTCACCCTCTCGGACGGACGGATCTATGAGGCGACCGTGGCCGGCACCGACCCCTCCACCGACCTCGCGGTCGTGACGATCACCGACCCGCCCACGGAACTGACGCCGATCGCCCTCGGCGACTCGAGTGCGCTCGCCGTCGGCGACCCGGTCATGGCCGTCGGCAATCCGCTGGGCCTCGCCAGCACCGTCACCACCGGCATCGTCAGCGCCTTGAACCGGCCCGTGACGACCGGCGACCAGTCGACCCAGTTCGGGCAGCAGAGCGACCCGGTCTACACCAACGCCATCCAGACCAACGCCGCGATCAACCCCGGCAACAGCGGCGGAGCCCTCGTCAACGCCGACGGCCAACTCGTCGGCATCAACTCCTCCATCGCCACGGCCGGCTCCAACAGCGGCAACATCGGGATCGGTTTCGCCATCCCGGTCAACGAGGCCAAGGCAATCGCCGACCAGCTCATCGTGAAGGGCTCTGCGGCACATGCCTATTTGGGCGTCAGCCTGCGTGACGGCGAAGGCAAGGACGGAACGGCGACCCGCGCCGGGGCCTTGGTCGCCCAGGTCTCCCCCGGCACCCCGGCCGCCACGGCCGGGCTCAAGGACGGCGATCTCATCATCGGCATCAAGGGTGTCGGCGTGGAGTCGATGGACTCGCTCATCGCCCACATCCGCGCCGAGAAGGTCGGCAACACCGTCACCCTCAAGGTGTTGCGCAACGGCGCCGCGCAAGACATCTCCGTCACCCTCGCCGCGAAGCCCGCTTCATAAGACGTTTCCTCCCTCCCTCGGGGGCTGGGCATCTCTCTTGGCGGAAGGGATGCCCAGCCCCCACCTCTTTTGCGCACGATAAAGAGCTTTCGCGAGCGCCGGGTGGTGTGGCAACGTAGACCCTTGTGCCTGGGTCCCCGCCAAGTATCGGAGCGAGGAACGAGCGGACAACTTCGTGGGGTGACCTTGTGCCCGAAACTGAGCTAGAACATGAGCGGGCCCACCTCAAGGCGGCGCGGACCGCCTTGACCCGGATGCGCGAACGCACCGAGGCCCTCGACGTCGCCGCCGCGGATCCCATCGCCGCGGCATACCTCGCCCGGACCCTGTACTACCGGGCCCAGGCGCTGCGGGACGACCCCGGCACCGCCCTCTTCTTCGGCCGGCTGGACACCGACGGCGGTGAGCGGTGGTATGTCGGCCGCCGTCACGTCGGCGACGAGCACGGCGACCCGCTGGTCATCGACTGGCGGGCCGAGGTCTCCGGCGCCTTCTACCGCGCGACGCGCACCGAGCCCATGGGGGTGGTCCTGCGTCGCAGGTTCGGCATCGCCGGGGGTGAGATCACGGCATACGAGGACGAACACCTCACGGACACAGGCGAATCGGAGACCAAGAGCGCGATCCTCGCCGCCGAGATCGAGCGGCCACGCGTCGGCCCGATGCGCGACATCGTCGCGACCATCCAGCCGGAGCAGGACCTCATCGTGCGTGCCGGTGCCGACACCAGCGTGTGCGTCCAGGGAGCGCCGGGCACGGGCAAGACCGCGGTCGGGCTGCACCGGGCGGCCTGGCTGCTGTATGCCCACCGCGACCGTCTTTCCCGCCAAGGGGTGCTCGTCGTCGGACCCAACCGGGCCTTCCTCGACCACATCGGCGCGGTGCTGCCGGCTCTCGGCGAGGTGCGTGTCGGGCATACGACCGTGTCGGACATGTTCGCCACCCGCCCGGTCAAGGCCACCGACACCCCGGCCGTGGCGACCCTCAAGGGCGATCCCCGGATGGCCGAGATGCTGCGCCGTTTCGTCTGGTCGCACGTCGTGGCACCGACGGAACCCCTTGTGGCACCCCGTGGTTCGCGCAAATGGCGCGTGCCCGCGTATGAGGTGGGTGATCTCGTCGACGAGCTGCGCGGTCGGGGTGCGCGCTACCACGCCGCCCGCGAGATGCTGCCGCACCGTCTGGCGCACGCGGTGCTCGTGCAGATGGAGCGGGCCGGTGACAGCCCCGACGACCGCGTGCAGGATGCGGTCGCGCGCAGCAGCGCGGTCAAGACGTATGCCGCCGCCCTCTGGCCCGTGCTCGATCCGGCTAAACTACTGCACCGGCTCTTGAGCGACTCCGACACGCTCGCGGCCGCGGCCGGCGATCTGCTCTCGCCCGATGAACAGGCGGCGCTCCTCTGGGAGCGCCCGGCAAAGACGTCCGGGAGCGCGAAGTGGAGCGTCGCCGACCTCGTGCTGCTCGACGAGTTGCGAGACCTGCTCGACCGCACCCCCAGCCTGGGACACGTGATTGTCGATGAGGCACAAGACCTTTCGCCGATGCAGCTGCGCGCGGTCGGGCGGCGCTGCACCACCGGTTCGGTGACCGTGCTCGGGGACATCGCCCAGGGCACCACGCCGTGGGCCACCGGGTCGTGGAACGAGGCATTGAGGCATCTCGGCAAGACGGACGCCCACATCGAGGTCCTCGACCGGGGCTTCCGGGTGCCGGCGTCGGTCATCAGGTATGCCGCGCGCCTGCTGCCGCGGATCGCCCCCGGACTGGGGGCGCCGCAGTCGGTTCGTGACAATCCCGGACGCCTCGACGTGCACGCCGTGACGGCCGGCGAAGAGCTGGATCGGCTTGTGGCACTGGCGGTCTCGGCGACCGCCGCGCCCGGGTCGGTCGGGCTCATCGTGCCGGACGCCCGCGTCGCCGAGGCGTCTGCGGCGTTGGGGCGGGCCGGACTCGAGCACGGGGTACTGGGCGTCGATCACGGCGATGTCAATCACCAGATCGACATCGTCCCGGCCTCGGTCGCCAAGGGTCTGGAGTTCGACAGAGTCGTGGTCCTCGAACCGGCGCAGATCGTCGCGGCCGAGCCCGACGAGCGCACGGGCCTGCGCCGCCTGTATGTCGCGCTGACCCGCGCCGTCTCCGAACTCGATGTCATCCACAGCACGCCGCTGCCTGCAGATCTCACGGCCACGTCGCCGGCGGCCTGACCACCGATGGATCAGGGGTGTCGTAGCCGAGCCGGTCCGGCTGCGAAACTAGCGGGCATGCGGGCACTGCAATACACCTCCGTCGCCGGGCCGGTGCACGTGGTCGACCTCCCGGTGCCGGCCCCGGAGCGGGACGGCGCACTCATCAGCGTGACGCGAACCGGCCTGTGCCGCAGCGATTGGCACGGCTGGCAGGGTCACGACAGCGACACCGTGCTGCCGTGCGTGCCGGGTCACGAGTTCACCGGGACCGTCGTCGAAGCGCCCGCCGACCCCGGCCTGGTCGGCAGCCGGGTCGTCGTGCCCTTCGTGATGGCCTGTGGTCGCTGCCCAGAATGTGTCCGCGGGTCGGCACAGATCTGTCGCGCCCAGCGGCAACCGGGATTCACTGACCCCGGATCGTTCGCCGAATTCGTCGCCGTGCCGGCCGCCGCCGTCAACGTCGTGCCGCTGCCGGACGAGGTCACTGACGACGCGGCCGCGGCCCTCGGCTGCCGGGTCGCCACGGCATGGCGGGCCCTGACCGCCGTCGCCCAGGTCGAGCCGGGAGAGTCCGTCCTGATCCTCGGCGCCGGCGGCGTGGGCCTCGCCGCCGTCCAGATCGCCCAGGCGCTCGGCGCCACACCCATCGCCACCGACATCTCGGCACATGCGCTCAGCATCGCCGAATCCCTTGGGGCGCAAACTGTCTCGCTCACGCCTCACGATTCCGAGGAGGAGATCGCGGGGCAGGTGCGGACCGCATACCCGGAAGGGGTGGACGTCAGCGTCGACGCCCTGGGGAGCCCGGCCCTGGCCGCCGCCGGTGTCCTCGCGCTCCGGCGCGGCGGCCGGCACGTCCAGGTCGGCCTGCTCGATGCCCCCCGGACGCCGCTGCCCCTCGGCCGGATCATCGCGCACGAGATCGCCCTGCTCGGCTCGCACGGCATGGCCGCGAGCGACTACCCCGCCCTCCTCGACGCGGTCGCGGCCGGGCGGCTCGACCCCGCCGCCCTCGTCACGGCGACCCTCGACCTCGCCCAGGCCGCGACCGCGCTGGTGACGATGACCGACCCGGGCGCGCCGCGCGGCATACGACTGATCGACCCCACGCGCTGACTGGGTATCGCCTTCCGAGAGTTGAGTAGCGGCACTCAGGCGGCGGCGCGGCGGCGCCGCCAGAGTTGAGCCATGGCCGCAACACAGTTGGACTCAGTACGGCGCCTGGAGGCGGAGTTCGCCGAGGCGATGACGCGGATGTATGCCGTGGGCAACGGGCTCGCCGCCCTGCGCATCGACCTCACTGCCGAGTCGCTGACCGCTCAGTCCCGACGCGGCCCGTCGCCGGCCGCGGCCGTCGCCCCGCTGGGGGAGGCGACGGCCCGGCCGGCGACCACTGCTCCTGAGCGTCGTCCGACACAACAGCCGGTCACCCCACCGCGCCGGCCCGGTTCGCCGGAAAGCGGGGCGCCGAAACTCGAGCACCCGAGACCCGAGCCGCCGAGGTTCGAGCCGCCGAAACCCCAGGTGCAGCGGGCATCGTGGTGGGAGCGCGAGGGCATGGTCGTCCGGCTCCTCGGCGTCGCGGGCGCCGGCGTGCTGCTCATCGGCGTGGCGCTGCTCGTGACCTATGCCATCCAGCACGGCTACCTCGGCCCGGTCGCCCGCGTCACCGGAGCCGGCATCCTCGCCGCCGGGCTGATCGCTTTCGCCGGCCGGGTCCATCGCGACCCCCAGCGCGCGAGCGGTGCCCTGGCAATCGCATCCGCCGGCTATGCCACGGCATACCTCGACGTCATGGCCGTGACGACGATCTATGACTGGCTCCCGGCACCTGCCGGCCTGGTCCTCGCCGCCGTCGTCGGCGCGAGCGGCATCATTCTCGCCCGGGCCTGGAACAGCCAGTTCCTCGCCCTCGTCACCGTCGGCGGCGTCGCCGCCCTGGCTCCGGTCATCGGATCGGGCCGCACGCTGCTGACCGCCGCCTTCCTCGTCGTGCTGGCGATCACCGCCTATCCGGCGCACATCGGGCACTCGTGGTTCGTCCTGCACGCGGTTCGCGTGCTCCCCGCTGTCGCCGCGTTGCTTGCCGTCCTGCCCCGCCAGGACCAGCACGCCGATGTCGTCGCGCTGGCGGCCGTGCTCGCGGGCTTCGAACTCGGCACCGGCCTGATGGCTACCCGCCGTCCCGAACCGACCCTGCTCGCCGCCGTGCTGCCGCTCAGCGCGCTCCCGTTGTTCGCCACTGCGGACCGGCTGCCCGTGCCGGCGTGGCTGATCTTCTCCGCCGCGGCCCTCGTCTATTCCCTGGCAGCCGTCGCAGCCCGCGGCGAACACGTCCGCGACGTCTTCCGCCTCGCGCCCTGGGCCGGCGCCGTCGGGACGGCCTTCGCCGCAGCCGCGGTGGATGCCGGCACCTCGCCGTCGTGGCGCACGAGTGCCATCGCCCTCCTCGCGCTGGCGTATGCCGCCTCGGCACGCGGACTCGGCACTGCAACCCCGTCGTGGCACACCATGTCCGCGATCGTCCTCACCACCGCTGCCGTCGTGGCGGCGCTCCCGACGGCCATGCTGATGGCCAGCCGGCACTACGCCGTTACGACGGCGTTCGTCGACCACGTCGTCACGTTCGCGGCGGTGGTCTGCGCCGTCGCGTTCTTGCGGGGTCCGCTGCACCGGTATGCCGCCCGCCTCCCCCACGAGAACGCTCGCCTCCTGAGTCTGCTCACGATCGGACTCGGGCTGGCCTTCGCCGTCGCCACGGTGGTCGCGGGTGCCGTGGTCCTCGGTCGCCGCATCGGGACGGCCGAGGGCGGTTTCGTGACCGGCCAGGCGCTGGTGACCCTCGGCATCGCGGTGGGCGCGGCATACCTGCTGATGCACGGCCTGCGACGCTCCGGCGACGCCGGCCTCGCCCTCCGCGCCGGGCTCGCCCTGGCGGCCGTGGCGGTCGGCAAGTTGCTCTTCTACGACCTGGCCGCCCTCGACGGCATCGTGCGGATCGCCGCGTTCATCGGTGCCGGCCTGGCCCTGCTCGCGATGGGCACCGGATACGCCAAGGCACTGGAACGCTCGCGCACCGCCCCCACCCCGCTCAGCTGACCGGGGTCCCCATGGACGAGAGCACCACGCGGATCCGGAGGGGGGATCCGTGTGGTGCTCTCTTGGTGGGCGCCTACTCCGAGGAGATGGCGTCGAGAATCTGCATCTTCGCTGCCCGGCGGCCCGGCCACACCGAGGCAAGCACCCCGACCAGCCCGGCGAGGAGGAGGAAGGCGATCAGCTGCAGCCACGGGATGCTCAATGCCGTGAAGCCCTGATCGGCCAACGCCCGCTGGATCGCGATGCCGAAGACCACCCCAAGGACGATCCCCAACACGGCGCCCAGGATGGCGATGACCACCGACTCCAGGCGGAGCATCCGGCGCAGCTGACTGCGGCCCAGGCCGACGGCCCGCAGCAGCCCGATTTCGCGGGTGCGCTCGATCACCGACAGCGCCAAGGTGTTGATGATGCCGAGGATGGCGATGATCACCGCGAGCCCGAGGAGGGCGTAGATGATCATCAGCATCTGGTCGATCGGCTTGGACTGCTCCTCCGCGTAGCCGGCCATGTCCTTGACACTGACGGTCGGCAGGTCCGCGACGACCTTGTCGATGGCGCTCGTCACTGCAGCCAGGTCGGCGCCCTCGGCGGCCTTGACAAAGACCTGCCCGTCCGCCGCGGTGCCCCCGTGCTGCGTCCACGTCGCCAAGTCGACGATGAGGCCGCTCGGCGCCGTGGCCGACGATTCGAAGGTGCCGGCGACCTTCACGTCGAAGGGCTTGCCCTGCAATGTGACCGGGACCATGTCCCCGGCCTTGACGCCCAATTTGCTCGCCTTCTCGCTGTCGATGAGCAGGCCTCCGGCGGTCAACTGCTTCAGCACCGTGGCGTCGTTCTTTTCGTCGATGGTGGAGACCGAGCCGAAGGTGGCCGGATCGACGGCGGCGATCCACTCGTCGCTGTCCTTGACCTTGCCCATGCCCCACTTCATCCGCGAGACGGTCTCCACTCCGGGAATCTTCGCGATCTCGTCGCCGACACTGGGCGAGAAGTCGGAGCCGATGGCGTTCGAGACGAGATAGTCCGCCTTGAAGTTGCGTTCGATCTCGCCGTTGATGCTTTGTTTGGCCGAGGATCCGAAGACGGCCATCATCGACACGAGCGTGACGCCGATCATCAGGGCCGACGCCGTGGCGGCGGTGCGCCGCGGGTTGCGCAGGGCGTTCTCCTCCGCCATCACCCCGACCGCACCGAACATTCTGCGGTAGAGCCTGCCCATGCCCGTGATGAGGGGCCGGCCGACCAGCGGGCTGGTGCCGGCGACGCCGAGCAGCACCCCGAGGATGCCGATTCCGATCCAGACGATCGCGTTGGGAACGTCGACGAACAGGCCCAGGCCCATCGCGATCGCGCCGGCGATGGCCAGCGCGGCGCCGGCGATGACGCGGCGATGCATGGAGGTCTCGGCGAGGGTGACGTCGTCGCGCATCGCGGCCACCGGCGGAACCTTGCCGGCGCGTCGCGCCGGGAGGTATGCCGCGAGCAGGGTGACGATCAGCCCCACCAGGTAGGAGGCCAGGACTGTGCGGGGTGCGATGACGAGGCTGGCATCGGACAGGTCCAGGCCGATGGAACCGAAGAGCGCCTTGATGGCGATGGCGAGGCCGATGCCGACGAGCAGGCCGACCGTCGAACCGACGAGACCGACGATGAAAGCCTCGACGAGCACCGAGCGCGCCACTTGCTGACGGCTGGCGCCGATGGCCCGGAAGAGCGCGAGCTCCTTCATCCGCTGGGCGACGAGGATGGAGAAGGTGTTGACGATGATGAAGGTCCCGACGACGAGGGCGATCGCTGCGAAGATCAGCAGGAAGTAGGTGATGAACTTCATCGAGTCCTGGATCGAGGTGCGCATCGCTTCGGCCGCCTTCTCGCCCGTGACGGCCTCGAGGTCCGGTGGGAGCACCTTGGCCACGGCGGTCTGCAACTCGTCCTGCGAGGTGCCGTCCGCCGCGGTCACCCACACGTCGTTGTAGACGTCCTTGCCCTCCTGGTAGAGGGCCTGGGCCTGGTGTGTCGTCCAGACGACCACACTGGCGCCGACCAGCGATCCGCTCGGCTCCATGATGCCGGTCAGTTTGGGGGCGACCTTGGCCTGTGCCGCGGCCGTCACGACCTGGACCGTGTCGCCGACGACGTACCCGCCGGTCTTGGCGGTGCGCGAGTCGACGGCGATCTCGCCGTCCTTGGCCGGCCACGCGCCCTCGGCGAGCCTGAACATGCTCTCGCCGCCCGCCGACGGGGCGGTGTTGAAGTTCACGCCCAGTCCCGGCGCGCCTTGGCCGCCGATCAGCTTTCCCTTCTTGCTGACGACGAAGGTCGTGTAGTCGGTCAGATTGCCGTCGACAGCTCGGGCGCCGGGGACGTCTTTGAGTTCCGCGACAAGGTCGCCGGGTAGCGTCTGGCTGGACCCGAAGCTGGCCTCGGTACCGGCCGGGCGGACGATGACGTCGCCGACGCTGGAGTTCATGATGCCGTCGAAGGACTTGCCGAGGGTGTCGGTGAAGATGAACGACCCGGCGACGAAGGCGACGCCGAGGATGACCGCGAAGGCGCTCATGAGCAGGCGCAACTTGCGGCCGAGCACCGACTTGATGCTGGCGCGGAGCATGGCGGATCAGACCCCTGCGGCGGAGTCGAGGTGGGCCATCCGCTCCAGGACCCGGTCGGCGCTCGGGTTGCGCATCTCGTCGACCACCTGGCCGTCGGCGAGGAAGAGCACCCGGTCGGTGAAGCCGGCCGCGACGGGATCATGGGTGACCATGACGATGGTCTGACCGAACTCGGTGACCGAGCGGCGCAGGAAGTCCAGCACCTCACGGCTGGAACGCGAGTCGAGGTTGCCGGTCGGCTCGTCGGCGAAGATGATCTCGGGGCGGCTCACCAAGGCGCGGGCGCAGGCGACGCGCTGCTGCTGGCCGCCGGAGAGTTCTGACGGCCGGTGACCCAGACGCTCGCGCAGCCCGACGGTGTCGATGACCCGGTCGAACCATGCCTGCTCCGGTTTGCGCCCGGCGATGGAGAGCGGAAGGAGGATGTTCTCCTCGGCGGTCAAGGTCGGTATGAGGTTGAACGCCTGGAAGATGAAGCCGATCTTGTCGCGGCGCAGGGCCGTGAGTTCCTTCTCCTTCAGCGCGGTCAGTTCGACGTCACCGACGAAGACCTTGCCTTCGGTGACGGCGTCGAGGCCGGCGGCGCAGTGCATGAGCGTCGACTTGCCGGAGCCTGACGGCCCCATGATGGCGGTGAATTCGTGGGCGTTGAGTGCCACCGACACTCCGCCGAGTGCGACGACTTGGGCGTCGCCTCTGCCGTAGACCTTGGCCAGGCCCTCGGTCCGCGCCGCCACGACGGCCGGCGCTCCGGGGGTGATCGGCATGGTCATCTCAGTTACCCCTGCTATGTCAACCATGCTCCCGAACCTAGCCTGATAACCGGTGCGCCGCATGCTGCTTTCCCCTGAACGGGACCCTGAAGCAACCCTCGAATTTTCGTTGGTACCAAGGGTATCGGTTGACCCACGGCCACTGTCACGGCTGGCGATCAGCCCCGTAGATCGCACATCATGCTGTCCCGCAACACATTCGGAGACAGCCTGTCGCTACGAGGTCACGCAGGGCATGATGATCGTATGCCGACGGTCACCCCTGACCGTGCCTTCGGTCACGATGTGCACGAGTTGAGCGACGCCCCTGACGGCGCGGCGATCGGCGCGGCCGCGCTCCGCTTGTGGCAGCGTTATCGCGAGACCCACCGCCACTATCACGACCTACGCCACCTCGACGAAGTTCTGGCCGCTATCGGCGAAATCGCCACCGCCGCAACGGAAATCGATCTGGCCCGAGTCAGATTGGCAGCGTGCTATCACGACGCTGTCTATGACCCGGCCGCCACCGACAATGAAGCACGGTCGGCGGCGCTGGCAGGTCATGAGTTGTCCATCTTGGGCGTGCCCGATGGACATCTCGATGTCATCTGCCGCCTGATCATCGAGACGGCGGCCCATGCGTTGCCCCCGTCGGGGTCGCCGAGCGCCTGGCTGCACGATGCCGATCTGTGGATCCTCGCCGCGCCGCCGGAGCGCTTCGATCAGTACTGCCGCGCGGTGCGTGCGGAGTATGCCGCGGTGCCGACCGACGCCTACGCCACAGGTCGGTCCGCGATCCTGACCGAATTCCTGGACCGCCCCGCGCTGTATGCCGAGCCGTCGGCTCGCCATGATTGGGAACCTTTGGCGCGCAGCAATATCGCTCGCGAAATCGCCCGCCTCGACATCCGCTGACGTCTGGAACCGGTGCGTGACCGGATCGTGATGAGAAGGGACAACCTCGAATCACCATCCCGCGTCTGGGAGGGCATGCGGAGCACCAAGGCGCCTCGAGTCCAAGAGAAGTGAGAGTCCCAGGAGTACCAACAGGACGCGGTCGTGCAGGTCGAACTGACCGGCGGTGCCACGGGCCGGGTGAGCGGGTACGCCGACCAACTCGTCCGGGCCTGGGGCGCGGGCCGCAAGGCCGAGGCCCTGAAGTACGGCACGTCAGGGGTCGTCAACCAGCTTTGGGACTTCTCCCATGGCGCTGGCGGAGGCGGCTGGATTCGCACCACGACGGTCGGCGGGATGTTCGAGACGAAGGTGAGCTACACGTGCGAGTCGGCCTACGTCGACTTCACCATCAAGCCAGCCGCTGCCGCTGCGGGTCAACCCCATTCCGTCGTCAAGGTCTACACCCAGGGCGCCGACTGAGCTATTCCCGGTTCGCGATGGCCTGCGCGATGGGCAACCACCAGGCAGTTCGGGCGAGTTCCATGAACTCCTTGGTGGTGACCCAGCGCGCGGGTTCATCCTGTGCCGCAAGGATTTCCGGTCGGATCACGGTCAGCTGCGTGCGATAGACGGTCAGGAAGCGGCCGGCGGGCACCGCCCATGGAGCGCCATCGAGGGGATAGAACCGCTCGTACGCGACCATGGACAGGTCGTCCGGCCGGAGCCGAATCTCCGTCTCCTCCAGCGTCTCCCGCACAGCGGTTTCGATCGGCGACTCCCCCTGCTCGCGCCAGCCTCCCGGCGCGCTCCACTCCTGACGTCGCGGGGACCACACCACCAGCCAGCTGCCCTCGGCATCACACACATAGACGGTCGCGGCGAAGACCGAGTGGTCCGGAGGCTCGTGCGAGCTGCGCACCAGATCGACGTCGGCGCGGGACCCGTCCGGGAACACCACACCATGGATGCGAGCGATCCCTTTCTCCCCCTTCCGTTTCCGCAGCCGCAGACCCGATGCTTGCAGGTGCCTGAGCAGGTCCGGGCCACTCGCCTCCCGTGCTCCAGCGGCGACGATCGCGGCATACCGCTCCTGAGGCACGTCATAGTGGTCACCCTCGAACCCCCGCCGTGGGATGCCTTGCGCTGCAGCGAATTCGTGCAGCTCTTCGAGCGAAGCGTCCGAGATCAAGTGCGACCACAGGCGGCCGTGCGCAGGCCAGCGCGGGGGGTCGATCCAGAGGGTCACAGGGCCATCCTGCCGTCTGCGACCCAATCGTTACCACGTGGGTTTCTGATGACGGCGACTCCCGGACCGTCCGTGGACACCAACCGAGACGCCGGCCGCATCGTCTTCGCCATTGACAGCTTCACCCACTCCAGTCGCAGTGCTTCATGAAGAGCACGACACGCACCAAGACCACCATCGCCGGTCAGCAGGGCGCCGGCCAGGCGATCACCGAGTCCGTCATCGAAGGCTCGTTGGCAGGCAATGGCAGGACCGATGATGGCAGGACCGATGATGCAGGACCGATGATGAAAGGGGCCCGAGGTTGCGACGCCAGTCGCGACCTCGGGCCCCTTTCATGAGCCGGAAAGCTCCCCGCACCTTCGGGGTCCCTCGCGACGTATCGGAGCGACGAAGGAGCGGAGAACTTCGTGGGGTTTAAAAGCCCATGCCACCCATGTCGTCGCCGCCCGGCATGGCCGGAGCGGCCTTCTCGGGCTTGTCGGCGATGACGGCCTCGGTGGTGAGGAAGAGCGCCGCGATGGAGGCGGCGTTCTGCAGGGCGCTGCGGGTGACCTTGGCCGGGTCGATGATGCCGGCCTTGATCAGGTCGCCGTATTCGCCGGTGGCGGCGTTGAGGCCTTCGCCGGCGCCGAGGCCGCGAACCTTCTCGGCCACGACTCCGCCTTCGAGACCGGCGTTGACGGCGATCTGCTTCAGCGGCGCCTCGATGGCGACCTTGACGATGTTGGCGCCGACCGCCTCGTCGCCCTCGACCTTGAGGCCCTCGAAGGCCTTCTTGCCGGCCTGGATCAGGGCCACGCCACCGCCGGCGACGATGCCCTCTTCGACGGCCGCCTTGGCGTTGCGGACGGCGTCCTCGATGCGGTGCTTGCGCTCCTTGAGCTCGACCTCGGTGGCCGCACCCGCCTTGATGACGGCGACGCCGCCGGCGAGCTTGGCGAGGCGCTCCTGGAGCTTCTCGCGGTCGTAGTCGGAGTCCGACTTCTCGATCTCGGCGCGGATCTGGGCGACCCGGCCGGCGAGCTGGTCGGCGTCACCGGCACCCTCGACGATCGTCGTCTCGTCCTTGGACACGATGACCTTGCGGGCCTTGCCCATCAGGTCGAGGTCCGCGGTGTCGAGCTTGAGGCCGACCTCCTCGGAGATGACCTGGCCACCGGTGAGGATGGCGATGTCGGCGAGCATGGCCTTGCGGCGGTCGCCGAAGCCGGGAGCCTTGACGGCGACCGACTTGAAGGTGCCGCGGATCTTGTTGACCACGAGGGTCGAGAGGGCCTCGCCGTCGACGTCCTCGGCGATGATCAGCAGCGGCTTGCCGGACTGCATGACCTTCTCGAGCAGCGGCAGCAGGTCCTTGATCGAGGAGATCTTGGAGTTGGCGATGAGGATGTAGGGGTCCTCGAGGACGGCCTCCATGGCCTCCGGGTCGGTGACGAAGTAGCCGGAGATGTAGCCCTTGTCGAAGCGCATGCCCTCGGTGAGCTCGAGCTCGAGGCCGAAGGTGTTGGACTCCTCGACGGTGATGACGCCTTCCTTGCCGACCTTGTCCATGGCCTCGGCGATCATGTCGCCGATCTGGGTGTCGGCGGCGGAGATGGACGCGGTGGCAGCGATCTGCTCCTTGGTCTCGATCTCCTTGGCCATCGCGAGCAGCTCGGTGGCGACGGCGTCGGTGGCCTTCTCGATGCCCCGCTTCAGGGCCATCGGGTTGGCGCCGGCCGCGACATTGCGCAGGCCTTCCTTGACCATGGCCTGCGCCAGGACGGTGGCCGTGGTCGTGCCGTCACCGGCGACGTCGTCGGTCTTCTTGGCGACCTCCTTGACCAGCTCGGCGCCGATCTTCTCGTAGGGGTCGTCGAGTTCGATCTCCTTGGCAATGGACACGCCGTCGTTGGTGATCGTGGGGGCGCCCCACTTCTTCTCCAACACGACATTGCGTCCCTTGGGGCCCAAGGTGACCCGGACCGCGTCGGCGAGGACGTTCATGCCCCGCTCGAGACCGCGGCGTGCCTCTTCATCGAAAGCGATGATCTTGGCCATTCGGTGGTGCCTCCACACGCTTGGTTCGGTATGACCGCGTCGGTGCCCGCGACGGACGGCCGGGCGATCCGCGGCTCACGTCACCGCGTCCCACCCGACCTCACCCACGAGGTCGTGAATTATCACTCTCAGGGGGAGAGTGCTAACGCCATTATTGGCACTCTCACCCCGAGAGTGCAAACGCGTCGCGGTATGACTCGACGAGACGTTCCTGACCGGTCCCCGGCCACATCGCCGCGCTGGTCGCGGTGAGCAGCGCGTGACCGATCGCTCGCGTGACACAGGACGCCGCCGCCTCGTGCAGCGCGAACAATCCGCCGAGGTCAGGAGCCGGACGGGCGGCGGTCGAGAGCGCGAAGAGGGTGTCGCCGTCGAGCATGGTGTGAGCCGGGTCGATGGCACGAGCGATCCCGTCGTGGCCGACGTCGGCGAGCTTGGCGCACTGCGCCTTGTCGAGCGCGGCGTCGGTCGCGATGACCCCGATGGTGGTCGCGCCACCGGGGACGAGCCCCGATTCGCCGAGTTCGGTATGCCGCGCCCGCAGGTATGCCGCGAGCGCGCCAGCTCCCGGCGAGCCCAGATCGGGAAACTCGCCCGGGAGGCCGTGGGCGACGGCATACAGCTGCCCGGTGCGGGGATCGACGGGTGAGCCGATCGCGTTGACGACCACGAGCGCCGCCACCGTGGTCCCGTCGGACAGCACGGCGCTCGCCGACCCGAGCCCGCCCGCCAGGCCACCGGCTTGCGCGCCCGTCCCCGCCCCCACCGAGCCACAGCCCGCGACCTGCCCGAGGGAGGCGGCGGCATACGCCGCGGCACCGTCGGCCGCGGAGGGAAAGGCGCCGAAGTCGCCGCCGCGCCCCAGGTCGAAGATCACCGCCGCGGGCACGATCGGGACCACCTCGCCGGGTGCTCCCATCGGCCAGCCGATGCCGTCGGCATACAGCGCCCGGGCCACCCCGTCCGCGCTCGCCAGCCCGAAGGCCGAACCACCCGAGAGGACGATCGCGTGCACCCGGTCGACCAGGCACAGAGGCGAGAGCAGGTCGGTCTCCCGCGTGCCCGGGGCGGCGCCCCGCACCGACACCCCTGCGGTGGCACCCTCGGCCCCGACCAGGACGACGGTGACGCCGGTCCGCTGCCCTGGACCGGTCCGCGTCACATGGCCGACCCGCAGTCCGAGATCGCGAAAACTATTGTGCGGACCGGAGACTGGGCTTGCCGGACTCATAGAGCCAATCCTGGAAGAAGGCGTCGAGGTTCTTGCCGCTGACCCGCTCCGCCGTGGCGATGAAGTCGGCCGTGGTGACATTCCGTCCGCGATAGGTGGCCGCCCAGGTCCTGAGGAGCTTGTCGAACGTGGCGGTGCCGATGCGGTTGCGGAGCGCGTGCAACGTCAGCGCGCCCCGCGTGTAGACGAGCCCGTCGTAGATGTGGTCGCGCCCCGGATCGGCGACCTTGCCGGTCCAACTGGTCGAGTTGTAGTGGGCAGTGAACTGCTGCTGCGCGGTCGGGCCCCCGTGCGCCTCGTCATACAGCCATTCGGCGTAGGTCGCGAAGCCCTCGTTGAGCCAGATGTCCTTCCACTGCTTCGGCGTGACACTGTTGCCGAACCACTGGTGGGCGAGTTCGTGGGCGAGCAGACCGGTCGAGACCGTGGGCGAACCCTGGTCGTAGACGGGGCGACCCTGGACCTCGAGCGCGTAGCCGACGCCGATCGGGGCCACCAGCCCGCCCGTGGACGCGAAGGGATAGGCGCCGAACCGGTTGCGCTGCCAGTTGACGACCGCGCCGGTGGCGGTGTTGAGGCGGGCGCCGGCGCCGGTCCTGTCGATGCTCTTGGCAATGGCGGAGATGGATCGGATGCTCGTGCCGGCGACGGTCCCCGTCGTCACCGTGTAGCGGCCGATGGCGACGGAGGAGAGCTCGCTCGCCATCGGCGAGGTCATCTTCCAGACGTATGTCGTGTTGCCGCCCGAGGTCATCGGCGCCGTGGGTTCGCCGTTGGCGATCACCTGGTAGCCGGTCGGGACGGTGATGCGGTGGATGTAGGTCGCCTTGTCCCGCGGCGTGTCGTTGACGGGGAAGTAGGTCGCGGCGCCGAAGGGCTGGTTGAGCGCGACGGCGCCGTCGGCAGTCGCGACCCAGCCGGAGCGGCCGAGGGTGGGGTCGTTTATCGCCTTGGGGACGCCCTTGTAGGTCACGGCGACGGTGAAACTCGCGCCCTTGGCGATGCCCTTCGGCGGGGTGATGACGAGTTCCTGGGCACCCGATCTGCTGTATGCCGCGCTCGCCCCGCCGACCCGGACGCTCTGCACCACGAGTCCCTTGAGGTCGAGGTTGAAGCGGGAGAGTCCCTGTGTGGCAACGGCTTTGATCGTGGTCGTGGCGGCGATGGCTTTGGTCGCCGGGTTCCAGGCCAGCGCGATATCGTAGCTGCTGACGTCGTAGCCGCCGTTGCCCATGTCGGGGAAGTACGGGTCGCCCGCCCCCGGCGCGCCGGGGCGCAAGACGGCCGCCGTGGCAGGTGTTGCCGGAGGCGCCGGCGCGGCGAGTCCGGGGGCAGTCGGGAGCAGGCCGACGAGGGCGAGAGCGGAGACGGTCAGGTGAGGTCGCGGCATACCGCCGACCCTGGCAGGTCGCGCCCGACGAGGCAAGCACGCGCCGGCGGTTGGAGTGCGGGACGGGATACTCCCCCGCGGGCAGGGCATCGGGCGCCTCTTCTTCGGCAAGCCCGACAGTCCTCCGGGGGTTCGCGACAGCTGGGGTAGTTCGAGGCCGGTGCCTCGGCTTCAGACCAGGCGGCTGCGCAAGGAGCCGTCGGCCTCCGAGGAGACCGGGTCGGCCAGATCGGCGATGAAGACGGCGCACATGGTGCGCAGGGGGTTGGACTCGACCTCCGCGAGCGCGAGCCGCCACGCCGCAAGGTTGGGATGGTCCAGGCTGGTGCAGGCCGCAGCGGGCGCGAGCGAGGCGACGGCCTCCTGCAGGTCCGACCTGCTGACCTCGAGGGTCGCCGTCGAGCCGTCATGGCCGAGCACCGTCGCAAGGATCACCGCCGGGAGAGCGTGGCGCCCGCCGGGGGCGTTGACGTGCGCGAATTCCCACTCCGGAGAGCTCGTGGCCGGCGAGAGCGCAAGCGCATGCGCGACCGGCGCCCGCCAATCGGGGATCCGCCCGCCGAGATATGTCGTGATCGCCGCCAGCCCCTCGGGGGTGCTCCAGTCCACCTCGCTCATAGCCGTCCATCTTGGCCCAAACAGGCCCCTTTTGACCCGTAGCCCGGTCCTGAAATGAACGCCAGATGAACAAGACGTGGCCAATGGATGGCGTGCATGGACTGAGCGTGAACAATAGGCGTCGTGGACACCTCTGTGGTCATTCTGATCCTCGTTGTCGTCACTGCTCTCGCGTTCGATTTCACGAATGGTTTTCACGACACCGGCAATGCCATGGCGACCTCGATCGCCACCGGCGCCCTGAAGCCGAAGATCGCCGTGGCCCTCTCGGCGCTGCTGAATCTGGTCGGTGCCTTCCTGTCCGTCGAAGTCGCCCTCACGGTGACAAACGCCGTCGTCAACATCCAGAACAAGGACGGCACACCCAAGGAAGCCCTGCTCGTCGACGGCGGCGAACACCTGCTGTTCATCGTGCTGGCCGGGCTGGTCGGCGGAATCGTCTGGAACCTGTTCACCTGGCTCTACGGGCTGCCGTCCTCCTCCTCCCACGCGCTCATGGGCGGGCTCGTCGGAGCGACGATCGCCGGCTTGGGCGTCTCGGGTGTGAAGTGGAACGGCGACGGCAGCAAGCTCGACGGGGTCGTCGGCAAGGTGCTCCTGCCGGCCCTGATCTCGCCGGCGATCGCCATCGTCGTCGCCGCCATCGGGACCTGGCTGATCTTCAAGATCACCGCTGGTGTCGCGCAGCGCTTCCTCAACAGGGGTTTCCGCTGGGGACAGATCGGCAGCGCCTCGCTCGTCTCCCTCGCGCACGGCACCAACGACGCGCAGAAGACGATGGGCGTCATCACCCTGGCGCTGATCGCCGGCGGCCACTGGAGCGACACCGAGGCCATCCCGTTGTGGGTCAAGCTCTCCGCCGCCGCCGCGATCGCCTTGGGCACCTATCTCGGCGGCTGGCGCATCATCCGCACCCTCGGAAAAGGCCTGATCGAGATCTCGCCGGCGCAGGGTATGGCCGCGGAGTCCAGTTCCGCCGCCGTCATCCTCACCTCGAGCCACCTGGGGTTCGCGTTGTCGACCACCCACGTCGCCACCGGCTCGATCCTCGGGTCCGGAGTGGGCCGGCCGGGCGCCCAGGTGCGCTGGCATATCGCCGGCCGCATGCTCGCGGCCTGGGCCATCACCCTCCCGTCGGCCGGCCTGGTCGGGGCGTTGATGTACTGGCTCGGCAACGGGATCGGCGGGGTCGCCGGCGCCATCATCGTCTTCGCGATCCTGTTGGGCGTCGCCGTCTGGATGTGGCGGCGCTCGCGGCTTACCGCCGTCGGCGCCCACAACGTCAACGATGACTGGGAGCCCTCGGTCGCCCCGCCCGAGGCCCTCCCCCACCACCACGCCGCAGCTGCGACCACGACAACGACCACGACCACGACCACGACCACGACCGAGGAGAAGCCGTGAACAACCTCCAGTTCGCGCTCGAAGGCGCGTGGAAGGTACTCCTAGTGGGCGTCCTCCTCGGATCCGGGCTGCCGGCGATCTTCGCCCTCGGGATCCGGGCGCTGGCCTATGGTGTCGGAGGCGACGCCGAAGTCGACCACGCCCCGCCCCACCCGGTCGGCAAGGCGCTGGCCGCGCTGTGCTTCGCGATCGTGCTCGGCGGCGTCGCCCTCGGCATCACCATCGTGGCCGCATCCGGTTTCGGCAAGGCCGTTAGCTTCGAGCACGTCATCCCGACGATCGTCGACAAGTGAGGAACCCATGCCCGCCCTGATTTCCGAGGTCCTGAGCTGGGTTCGCACCGGCTTCCCCGACGGTGTCCCCGATGCCGAGGCGCCGGCCCTGTTCGCCGTGCTCACCGAGCGGCTCGGCACCGAGCGGGCGCAGGAGGTCCTGCGCCAGCTGTCGGTCGACGGCCGGCTCACCCCTCAGGCGGCCTCGTCTCTCCTCGCCGACGACGTACAGAAACGACAGGTCGCTGCCAAACTCGTCCTCGGCGGCTGGCCGCTCGGCCCGGCCGAGGATGCCGAGCCGGAGCCGCCGCAGGAGGGTGGTGCCCTGGGCCGCATCGTGGCGTGGCTGCGCGAGGGCTACCCCGGTGGGGTGCCCGACCACGACTACATTCCGCTGCTGGCACTGCTGGAGCGCCGCCTGACCAAGTCCGAGGTCAAGCAGATCGCCCGGTCGCTCCGGCGGGCCGATGTCAGCCCCGCCGGCCCCGAGGACATCGCCGCAGCGATCACCGAATACACCCTGGTCGAGCCGCGTGACGCCGATCTGCGCAGGGTGCGCAATCAGTTGGCCAAGCAGGGCTGGCCGGTCGACTTCCCCGACCCGGACCAGGAGCCGGCGCACTGAGTCGCCCAAGACAAGGAACGCCCGTCCGGGGCCGACACGGACGGGCGTTCCTTCGTCTGTGCTGGGTCTTAGACCTCCGCGCCCAGGCGCCGGGCCGAGCGCTGCCGCTGCCGGGAGGCCCGCAGCCGGCGTAGGCGTTTGACGAGCATCGGGTCGTGAGCCAGTGCGGCGGGGTTGTCCAGCAGGCCGTTGAGCACCTGGTAGTAGCGCGTCGCGCTCATGTCGAATAGGTCGCGCACCGCCTGCTCCTTGGAGCCGGAGTATTTCCACCACTGCCGCTCGAAAGCGAGAATCTGTTGGTCCCGGTCGGACAACGCCTCGGCTGCGGGGGGCCTGGTGACGGCGGCGGCGGTGTTCATCGACGCCAGCATACGGCGGAATCACACCGATGTCATTCAGTCCGCGCTCGTGTTCCTCGCCTTTCCGGGCGCTTGGATGGAGAGGAACCACGCGAGCACTGATCACCCGGGTGACGAGTGTCGCGCCTCCGGATCCGGGCCGTTCCCGCCGTGTCCAGGACGACGGGGTCATCCGTGGCCAGCCGTTCCGCGATCGCGCGACCGATCCCCGTCCGCGCCACCCGTCACCACATACGCAGCGTCCTTCTCCCCCAGGGCAATCAGGCCATGGTGTCGAGGATGGCACGGATGTCGCCGATGGAGGTCTCGGGGTTGACGATGGCGAAGCGCGCCAGCGTCTCCCCGTCGTGCGTGGTCGGCACCACGAAAGCGAACTCGTCGGCGAGCATGCCGTCGCTCCACCGGTGATAGTCGGCCGCCTCCCAGCCGCGGCGCCGGAAGACGATGACGGTCAGATCCCGGTGCCGGACCAGTTCCAGATAGGGCCGGCGCGCGACCTCCTCCTCGGCGAACCGGGCGATGCTCAGCGTGTGCTCGAGCGCCGCGGCATACGCATCGGTGCCGTTGACGGTGAGGGAGAACCAGAACGGCAGGCCACGAGCGCGGCGGGTCAGGCCGATGGAGTAGTCGGTGGGATTCCACTCGGGCGCCTCGGTGAGCACGTCGAGGTAGCCCGCCTTCTGCGTGTGGGCTGCGCGCGCCTCGGCGGGATCGCGATAGAGCAGGGCGCAGCAGTCGTAGGGCGCGAAGAGCCACTTGTGCGGGTCGACGATGAACGAGTCGGCGTGCTCGATGCCGGCATAGCGGTCCCGGATCGACGGTGCGGCGAGGCCGGCCCCGCCGTAGGCCCCGTCGACGTGGAACCAGATCCCGAACTCGCGGCACACCTCGGCCACGGAGGCGAGGTCGTCGATGATCCCGAAGTTGGTCGTGCCGGCGGTGGCGACGACGGCGAAGACGTTCTCCGGGCCGCGCTCGAGCAGGACGGGCCGCAACCGCTCCCCCGTGAGCCGGCCCGCCGAGTCGACGGCCACACCCGCGAACTCGGCGTCCATGACGTCGGCGGCGGATTTGATCGAACTGTGCGCGCCCTCGGTGGCGACGAGGATGTTGGGGCGCACCCCATCTCGCGCGGTGCGGCGGGCGGTATGCCGTGCTGCCACCAGGGCGGACAGGTTCCCCACCGTGCCCCCGGGGGTGAAGACACCGCCGGCGGTTGCCGGCATACCTGCGAGGTCGGCGAGCCAGCGCAGGGCGAGGTTCTCGGCATACACGGCCCCGGCGCCCTCGAGCCAGGAGCCGCCATAGATGGACGAGGCCCCGACAACGACGTCGAACAACGACGCCGCATCGCTCGGCGCACACGGGATGAAGGAGAGATATCGCGGGTGGTCGGTGGACAGGCACGTGGGGGCCAGATCCTCGGCGAAGATGCGCATCGCCTCGGCTCCGCCGAGACCTCCGGGCGTGATCGTCTGTCCGACGGACTCGATGAGTTCGGCCTCGGTGAGCGGCTTGTCCAACGGTGGCGCCAGCCGGATGCGCTCCTGCGCGTAGTCGATCACCGCGGCGGAGAGGGCCGCGAGCTCGGTGTGCTTGTTGGCGTGGTAGGAGGTCCCGATCACGCCGTGAGGATACTTGCCGGACACGGTGAGCGGTGTCCCCCTACGGCGCTGGCACACGCGGTCCCGGCGCGGTCCTGCCGCCCAACGCCTCGATCGGCTCAGGCCTCGGCTGAGCTGATTCCCAACAGGAAGCCGGTCATTTCGCGACAGAAGGCGTCGGTGTGCTCGATCTGCGTCCAGTGGCCGCAGCGGCCGAAGATGTGCGCCTGGCTGTCCTCGATCCACCCCAGCAGCGTCATGGTCGTGCTGAGGGGGATCACCTTGTCGTCGAGGCCGTGAATCACCAGGGTCTGGTGGGGGATCGCCCGAATGTCCTTCTCCGGGTGGGCCATCGCGTCCACCCAGCGCTGTCGCGGCGCCGGGAACATGGCCGCGAACTGCTCCTGTGCACCGGGCCGGATCGACGCCTCGTAGCGCGCGCGCACCATGTCGTCGGTGATGAGCGCCGCGTTGTACGCGAACGCCTCGCGCATCAACTCGCCCATCTTCTCGATTGATGGTTCGTACCCCCACACCGCGTCGAGCCCGGGCGTGATCTCGAAGGGCACCCCGACGCTGCCCATGAGAACGAGCTTGTCCACCCGCTCGGGATGCGCGATCGCCAGGGAGAGCGCCATCGCGCCACCGAAGGAGTTGCCGACCACGCTGGTCCTCTCCACCTCGAGCGCGTCGAGGAAGGCGACGATCTGTGCGAGCCAACGCTCCCGCGTGTATTCGAATCTTTCTGGCACAACGGAATAGCCGAAGCCCGCCAGGTCGGGTGCGAGGATCCGGAAGTGCTGGTCGAGGCGGGTGATCGGCAGGCCCCAATTGGCCCAGGCGCTCACGCCTGGCCCTGAGCCGTGCAACAACAGCAGCGGGTCCCCGGTGCCTAGATCGTGATAGTTCGTGAGGATGTCGCCGGTCTGGACGCTGCTCCCGATCTCCGGGTTGTCGCTGACCATTCTCAGAGCCTACGCCCAACGGCCCGCTCTGCGCGAAGAGGCCGAGGTGGCCGGGCGGCGCCATCGGGCTCAGTGCGGGTGACCGTCATCGCCCTCGGGCGGCATAGCCGGCGGCGCTGCTAGGGATCGGACCCCGCGGCGCCTCGCTCCCTCTGGGCGTCGCCGGACTCCTCCGGCTCGAAGGTCACGTCGATCCGCTCGTAACCCTTGGTGCGCATGCTGCGTGCCTGATCGGCATACGTCTCCTGATCGGCCGCGGTCAGGTCCACGTCGTCGGTGAACGGAGTCAAGAGGGCACGCGGGTAAAGCCGTTCCGCCCGAACGACATTGACCTCTGCGCAGAGCACCAGGATGACTGCTGCCAGGTAGGTGAACGCGAGAAGGCCGAGGATAAACGCGACCACGCCGTTGGACGTCGACGCGTTCTTGACGACCCGGCCGACATACACCACACCGAAGGTCTGCAGCCCTTGCCAGGCACCAGCCGCGAGCAGGGCCCCCGGGAGCATCTTGCGGATGGAACCCTGCCGCACGCCGATGCGGAAGACGAGCAGGACGATGAAGGCGTTCACCAGGATGGTGAGGACCGTGGAGAGGACCTTGGTCCATGGCCCCCAGGTCGTGGCGGCGGCCGTGAACGCCGAGAGGGCCGTGGTCGCCAAGACAGCGAGCCCGGCCGTCAGCACGAGCACGACGCTGCGGGCCCGCGCCAACACGGGATTGGGCCGCACGTTGCGCGGCACCGCCCACACCGTGTTCATCGCGTGCTGAAGCGCGTTCCCCACCCCGAGCGCGCCATAGACCGACACTGCCAGGCCGATGGCCACCCCGGATGCGCCGCCGCTCAGGGACCTCGGATCCCCGAGTTGGTCGCCGAGCACGGGCACCTGGGCCACGGCCGAGTCGAGGATCTGACGCTGCAGGTCCGGACGGCCGGCCAGCACGAAGCTCAGCGCCGTCGCGAGCAGCAGGAGCAGGGGGAACAGTGAGACGAACGCGTAATAGGTCAGCAGTGCCGACAGGTACCCACCGATGTCGTCGAAGTATTTGTAGGCCACCGCGATCGGGAAACCCAGCGGCGGGAATCGCCGCTGGGCGCGGTCCAACCGTTCGACGAAACCCATGGGTGCATGATCGCGCATCCCGCGCCGGCATGCGCCTGCTGCCGTGCCGGCTATCCAGTCAGGGCGGGGGTGCCGGTGGCCCCGGCTGCGCCGGCCCGCGCCGGCGCGACCGGGATGGACAGGTCGCCGAGCAACCCACGCACCCGGTCCTCGATCTCGTCGGCGATGGCGCGGACCTCCTCGATCGGCCGGCCGTGCGGGTCGGGCACCTCCCAGTCGACCCGCCGGTGCGCCAGCGTGCCGGCCGGGTCGGTGCCCATCACGACGAGGACGTCCGGAGCGTGTACGACATCGGCGAGCGGCCCAGCGGAGATCAGCCGGTCAAGGTCGATCCCGCGTTCGTGCAGGACCGCGGCGGCAGTGGGATCGAGCGCGGCGGCCTGCTGCCGACCGGTCGCTCGCACATGCAGGTGGTCGCCGCCGAACTCGTGGGCCACGGCGGCGGCCATCTGAGAGCGTGCGGCGCCGTGCTCGCACATGAACAGCACAGTGGGGACGGCGTGCAAGCGCTCACCGCGCGAACTGATGTGCTCCCGCAGCAGGTCGGTTGCACGCTTGGCCACGAGCAGGCCGAGGAACTCGGGGTGGCGCGACTGCGGCTCGAGCTCGGCGCGGGCTTGGGCCACGGCGTCCGCCGCGTCGGCCGGAGTGACGGTGTCGGCGAAACGCTCGCTCAGGTCCGTCGTGATTTCTGCGTATGCCGTCTCGTCCAGACCGCGCATCCCGCGCCTCCATCCGCTCGCGCCGTCCTTGGCGTGCCAGACAGTTTACTCCTCGTTCACCTTGATGTCTCTCATGGTTCACCGGCATGGGAGGCCGGAGAATTCCGAGGCGCCGCAAGCCCGGTCGGGTCTGCGGCGCCTCGGTGAGTCGGGCTACGGGATCAGGCGGGCGATGATCTCGGCCGCGGCGTCCTTCGGGCTGGTCGTCAGCGCGTCGATGCGCACGTCCGGAGCGGTCGGCGCCTCATACGGGGAGTTGACCCCGGTGAGGTGCGCCAGTTCGCCGGCACGCGCCTGGGCATACAGACCCTTGGCGTCGCGCTTCTCGGCCTCCTCGAGCGGCATGTCGACGAAGATCTCCATGAACTCGCCGTCACCGATCAGTTCGCGTGCCGTGTCGCGTTCGGTGCGGAACGGGGAGATCGAGGAGACGATCGTGATCAGCCCGGCATCGGCCATCAGCTTGGCGACCTCGGCCAGGCGGCGGGCGTTCTCGACCCGGTCTGCGTCGTCGAAGCCCAGATCCTTGGACAGCCCGTGACGGATGTTGTCACCGTCGAGCAGGAACGTGTGGCGATTCATCCGCGCCAGCTGCACCTCCAGCTCGTTGGCCACCTCGGATTTGCCCGCACCGGAGAGGCCGGTCAGCCACAGGACGGCCGGCCGCTGGTGCTTCATCCGCGCGTGGTGGGCTCGGTCGATCTCCAGCGGCTGCCAGCCGACGTTCGCCGAGCGCCGCAAGGCGAAGTGGACCATCCCGGCCGCGACCGTCGCGTTGGACATCTTGTCGACGACGATGAAGCCACCCAGGTCGTGGGACTGGGCATACGGTTCGAAGACGATCGGCTTGTCGGTGGAGAAGGTGACCACGCCGATGGCGTTGAGCCCCAAGGTCTTCGCCGCGACGTGTTCCATGGTGTTGACGTTGACCTGGTATTTCGGCCGCTCGAACTGGGCGCTGACGGTCTGGGTGCCGATCTTGAGCCAGTAGGACCGGCCGGGCAACATCTCGGCGTCATCCATCCACACCAAGTGGCACTCGAAGTGGTCGGCCGTCTCGGCGGGCGACTCGTCGAGCACGAGGACGTCGCCGCGCGAGCAGTCGATCTCGTCCTCGAGGGTGATGGTCACGGCCTGCCCGACGACGGCCTGCTCGAGGTCGCCGTCGAACGTCACGATCCGGGCGACCGTGGACGTGCGATTGGTCGGCAGGACGCGGACCTTGTCACCCGGCTTGAGCACGCCGTTGGCGATCGTGCCGGCGAAACCGCGGAAGTTGAGGTTGGGACGCGTGACCCGTTGCACCGGCATCCGGAACGGCCGCTGCTGGTCGAGGGTCTGGTCGAGTTCGACCGTCTCGAGGAAGTTCATCAGCGTCGTGCCGGAGTACCACGGCGTGTTCTCGGAGTTGGTGGTGATGTTGTCGCCCTTGAACCCCGAGATCGGGATGGCGGTGAAGTCGCCGATGCCGATGGAGTCGGCGAACGCGCGGTAGTCGGCGACGATGTCGTCGAAGACCTTCTGGTCGTAGTCGACCAGGTCCATCTTGTTGACCGCGAGGACGATGTGCCGGATGCCGAGCAGGTGGGTCAGGTAACTGTGGCGGCGGGTCTGGGTGAGCACGCCCTTGCGCGCGTCGATGAGGATGACGGCCAGCTCGGCGGTCGAGGCGCCCGTGACCATGTTGCGGGTGTACTGCTCGTGGCCCGGAGTGTCGGCGACGATGAACTTGCGCTTCTCGGTCGCGAAGAACCGATAGGCGACGTCGATGGTGATGCCCTGTTCACGCTCGGCCGTGAGGCCGTCGACGAGGAGGGCGAAGTCGATCTGCTCGCCCTGGGTGCCGACCTTCTTGGAGTCGGCCTCGAGCGCGGCGAGGTGGTCCTCGAAGATCATCTTGCTGTCATAGAGCATGCGCCCGATGAGCGTGGACTTGCCGTCGTCGACCGAGCCACAGGTGATGAAGCGCAGCATCGTCTTGTGCTGGTGCTTCTCGAGGTAGGCGTCGATGTCCTCGGCGATGAGGGATTCGACCTGATAGATCGGCTCGCCCGGCGTCGCTGCGGCCGAAGTGGTGGTCGCGTCCGTGGTCGTCATCAGAAGTAGCCCTCCTGCTTCTTCTTCTCCATCGAGCCGGCGGAGTCGTGGTCGATCGCCCGGCCCTGGCGCTCGGAGGTGGTGGTCAGCAGGATCTCCTGGATGACCTCGGGCAGCGTGTGCGCCTGGGACTCGACCGCACCGGTGAGGGGGTAGCAGCCGAGGGTGCGGAAGCGCACGCTCTTCATGACGGGCGTCTGTCCGTTCAGCGGCATCCGGTCGTCGTCGACCATGATCGTCAGGCCGTCGAACTCGACGACCGGGCGCTCGGCGGCGAAGTACAGCGGCACGATCTCGATGCCCTCGAGGTGGATGTATTGCCAGATGTCCAGCTCGGTCCAGTTCGACAGCGGGAAGACGCGCATCGACTCGCCCTTGTGCTTGCGGGCGTTGTAGAGCTTCCACAGCTCAGGGCGCTGGTTCTTGGGGTCCCACTGGTGGCGGGCGTTGCGGAAGGAGAAGACGCGCTCCTTGGCGCGGGACTTCTCCTCGTCGCGTCGGCCGCCGCCGAAGGCGGCGTCGAAGCCGTACTTGTCGAGGGCCTGCTTCAGCCCCTCCGTCTTCCACATGTCCGTGTGCAGTGGCCCGTGGTCGAAGGGGTTGATCCCCTTCTCGAGCGCCTCCGGGTTCTGGTAGACGAGCAGCTCCATGCCCGCCTCCTTGGCCGCCTTGTCGCGCAGTTCGTACATCGCCCGGAACTTCCAGGTCGTGTCGACGTGCAGCAACGGGAACGGCGGCGGCGCCGGATAGAACGCCTTGCGCGCCAGGTGCAACATCGTCGCCGAGTCCTTGCCGATGCTGTAGAGCATGACCGGGTTCTCGACCTCGGCGACGACCTCGCGCAGGATGTGGATGCTCTCGGCCTCCAGACGCTGCAGGTGAGTCAGCGTCGCGGGTCCGGGTTGCGCCATGAACTAGCCTTCCGTGAGCAAGTGAAGTCGGTGCGGCCAGACCCCGGCAGCCGCTCGGGGAGGCCCGGCGACGTCAGGGAGCATCGACGCCACACACGACCCACGAGTCTATCCCATCGCTTGGGTATCGCCGCCGGACCCCGCGGAGCCGAGGAGCAGGTCGTGCAGCTCGTATGCCGTGTGCACCAGGTGGTCCGGCGCCGCGGCTTCGAGTGTTGCGGCGTCCGCCGCACCCCATGTGACGGCGATGCTCGTCATCCCTGCCGCCTTCGCGGCCTGGACGTCGACGACCGCGTCGCCGACATAGGCGCAGCCCTCGGCCGGCACGGACAGCCGGGCCGCGCCGTGCAGCAGCGGGGCGGGCAACGGCTTGTGCTCGCTGGTGTCCTCGCTGGCGGCGAGCACGTCGACGAGGTCATCCGCCCCGGCGAGGACCAGCGCCTCGCGCGCCGTCGCACGCCGCTTGGAGGTGACCACGCCGAAGCGGGCCTGAGCGTCACTGAGGCCGACGAGCAAGTCGTGGACGCCGTCATACCGCCCGATCATCGTCGCGGCGTTGGCGCGGTTCCAGGCGATATAGGTCGACTCGAGTTCGGCCGCCCGCTCGGGATACTCCTGCTCGAAGACGCTGGTCAGCGTCCGCCCGATCCACCCGCGCACCTCCGGCTCCGGGCGGCCCTGGCCGAGCACCGACGTCAGGGCGTGGTCGTAGGAGGCGATGATGAGGGGGATCGAGTTGACCAGCGTGCCGTCGAGATCGAACAGGACGCCTTGCCAGCGGGGGATGGTCACGCTCGATAGCCTGCCAGCCAAGGGAGGACAGAATCCAATTCACCACACGAAGGGCTGGACGTATGCCGCGCGCGCTCGCCGACCTCATACACCCCTCGTGGGCGGCGGCCCTGGAGCCGGTGGCCGGCCGCATCGCCGAGCTCGGGGATTTCTTGCGGGCCGAGGTGGCGGCGGGCCGCGGATATCTGCCGGCCGGCCCGCACGTGTTGCGCGCCTTCGAGCAGCCTCTGGAGGCGGTGCGAGTGCTCATCGTCGGCCAGGACCCCTACCCGACGCCGGGTCACCCGATCGGGCTGTCCTTCGCCGTCGCCCCCGATGTCTCCCCCATCCCGCGCAGCCTGGCGAATATCTATCGCGAACTGCAGACCGACCTGGCCCTGCCGCCGCCCAGCACTGGCGACCTGACCCCGTGGGCGGACCACGGTGTACTGCTGCTCAACCGAGTCCTCACCGTCCGGCCGGGCGCCTCCGCCTCGCACCGCGGCAAGGGGTGGGAAGAGGTGACCGATTGCGCGATCGCGGCGCTCGTCGCACGGGGCGGGCCGTTGGTCGCGATCCTCTGGGGCCGTGACGCGCGCTCGCTCAGGCCGGCACTCGGGGCCACGCCGGTCATCGAGAGCGCCCATCCGTCGCCGCTGTCGGCCAGTTCCGGATTCTTCGGCTCGCGCCCGTTCAGCCGGGCGAACGCAGCCCTGGTGGCCATGGGCGCCGATCCCGTCGACTGGTCTCTTCCCTGACCGTGACGCAGGAGCGGTGGACGGGTCCGACAGCGCTGGCTAGCCTGGTCGGATCCGACCGAAGGAGTTCGCCATGCCCGATTCCGTCGAGCTCATCACCTACGCGGACCGGCTCGGAGGTGATCTCCCCGGTCTCCTGGACGTCCTGACCGGTCCCTTGGCGGGGCTGTTCGGCGGCGTGCACATCCTCCCCTTCTACACCCCGTTCGACGGCGCGGACGCCGGGTTCGACCCGCGCGACCACACCGAGGTCGACCCGAGGCTGGGCACGTGGGCGGATGTCGCGGCGATCGCCAAGGACCACGACGTCATGGTGGACGTCATCGTCAACCACGTCTCCTCCACCTCCCCCACTTTCCTGGATTGGCTGGCCAAGGGGGCCGACTCGGCATACGACGGGATGTTCCTCACGCTCGACGGTGCCTTCCCCGACGGGGCCACCGAGGCGGACCTGACCCGGATCTACCGGCCGCGGCCGGGGCTGCCGTTCACGCCGTACACGACCGGCGACGGCTCCAAGCGCCTGGTCTGGACGACCTTCACTCCGCAGCAGATCGACATCGACATCCACCATCCGGCGACCCGCGACTATCTGTTGCGGATCCTCGACACTCTTGCCCGCGCCGGTGTCACGCAGGTGCGGATGGACGCGGTCGGATATGCCGTCAAGACTCCCGGCACGACGTCGTTCATGACACCGGAGACCTTCGTCTTCATCGACGAGATGGCGGCCTGGTCGCGTGAGCGCGGGCTCGAGGTTCTCGTCGAGGTGCACTCCTACTATCAGCGCCAGATCGAGATCGCCGCTGCGGTCGACCGGGTCTACGACTTCGCGCTGCCCCCGCTGATCCTGCACGCCCTCACGGCCGGCGACGTCGAGCCGTTGCTCGCGTGGATGCGGATCCGGCCGCTCAATGCCGTCACGGTCCTCGACACCCACGACGGCATCGGGGTCATCGACGTCGGAGCGGACGCCGACGACCGCAGCCGGCCGGGCCTGCTGGCGCCGGAGCAGATCGACCAGCTCGTGGAGCGGATGCACGACAACAGCGGCGGCACCTCCCGGCTGGCGACGGGGGCGGCGGCGTCGAATGTCGATCTCTATCAAGTGAATTCGACGTTCTATGACGCGCTGGGCCAGGACGACGATCGCTATCTCGCGGCGCGGGCTTTGCAGTTCTGGGCGCCCGGACGACCGCAGGTGTATTACGTCGGGCTGCTCGCCGGGGCCAATGATGTCGACCTGCTGCGGCGCACCTCCGTGGGCCGCGACGTGAACCGGCACTACTACACGCGTGAGGAGATCGACTCCGACCTGCAGCGGCCGGTCGTCCGGGCGCTGTTCGCGTTGATCCGGTTGCGCAACGCGCATCCGGCGTTCGACGGGGAGTTCGAGATCGACGCGGCGGGGTCGGTGCTCACCGCCACGTGGACCGCCGGGGAGGAGTATGCGCGCATCGACATCGACGCGGCCAGTGGTGAGGGCACCGTGATGTGGACCGAGGACGGTGCGCCGCGCACGAGTGGCTTGCTGGCACTCGGGGGGTGACCGAACGGCCGGCTGCGGCGCTATTAGGGTTGCGAGACATGACCGTTCGTATCTGGCAGCGCTATGTCGCGATCGGCGATTCCTTCACCGAGGGGATGTGTGATCCCGAGCCGGAGCCGCCGGACGGGTATGCCGGGTGGGCCGACCGCCTCGCCGGTCACCTGAGCGCTGTGGCCGCCGAGGCGGAGCAGCCGTTCGACTACGCCAACCTCGCGGTGCGTGGCCGCAAGCTCGCCGATGTCGTTGGGCCCCAGCTTGATTCGGCCCTCACGATGTCGCCCGACCTCGTGTCGATCGTCGGCGGCGGCAATGACATCCTGCGCCCGCAAGTCGACATCGACGGCATCGGTGAGCAATTGGAAGCGGCGGTGGTGCGCTTGCGGGAGGCCGGCGCGGATGTCCTCCTGGTCACCCCGACCGACACCGCGAAAGCCGGCCTGTTCAAGGCGATTCGCCCACGGCACGCGATCCATACGGCGAATATCCACGCAATGGCGGCGCGCCACGGCTGCTTCGTCGTCAGCCTGTGGGGCATGCGATCGCTGCAGGACTGGCGGATGTGGGCGGCCGACCGCATCCACCTCACCAGCGAGGGGCACCGGCGCGTGGCGTTGGCGGCGGCGGATGCCCTCGGCTTCGAGACCGATCGCGCCGACTGGACGACGCCGCTGCCGGCGGCCGAGGCGCTCGGTCGCCGCGAGGCCTTCGCCGGCCATGCGGCCTGGGGCAAGGAGCACTTCGGCCCCTGGGTGAACCGGCACCTGCACGGCCGCTCCTCCGGCGACGCCCTCTCCGCCAAGCGCCCCGCTCCGGCACCCATACCGCCCGCCCGCCTCACCGCCGACCCCGCCCGCTAAGTCCGACATCTGGCGGGCTATGACCCGCCAAACGTCGGAGATACCGCTGGGTAGGCTGCGGGTATGCCCGTCGAACGCCTGATGCCCACCGACGAGAGTGCCGACCTGATCGATCTGGTCCGAGAGATCACCGAGAAGGAGCTGCGGCCGCGGGCCGATGCTTCCGAGGCGGCCGCGCAGAAGAGCGACGCCTTCCCGCGTGACGTCTTCCGGATGCTCGGCCAGGCCGGGTTGATGTCGCTGCCCTATCCGGAGGAGTTCGGTGGGGCCGGGCAGCCCTTCGAGGTCTATCTGCAAGTGCTGGAAGAGCTTTCGAGCGCGTGGATGGCAGCCGGGCTGGGCATCTCGGTTCATACGCTGACGTGCTACCCGGTCTTCACCTATGGCACGGATGAACAGAAGGCCGACCTCCTGCCCGACATGCTCTCCGGCGAGACCCTGGGTGCCTACGCCCTTTCGGAGACCCAGGCCGGCAGCGATATCGCCTCGATGACCACGCGCGCCCGCCGCGACGGCGACGACTACGTCATCAACGGCAAGAAGGCGTGGATCTCCCACGCCGGGCACGCGGACTTCTATACGACCTTTGCGCGCACTTCTGACGACGGGGGGCGTGGGGTGTCGTGCTTCATCGTTCCCGCCGACACACCTGGCCTCTCCTTCGGCGCGCCGGAGCGCAAGATGGGACTGCACTGCGACACGGTGCGGGAGGTCATCTACGAGGATGTGCGCGTGCCCGCCTCGCGGCGGATCGGCGAGGAGGGCCAGGGGGTGCCCATCGCGCTAGCGGGGCTTGACTCCGGGCGCCTCGGAATCGCTGCTGGCGCAACGGGTTTGGCACAGGGCGCGCTCGACTTGGCGGCACTGTATGCCGTCGAGCGCGAGCAGTTCGGCCGGCCGATCGCGTCGAATCAGGGGCTGGCGTTCGTCATCGCGGATATGGCTGCGGCGATCGGCGCCGCCCGCGCCACCTACGTGCATGCCGCTCGCCTGCGCGATGCCGGGCGCCCCTTCAGCAAGGAGGCCGCCATCGCCAAGCTCGTGGCCACCGATGCCGCGATGAAGGTGACCACGGACGCGGTGCAGGTGCTCGGTGGCGCGGGCTACACCCAGGATTTCCCTGTGGAGCGCTACTTCCGCGAGGCCAAAGTCACGCAGATCTTCGAGGGCACCAACCAGATCCAGCGCCTGGTCATCTCCCGGCACGTCCTCGGCCGCTGAGTCTCAGAGCGACTTTCCGCCGCTGGCGAGCAGGTCACGGGCGCGGATGCGGTCCGCAGAGATTTCGCCGCAACGAAGCCTTGACATACCCGGTATATGGGGTGTGAGGATCGGGTCAGGCACCGACGAGCGCAGACACCGTCTGCACGAGCCCGGACGGCGCCACGCAGGGGATGGATCACGTTGCCACGTCTCGAAGCACGCGCCGGTGGGGCGCCATGTCGTCCTCCCCGCTCGAGATCCACCCGCCTGAAACACCGGGGCGGTCTTCGGACACTCAACGTTTGCCAAACCTCAACACCGAAAGGCGTGACGGATGAAGAAGAACCTCATCGCGGCGATGGCGGGCAGCACGGTCCTGGCCGCCGGCGTCGGTGCCGGCACGGCGACGGCCTCGAGCCCCGCCCCGGCAGCCGGCACCAGGCCGCCCTCCCGCACCTGGACGCCAACGGCGCCATCCAGCGTCTCAACAGGAGTGGCCGTCCTCCCGAATGGGGATCGCGTTGGCGTGCAACGCAATCCGGGCGCGGCGCCCACTGTGACTGCGCCGGCTGACCTGGCCAGGGCGGGGGCGCGCAGCATGACGATCGGGACGACGACCTATGTCATCCCCCGGCGCATGTCAGGAGTTGCAGGCCGGGTCTTCGACAAGGCCCTCTTCGACGTCGGCACTCTCGCCGCGCGCGGCAGCGGCCGCACCGCCGTCAACGTCACCTACGCCAGTTCCTCGGCGCCCACGGCCGTCCCGGGCATCGTGATCACCGCTCGCACGGGCACGACCGCCACCGGTTATGTCGACGCCGCCAGCAGCGCCGCGCTCGGTCGCGCGCTGGCGACGACGGACGCCAAGACCCTCTTCGCCCACGTCCGCACGGTCGCGCCACCCGCGCAGCCGGCGGCCACGCCACGCTGGCCCATGGTCACCGTCACCATCCGGCTCATCGGCCTCGACGGACGCCCGCTGGATGACCTGGTCGGGTTTACCAATGTCGTGGACCCGGGCAAGGGCAACGGGATGGTTTTCACCACGCACGGCATCGCCAAGATCAGCGTTCCCGCCGGCACCTATCAGCTGCTGGGGAGCACGTTCACCGAGGTGGCCGGCAAACCGGTCGTTGCGATGGGCGCGAGCCGCGAGACCACCGTGGGCGACGGGGACGAAATCGTCCTCGACCTGCGCAAGGCCACCATGCGGCTCAAGACGAGCGTCAACAAGCCCGTCGTCAACCCGTTCTGGGCACAGTCCGTCAATCGTGAGATCCAGGGACCGACCGGCGGCGTGGGCTTCAGCCTCAGCGCCCTCGGTGACGACAGCTTCTCCGTGCGAGTCGTCCCGACCGTCGGGACCTTGCACGGCATCCAGTCGTTGACCAAGGACTACCTCGCCGTCTCACCGAGCGGGGTCACCCCCGCATACCGCTTCGCCACCCACTACTCCATCGACGGGCGCATCCCCGACGGCACGATCGTCAAGCACAGCGACGCCTCGAACCTGATGACCTACAAGGATCGCTTCACCGGAGTGCGAAGTCTCGCGTCGGCGAGTTTCGCGCGGGCGGTCATGGGTCCCGGCGGCGGCTGGTCGCTCGGGGCGCCACTGCCCGGTGACCGCCTCACCACCTACGCGACCGCTGGGCCCGGGCTCGACCACAGCGCTCGCCTGGACCAATACATCAGCTTCGACCCGACATTCACCACCAAGGGCAGTTTCGCCTCACCGCCCGCCGCCTCCCCCAAGCCGGGCACCATCAAGAGCGTCGTCTGGGGTGTCGGCCCCCTGCATCAGCGGTATGCCGCCCCGCCGGCCAGCGCGCCGTTCAAGATCTGTCCGGCGTGCGTTGGCGACGGCGTTTTCAACGTCGAGGCGCCGCCGCTGAGCACCAACGCCCAGTTGGGCTCCGCCGACCTCGTCGGGCCAGACATCCTCGGCCGCGTGACGATCAAGGCCGACGACACGGTTCTGTATGCCGGTCAGGGCCAGTTGTCCGGCTACTCCGCGCTTCCTGCGGGGACCAAGTCCGTGACGACCACCCAGGTCGCCACCCGCTCCGGCGCCGTTTTCCCGCGCACGACGGTGCTGTCGACGAAATCGTCGACCAAGATGGCGGCCTCCTTCCCGGCACCCGACGGGTGGATGTGCCTCGCCGAGACGGGTTGCCGGGTACTGCCCTTCCTCAGCGTGGACTACCGCATCGCGGGTCAGACCGCCCTCGGCGCGCTGCCGGCCGGCAAACGCCGACTCGACCTCACGGTCAACCAGGTCGGCCGGGCCACCGCAAAGGGCGTCACGTCCGTGAAGGCCTGGGTGTCGTATGACGGGAAGACCTGGACCGCTGCCCCCGTCACCGGGTCCGGCGCCCAGCGCGCCGTTGCGCTGACCATCCCCGAGCCCGGGTCCGGGCACACTGGAGTCAACCTGAAGGTGTCGGTCGCCGACGCCGCCGGTTCCACCTACACCGAGCAGATCACCGGCGCCTTCGGGCTGGCCGGCTGATCGCGGACGGCACGAGAAAGCGAGAAACCATGCGTCGCAACACTTTCCGGCGGGCCGTGACCGCCGCCATCGCCGCCACCACGCTGGCGTTCGGGTTGACGCCCACCCTCGGCGCCAGCGCGACCCCGACCACAGCGGACTCGCCTCGCGCGAGCCGGCCGTGTTCGGCCGAGACACGCGCCGAATACGCCCGGTGCATGAGTCAGTTCCGGCAGGAGAACGCGGGCCGCCTCAACTCGAGGGGCACCCCGCCCGGCATGACTGCGGCCGACCTCCGCTCGGCATACAGGGCCCCCGCCAAGGGCGCACACACCACGGTCGCCATCATCATCGCCTTCGACAACCCCAATGCGGAGAAGGACCTCGCGGTCTATCGCACGACGATGGGCCTGCCGCCGTGCACGACCGCCAACGGCTGCTTCACCAAACTGAACCAGCGCGGCGTCAAAGGCGACTACCCGCAGCCGGACGGCGGCTGGGCCCTGGAGGGGTCGATGGATCTCGACATGGTCTCGGCGGCCTGCCCGACCTGCAAGATCATGCTCGTCGAGGCCGACGACAACTACATGAACAGCATGGCCGAAGCTACTCGCACCGCGACCCGCAAGGGCGCCACCGTGCTGTCCCACAGCTATGGCGGGGGCGAAGGAGGCTATATGTGGCAGTTGCGGGACGCCTACGAGAAGCCCGGGACGATCTCTGTGGCCTCCTCCGGTGACTACGGGTTCATGCAAGCCTCCACCCCTGCGGTGTTCCGCAAGGTCCTCGCCGTCGGCGGCACGACTCTCACCAAGAAGCCCGGCACCGGGCGCGGCTGGGACGAGGACGTCTGGAGCGGCAGCGGCAGCGCCTGCTCGGCCTACGTGATGAAGAGCCCGTGGCAGAAGGACACCCACTGCCGGATGCGCACCGTCGCCGACGTCTCCGCCGTCGCGGACCCCGCCACCGGGGTGGCGGTCTACGACACCTATGAGAACCCGTTCGGGCTCGAACCGGGCTGGATCATCGGCGGTGGCACCAGCGCCTCCGCCCCCTACATCGCCGGCCTCATCGGCCTGAAGGGCAACGGCAGCACGTTCACCAGCCGCACCCCCTACGACAACCGAAGCGCCTTCTTCGATGTCGTCGGCGGGGCCAACGGCCTGTGCGGCGGCGACTACCTGTGCAACGGGCTGAAGGGGTATGACGCCCCCACCGGCGTCGGCTCCCCCCGCGGGTTGGGCGGGATGTAACGACTCGGCATACCCGTTGGGCGGGCCGGTGACAACTGGTCACCGGCGCGTTCGCGGGTGCTGGGCTCGCGGCATACGGTGATCTGCGCGACACAGCCGGTGAACAGCAATTGCACACCGGGGGTCGATCCCGTACCTTTCCGGGGGCGGCTTTGGCCGCCGACAACTGGATAACTCACCAATTCATCCGATCCGGACGCGCGCCTAACCATCCAGCGGCCGGATCATGCGGGGCCCAAGATGCCCCACCGGATGGCTGGGGGAACCACTACTGACCGGCAGCGATGCGGGTCTTGGGGTGCAGCCGCACTGCGGCAGGGAACCTGACCTCCCTAACCCGACAGCTCACCTCAGCGGCGCCAGTCAGGAAAGGACTATCCCCCCATGGCTCGCGCCACCTCCTATGTGGGTCGCCACCGCACCCCGCGTCCCCTCCGCTCCCGCCTCGCGGGCCCCGGCATCGCCGGCGCTGCCGCGGCCGGCGTCCTGATCGCCCCCGGCGTCGCCCACGCCGAGCACGTCTGGGACCGTGTCGCCGACTGCGAGTCGAGCGGCAACTGGTCGATCAACACCGGCAACGGCTACTACGGCGGCCTGCAGTTCTCCTACTCCACCTGGCTCGGCTTCGGCGGCGGCCAGTACGCCTCCTACGCCCACCAGGCGTCCAAGGCCGAGCAGATCGACACCGCCCAGGAAGTCCTGAAGGTGCAGGGACCCGGCGCCTGGCCGGTGTGCTCGGTGCGGGCCGGCCTGACCGTCTCGAACGGTCTCGCGGTCAACCCGTGGACCGACTCGACGGGCACGACGGGCGGCACCGGCACCAGCGGCGACCTGGTCGTCGACGGCGTTCTCGGCCCGAAGACCTACTCCGCCATGGAGAAGTGGATCGGCCGCCCGGTCAACGGCAACTGGGGCACCGAGGACAAGAAGGCCCTGCAGCGCAAGGTGAAGGTCTACCCCGACGGGATGGTCGGCCCCATCACCACCAAGGCCCTGCAGCGCGTCATCGGCCACAGCCAGACCGGCATGTGGGGAAGCAGCACCACCAAGGCCCTGCAGACCTACCTCAACCGCGTCCTCTAGGACGCGGACGACAGAGCGCGAAGGGCCTCGGGACAACGTCCCGGGGTCCTTTTCGCATCTCCACCGGAGCCGCCTGCCGGAATCGAACCGGCAACCTGCCGCTTACAAGGCGGCTGCTCTGCCAATTGAGCTAAGGCGGCGCGGGCGACGCCGCGGCGACCGCCCCGCATACCTTAACGCCCGCTCGGCAACCGGCCGAACCGAAACCCGTCGAGGGGGTATGCCGGCGCGGCATACCCCCTCGACGGGTTGTGACGAGGTGCGTCAGTCGAAACGGTCGAAGCCGAGTTCGGCGTCGTCGAGGCGGATCGCCTCGCCGGTGCCGGACCCGAAGACCGGGTAGGCGTACTCGTCGTAGTTCGGCATGGCGTACATCGCGGCGCGGGCCTCAGCGGTGGGCTCGACCTTGATATTGCGGTAGCGGGTCAGGCCGGTGCCGGCCGGGATCAGCTTGCCGAGGATGACGTTCTCCTTCAGGCCGAGCAGCGGGTCGGACTTGGCCTCCATCGCGGCCTCGGTGAGGACGCGCGTGGTCTCCTGGAAGGAGGCCGCCGACAGCCACGAGTCGGTCGCGAGCGAGGCCTTGGTGATGCCCATCAGCTCGGGGCGACCCGAGGCCGGGCGACCGCCCTCGGAGACGACGCGGCGGTTCTCCTGCTCGAAGCGTGAACGCTCGGCGAGCATGCCCGGCAGCAGGTCGGCATCGCCCGACTCGATGATCGTGATCCGGCGCAGCATCTGCCGCACGATGACCTCGATGTGCTTGTCGTGGATGGCCACACCCTGCTGGCGATACACGGCCTGGACCTCGTCGACCAGGTGCATCTGCACCTGACGCGGGCCGAGGATGCGCAGCACCTGCTTGGGGTCGATGGCGCCCTGGACGAGCTTGGTGCCGACCTCGACGTGGTCGCCGTCGGCGACCAGCAGACGCGCACGCCTGCTCACCGGGTAGGCGTGCCCCTCCGAGCCGTCGTCCGGGGTGAGCAGGATGCGGCGGGCCTTGTCGGTCTCCTCGATCTCGACGCGGCCGGTGGCCTCGGCGATCGGAGCGACACCCTTGGGGGTGCGAGCCTCGAAGAGCTCGACGACACGCGGCAGACCCTGGGTGATGTCGTCACCGGCCACACCACCGGTGTGGAAGGTCCGCATCGTCAGCTGGGTGCCGGGCTCACCGATGGACTGGGCGGCGATGATGCCGACGGCCTCACCGATGTCGACCAGCTTGCCGGTGGCCAGGCTGCGGCCGTAGCACTTGGCGCAGGTGCCGACCCGCGACTCGCAGGTCAGGACCGAACGGACCTTGACCTCGTCGACGCCGGCGGCGAAGAGCGCCCCGATGACCACGTCCCCGAGGTCGATGCCGGCCTCGGCGAGGGTCTCGCCGTCGACCGTGATGTCCTCGGCGAGGGTGCGGGCGTAGACGGAGGTCTCGACCTCGTCGTTGACGATCCGGGTGCCGGACTCGCTGGTCGCGGCGATCGGCATGGTCAGGCCACGCTCGGTGCCACAGTCCTCCTCGCGGATGATGACATCCTGCGAGACGTCGACGAGACGACGGGTGAGGTAGCCGGAGTCCGCCGTGCGAAGCGCGGTGTCCGCCAAACCCTTACGCGCACCGTGGGTGGAGATGAAGAACTCCAGCACCGACAGACCCTCACGGAAGTTCGTGCGGATCGGGCGCGGGATGATCTCACCCTTCGGGTTGGCCATCAGGCCACGCATGCCGGCGATCTGCCGCAACTGGAACCAGTTACCACGCGCACCGGAGTTGACCATCCGGAAGATGGGGTTGTCCTTCGGGAAGTTGGACTCCATCTCCTTGGAGACCTCGTTGGTCGCCTTGGTCCAGATCTCGATGAGCTCCTGACGGCGCTCGTCGTCGGTGATCAGACCACGCTCGAACTGGGTCTGGACCTTGGTGGCCTTCTCCTCGTAACCCCCGAGGATCTCGCCCTTGCGCGGCGGGGTGACCACGTCGGCGACGGCCACGGTGGTGCCGGACCGGGTCGCCCAGTGGTAGCCGGCCTCCTTCAGCGCATCGAGCGAGGCCGCGACCTGCACCTTGCTGTAACGCTCGGCGAGGTCGTTGACGATCGTCGAGAGACGCTTCTTGTCCACCGGCTCGTTGACGAACGGGTAGTCCAGCGGCAAGGCGACGTTGAACAGCGCCCGGCCCAGCGTGGTCTCGACGATGAGCGAGTCGACGCGGCCGTCCTCGGTGACCTCGGTGCCCTCGGGCAGTTCGGTCCCCAGGGCCGGCACGAAGTCGCGCAGCCGCACCCGGATCAGATTGCCCAGCTTGATGGTGCCGGCGTCGAAGGCCATGCGGGCCTCCGCGGGGCTGGCGAAGCTGCGCAGCTGCTCCTGCTTGTCATCGGCGTAGGCCGGCCCGACCTCGGAGGTCAGGTGGTAGAGGCCGATGATCATGTCCTGCGTCGGCATCGTCACGGGACGACCGTCGGCCGGCTTGAGGATGTTGTTGGAGGACAGCATCAGGATGCGGGCCTCGGCCTGGGCCTCCGCCGACAGCGGCAGGTGCACGGCCATCTGGTCCCCGTCGAAGTCGGCGTTGAACGCCGTGCAGACGAGCGGGTGGATTTGGATGGCCTTGCCCTCGACCAGCTGCGGCTCGAAGGCCTGGATGCCGAGGCGGTGCAGGGTGGGCGCACGGTTGAGCAGCACTGGGTGCTCGGTGATGACCTCTTCGAGGACGTCCCACACGACGGAGCGCTGCCGCTCGACCATCCGCTTGGCCGACTTGATGTTCTGCGCATGGTCGAGGTCGACCAGACGCTTCATCACGAACGGCTTGAACAGCTCCAGCGCCATCTGCTTGGGCAGGCCGCACTGATGCAGCTTCAGCTGCGGGCCGACGACGATGACCGACCGGCCGGAGTAGTCGACGCGCTTGCCGAGGAGGTTCTGACGGAAACGGCCCTGCTTGCCCTTGAGCATGTCGGACAGCGACTTCAGCGGCCGGTTGCCGGGGCCGGTGACCGGGCGGCCACGACGGCCGTTGTCGAACAGCGAGTCCACGGCCTCCTGCAGCATCCGCTTCTCGTTGTTGACGATGATCTCGGGGGCGCCGAGGTCGAGCAGCCGCTTCAACCGGTTGTTGCGGTTGATGACGCGACGGTAGAGGTCGTTCAGGTCGGAGGTGGCGAACCGGCCACCATCGAGCTGGACCATCGGGCGCAGGTCCGGCGGGATGACCGGGACCGCGTCCAGCACCATGCCGGCCGGGTTGTTGTCCGTCGTCATGAACGCCGAGACGACCTTGAGGCGCTTGAGGGCGCGGGTCTTCTTCTGGCCCTTGCCGGTGGCGATGATCTCGCGCAACGACTCGGCCTCGGCCTCCAGGTCGAAGGTCTCCAGACGCTTCTGGATCGCCGCCGCGCCCATGCCGCCCTCGAAGTAGAGGCCGAAGCGGTCGCGCATCTCGCGGTAGAGGATCTCGTCGCCCTCCAGGTCCTGGACCTTGAGGTTCTTGAATCGGTCCCAGACCTGGTCGAGCCGGTCGAGCTGGCCGTCCGCGCGCCGGCGGATCTGGCCCATCTCGCGCTCGGCGCCGTCGCGCAGCTTGCGCTTGACGTCGGCCTTCGCGCCCTCCTCCTCGAGCTGAGCGAGGTCGGTCTCGAGCTTCTTGGCCCGGGTGTCGATCTCGCTGTCGCGGCGGTTCTCGATCTCCTTCTTCTCGACCTCGATCTGCGCCTCGAGCGAGGGCAGGTCGGCGTGGCGCTGGTCGACGTCGACGGAGGTGATCATGTAGGCCGCGAAGTAGATGACCTTCTCGAGGTCCTTCGGGGCCAGGTCGAGCAGGTACCCCAGGCGCGAGGGGACGCCCTTGAAGTACCAGATGTGGGTCACGGGGGCGGCCAGCTCGATGTGGCCCATCCGCTCGCGGCGGACCGCGGCGCGGGTCACCTCGACGCCGCAGCGCTCGCAGATGATGCCCTTGAACCGGACCCGCTTGTACTTGCCGCAGGCGCACTCCCAGTCCCGGGTGGGGCCGAAGATGCGCTCGCAGAACAGGCCATCCTTCTCCGGCTTCAGGGTCCGGTAGTTGATGGTCTCCGGCTTCTTGACCTCGCCGTGGCTCCACTCGCGGATGGACTCCGCCGTGGCCAGGCCGATCCGAAGCTGGTCGAAGTTGTTGACGTCAAGCACTCGGTGCTTCCTTCACTTCCGTTGTGCCGTAGTTCGCTCGTATGTCAGTGGGCCACAGGGTTTTTGACGCTGGGGCCGAAGGGCGCAAGGCCGGCGGATGGTATGCCGCGCGCTCACCTCGTCGGTGAGCGCGCGGCATACCGCCTAGACCTCCTCGACCGAGCTCGGCTCGCGCCGGCTCAGGTCGATGCCGAGTTCCTGGGCCGCCTGGAAGACGTCATCCTCGGTGTCGCGCAGCTCGATCGAACTGCCGTCGCGAGAGAGGACCTCGACGTTCAGGCACAGGGACTGCATCTCCTTGATGAGCACCTTGAAGGACTCGGGGATGCCGGGCTCGGGGATGTTCTCGCCCTTGACGATGGCCTCGTAGACCTTGACGCGGCCGTTGACGTCGTCGGACTTGATCGTCAGCAGCTCCTGCAGGGCGTAGGAGGCGCCGTAGGCCTCCAGGGCCCACACCTCCATCTCGCCGAAGCGCTGGCCACCGAACTGGGCCTTACCACCGAGGGGCTGCTGCGTGATCATGGAGTACGGACCCGTGCTGCGGGCGTGGATCTTGTCGTCCACGAGGTGGTGCAGCTTGAGGATGTACATGTACCCGACGGACACCGGCTCGGGGTAGGGCTCGCCGGAGCGGCCGTCGAAGAGGCGGGCCTTGCCGTTGCCGGCGACCAGGCGCTGACCGTCGCGGGTCGGCGTCGTGGACTCCAGCAGACCGAAGATCTCCTCCTCGCGGGCACCGTCGAAGACGGGCGAGGCGACGCGGGTGCCGGCGGGCGCGCTGTGCGCATCCGCTGCCATACCCGCGGCCCACTCGGCGCCGTCCGGGACCTGCCAGCCGCGGCTGGCGGCCCACCCGAGGTGCAGCTCGAGGACCTGGCCGATGTTCATCCGGCCGGGCACGCCGAGCGGGTTGAGCACGACGTCGACCGGGGTGCCGTCCTCGAGGAAGGGCATGTCCTCGACCGGAAGGATCTTGGAGATGACGCCCTTGTTGCCGTGGCGGCCGGCGAGCTTGTCACCGTCGGTGATCTTGCGCTTGTTGGCCACGTAGACGCGCACCAGCTGGTTGACGCCCGGGGGCAGCTCGTCGCCGTCCTCCTTGTCGAAGACCTTGACGCCGATGACCGTGCCGGTCTCGCCGTGGGGCACCTTCAAGGAGGTGTCGCGCACCTCGCGGGCCTTCTCGCCGAAGATGGCGCGCAGCAGGCGCTCCTCCGGGGTCAGCTCGGTCTCACCCTTGGGCGTGACCTTGCCGACGAGCAGGTCGCCGTCGCGGACCTCGGCGCCGATGCGGATGATGCCGCGCTCGTCGAGGTCGGCCAGCACGTCCTCCGAGACGTTCGGGATGTCACGGGTGATCTCCTCGGGGCCGAGCTTGGTGTCGCGGGCGTCGACCTCGTGCTCCTCGATGTGGATCGAGGACAGGACGTCGTCCTGGACCAGGCGCTGGCTGAGGATGATCGCGTCTTCGTAGTTGTGACCCTCCCACGGCATGAACGCCACGAGCAGGTTCTTGCCGAGCGCCATCTCGCCGTTGTCGGTCGCGGGACCGTCGGCGAGCAGGCCACCCTCCTCGACCCGGTCACCCTCGGCGACCACGACACGCTGGTTGTATGAGGTGCCCTGGTTGGAACGCGCGAACTTCGCGACCCGGTAGGTGCGGTGGCTGCCGTCGTCGGCGGCCACGGAGATCAGGTCGGCGGAGACCTCGGTGACGACACCGGCCTTCTCGGCCCGGACGACGTCGCCGGAGTCGAGCGCGGCGCGGAACTCCATGCCGGTGCCGACGAGCGGGGCCTCGCTGCGCACCAGCGGGACCGCCTGACGCTGCATGTTGGCGCCCATGAGCGCGCGGTTGGCGTCGTCGTGCTCGAGGAAGGGGATCATCGCTGTCGCGGCCGAGACCATCTGCCGCGGCGAGACGTCCATGTAGTCGACCTCGTCGGCGGCGACGTCGATCGCCTCACCGCCCTTGGTGCGCACCAGGACCCGCTCCTCGGCGAAGGTGCCGTCGGGGTTGAGCGCGGCGTTCGCCTGGGCGATGACGAACTTGTCCTCCTCGTCGGCGGACAGGTACTGGATCTCGTCGGTGACCGTCGCGCCCTCGACCTTGCGGTAGGGGGTCTCGATGAACCCGAAGGCGTTGATCCGCCCGTAGGACGCGAGCGAGCCGATGAGGCCGATGTTCGGGCCTTCCGGGGTCTCGATCGGGCACATACGGCCGTAGTGGCTCGGGTGGACGTCACGGACCTCCATGCCGGCGCGGTCGCGGGAGAGACCACCCGGGCCGAGGGCCGAGAGGCGACGCTTGTGCGTCAGGCCGGCCAGCGGGTTGTTCTGGTCCATGAACTGCGACAGCTGCGAGGTGCCGAAGAACTCCTTGATCGACGCCACGACCGGGCGGATGTTGATCAGGGTCTGCGGGGTGATCGCCTCGACGTCCTGGGTCGTCATCCGCTCGCGGACGACGCGCTCCATCCGGGACAGGCCGGTGCGGACCTGGTTCTGGATGAGCTCGCCGACGCTGCGCAGGCGGCGGTTGCCGAAGTGGTCGATGTCGTCGGTCTCGACGGCCAGGTCGACCGTCTCGCCGTCACGGACACCGGTGATCGTCTCGTCGCCGCGGTGCAGGGCCACGAGGTACTTGATCGTCGCGACGATGTCCTCGAGGGTGAGGACGGAGTCGTGCAGGTCGACGTCGCGGCCGAGCTTTCGCCCGATCTTGTAACGGCCGACCTTGGCCAGGTCGTAGCGCTTGGGGTTGAAGTAGAGGTTGTCCAGCAGGGTCTGGGCGGCCTCGCGGGTCGGCGGCTCGCCCGGGCGCAGCTTGCGGTAGATGTCGAGCAGAGCGTCATCCTGGCCGGCGATGTGGTCCTTCTCGAGCGTCAGCTCCATGGACTCGAATCCGGCGAACTCCTCGCGGATCTCGGCCTCGGACATGCCGAGCGCCTTGAGCAGCACGGTGACCGACTGCTTGCGCTTGCGGTCGACGCGCACGCCGATCATGTCGCGCTTGTCGATCTCGAACTCCAGCCACGCGCCGCGGCTCGGGATGACCCGGGCGGTGTAGATGTCCTTGTCGGACGTCTTGTCGGGGGTGCGCTCGAAGTAGACGCCCGGGGAGCGGACGAGCTGGGAGACGACCACGCGCTCGGTGCCGTTGATGATGAAGGTGCCGCGCTCGGTCATCAGGGGGAAGTCGCCCATGAAGACCGTCTGGCTCTTGATCTCACCGGTGGTGGTGTTCATGAACTCCGCGGTGACGAACAGCGGCGCGGAGTAGGTCTGGTCCCGCTCCTTGCAGTCCTCGATGGAGTATTTGGACTCCTCGAAGCGGTGATCGCGGAAGCTGAGGCTCATCGAGCCGGAGAAGTCCTCGATCGGGGAGATCTCCTCGAAGATCTCCTCGAGGCCCGAACGGTCCGGCACATCCTTGCGGCCGGCGTCGAGGGCGTCGGCGACGCGCTCCTGCCAGCGCTCGTTGCCCAGCAGCCAGTCGAAGGACTCGGTCTGGAGGGCGAGGAGGTCGGGGACTTCGAGGGTTTCGCGAATCTTCGCGAACGACAAACGGCCGGAAGCCGTCTTTGCAGTTGACTGAGGTGCGGTGCGCGAGGCAGCCAAGGAGGGGTCCTTCCACAGGCCTGTCTGGGTCCGCTATCGGCCCGCGCACACCACGGCGCACGTTCAGGACTCCGAGCGTTCGGCCCGGGACATACCTGTAGCACGTCGAGGAGAGTGTGGGAAGACAGCGCAAAGAAGCACTATACGGCATTTAGGCATGGCTGTCCAAGCCTGTCCAGTCCACGTGGCCCTGGCGGCGGTCGCACTGCGACGCAAAGAGGATGGCGCTAAGACGCCGCCCACGTCAAGCGTAGCGGTCACACGGCGCGTCGCCGAGGGTCGTATGCCGTCGCCCCCCGGACGCCGCACCTGCGGCGAGCGGGCGACATACGAGAACGAAAACCCCTCCCCCGCAACGGTTTTCGTTGCGGGGAAGGGGTGATCGGTAGGGGGCCCGGAGACCGGCTGGTGAGCCTGTCTACAGGGTCACAATCACTTCAGTTCGACGGTGGCGCCGGCGCCCTCGAGGGCTTCCTTCGCCTTGTCGGCGGTGGCCTTGTCGACCTTCTCGAGGACGGGCTTGGGGGCGCCGTCGACGAGGTCCTTGGCCTCCTTCAGGCCGAGGGAGGTCAGCGAGCGGACCTCCTTGATGACCTGGATCTTCTTGTCGCCGGCAGCGGCGAGGATGACGTCGAACTCGTCCTTCTCCTCCGCGGCGGCGGCCTCGCCACCGGCACCACCGGCGGCCGGGCCGGCGGCCGGGGCGGCGACCGGGGCGGCGGCGGTGACGCCGAAGGTGTCCTCGAACTGCTTGACGAACTCGGAGAGCTCGATCAGGGTCATCTCCTTGAATGCCTCAAGGAGCTCGTCGGTGCTGAGCTTCGCCATGATGGGCGTCCTTTCTCTTTACTTCTCGTATGCCGTGAGTGGCGGTTTGGGTGCCTGCGTCCGCGGGTGCGGGTCAGGCGTTGTCGTCGCCACCCTCGGCGACGTCGGCGGCCGGGGCGTCCTGAGGGGCGTCCGCAGGAGCGTCCTGCGGGGAATCCGCCGGGGCCTCGACCGGGTCCTGGGGAGCTGCCGGGGCAGCGGGGCCCTCCGCCTCGACCTTGGCGCGCAGGGCGTCGACGGTGCGAGCGGCCTGCGACAAGGGCGCGGCGAAGAGGTAGACAGCGCGGCTCAGCGAGGCATTCATGGCCCCGGCAAGCTTGGCGAGCAGAACCTCGCGCGACTCGAGGTCGGCGAGCTTGGTGATCTCGGCGGCGGTCAGGGCGCGCCCGTCGAGGACACCACCCTTGATCACCAGCAGAGGGTGAGCCTTGGCAAAGTCACGCAGCGACTTGGCAACCTCGACGGCGTCGCCGTCGACGAAGACGATGGCGCTGGGGCCGGCGAGCTGACCCTCGAAAGCGGTCACCCCGGCTTCCTTGGCGGCCAGGTCGGTCAGCGTGTTCTTGACCACGGCGTAGGTGGCGTTGCCACGGAGGTTGGTGCGCAACTCGGTGAGCTGCTTCACGGTCAAGCCGCGGTACTCCGTGAGAACGGCCGCGTTCGAGTTGCGGAATGCCTCCGTCAACTCGGCAATGGCAGCCGACTTGTCGGTCTTCGCCATGTGGGCCTCCTTCCGTCGTCTCGACCGACGGGTGGGCCCGAAACGCGAAAACGCCCCGGCGCAGGGCACCGAGGCGAGCACACGGCATACCGTGTGAAGCTGTCGTCCTGCGCTGGTCGCCCGCGGTGCGGGACCTTCGACTGGCGGCGGTATGCCGTCAGCGACCGGCGGTCATTGGTCCCGTCAAGGTTACGTCCTTCCCCCCGGAACCCCCAAATCGCGGGGGCCGCAGGATCCCCGCCCGATGCCGAAAACCCCGAGTGCGGGCCATGAGCGTCATGGCCCGCACTCGGGGTTCGTCTCCGACCGGCGCCGGGATCAGCCGGCGCCCGGGATCAGCCGGTGGTGACCTCGGAGGCCGGCGGGGCCTTGATGTCGACCTTCTTGCCCCAGTCGGAGTACTCGACGACGATATTGGTGCCCATGTTGATCGTGGACTTGACCGGGCGGTTCTCGCCGTCCAGGACGTAGGTGACCGGGATGGTCTCCGGCAGCGTCATGGTCGTCGGCAGTTCGGTGTCCATCGCCTCGAAGAGCTTCTTCAGGTCCAGTTCGAGGCTGTATGTCGTGGTGTCGCCGTCCTTGGCCGTCACCTTGGCCTGCTGCCCGCCGAACGCCTTGGATATGGTGGCCGGGTCGAACGCACTGGCGTTGGGCGCGCCGCCCATGGCGGAGGCATCGGTCTTGACCCACTTGGTGCCGCCGGTCAGGCCCTTCATGTAGGTGACGCCGTCGACCGAGATCATGTCGATCTTCTGGCCGCCCATCTCCATGGTCATGGTGCTGTTCTGTTTGCCGTCCTTGACCTCGAAATCGCCTTCGGCCTTGATCGGCGACATGTCCATCGTCATGTGGCCGCTCTGACCGTCCTTGAAGACCTCGGCCATGGCCGCACCCAGCGCGGTGGCGTCGACCTGATCGCCGACCTGCGCGTCGGCCAGGTCGACGGTTGCGCCCCCGCCGGCGTCGCTGCTGGTCGAGGAGGCCGCGGTGTCAGTGGCCGAGGCCGAGGCGGTCGCCGACGCGGAGGCGCTCTGGGTCACGCTGGCCGAGTCGGTCGCCGCCGCGCCGGCGCTCGTGCTGCCGGTGGCGGCCGAGGTGTCGGTGTCGGTGCTGCCGCCGCAGGCGGCGAGGCTCAGCGCAGCGGCCGCGAGGGCCGCGGCCAGGGACGTGGTGCGCTTGGCAGGCATGGGAAGTTCCCCCTTGTGATCGTGCCGGCGGACGCCGGATGGTCATGTCCTACTTTAGGTGCGGCACGTCTGTGCCGCTCGGGGCGGGACGGTCGGTATGACGCCCGCCTCGTCCCCGAGGTTCCGTCCCCTGTCAACTGCTGGTGCTGCTGCTGGGGTTTCGGCCCGACATGAGATCGCTCATCGTCGCGACTTCCGAGGCCGGAGGGGCCGTGACGTCGACCGGCTCGCCCCATGTGGAGTAGGTCATCGTCATGATGTCCTGCTTGCCGCCCTTAGCCACTTCTTGCCGCCCGGCATATCCGGCATCCCGCCCATGAACAGCCTCTCCCCCACCTTGCGGATTTCGAAGTTCTCGCCGCCCGAGTCGCCGGAGAGGGCAAAGTCCATCGTTGCCATGTCGATGTCCATCGACATCGTGCCCGAGCTGTCGTCCGCGATTTCGGCGTGCGCCGTCTTGGCTGCCTGCAGAGCCGCCTGGGTCCGCTTCCCCAGTTCCATCGCGTCGATCGTGTCGCCGACCTTGACATCGACGTTGCCCGGCGCAGCGCTATTCGTTCCGTCGCTGCTGCTGGCGCCGGACGCTGTGGCGCCGGTGGCCACAGATGTGGTGGCGCGGTCCGTGCTGGCCGCGGCGGAGGTTCCGGTCGAGTTGCCCTCTCCGCAAGCAGTGAGGCTGAGTGCCGCGGCGGCAACGGCGGCGGTCATGGTGCTGATTCGCTTGGCCGACATCGATATCCCCGTAGTCGTGTGCGTGAGACTCACGATAGTGCGGACCCAAAGATGTGGGGCGCCGCAGCCCCGGCGAGCGCGGGGCTCACCGGGGCTGCAGACGGTATGGGCAGTGCCCGCTAGGTCAGGCGGTAGCGTCGGCCTCGTCCTCGAGCAGACCCCGGGTCTTGGTCGCGTCGAGCGGGATGCCGGGACCCATCGTGGTCGACATGGTCGCCTTGAGCAGGAATCGGCCCTTGGAGGCGGACGGCTTCAGCCGCAGCACCTCATCCAGCGCCGCCGCGTAGTTCTCCACCAGCTTGGTGTCGTCGAAGGACGTCTTGCCGATGATGAAGTGCAGGTTGGCGTGCTTGTCGTTGCGGAACTCGATCTTGCCGCCCTTGATGTCGGTGACGGCCTTGCCGGTGTCCATCGTGACGGTGCCGGTCTTCGGGTTCGGCATCAGGCCGCGGGGACCCAGCACCTTGCCGAGTCGGCCGACCTTGCCCATCAGGTCCGGGGTGGCGACGACGGCGTCGAAGTCGAGCCAGCCGCCCGAGACCTTCTCGATCATGTCGTCGGAGCCGACGTAGTCGGCACCGGCGGCGCGAGCGGCCTCGGCCTTGTCGCCATTGGCGAAGACGAGGACGCGGGCGGTCTTGCCGGTGCCGTGGGGCAGGTTGACCGTGCCGCGGACCAGCTGGTCGGCCTTGCGGGGGTCGATGCCGAGCCGGAAGGCCACCTCGACGGTCGCGTCGTAGTTGGTGGTCGAGGTCTCCTTGGCCAGGCGCACGGCCTCGAGCGGGGAGTAGAGCTTGTCGCGGTCGATCTTCGCGGCCGACGCCTGGTAGGACTTGGAGCGCTGCATTTTGTTCCTCCTGAGGTGGTGAACGAGGTTGTGGTGACGGGCCGCAGCGGCCCTCCCACACCGCATACCGCCTGATCAGGCGTATGCGGAGTTGGTGGTGAGCTTTCTACAGCTCGGTGGTGATGCCCATGGAGCGGGCGGTGCCGGCGATGATGCGCATCGCCATGTCGATGTCGTTGGCGTTGAGGTCCTGCATCTTCTGCTCGGCGATCTCGCGCACCTGGTCCTTGGTCAGCTTGGCGACCTTGGTCTTGTGCGGCTCACCGGAACCCTTGGCGACGCCCGCGGCCTTCTTGATCAGTTCGGCGGCCGGCGGGGTCTTGGTGATGAAGGTGAAGGAGCGGTCCTCGTAGACCGTGATCTCGACGGGGATCACGTTGCCACGCTGGGCTTCCGTCGCGGCGTTGTAGGCCTTGACGAACTCCATGATGTTGACGCCGTGCTGACCGAGCGCGGGACCCACGGGCGGGGCGGGCGTGGCCGCGCCGGCCTGGATCTGCAGCTTGATGAAGCCGGCGACCTTCTTCTTGGGAGGCATTCCCTTATTCCTTTGTTCGTGGGCCTACGCCGTGGGCGATGACCCGGTTGCATGTGCTCGCGGGCGGAAAAGCACGCGAGCCGGTTCATTGTCGCTGGCGTGAGCCAGCCCAGGCAAACCGGGCGAGCGGAGCGAGCCGTTGGTTTGTCCGGATCAGAGAGATCAGGGCGAGCGCAATGAGCCCTCTGTAGTGGGGGCACGGGGCGGAGCCCCGTGGGTTACAGCTTGGCGACCTGGCTGAAGCTGAGCTCGACCGGGGTCTCCCGGCCGAAGATCGAGACGAGCACCTTGAGCTTCTGGGTGTCGGGGTTGATCTCGGAGATCGTCGCCGGCATGGTCTCGAAGGGGCCGTCCATGACGGTGACCGACTCGCCGACCTCGAAGTCGACGATGGTGGCGGTGCCGCTCGTTCCGCCGCCCTGGGCGGCCGGGCTCCCCGCGGCGGCCGCGGCCTTGGGTGTCTCCAGGTCGGCCGGGGCCAGCATGGTGAAGACCTCGTCGAGGTTCAGCGGCACGGGCGAGTGCGCGTTGCCGACGAAACCGGTCACGCCGGGGGTATGCCGCACGGCGCCCCAGGACTCGTCCGTCAGATCCATGCGGACCAGGACGTAGCCGGGCATCCGCACGCGGTTGACCTGCTTCTTCTGGCCGTTCTTGATCTCGGTGACGGTCTCCATGGGGACCTGCACCTCGAAGATGTAGTCCTCCATGTTGAGCGAGGTCATGCGGGTCTCGAGGTTGTGCTTGACCCGGTTCTCGTAGCCGGCGTAGGAGTGGATGACATACCAGTTGCCGAACTTGGCGGCCAGGTCGTCCTTGAACGCCTGCACCGGGTCCTCGGGGAGGGCGTCGCCGTCGGTCGCGATGTCCTCGGCTTCGTCGGTCGCAATGTCCTCGGCGTCGGAGCCGACGTCCTCGGTGCCGTCGGCCACGGCGTCCACGCTCGCGTCCGCCGGTTGCTCATCCGCGGGGGCCTCATCGGCCTCGTCGGCCTCGTGAGCCTCGTCGGCCTCGTCGGCCTCGTCGGCCTCGGCCACGATGTCCTCTTCGGCCTCGATCACGGTGCCCTCGTCCACGGTGCCCTCGTCGGCGAGGTCCTCGTCGCCGTCGATCGCCTCGACGGTCTCGGTCGGCCCGTCCTCGGCGGGCGCGAGGTCCGCGGCGGCGTCGTCGGCCTCGGTCCACTCCTGGGGCATGCTCTTATTTCCTCACGTTTGGTTCGGTGCGGTCGTATTGGGGGCGCGCTCAGCCGCCGAAGACCCAGTCGACCAGCTTGGTGAAGCCGAAGTCCAGGCCCGCGGTCAGCGCCATCATCACCGTCACGAAGACGATGACGACCAGGGTGTAGTTGATCAGCTCCGACTTGGTCGGGCGCACGACCTTGCGCAGTTCGTCGAGGATCTGCTTGACGAACAGGCGCAGGCGTGCGACGAGACCCGCCTTGGCCTCGCCCTTGGCGGGCTGGCTCGAGCTGCGCGCGGGGGCGCCGAGGTCGGTCACGGTCACTGCTTCTTTCGGGCGGGGATGTAGGGACGCTGGACTCACCGGTGGCGAGCGGTGTCACGCATACGCAGGGCAGGAGGGACTCGAACCCCCAACCGCCGGTTTTGGAGACCGGTGCTCTACCAATTGAGCCACTGCCCTAGGGAAACGCGCGGGTTGAGGCGAGCGTTCCCAGCCGGTGACGATGGGCATGCTCACGCACGGCCACGATCGGCACCGAGGGAACAGCATACCGGCGTTTTGGGACGACAGGAAACTCGATTGCCGTCGGTGGGAGGATGCGGAGCGTGAGCGCAGTCGACAACCGGCCCCTGTCCGACCTCTCCCCCGCGGAACTGAACGATTTCCTCGCGGCCAAGCGCGCGGCATACCAAGCCCTACAAGGACGCGGACTCAAGCTCGACCTGACGCGCGGCAAGCCGTCGGCGGCGCAGCTCGACCTGGCCGACGGGCTACTGAAGCTGCCGACGAGCATCAGCGATGCCGACGGTGTCGACGTGCGCAACTACGGCGGGCTGACCGGCATCCGGCAGATCCGGGAGATCTTCGCCGAGCTGCTGTGGGTGGAGCCGGAGCAGGTGATCGCGGGCGGCAACTCCAGCCTGACGATGATGCACGACTGCCTGGTGCAGATGCTGTTGCACGGGCCGGTCGACGGGCAGCCGTGGGTGGGGCAGCCGATCAAGTTCGTCTGCCCGGTGCCCGGGTATGACCGGCACTTCACGATGCTTGCGTCCTACGGCATCGAGATGCTGCCGGTGCCGATGGAGGCCGACGGGCCGGATGTCGCGGCGATCGAGGCGCTCGTCAAGGACGATCCGATGGTCAAGGGCATGTGGATCGTCCCGACCTACGCCAACCCGGTCGGGTCGACGATCTCGCACGAGAAGGCTGCGTTGCTGGCGGCGATGCCGACGGCGGCCGCCGATTTCAAGATCTTCTGGGACAACGCCTACGCCTTCCATCACCTGACGGAGGAGGAGGCCAAGAGCGAGGACATCATCTCGCTGTGCTCGGCCGCCGGGAACCCGAACCGGCCGATCATGTTCGCCTCGACGTCGAAGATCACGTATGCCGGGGCGGGGGTCGCGGTGCTCGCCGCGAGTTCGGCGAATGTCGGCTGGTATCAGAAGCACTATCAGTACGCCTCGATCGGGCCGGACAAGGTGAACCAGCTGCGGCACGTGCAGTTCTTCACCAACGCTCAGGGCGTGCGCGACCACATGGTCAAGCACCGCGAGATCCTGGCGCCGAAGTTCGCGGCCGTCGACGCCGCACTGACGGCCGAACTCGCCGGGCTGGGGGTCGCGGAGTGGACCAAACCGACCGGCGGTTACTTCGTCAACCTCGACGTCGTCGACGGCACCGCCGGACGCGTGGTGCAGCTGGCCAAGGAGGCCGGGATCGTCCTGACGCCGGCCGGCGCGTCCTTCCCGCACGGGCACGACCCGCGCGATCGCAATATCCGCCTCGCCCCGTCCTTCCCCGTGCTCGAAGAGGTCGAGACGGCGATGGCGGGCGTCGCGACCTGCGTGGCCCTGGCCGCGGCGGAGGAGCTGAGCGGGCGGCATACCGCCAGCGCGAGCACCCCCGAGGGCCACTGAGGGCCGACGTCTCGCAGACCACACACATCTGTGGCTGATGTGACGGCGCGGGGTGATTAGGATTCCGGTATGTCGGAGCAGAACGAAGGAATCAACGACGATTTCGGCACCTACAGCCTCGACGACGAGGATCAACTCCAGCCGGAGGACACCCTCATCGACGACGGTGTTGAGGATGTGCTGGACCGGGGTTACTCCCCTGCCGACACCGACCGCGGCTCCCGCGCCTTCGGCGTGACCGCCGAGGAGCAGAGCGAGCACGAGACGATCGACCAGCGGATCCGGCAGGAAGTCCCCGACCCCAACTCGGCCTACGGAGCGCCCTACCACGAGTCGGTGCTCGACGAGGAGTTCGTCGGCGGCGACGACCCGGATCACATTGCGGCCGAAGACGATTGGCTCGGCGACGAAGAGGTCGGCGATGTGCGCGCCGGCCGGCTGGTGGCGCCCGATCAGGGCGGCTCGGGGGACCATGACCACGAGATGATCGGCTCGGACGTCGGCATCGACGGGGCCGGGGCGTCGGCCGAGGAGGCCGCAATGCACATCATCAGCGGGGACGACCTGAGGTACGAGGACTGAACGCCGGGCGCGACCTGGCGGCGCTGCCGAAGGCGCACCTGCACCTGCACTTCACCGGCTCGCTCCGGCTGCCCACGCTCGTGGAACTCGCTGGGGCACACGGCATTCGGCTCCCCCACGCGTTGACGGGCGAGTGGCCGCCGCAGCTGGCGAGCGTGCAGGACGAACGTGGCTGGTTCCGCTTCCAACGGCTGTATGACGCCGCTCGCGCCTGCGTGCGGGGCGAGGCGGACATGCGGCGGCTGGTGCGTGAGGCGTCGTTGGACGACGCTGCCGAGGGCTCGCGGTGGCTGGAGTTGCAGGTGGACCCCACGTCGTATGCGCCGTATGTCGGCGGTCTGACGCCGGCGCTGGAGATCGTGCTCGACGAGGCGGCTGCCGTTTCTCGCGAGGGCGGCGCACCGATGGGAATCATGGTGGCGGCCAGCCGGATTCGCCACCCGCTGGATGCCCGCACGCTCGCGCGGCTGGCCGCCCGGTATGCCGGGTCCGGGCCCGGCACGGTGGTCGGGTTCGGGTTGAGCAACGACGAACGCCGCGGCGACACAACGGAATTCGCAGTCGCCTTCGACATCGCCCGCAAAGCTGGGCTCGCCCTCATGCCGCACGCGGGTGAGTTGCTCGGACCGACTGCCGTCGAGGAGACGCTGGATGCCTTGCGCCCCAACCGGATCGGGCACGGGGTGCGGTCAGTGGAGGATCCGCGGGTGGTGGAGCGGTTGGCGAACGACGGTGTGGCGCTGGAGGTCTGCCCCGGCAGCAATGTCGCGCTCGGGGTCTACCGGGAGGCCGACGAGGTGCCGGTGCGCACCCTGCTCCGCGCTGGCATACCCATTGCCCTGGGAGCCGACGACCCCCTGCTGTTCGGCTCCCGGCTCGTGGATCAATACGCGTTAGCCCGCGACGAGCTCGGCTTCTCCGACCAGGAACTCGCCGAACTGGCCCGCGGGTCGATCCGCGCCTCATACGCCCCGCAGGACATCAAGGCCGCCGCCCTCGGGGACATCGACGCCTGGCTCGCGACCGGTCCGCCGGCGGGCTCGGATGCACCTCACCCTCAGGGGTGAGACACGAATCGGGTTGCCCGCCAACGGCGCTGGGTCCGGGCACGCGGCCGTACTGTTCGGGACATGACCCAGTTCGGATACTTCCTCTCGAGCGAGGAGTACACCCCGGCGGAGCTGATCGCGCAGGCACGACTGGCCGAGGAGGCCGGTTTCGATGCGCTGTGGATCAGTGACCACTTCCATCCCTGGACCGACGCGCAGGGGCAGTCGCCCTTCGTCTGGTCGATGATCGGGGCCATCAGCCAGGTCTGCGATCTGCCGGTGACCACGGCCGTCACCTGCCCCACGGTGCGGACCCATCCGGCGATCATCGCCCAGGCCGCAGCGACCAGCGCGGCACTCCTCGGCCCGGGCCGTTTCCGCCTCGGTCTCGGCACCGGCGAAGCGCTCAACGAGCACATCACGGGCGAGGTGTGGCCGCACGCGCAGCAGCGGCTGGACATGCTCGAGGAGGCGATCGCGGTGATCCGCGAACTGTGGACCGGCGAGGTCGTCTCGCACGAGGGCCGCTTCTACACCGTCGACACGGCACGCATCTACACCCTTCCCAGCGAGCCGATCCCGATCTACGTCAGCGCTTTCGGGCCCAAGGCCCTCGACCTCGTGTGCGATGTCGCCGACGGCTTCATCACGACCCAGCCGGATGCTGACAGCGTCAAGACCTTCAAGAAGGCCAAGGGCGCCGGCGCCCCCACCCAGGCGGGGTTCAAGGTCGCATGGGGGCCGTCACGCGACGAGGCGATCGACGCGGCATACCGGCTGTGGCCCAACAGCGGCGTGCCGGGAGAACTGGCGCAGGTCCTTCCCAGCCCGCAGCATTTCGAACAGGCGGCGAAGCTGGTCACCCGGGAGAAGTTCGCCGAGCAGGGCGCGTTCGGGCCCGACCCCGACGATCACATTGCTGCCTTCGCCCCGTATGTGGAGGCCGGTTTCGACGAGATCTATGTGGCGAACATGGGCCCGCACTATGCCGAGCTGATGTCCGCCTACGGCGAGAGCGTCTTCCCGCAGTTGCGGGCGCGCAAGGGCAAGCGCGCCGCGGCGAAGAAGACGACCGCTAAGCGGTCGTCACGCTCCAAGCGCTGACATCATCACTCACGACGCTCCCGCAGCCAGCCCCCCAGGAGTAGTGCCATGACCTACGACATCCCCCGTCCCACCGGCGGCGACATCGTCGAACTGATCCTCGACGATCACCGTCTTTTCGAGGACCTGCTGCGCGAATGCCGGCGAGACGACCGCGATCGCGCCGCCGCCCGCGAGGCGCTCGCGGAACTGCTCGTCGCGCACGCCGAAGCCGAAGAGGCCGAGGTCTACCCGAAACTGCACAGCAAGCGGGCCATCACCGCCCACGAGGAGGAGCACGGCGAGGAGGAACACGCCGAAGTCACCGAGGCGCTGCTCGCCTTCGTGGAGGCCAAGGGCACCGACACGCAGAAATACGAGGACGCCCTCGAAAAGTTGGCCAAGGTCGTCAACCACCACTCCTGCGAGGAGGAGCTGACCATCCTCAACCCGGCGCGCGACGAGGTCTCCGAAAGCGTGCGACATGACGTCGGCGTCGCGTGGGCGACCATGCGGAACACGCTCTTGGAGAACGGTTGTGCCTCTCGGGACCAGGTTGCGGCGCTGCTGCGCAAGGCCGAGAAGGAGGGGGCCATCCCGCCGCCTGCCGTGCGCGAGAGGCAGGAGGCCATCGAAGAGGACGCGAAGAAGCGGGCCGACGCGCTGGCCGAGGATGCCTAAAGGTCCGGGGCCCCCTGAGGTCCGAGGACGCCTAAAGGTCCGCCGACCACTGGCCCCAGTGTCAGCCGGTGGCCAGCGCGCGGTTGTCGATCGAGACGCCCTTCGGCGCGGAGGTGGGCGAGCAGGTCGACCAGCCCGCGCAGGTAGATCGCGTCCTTGGTCATGCCGCCCGCGCGGAAGACGCGCATGACCGTCGTGAAGGCACTGCCCGGCGGTATGCCGCCGCTCACCAGAGCTTCGTGTGCCTCGTGGAAGCTGGCGCCCGCCACGCGCCGGTCGACGGTGAGCACGCGCGATGCCAACTGCCGCAACCGGAATGCCGTCAAGCTGCCGCAGGCGATCTCGGCGACAACTGCCAGGCCCTCCTGGGTCTCGTCATAGCCGGCGAGCCCGGTGCCGAGCACCTTGCTCGGCTGTGCGGCACCGTTGACCTGCGTGACGAGGTGGGTGCCGACCTCGTGATGGATGAGCGCGGCGGCGCGGCGTTGCTGCACGGCCGAGTCGGGCCCGATGAGCAAGGTGTCGCCCGAGACCATGACCCCCACGGCGTCGGGACGGATCTCCGCGTGCATCTCGATGTCGGGGTCTTGCTCCCGATAGTGCGCGATTTCCTCTTGTGCGAGAAGGAGAAAGGCTTCGGCGTGCAGGGCCGAGCCTGCCGACTCGGCCGCGAGTACCGCGGCGAGCACCTGCTCGGCCTGCGCGCGCAGCGTCGGCGAGACGCTGCCATACAGCTCGATCGACAACCCGAGGAAGTCCTCGCTGTCGCGCGCCCGGAGCATCTCGACCTGCAACTCCAACTCGCGGTGCTTGGCGCGCAACAGGTGACCGAGGGTGAGGTTCTCGACGTTCGTGACGTTGATGGCCGCGAGTTGGGCGGCGGTGACATCCGGGTCGGCGTCGAGTTCGCGATAGGTAAACTGCGGGTCGGGTGCGCTGCCGTCGAGGTATGCCGCGCGCGCCTCGTCGGCGTCGACCGGGGGCACTTCGAGCAAGAAGCGCATGCCGGAGGAAAGGTGCGCCAGGGCGTGGTCGACGGCCAGGTCGGTGGGGCTGAGTTCGACGGCGGGAGATGTCACGGCAGCCGGTCCAGCTCGGTTTCGATGCCCGGCAGGGTTGCGGCGAGATTCGCTGTCGCGCAGGCGATCTTCTCCTCGTCAGGCACTCCGGTCCATTCGTCCATGAAGGTCTTCTCGAACTCCAGGGCCAACACGCAGCCGACGCGGGGATAGCGGTCGTGGACCCACCACGCCAGCTGCCGGCCCTCGAACTTGACGTTCTCCCGCACGTCCACGGGTCCGCAGCCGAGCGACGGGTCCGCGAGGTCGGTCATGAAGCGCTCGATCAGCGGGCCGAAGCGGCTGCGGTCGACCGACCCGGTGCCGACATTGACCTCCGGATTGTCGGCCACCGGCTCCGGTGGCGCGTCGGCACCGTGGCGTTGGTGGTTGTCGGAGTGGACGTCGAGCAGCACGAACGGACCGCGCGCAGCGACCGGGTCCAGGCGGTCCGCCAGCTGCTCGTAGAAGGTGTCCCAGGTCGTGAGGCAGCCGCGGAAGAGTTCGTCGTCGAGGACCTCGTCGCTCCAGGTCTCCAGTCCCCACGCGTCCGCGGGGGTCCGATAGACCGCCTCGCGACGCGGGCGGTTGAGGTCGACCTCGAAGCGGGATCGGCGGGTGATGACCCGGCTGTCGACGGCATCCGCGATGCGGTCGTGAAGGGGTCTTCCTCCGAGAACCGGTCCGCCTCCGGGAGCACCATGGCAGCCGCAAGATCGGGGCGTACGTCGTGCCCCGCGTGCACCGAGGCCGCCACGATCCGGCCAGTCCACAGGACTATGAATGCGACCACCTCGTCGCACCTCATGGCCCTTTTGTACCGCCCGGGCAGCCCAGCGGGCTGCTATGACCTGGTGCTTCTAGGGGATGCTCACGGGAGGGACCATGCGCCTCGGCCGGGGCCGCAGCGCCGCCACGTCGACCTCGATGACGGTCGGGCCCGGCCGGCCCACGGCCTTCTTCAGCGCCTTGTCGAACTCCGCGGCGCTGGCGATCAGCTTGTGCCGCAGCCCGAACGCCGCGGACAGCGCCGCGAAGTCCGGGGTGTGCAGGTCGACCCCGCGCCGGGTCCGGCCGCCGGCCTCCTGCAGATTGCGCAGCACGCCGTAGCCGCCGTCGTTGAAGAGCACGACGGTGACATTGGGCTGCTCCGCGGCGAGCACGGCCAGCTCCCCGAGATGCACGGCCAGGCCGCCGTCGCCGATCATGGCGAGCACCCGGTTGTCGGGCCGGGCGATCGCGGCACCGATGGCCATGGCCAGGCCCTGACCGATGCCGCCGCCGGCGGCGTACACGTTGTCCGTGGGGTCGAAGACGGGCAGCAGCCGGTTGCCCCAGGAACTGCCGGGGATCGTGACATCGCGAACGATGGGGGATTTGCGCGGTAGCCGGTTGCGTATGGCGTCACAGATGTCGGAGTAGGCGCCGATGTCGGCCCTGTGTGCGGCCCGGGCGGCGCCCGCGGCCGCGCTGATCCGGTCAGTCCACGCCGCGTCCGTCTCGACGTCGCCCAATGCCGCGAGCAGCGCCGGCACGGCCCGCGACGCCTCGGCGCGCACGCCGACGGCGACCGGGTAGTTGCGGCCGATCGCCTGCTCGTCGACATCGATCTGGATGTGCGTGCTCGGCAGGGGCAGCTCGTAGTTGCGAGTCTCGTTGGCGCGCAGATGACTTCCGATGGTCAGGAGGCAGTCGGCGTCCTCGATCAACTCCGCCAGTGCGTCGTGTGTGGCGAAGTTGCCCACACACTGGGGGTGGTCTTCCGGCACAGCGCCGCGTCCGTTGGCTCCCGTCAATACGCCCGCTCCCCACGCCTGCGTCAACGCGGCGAGGGGTGCACCGACCCGGCGCGCTCCGCCGCCGGCCCAGATCAACGGCCGCTTGGCCTGACGCATGACCGCAGCCGCCCGTTCGATGTCGCGGCGGATGCCGGCCGGCGGCTGGCGCGGGGGCCGCGGCACGGTGTTCTGCGCATCGGGATCGGCGGTGTACTGCAGGTCGATGGGCCAGTCGACGCTGACCGGTCCTTGCGGTGGCGCCAGCAGTCGTTGGACGGCGACGGTCAGGACGGCGCGAGCCTGGCGTGCGGTCTGGATCCGCAGCGCCTGGGCCGATACCGCATCGAGCATCTGCAACTGCCTCGGCACCTCGTGATAAGCGCCGCGGTGCTCGCCGAGCAGGTCGGCGTCGATATTGCCGGTCACGTGCAGGACCCGGCTCTGCGCGGTCAGCGCTTCGAGCATGGACCCGGCGGCATTACCGGCGCCGGTCCCGGTGGAGGTGAGGGCGACCCCGACGCCGCCGCTCGCGCGGGCATAACCGTCGGCCGCGTTGACAGCTGCCGCCTCGTGACGCATCGGGACGAACCGCAGATCGCGGTCGACGGCCTCGACGAGCGGCAGGTTGTGGATGCTGACGACCCCGAACGCCGCATGGACGCCCGCCTCGCGCAGCACGCCGACGAGGATGTCGCCGCCGGTCCGCGCGGGGGCGGTCAGGTCGCTCGTCGGCGCTTCGTGGGTCTCGGTCGTCGTATGCCGCTTCGGCGCCTTTCCCTGATGCCGTTTGCCCATCCCGCGCGGGTCCTCAGTCCTCGAGCTCCTCGTCCTGGTCGAGGGAGCACCTGGGGCACGTGCAGTCCGTGCACTCGCAGTCGTTGCAGCTGCATCCCACCTGGCAGTTGGGACAGTCACAGGCGTTGAGGGCCGTGGTCTGATCGGTCATCGCTTCGTGCATTGCCTCGCTCATCGAGCCTCCTCCGCTGGCGGCGACCACTGCGTCGCCGTGCGTCGAGTCTGACAGCCAGAGAGCGGAAAATGTCCGCCACCGCCTGTGGAAAACTCCTTCTCGACGAGCGAGACTCGATCATCTGACCTACGTTCGAGGCATGTCAACGCCGCAGGGGGTCGTCGTGCAACGGGGTCCTCGATCCGCCGCCCGCGCCCGCATCCTGTGCGGAATCGTCGTGCTCACCGCTGGGAGCGCCTGCTCTCAACAGGCACGTCCAACCGCCTCGCCAACGACTTCCGCCAGTTTCACCATGACGTCGGCAGCGCCGACGTCGACCAACCGACCCACTGCGCAGGTGGTCTGGGGGGTCGCGGAACCGGCGCCGCTCACCGGCGTCACGCTGACGCCGGATGGCAGCAGCGTCATCTATTTCGCGGAGGCCGGGACGAAGCGATCGCTACGGGCTCTCGAGGCCAGGACCGGAAAGGTGATCTGGGAAGCGGATTTGTCCGACCGGGGATCCGCAGTCAACCAGACCATCACACCCCCCGTCGTAGTGGGCGACTCCGTGGCCGCGGTCATCGCCGATGGGGAAGGCGGCCGAATCCGGGTCTTTGACGTGCGGACGGGCGCCCGGGTCGGCCGCGATTCTCCCGTCGCCGTTGAGATCGACCAGTTGGGTCCCTGCCCCGACGGCCGGGCGTGGTGCTTCATTGGCGATACCCGGATGCACCATCCCTTGCCGACCCTTCGCTACGCACCCGGCGATCGGTCCTTCTCCCCCGCGAAAGCCGGACTCGTCGTCGTCAATCCCGTCGCGGACCCCTTCGAATACATCGTGGACGGTGAGGTCCAGTGGACCCTGGATCCCCAATCGATCATGAAGACCTGTCCCCGATATGTGTGCATGAGAGGGTGGGCGACGATCGGCGAGGTCACCACGATGGGTTTCCGCGAATCCGGCAAGGGCGGCCACCTCGTGTCAACGACGGTCGCGGCCTTCACCACCCGCACCGGCAGAAAGCGCTGGGTGTCCCCGGGAGACCAGCTCGCCCAGGTCGCGACCCAATCCGGGCATTTCAGTCACGAGGGTGATGTCTACGTCTTTACACCAGAACCTGCCCGCGTCAACGGAACCTATGACGACTTCGATGGACGCCTCCTCTACGGCGGGCGACTGCGGGCGCTCGATCCGGAAACTGGCAAGGAGCGGTGGAGCGTGGCACTGGGGCGCTCACGCTTTCAGCCCCGTCTGACTCGCCTGTCCAACGGCGACCTGATCTTCGACGAGGGCAACCAGACGCGGCTGCTGGACGCAGCCAGCGGGGACGTGATCGCCGATCGAGACCTCTCCTATTGGCGCAGTAGCACGGACGGCCCGCCCGGACGGCGGGCCCGCCTCGATATCACAGAGCCGATGATCGACGGAGGCCCGAGTGACACCGTGCGCAAACCCATCCCGGACGAGATCGGGGTGCAGGCCGGAGACCTGCGGATCGTGGCTCAACCCAATGGCGTCTACGCATATCGCTAGAGCTGGTGGCCGATGAAGACGGGCTCATTGACGAGGGTGACGCCGAAGGCGTCGTGGACGCCGTCGCGGACCGTGCGGGCGAGGGCGAGGATGTCGGCGGCGGTGGCGTCGCCGCGGTTGGTGACGGCTAGCGTGTGCTTGGTCGAGAGTGTGGCGCGACCGCTCAGGCCCGACTCCCTCGCGGCTCCGAAGCCCTTGCTGAAGCCGGCCTTGTCGATCAGCCAGGCGGCGCTGGTCTTGACGCTGCCGTCGGCGCCGGGGAAGGCGGGTGGGCTGACGTCGGAGCCCAGTCGTTCGTGCACCCGCTCGACGAGCTGGTCGAAAGCCCGCTGGGAGAGAACGGGATTGGTGAAAAACGACCCGCACGACCAGGTGTCGTGGTCGTCCGGGTCGAGCACCATCCCGCGCTTGCGGCGCTGCGCCAGCACGGCCTCCCGGGCGTCGGCGAGCGGCACCCGCGCGCCCTGCTCGACGCCGAGCCCTGCGGCCAGATCGGCATACGCGATCGGCCGAGAGAGGTCCGCCACCTCGAGTTGGAACGCGACATCGAGCACGACATAGCGCGTGCTGGCCTTGAACACGGAATGCCGGTAGGTGAACGCGCATTCGTTCGCGGCGAAGGTGCGCACCGATTGGGTCTCGCGGTCCCAGGTGCGCACCTGCGCGATGGTCTGGGCGACCTCCTGGCCGTAGGCGCCGACATTCTGTATCGGGGTCGCCCCCGCGGAACCGGGTATGCCGCTCAGGGCCTCGATCCCGGCCCACCCCTCGGCGACGGCGCGGGCGACGAAGTCGTCCCAGACTTCGCCGGCCGCGATCCGGACGAAGGCACCGCCGCAGTAGTCCTGCGACTCCCGCGTCACGCCGGTGGTCCGGACGTGGACGACCGTGCCGGCGAATCCCTCGTCGGCAATGACGAGGTTGGAGCCGCCGCCGACGACCAGCAGTGGCTCGCCGGCGTCGTCGACCTCGCGGACGGCATCGACGAGTTCGTCGGTGGTGGTGACGGTGACCAGGCGCGCGGCCGGCCCGCCGACATGCATGGTGGTCAGCGGCGCCAGGGGTGCGTCGAACTCCTCTGGCATCAGTCGAGCTGGACGACCGCGGTGCACCGGCCGAGGACCTTCTGCCCGGCAGCGGTCGCGGTCAGCTCGACGGTGGCGCGCTTGGTCGCCTCGTCGAGGGACTTGACGACCCCGGAGACCTCCAGCTCGGCCCCGTCCAGCGGCACGACGACCATGGCCGTGAACCGCGTGCCGAATTCGACGACCCGTCCCGCGTCGCCTGCCCAGTCCGAGACAAGCGTGGCGGCGGCGCCCATCGTCCACATGCCGTGGGCGATGACGTCGGGCAGGCCGACGCTCTTGGCGAAGCCCTCGTCCTGGTGGATGGGGTTCTGGTCGAGGGAGGCGTTGGCGTAGTCGACCAGCGTGCCGCGGCCGACGGGCATGGTCTTCGGGCCGAGTTCCTCGCCGACACTGACCGAAGCAAATGCGCGGGCCATGGTCACTCCCCTCCCCGCACGACGATCGTCGAGTGCGTGGTCGCGACCGGCTCCTCGCCGGCCGTGATCTCGCTGCGCACGGTGATCATGGCGTGCCCGCCGGCCATCCGGATCGAGTCGACGGTGGTCTGTGCGGTCAGCTCGTCGCCGGCGGTGATCGGGCGGTGGTGGGTGAAGCGCTGCTCGCCGTGCACGACGCGGGAGTAGTCGATGCCGGCGTCCGCGTCCTGGACGTACTCGCGAGAGGCCAGCTGGTCGAAGCGCACCGCCATCGTCGGCGGGGCGATGACATCCCGATAGCCCGCGGCGCGGGCCGCCTCGGAATCGAAGTGCACCGGGTCGGTCGCGCCCACAGCGGACGCGAACGCCGCGATCATGGCCGGGTCCACGGCATACGGCCCCACAGGCGGGAAGCTGCGCCCCACGTAGTCCTCGTTCACTGGCATACCGGCGAGTCTAGGCGCTGGGCTTTGGGAGGGTTTGTGGCGGTTCGCCTCGCGAACGTTGTCAGGCGAACCGACAGGAAGTGGCACTGGGCGGAAAAGTGCGGTTGTCACCGACACGCCGAAGCGCCCCGACCCAGCACGGGGTCGGGGCGCTTCGGGGCGCGAAACGTCAGCGGGTCTCGCGGTGCGGGGTGTGCTTGCGGCAACGCGGGCAGAACTTGGCCAGCTCGACCCGGTCAGGGGTGTTGCGGCGGTTCTTCTCGGTGATGTAGTTGCGCTCCTTGCACTCAGTGCACGCCAAGGTGATCTTGGGGCGGATGTCGGCAGTCTTCTTAGCCACGGAGCAACCTGCTTCTAGGGGTACGGACGGATTCAGCCTGCGATCGGGTCGCAGGACACCGACACAACAGAATACCGAGGCTTCGCATTCCCGCGAAATCCTCGGGTGGTAGCGGGAGCGGGGCTCGATCCCGCGACCTCACGATTATGAGTCGTGCGCTCTAACCAGCTGAGCTACCCCGCCAAGGGCGCGCACCGCATGCGGGCGGCACCTGAGCCCCCTGTCGGAATCGAACCGACGACCTTTTCCTTACCATGGAAACGCTCTGCCGACTGAGCTAAGGAGGCCTGGCGCCTCGCAAGGCGCCTGGGAGAGATTACACGGTGCAGCGGCCTGCGACCAAAACGCAGGTCAGGACCCGGCGACGAACCCGTCGGCCACGGCCAGCCCGTCCTCGAGCGCACGCACGCCCTCGGCGAACTCCTCCTCGGTGATCACGCACGGCGGCACGATGTGCACCCGGTTGCCGGCGATGAACGGCCACATGCCGGCGCCCTTGCACGCTGCGGCGACCTGGTTCATCTGGTCGGCGGTCAGGGGCGTGCGGGCGTCGGGGTCGGTGACCAGTTCGAGCGCCCAGAAGACGCCGATGCCGCGCACCTCGCCGACGCTGCGGTGGGCCTGCGCCAGCTCGCGCAGCTTCGGCCCGATGACCCGCTCCCCCAGGTCCCGGGCGTGCTCGACGATCCCCTCCTCCTTCATGATCGAGACGGACGCGACCGCGGAGGCGCAGGCCAGCGGATGCCCGGAGTAGGTCAGACCGCCCGGGTATGCCGTGTCCATGAAGGACCCGGCGACCGCATCGGACAGGATGACCCCGCCGAGCGGGACATACCCGGAATTGACCCCCTTGGCGAAGGAGATCAGGTCGGGAACGACGCCCCAGTGGTTGATGGCGAACCACTCGCCGGTCCGCGCGAACCCGGCCATCACCTCATCGGCGATGAGCAGGATGCCGAACTCGTCGCACAGCTCGCGCACGCCGCGCAGGTAGCCGTCGGGGGGCATGAGGATGCCGTTGGTGCCGACGATGGTCTCGAGGATGATCGCGGCGATCTTGTCCGTCCCCTCGGCGACCATGACCTCGCGCAGATGCTGCAGCGCCCGATCGCCTTCCTCCGCCTCGGTGGTGGCGTGGAAGGGGCTGCGATAGAGGTAGGGGCCGAAGAAGTGCACGACCCCGGGTATGCCGGGTTCGGAGCCGAAGCGGCGCGGCTCACCGGTCAGGGTGATGGCCCCGTGGGTGGCGCCGTGGTAGCTGCGGTAGGCCGCAAGCACCTTGTGCCGGCCGGTGTGCAGGCGCGCCATGCGGATCGCGTTCTCGTTGGCCTCCGCCCCGCCGTTGGTGAAGAAGACCATGTTCATGCCGTCGGGAGCGACCTCGGCGATGACGCGGGCGGCCTCGGAGCGCATGTCGTTGGCCATCGCCGGGGAGACGGTCATCAGCCGGCCCGCCTGCTCCTGGATGGCGGCGACCAGCTTCGGGTGCTGGTAGCCGATGTTGACATTGACCAGCTGGCTGGTGAAGTCGATATAGCTCGTGCCGTCGACGGTCATCCGCACCCCGCTGGCCTCGGTGACCGGCGGCGGGTTGATGGCGTTCTGCGCGGACCAGGAGTGCAGGACGTGCTTCTTGTCCAGTTCGCGGGTGCGCGCATTGTCGAGGGTGGGCAGCAGGCTGGGTGCTGTGGCGACGTCGACCATAGTGTTGATCGTATGCGGACCGCCGCCGCGCGTCACGAGGTAGGGCGGCGGCGGTGGTTGATGACGAGCAGTCCCGCGACGAAGGCGCCGAGAGTCCCGAGGGCTTCGTCGCCGAGGGTGTCCTGGTATGCCGTGTCGAGTTCGGTGCCGTGGCGGATGAAGGTGTACCACTCCCCCAGTTCCCACCCGATCGCGAGGATCGCGCCGAGGCCGGTCACGAGCAGCACTCGGGCCCAACGCTTCTCGACGCTCGGCACGAGGAGCAGCCCAAGACCGGCGTTGAGGAAGATCCAGTTGACGAAGTGGTTGGCGTCGTCCCACCAGACGACGCTGTCATAGAGGTCGAGGGTGTTGCCCGTGACGTCGACGAGGAAGCCGAGCATGACGAGGGCGAAGGCAAGCCACGGAATACCCTCTCTCCCAGCGGCTCTCGCGCCCCGGGATGCCTCGGATGTCCCGCGGCTGCGCCAGGCGAACCAGATCGCCGGGACGAGCATCATCATCAGCGGATAGGCCCACAGCCGGGCCCCGAAGCCTTTGCCCTCGAACTGCGGCAGGTCGGCGAAGGCGCCGACCGCGAGCTGGATCATGGTCAGCACCAGCACCGCCGCGGGCAGCCACCAGCGCGAGCGCAACGTCATACGGCATTGTGGCGCGACACGGCCCCATTGGGCAGCAGATCCGCCTGACGGGGGCCGAACCGAATTCACCGTCCGGCTGCCGGCATCCCCCGCGGCAGCCCATGGCTGCTTCAGGCGGCGAGCGCGCCCAGCGCGACGGCGATGGTCGCGGCGATCTCGATCAGGCCGACCGTCTTCGGGGTCATGGCCCGACGCGGGAAGAGCGCGGCGCGCGCCGTGAGTAGCGCAAAGACGGCGACGAGGGGCCAGCTGACGACCAGCATGGCGAGCGTGCTCAGCGCGTGCCACGTCACGGACAGCAGATAGTGGGCGCGCGAATCACGTTCGCGGATCATCGTTTTCACATAGACGACGGTGCCGCCGAAGTAGGCGGCGAGCACAGCGGCAATGATCCAGATCCGTGACCAGTCGGTGCCGCCGCCGGCATCGTAGGCGACAACCGCCATGAGGCAGGACCCGGTGGCGGTCGCCAGCCCACTGACGAGGGAGCGCTCGGTGCGCGTGGCGGACGCGACCAGCCCGACCCCGAGCGGAAGCAGGAAGAGCGGCGCCCACCGGGCCAGACCCGGGTCCAGCACCAGGGTGACCACACCCAGCACGGCCGAGATGACGGCATACGCACGCACGGGCGGGAAGTAGCGCGCCTTGCGGCGCGACTTCAGCCACAGCCCGACGGCGAAGAAGGCGAAGTAGCCGGCGAACCAGAACGCCGTCAGCGGCACGAGGACGGCCGAGGGGCGGCTGGCGAGGATGCCGACCAGCAAGGGGGCGGCGAGCATCGCCCACGCGCCGTGCTGGTTGGGCACCCACCCGGGCGAGCGCCGCTTGGGCGCGCGCGGGCGGGTAGGTGCCGAGGTGCTCACGGGTTCAGGGTATGCCGCGTCCTGCGTCAGCCGGCGAGCTGACCCGCGCGGGTGGTGAGCTGGTCCAGGAGGGTCTTCAGTTCCTGCGGACGGCGCTCGTTGGGCTGGAAGCCATCGTCGCCGAACTCCAGGAAGCTGGAGAGGGAGACCTGCTGGCGCACGCCGACCATCCGGAAGTTGGCGACGATCTGGCGCCAGTGCTCGACCGCCCGGACCCCCGACTCGGCGCCGTAGGAGACGAACCCGACCGCCTTGTCGGCCCACTCGTTGCCGAGCACGTCGTAGGCGTTCTTCAAGGCACCTGGGACGGAGTGGTTGTACTCGGGTGTGACGAAGACGAAGGCGTCGCACGCGTCGATGGCCTTGCTCCAAGCGGTGACCCGCTCGTCGTCATACTGCTTGTTTGCGGCGCCGGGGACCGTCGCGCTCGTCAGGAGAGGGATGTCGAAGGACTTGAGATCGATGAGCTCGTACTCGGCGTCACCACGCGACTGGGCCTGCTCGAGAACCCAGTTCGCGACGGCTTCGCCAGCGCGGCCTTCGCGGATGGAGCCGAGAATGATGCCGATGTGCATGGGGGTGCTCCTCAGAGAGATGGGTTGACTGTCCTCAGCGGGACACTTGAACAATCAACCATAGCGCGTGGCTATCCCGGATCGGGGCGCGACGACCAGCGCATCGCGGGCGGTATGTACGTGCAGATGGGTCGCGATACGTCCCGAGTGCGTGCGGAGCAGAGCGCGACCCGCAGGTCTTGGGGTGCGCTTGGGTATGACGTGCGGTGTTGCCCGGTTGGCAGCGTCGGATTCCCTGGTTACCGGTTCGTAGCTAGCGGGCCCACGTGATGAAAGGACACCGCATGTCGAAAACCCGTTCCGCCTCCATCGTTCTTGCGACTGCCCTGGCCGGCACCGTGGCCTTCGCACCGAGCGCCAATGCCGCCTCGTCCGCGTCGGCGGTTGTCGTCACCGTCTGCAGCCAGGGTTCGCAGGCGCAGCTGAGCGCCTCGTCGAGCGGCGGCTCGATCGCGGTGGACTTCTCCGTCTCCGGCGCCCCCGCCGGCCACACCTGGCTCGCCGCCATCGCCAACCGCGGCACGGTCGTCTACCACGGGGCGAAGGTCTCCGACGCCAGCGGCTCATGGAGCCAATCCGGCAGCACTCGCAACAAGGTCGGTGTCGATGTCGTCACCGGCTGGGCCGCCGACCTGTCAACAGGTGAGGTCTGTTTCGCTCTGAAGACGGTTTGATCCGTCCGAGTCAGGCTGGTGTCGCGGCCGGGAGTCGTCGAGTTTCGACGCCTCGGCCGCGACGCCGTCCTGTTGTGGCGAAAGGGCGGCTGCACGGACACGAGCCGACCCTCGCCAAGTCACCTCGCATGCGTCATCCTTTGATCACGCCAGGAGTCGCACGAGGAGGTCGCTGATGGACAAGGAACTCGCCGATCACCTGGAGCGCGTGCGCGCCGCCCGCGGCGAGCTCACCGAATCGATCCGTGCTCTCGAGGACGCCCTTGCCCAGCCGGCCGGGCTCGGGGACCTGTGGCGCCGCCGCGCCCGGGCTGCGCTCACCGAACTCGCCCACGACCTGCGCGACCACGTCGCACTGACCGAGGCAGACGGCGGGCTGTATGCCGATCTGCGGGCCAGCGCGCCCCGGCTCGCCCCCACCGTCCAGGCACAGCTCACAGATCACAAGTACCTGCTCGACGAAGTGGACCGCCTTCTTGCGGAACGCGATTCGGGTGAAGCCAGCGTCGACGCCGATGCCCATCGGCAGGCCGTCGGCGACATGCTCGCCCGGCTCACCCGGCATCGTCAGCGCGGCACGGACCTGATCTACGAGGCCTACGAGGTCGACATCGGCGGGTCGGGCTGAGCACTGCTAGCCGGGCAGCCGTCTCCCGAGCTTCCAGCCGATGTACAGGCCCACGAGCCCGGTGGCGATGTGCGGCGCGTAGGCCCGGGCGAGGACCGGCAGCACGGTGGCGCCGAGGTCGATGGCGTCGTCCTGTGCGCCCGGTCGCGCGACCGGACCTGTCGCTGGCCCGGTGGTCGGTGCAGGGGTGGGGGTCGTCTCGGCGCTCGGCTCGGCACGGTTATCGGGCGTGACGGCGACCGCGACGTCCTCTGGCGTGGTGTCCCCGAAGACGGCTGCCGGGGTCGGTGCGGGCGCGAAGCGACCCTCGATGCACGAGACGAACTGCTGGAGCAGCTTGTCCGAGACGTCCTGCATCACCCCGCGACCGAACTGGGCGGGCTTGCCGGTGATCGCCAGGTCCGTGGTGACGTCGACGCGGGTGTGCTCGCCGCCATCGGCCGGGGTCAGGTGGACGGTGACGGTGGCACCGGCAGTGCCGTTGCCGCGCTTGTCCTTGCCCTTGGCCTCGATGACCGCGCGATGGGCGGCGTCGTCACGCTCGATGAACTTGCCCGCGCCCGTGTAGACCAGGGCGATCGGCCCGAGCTTGACCTTGACGGTGCCGGTGAAGCCCTCGTCGGTGACCGACTCGACCGTGGCGCCGGGGAAGCACGAACCGACCTGCTCCAGGTCCATGAAGGTCGCCCAGGCCGCGTCGAGCGAGGCGGGGACGACGAAATCGTGGGTGAGTTCCATTGGATCAGTCTGCCGCCGCGAGCACCGCCCGGCGCGTGAAGACGGTCGCCAAATGTTTGCGATAGTCGCCGTCTCCGTTGAGGTCGCTCGGTGGGTTGGTGCCGTCGGCGGCCTTTGCACACGCCTCGGCGATGGCCTCGGCACTCGCCTGCTTGCCCGCGAGCGCCTCCTCGGTTGCCGTGGCGCGCAATGGTGTCGACCCCATGTTGGTCAGGCCGACGCGGGCTTCGGCGATGGTGTCGCCCTCCATCCGAACCGTTGCCGCCACGGCGACGATCGACCATTGGTGGGCCACGCGGACGAACTTCTCGTAGGCCGCGCCCCACCCTGTGTGTTTCGGGATGCGGACGGCGGTGAGCAACTCGTCCTCACCGACGGCGGTCGTGAAGAGGTCTTCGAAGAAGTCCGCCGCGGCGACGGTGCGCTCACCGGCGCTGCCGGTGATCACGAGTTCGCCGTCGAGAGCCAGGACCGGGGCGCCCACGTCTCCGGCCGGATCGGCATGCACCAGCGCCCCGCCGATGGTGCCGCGGCGGCGGATCTGCGGGTCGGCGACGGTCTCGATGGCGGCCTTGAGCAGGGCCGCGTGCTCCGCGACGAGTGGGTCGGCGAGCAGATCGACGTATGACGTCATCGCGCCGATGACGATCGCGTCGCCGTCCTCGCGGACGCCCCGCAACTCCGCGATGCGGCCGAGGTCGACGACCTTGTCGGGTGCGTTGAGACGCATCCGCAGAATGGGCAGCAGCGACTGGCCGCCGGCCAGCACCTTGGCGTCATCCGAATCGGCAAGTGCCGCTAAGGCATCCGCGACGGACTCGGGGGCGACATAGTCGAATGCGGTAGGGATCACTGGCCGTTCCCTTCTCCCGTGACGCCGGGATCGGCGTTGGCCGCGCCCTCGTCGAAGTGCGGTTGGGCTTGCGCGGCGACATCGCCGGAGTGGTCCCCGGCGGTCTGGATCGCCTTCCATACCCGCTGCGGCGTGCACGGCATGACGATGTCGTCGATGCCCATCGGCCGCAGCGCGTCCACGATGGCGTTGACGACTGCTGGCGTCGAGGCGATGGTGCCGGCCTCGCCGACTCCCTTGGCGCCCAACGTATTCGTCGTCGACGGGGAGACGGTGTTCTCGGTGACGAACGAGATCGTGTCGGCCGCCGTCGGCAGCGTGTAGTCGACGAAGGAGCCGGTCACCAGTGTGCCGTTCTCGTCGAAGATCGCCTCCTCCCACAGCGCCTGCGCGATTCCTTGGACCAGGCCGCCGTGGATCTGGCCCTCGACGATGAGCGGGTTGATGATGTGGCCGATGTCGTCGACGCAGACATACGACCGCATCCGGCTCTGCCCGGTCTCGGTGTCGACTTCCATCGCGCACAGGTGCGTGCCGTGCGGGAAGGAGAAGTTGTCGGGATCGAAGGTCGCGTCGGCGTCGATGCCGGGCTCGAGGTGCTCCGGGTAGTCGTGCGAGGCGAAGGTCGCCAGCGCGATATCGGTAAGGCCGACGCCCTTGTCGGTCCCCTTGACGCCGTAGCGACCGCCCACGAACTCGAGGTCGTCCTCGCTCGCCTCGAGCATGTGCGCGGCGAAGCCCTTGGCCTTCTCGATCACCTTGTCCGCTGCTCGCACAACGGCTTCCGCGCCGACGACGAGCGAACGCGAACCATAAGTGTCGAGACCCTTGTAGGCGACGGCGGTGTCACCGTGCAGCACCTCGACATCTTCGAAGGGCACACCGAGCCGGTCGGCGACGATCTGGCTCCACGCCGTTTCGTGGCCCTGGCCGTGGGGCGAGGTGCCGGTGATGACCTCCACCTTGCCGGTGGGGAGCATGCGGATCGAGGCGTGTTCCCAGCCTCCGGCGCCGTATGCCAGTGACCCGAGGACTCGTGAGGGCGCGAGACCGCACATCTCGGTGAAGGTCGAGACGCCGATGCCCAACTGCACGGGGTCCTTGCGCTCGCGGCGCTCAGCCTGCTCGGCCCGCAGCGCGTCATACCCGAAAAGCTCTTTGGCCCGCGCCGTCGCGGCCTCGTAATTCCCACTGTCGTAAGTCATTCCGGCGACCGAGGTGAACGGGAACTCCTCGTGCTTGATCCAGTTCTGCTCGCGGACCTCGAGGGGGTCGCGGCCGAGTTCGGCGGCGAGTTCGTCCATGATCCGCTCGATGCCGAAGGTCGCCTCCGGGCGTCCGGCTCCGCGGTAGGCATCGACCCAGGTGGTGTTGGTCAGGACCGTCTGGCAGTTGAACTGGTAGGCGGGGAATTTGTAGATCGAGTTGAACATCCACGCCCCGAGCACCGGCACGCCACCGCCGACGATGGCGACATAGGCGCCGAGGTTGGCGACCAGGTCGACCTTCAGGCCGGTGACCGTGCCGTCCTTTTCCGCTGCGAGAGTGAGCTTTTGGTATTGGTCGCGGCCGTGGTGGCCGGAGATCAACGACTCGCTGCGGGTCTCGGTGTACTTGCACGGCTTGCCTAGCCGCCGCGCGACGGCGAGGGTGATGAACTCCTCCGGCGTCGTCTGCAGCTTGCCGCCGAAGCCGCCACCGACGTCGGGGGCGATCACCCGGACCTTGCTCTCCGGCATACCGGTCGTGGCCGCGATGAGGAAGCGCAGGATGTGCGGGATCTGCGTCGCCGACCACATCGTGACCTGCTCACCCGTGGGATCGACGACGGTCGAGCGCGGCTCCATGAACGCCGGTATGAGGCGCTGCTGACGGAACTCCCGCTCGATGACGACGCCGTCCTGCCGGGCCTTGGCGATGGCCTCGTCGACGTCGCCGCCGGTGCCGGCCTCCTTGGAGTCCAGCTTCCAGAAGGCGCTCTTGTTGGTGCCCTTGTCGGGGTGGGCGAGGATCTCGTCCTTCATCGCCTCCATGGCGTCGAAGACGGCAGGCAGTTCCTCGTAGTCGACGTCGACCTGCTCGGCGGCGTCACGGGCTTCTTTGGCGGACCGGGCGACGACGACCGCGACGATCTCGCCGGCGCACGCGACCCGCTCGCCGATCATCGGCAGGTGGTCGGGAGTGACCTGCTCGGGGGTGATGGGCCAGGCGTTGGCGCAGGCGCCCATCCCGTCGGGGAAGTCGGCGGCGGTGAAGACGGCCACCACATTGGGCAGGCCCTGGGCGCCGCTGGTGTCGATGCTGGTGATCTTGGCGTGGGCGAAGGGGCTGCGGACCATGGCCAGGTGCAGCATGCCCGGGAGGACGATGTTGTCGGTCCACTTGGTTCGGCCGGTGATGAGGCGCTGGTCCTCCTTGCGCAGCCGGCGGTTGCCGATCTCGGGTCCCGCCCCGCTGGGCTCGGTCAGGTCGGCCTGCGGGCTCTCCTCGGCGATCTCGACGAGGGCGTCGGGGCTGACGGTCATGTCACTCACCCACCTTGCTGCTTGCGAGTTCGGCGCCGGGCGCCTTGGCGGCGGCCGCGACGGCCTTGACGATGTTGTGATAGCCGGTGCAGCGGCACAGGTTGCCCTCGAGGCCCTCGCGGATCTGCTGCTCGCTCGGGTCGGGGTGGTCCTTGAGGATGTCGATGGCCTGCATGATCATGCCGGGCGTGCAGTAGCCGCACTGCAGGGCGTGGTTCTCGTGGAAGGCCTTTTGCATCGGGTGCAGTTGGCCGTCGGTGGCGAGGCCCTCGATGGTCGTGACCTCGTGCCCGTCGGCCTGCACGGCCAGGACGTTGCAAGACTTCACGCTGCGCCCGTCCAGGTGGACGGTGCAGGCCCCGCAGTTGCTCGTGTCGCAGCCGATGACCGTGCCGACCTTGCCGAGATTCTCGCGCAGGTATTGGACCAGCAAGGTCCGTGGCTCGACGTCGTCGGTATAGGTGTCCCCGTCCACGGTGACGGTAATGCGCGTCATGCGGTCACTCCTTCGTGGCCCGATGTGCCTGGCTCGTCGGTCACCGATGATCCTGGCGGAGACGCGCCGAGGTGACAAGACCCACACTCGCGGATTCCGTGGGCGTCACGTCGCGGTATGCCTGCGAACCTCGCCGACCACCCAGCAACGCGGCGGTCAAGTCCGGGCTGGCGGTCGACCGATATGCACCCGTCGCGGACCGGGTCGCCTCGGCCGCGGATCAGGTCCAGGAGGTGGTCATCGAGGGTCAGCTGTGGGAGCTCGGTCAGACCACCTGGCCGCCCTGCCCGGCTCACCCCGATCGTCATCCGCTACAGGCGGCCGTCGTTGGCTCGTTGGCATTCTGGGTCTGCCCCGCGGATCGTTCGGTGGTCGCGACCATCGGCGAAGCGGACGCGCACAACCCGTAAAGCCGCTGGGCTGCTTGGCGTGCCCAGGGCAAAGATCACGAGTCGCGACATGTCACCTCGAAGCAGCCGACAACAACAAGTTCGTGTCTGCGCCATGAACCGACTGAGCATCACGCACCTCCTCCCGGTTCGGACACGCAATGCGGAAGTCGCGCCGCCAGGGCGAACCGGCCGCGAGGGTCGCCCAGGGATCGGGCCCAGCACGGCACCGACGGCGAGGGGAGCGTACTGCGGGATCTTTCCCACGTCTGCGGAATGGCAATTCCGCTCCAGGCCGCTCCCCAGAGCACGGCGTGAGGTCCACGCCCAGCGACGACCTAACCGGCGTCGAGGGCGGTGATGATGCGGGAGCGCAGGGACCCCGGGGGGATGACCTCGTCGACGGAGCCGACGGCGACGGCGCGGTGGATGTTGTGCACGCCGTCGAACTCGGCGGCGACGGCGTTGACCATCTCGGCGCGGACCGTGGAGCGCACGTCGGCGAGTTCGGCCGCAATCACGCTGCGCTGTCCGTTGGTGGCGGCGGCGAGGCGGGTCTCGAGGTCGGCGACACGGGGGTCGGCGGCGGTGCGGGCGTCGACGTCGCGGCTGAAAACCACTGCGGCAGCGGGTGCTCCGCCGATCACCGAGGCGAACGAGCCCTCGATCGCAAGCACCGTCATGCGCGGATTGAGCGCCTTGGAGAAGACCACGAACGCGCCGCCGTGATAGCGGGAGATGACGACGAAGACGATCGGCCCGTCGAAGTTGACGATGGCCCGGCCGATCTCGGCGCCGTATTCGAGCTGCAGGTTGCGCATGGAGTCCGGTGACCCGTCGAAGCCGGACAGGTTCGCCAGGACGACCACCGGCCGGTTGCCCGAGGCGGCGTTGATTGCCCGGGCGACCTTCTTGGACGAGCGTGGGAAGAGGGTGCCGGCCGTGTAGGTGTCCGGCCCGTCCGTGGGCGGGAACCCTTGGCGCGCAACGGTTCTCGACTCGATGCCGATCAAGCACACCGAGTGGCCGCCCAGCCGCGCGTCAGTGACCACCGCCGTCTCGGCATCGGCCATGCCCGCCCACCGCTCGAGCAGCTCGTGGTCCTGATCCGCCACAGCGCGCATGACGGTGCGGATGTCGAAGGGCTTCTTGCGGTCCGGGTTCGACGCGGCGGACCAGATGTCGCCGACCGTCGCGAAGTCGCTCCCGTCGAGTTGATGCGGGTATGCCGTGACGTCGCGGTCGACCGGGTCGCTCGTCTCCGCGTGCCGCGGACCGTCCTCACCCGCGGCGACATAGGTCGCGTCATAGTGGGCGAGGAGGATGTCGAGGGCGCCCGCGAGATCGCGCGCCCAGTACTGCGCCTGACCGTTCGGACCCATGACACGGTCATAGCCACCGATGCCGAAGTTGTCCTCGGCACTGACGCCGCCCGAGAAGTCCAGCGACTGCTTGCCGGTCAGGACCATGGCCGAGTCGGGGGTCATGACGAGGATGCCCTTGGTGTGCATGAGCATCGTCGCCTCGGCGTTCCAATAAGGTTGCGCCCCAACGTTGATGCCCGCGACGACGACGTTGATCTCACCCCCGGCCTGGGTGAACTCGACGATCCGCCGCAGCGCCTTGGCGACCCAGTCCATGTTCTCGGTGCCGGAGTCCATCGCGATCCGCGCCCCGGCGGACAGGGCGAACCACTCGACCGGGACGCGTCGTTCCTCTGCCATGTCCAGCGCGGCCATGACCCGGGCACACTCCGCCTCGGCGACGGATCCGAGCGAGCGCAGCGGGTCTCCGCACAGCACAACACGTTCGATGCCCTCGGGGTGCAGTTCGGTCGACGTCGTCACGAGGGCGGCGATGATGCCCGCGCGGTTCTGCCCGAACGGCCGGTCGACCGGGGCAAGGCCGCCGGACGCATCGAGATCGAGTTCGGTCACCGTGCCGCTGTCCCCCGCGATGAACGTCTGGAGCTCGTAGGGATAGACCAGGCCGCGGCGGCGGGCGCGGACGACCTTCTCGGCATACGCATCGAGAGCGGCCAGCCGCGTCGTCGCCGGCGGTTCGACCGTGAAGTCGACGCCCGAACCCGGTTGATAGGTGAAGCGCGCGACGATCGGGACGGTGCGGCCGCCGGCGGCGGCGAGCCGGCCCTCGATTCGCACCTCCTCGATGCCCGCGTCGGCCGTCATCGGCGCGATCTTGCTCTGCAGGGCCGTGAGCTGGTCGATGTCGGCGTCCACCGGCGGCCAGATGTGCACCCAGACGTGGTTCATGTCCAGCCGGTGCTCGCGCGTGCCGAGGGCGGCGCGGGCGTGCCGGATGCCGTCGAGACACTGTGCCAGGGCGCGCTCGACGTGCGGGAGGCCCGACACCTTGCCTGCCTCGTCCCGCACCAGCGTGAGCTGGCGGACCTGGGCGAGGGCGACGAGGCGTTGGTCGTCGGGGTTGTCGACACCGACGCAGTGCAACAGGAGCACGTCGGCCGGTGCCTCGAGGCGGGTGATGGTGAAGTCCCGCAGCCGCCACAGGTTGAGGCGCCGCCCGACCATCGGGTGGACGTCGCGAACCGGACGTTCTTCGACGAGGGTCCCGTCCGGTTGCGGGCGCAAGGTCACATAACCCACCTCGACGCCCGCCTCGCGCACGACGCCGATCGCGATCCTGCGCACGCGAGGGGTGAAGGGCAGCTCGGCGAAGACCGCGGAGAGGGCGGCGGACGCGGCGTCCGGATCCGCCGGAAGGTCCGGCGCGTGGACATAGAGGTCGAGGGCGATCTGCCGGTCGTCCCGGGCGATCGCCGACTCGACTTCGTGGGTGAGGGCGCGAGTCAGGGGCCCGTCCGCGCGGAGTTCTTCGAGCCGCCCGATCGTCGTGATCAGGTGCGTGGGGCGCCGGTCGAGCTGATAGTTCGCGGCGGCGAACGGGCGTCCGTCGACGGCATACTCGACGAGATCCGTCAGCTCGTGCTCGCGATAGTGGCGCCGGATCAGCACAGCGAGCATCGGCTCCGATCGCGGTGTCCCGGAACGCAACCGGTCGCCGAGAAAAGCCACGATCCTCTCGGGGATGTCGGCCAGCGCCTCCAGCCGGGCCGTGCGCTCGGGGCCCTCGGGCAGGGCGTCCAGCGCGATGAGTTCGGGCCCGACCGCTTCGAGTGTGACCGAACGGTCGGCGTCGACGGCGGGTTGGTCGAACCAGCGGAAGCGCACGCTGCGGGCCAGGTCACCGACGATCGGGAAACGCAATTGGGTCGCGACGACGAGCCGGTCGAGCACCTCGCGGATCGGCGCCGCGAGGTCCCCATCCGGTGCGGGTTCGCCGAGCCATCGCTGCAACAGAGCGGTCGCCATCTTGGTCTCGGGGGCGGAGCGTTGCTGCGCCAGGAAGATCCGGAAGACGGCCGACTCCAGCGCCGGCGTGCGTTCGGGGGCGGCGAGATCGCCGGGCAGGTCGTAATGCCCGAGCACCCGGGCCAGGCGTTCGCGGAAGGTGGCCGGCAGCCCGGCGCGTTCGACGTCCAAGGTGCGCAGATAGCTCTGGAAGTGCTCGCGCGGCGAGTGGATCCGCATTTCGTCGTGGGCTTCGCCGTCGGCGGGCCGGTTGCGGCTCAGCTCGGCGAAATCGGCAAGGATCCGCAACAGGTCGACATCGTCGAGGAGCGGCGATTCGCCTTCCCCGACAAGGCGATCCCGGGCGCCCAGGTATTCGTGCAGGGCGGTGGCGGCCGCCGGACCCTCGATGTCGAACCCCAGGAGCATCCCTTCGAGCACGTCGTGGGCCCGGTGCAGGCCCGCGGCACCGTTATCCCGGGCAACGGGCTGCGGGAGGGACAGGTCGAGCACGGCCGCCTCGACCGCGTCGTCACCGTCGCCGACCGGCTCGAGTTTCACGAGGGCGGCCCCGGTCTCGACCTGGGTGCCGGCCTTGACGAGCACCTCCTTGACCCGGCCCGAGTACGGAGCCGGGACGACGGTCTCCATCTTCATCGATTCGAGCACGAGCACCGGTGCGCCGGCGGCGACCTCGTCACCGACGCCGGCGCGTGTGGCGACGACGAGGGCCGGTGCGGGTGCCCGCAGGACGCCGCCCTCGTCGCGGCTGATCCGATGCGTGACGCCGTCGACTTCGACGAGATGCATCGGTCCGTGCGTCGCCGTCACGAGCCGGTAGGCCGTGTCGTTGACGGTGAGGCGGGCGGCATACTCCCCCCACCGCGTCAGGCTCGCCTCGGCCGCAAGGACCTGCTCGCCGGACTGGATGACGGACCGAAACAGGTTGGGCCCCAACCGGAACGTCGTCACCTTGACGGGCGCGCCCCGCAGCACCAGCTCGACCGGTGCGCCCACCTGATGCTGCACCTGCGGCCGACCGCCCCGTGCCGTGTCGAGGAGGCGGGCCCGCTCGATGACCTCCTGGTCGTCATACGCCTCGATGCCGGCGGCGATCAGGGCCACGGCGGAGTGGGCCGCGCTGACGAGCCGGCCGTCGGCGCGCACGCGGTCGATCCAGCCGGTGTCCGCGCTGCCGTCGATGACTTCCGGCTGGTCGAGCAGGTCGAGGACGAAGGACTTGTTGGTCGTCCCGCCTTCGATGACGACGGTGGTCTCGCGCATCGCGCGCCGCAGCCGGGCCAGCGCCTCGTCCCGGTCGCGGCCGTAGGCGATGATCTTGGCGATCATCGAATCGAAATCCGCGGGGATCGAATCCCCTTCCCCCACACCGGTGTCCACCCGGATGCCGGGGCCGGCGGGGAACTCCAGGTGCGCGATGCGGCCCGGTGCCGGCGCGAAGTCACGGTCCGGATCCTCGGCGTTCAGACGGGCCTCGACGGCGTGCCCCCTCTCGACGGGCTTCGCCCCTGTCAACCGCCCGCCGCTCGCCACGTGCAGTTGGAGCTTGACCAGATCGGTGTCGGTGGTGACCTCGGTGATCGGGTGCTCGACCTGCAGCCGGGTGTTGACTTCGAGGAAGGCGAAGGTGCCGTCGGACGACTGGAAGAGGAACTCGACGGTGCCGGCGCCGGCATACCCGACCGCGATGGCGAGCCGCTCTGCGCTCTCCTTCAGCACGAGCGCCTGCTCGGGCGTCATGACGACGGACGCGGACTCCTCGATGACCTTCTGGTTGCGCCGCTGCACCGAGCAGTCGCGCACGCCGATGGCCCACGCCGTGCCCTGTCCGTCGGCGATCACCTGCACCTCGACGTGCCGCGCGCCGGTGATCAGCTTCTCCAGGAAGACGATTCCCGAGCCGAAGGCGCGCTGCGCCTCATCCCGCGTCAGCTGGTATGCCGCGGCCAGCTCCGCGTCGGACGTCACCTTGCGGATGCCACGGCCACCGCCGCCGGCGGTCGCCTTGAGCATGAGCGGGTAGCCGATTCGCGCCGCCGCCTCCTGGGCATCCTCCAGGCTGTCGACCCCGCCGCGACTCCACGGCGCGACCGGGACCCCGACCTCCTCCGCGATCAGCTTGCTGCCGATCTTGTCGCCCAGCTTGCGCATCGCCTCGGCACTGGGGCCGACGAAGGTGACACCGAGCCGAGCGCACAGGTCGGCGAAGTTCGGGTCCTCCGCGACGAACCCCCACCCGACCCAGGCCGCATCGGCCCGCGTGTCGACCAGGGCTCGCTCCAGGACCGCGTAGTCGAGGTAAGGCCGGGCGCTCGCCGGGCCGAGGTCATAGGCGACGTCTGCCTCCCGGACGAACATCGCGCCCTTCTCGCCCTCGGTGTGCAGCGCGATGACACTCATCTGCCGGTCCGCCGCAGCCGCGGCGTTCAGGTCGCGCACCGCGTGGATCAAACGCATGGCGGCCTCGCCGCGATTGACGATGGCGATGCGCGAGAACATCAACGACCCTTCGGCGGAGGCGACGGCAACCCAATAACCCTAGTGGGCCAGGTCACACCCAGCCGTTATGCGAGCGCTTAGGCCACCAATACCCAACGTCCGGAAGTCGAAAGAGCGAGACACGCCCACAATCCGGCCGTTTCCTGGGCGCGTCTCGCTCTCTCGACTGGGTCTTCTTGTCGAGGAGATCACGGCGTCGTGTGGTGGATGGGGCCGCCGGTGGCACGGAGGCGCTCGCCGGCTCCGCCCCACTGCAGGGCGATGATCTCGGCGGCAATGGAGACGGCCGTCTCCTCGGGGGTGCGGGCGCCGAGGTCGAGGCCGATCGGGCTCGACAGCCGGGCCAGCTCTGCATCGCCGAGTCCGACCTCCCGCAGGCGCGCCAGCCGGTCGTCGTGGGTGCGGCGCGAGCCCATGGCACCGACATACGCCACGTCGAGCCGGAGCGCGATCTCTAGCACCGGCACGTCGAACTTCGGATCGTGCGTCAGCACGCAGATGACGCTCCGCGGCCCGACGGCTCCGGTCTCGACCTGCGCCGCCAGATAACGGTGCGGCCAGTCGACGACGACCTCGTCGGCGTCGGGGAACCGGGTCGTTGTCGCGAAGACCGGGCGGGCGTCGCAGACCGTGACGCGATAGCCGAGGAAGGAGCCGATGCGCGCCACGGCGGCGGCGAAGTCGATCGCCCCGAAGACGAACATCCGCGGCTTCGGCGCGAACGAGTTGACGAAGACGCGCATGCCCTCGCCCCGCCGCTCGCCGTCCGGCCCGTATTCGAGCGTGTCGGACCGCCCGGCCGCGAGCAGGCCGAGGGCGTCCTCGCGAACCGCGGCGTCGGCCCGCGCCGAGCCCAGCGTGGAGGCGGTATGGACAGTCTGGCCCGCCTCGTGGGGTTCGCTCGGCTCGATCACGAGTCGCCGGCCCACGAGCGCCGGGTCGGGGTGGGCGACGATCGTCGCCACCGCCACCGGCTGCTCCGCCTCGACGAGCCGAACGATCTCGGGCAGCTCGGGAAAGCTTGCCGGAGAGACTGATTCGACGAAGACGTCGAGGATGCCGCCGCACGTCAGCCCGACCGTGAACGCGTCGTCGTCGCTGATGCCATAGCGCTGCAGGACCGGTCGGCCGGAGGCGATGACCTGCTGACCCAGCTCGTAGACGGCGCCCTCGACACAGCCGCCGGACACCGACCCGACGACGGTGTCGTCCGAGCCGACGAGCATCGCTGCCCCCGCCTGGCGGGGCGCCGACTTGAAGGTCGCCACCACCGTCGCCAGCGCCGTCGTCTCGGCACGAGCAAAACGGTCCAACAACTGATTGAGAACGTCACGCATGCGCGATCACCTCCGTCAGATCGGTGAAGGTCGCCAGCGAGTGGCCGGCGAGGAAGTCGTCGATATGGGGCAGCGCGGCGGCCATCCCCGCCTGGATCGGTTCGTAGCCGGTCTTGCCGCGGTGCGGATTGACCCAGATCACCCGGTGCGCGAGAGAGTGCAGCCGCCGCATCTGCTCCCCCAGCTCCTCGGGCCGATCCCGCTCCCACCCGTCGCTGAAGACGACGACCACCGCTCCACGCAGCGGCCCGCGTCTGCCCCACGTCTGCAGGAAGACCGCAAGCATCTCCCCCAGCCGCGTGCCGCCCGACCAGTCGGGCACGACTTCTCCGGCGGCGATCAGCGCCCGGTCCGGATCGCGCAGCTGGAGCGCCCGAGTTATCTGTGTCAGCCGGGTCCCGACGGTGAAAACCTCGACAGGAGAACCGGATTGGACGATGCGGTGGGCCAGGCGCAACAAGGCGTCGGCGTAGCCGCTCATCGACCCGCTGACGTCGACGAGCAGGATGATCCGCCGTGGGCGCGGTGCCCGGCGGCGGCGGCGGATCGGCCCAGGCTCCCCCAGCCGGCGCACCTGCTCGCGCAAGGTCGCGCCGGCGTCGATGCGCCCCCGCCGGGCCCGCCGCAGCCGCGGCGACAGCCGCACCGGCGCCCGCACGGGTATGCCGCCGAACATCCGCGCCAGCGCCTCCCGCTCCCGCAAGGTCAACTGGGCGATATCGCGATGGCGCAGCACCTCGGTCCGGCTCGTCGCGGCGCTGACCGCGTCGTCATCGCCCGAATCTCCCTGCCCATCACCGGTATCCAGCTGGGCCATCGGCTTGGTGTGCACCGGCGGGCGGGAGGGGAGCATGCGGGCATACTCGCCGCCGAACCACGCCTCATACACCTGGTCGTGCCGCACCCGGTCCTGCGGCGAGGCGCAGAGGGTGGCGCGGCCGGCGACGAGCACGGCATACGGATCGCCGAGCCCGGCGGTGCGGACCGCCTCGAGGTAGAGCCGCTCACGGTCCGCCGTCACCCGCACCCCGGCAGCGCGCACTGCGCGCGCGAACGCCAGCAGCACCGTATCGGCCGGATGCTGCGGAAGCGTTGGGCCAGAAGTCATTTCGCGAGCAGCCGATCAATCGCGGCCCGCAGGCGTTGCGTGTCCTCACGGTGCTTGACCGCGACCCCGAGGGTCGCCGCCGCCGTCTCGAGGTCGAGTCGGCCACCGAGTTCGTGCAGCGCCCGCGCCCAGTCGAGCGTCTCGGCCACCCCCGGCGGCTTGATCAGCCCCGGCTCGACCCGCACCGCCTGCACGGTCCGCACCAACTGGTCGGCCAGCTCGGCGCTGACCTCCGGCGCCCGGCTGCGCACGATCTCCAGCTCGCGGTGCAGCGAGGGGTGGTCGATCCACTCATACAGGCAGCGGCGCTTGAGGGCGTCGTGCAGTTCGCGCGTGCGGTTGGAGGTCAGGACGACGAGCGGCGGCACCGCAGCCCGCACCGTGCCGAGCTCCGGGATCGTCACCTGCCAGGTCGAGAGCACCTCCAGCAGGAAGGCCTCGAACTCGTCGTCAGCGCGGTCGATCTCGTCGATCAGCAGCACGCACGGGGAGGACGTGAGCGCCTGCAGGATCGGCCGCCGCACGAGGAAGCGCTCGTCGAAGAGGCCCGCCTCGACCTGCGCCAGATCTCCTTGCCCACCAACGCTTTCGACGGCTCGCAGATGCAGGATCTGCCGCGGGAAGTCCCAGTCATAGAGGGCCTGCGCGGCGTCGATGCCCTCGTAGCACTGCAGCCGGATCAGTGGCAGGTCCAAGCCCTCTGAGAGCGCCTCAGCCAGCGCGGTCTTGCCCGTCCCCGGCTCACCCTCGATGAGCAGCGGCCGGCCCAGCCGGATCGCCAGCCAGCCGATCGTCGCCAGCTCGTCGTCGCAGACATACCCGGTCGCCCGCAGGGCAGCGGCGAGCGAGGCGGCGTCGGGCAGGTCGGTGAACTCCATCGCCCCAGCATTCCGTATCCGAGGCCCCGAACGGGGAGCCTGGCTTGGGGCAGGGAACCGGACCCTGGCACACTGCGTCGCAGAACTGACCGACGCGGGGGCGGCGCTCGAGGGGAGCGCACGGCATACCCTCGGCGTCTGCCGGACGAACAAGGAGAGCCCAGGCCGATGGCCAAGCCGAATACCACCCCCACCATCTTCCCGACCGGCGACAACGGCGGCTCGAACTCCCGCGGCAGCGCGGCCGGCCGCATCACCGGACTGCTCAAGACCGCCGTCGTCCTCGGCGTCCTCGCTGCCATCGTCATCGGTCTCCTCAGCGTGGTGCGCACCGTCACCTCGCCGGCCGACGAGGTCGCCGTCCACAAGGGCGGCGGTGTGATCGAGGCCCCGAACTCCAAGGGCTGCGTGTCGGCGAACTCCCGCGAGATCCGGCGGCCGGGCGACAAGTACTTCTGGTACCCCGCGTCCCAGCGCACCTACAACTTCACCGGGGGCGATGGCGCCGACCACGCCGCGTTCAATGTGGTGAGCAAGGACTACCAGCCGCTGGACGTGCCCGGCTCGGTCGAGTTCACCCTCAATGTCGACTGTGAGGTGCTGACCCGCTTCCACGACTCGATCGGCAACCGGTATGCCGCCTACTACACCTCCTCCGACGAGTGGGACGACACCCCGCGCGGCTGGCAGACGATGCTCGACCTCTACTTCGCGCCCGCGCTCGACGCGACGCTGGACCGGGTGGCGAAGAAGTACACGTGGAAGGAGCTGTATGCCGACCCCACGATCAAGGACGAGATGAACAAGGCGGTCAACGAGCAGCTCGCCGCACTGATCCAGCAGAAGATGCCCGGCGAGGACGAGTTCTTCAAGGGCTTCTCCGCGCTGATCCAGCAGCCGCAGCCGGCGGACACCCTCGTGCAGGCGCTCGGTGACGAGGAGGCTGCCAAGGCGCAGGCCGCGGCGGCCAAGGCGAAGGCCGTGGCCGACGCCGAGACCCAGCAGGCCAAGGCGATCGCCGAGGCCGAGGCGGCGAAGCAGGCCGCGCAGGCGCAGGTCGCGGTGAAGGAGGCCGAGGCCAAGATCGCCAAGCTCGAGGCGCAGATCCGCGAGCAGGAGATCGAGCCGTTCGGCAGCGTCAAGGAGTACAACAACTGGCTGGCGATCCGGCAGGGCCTCAACCCGTATCAGCCGACGTATGGCGGCAGTGTCGTCGCGCCGGCGCCGTCGTCCTCCCCGAGTCCGTGAGGTATGCCGCGTGGGCCGGCTGATCCTGCCAACCCTGGTCCTCCTGGGGATCCTCGCCGCCGCGGTCCTGCTCTCGCAGGGTCGCGGCGGGGGTGCGCCCGGGCCGGGGTCGGACTCGAATGTGCTCGGCGGTGACCCGGACGGAGCGCGCGCGATCCAGGACGCCCGAGCCTCCGCGCCGCCCTCGCCACGTCAGGAGGCGTGGCGCTGGACGCTGACGGTCCTGGGCATCCTCATCGTCAGTGCCGCCGTGATTCTCGGCATCGCCCTGATCGCCAAGAGCCTCTGGGATCTCTGACCTCCCTGACAACCCAGCGAGCCGGCCAGGGTTCTTGAAAGCCGGGCCGGGTTCTCGTTGACGGGCGGACTTCTCGAAAGCCGGGCCAGACTCTCGTTCGCGGGCCGGGCTATATCCCGGCCCGCACATGAAAGACCGGCCCCACTCGTGGGTGACACACCTCGGTCAGGCGTCATACCACCCGGGGACGGGCGACGACGCGCACTCGCAGGCGGCGTCACATGGCAGGAACCGGTGCGCGGCGTGCCCACACTCCAGACACGGCAGGTCATGGCTCAGCACCCGCGCCGGTTGCTCGTCGTACTCCCACATGGCGTTCTCCTCGGTGAATCCTCCTGTGGGAGAGGAGCAGCCCGCGGCCGGCGTGATACGTGGTGGCTTCGTCAGTCGATCAGGCCCAGCAGGCGGCGCCCGTCTCGCTCAGGTCCGCGGCCGTGGGGCGGCCGGCCCAGCCCACCTCGTAGTCCTCCGGGGGGACGTCCGTCGGGGAGGTGCCGGCGAGGAAGGACTGGCCGCAGCGGGCGGCATACTCGGCGTTCTTTGCGCAGTACGGCGCGGCCGGGATGTACATGACATTGCCCCAGCCCTTCTGGTCCTGCACATCATCACCCGGGCCCTGGCCCTGCTCTCGACGGCCGAGGCCGGCGACCCGCCGGCGGCTGCGGCAGTGGCGAAGGCCGGGCGGGCGCTGGGCGAGGCGGCGACGGCGATCGCCGAGGTCATCGACCCCGACGTGATCGTCATGGGCGGCCCGGTGGGCGTCCACCCGCTCCTGGTCGAGCAGGTGCAGCGGACTCTGGACGACCTTGCGGCAGCGTCCATGCCGGTGCTGACCAGCGAACTCGGCGACCGGGGACCCCTCGAAGGTGCCCTGCACCTGGCCTCAGCCACGCTCGGGAGCTTCTCATCGCGACCCGGCTCACGCCGGCCTCATAGGCAAGGGCCCCTCGCCATGGACGAGAGGCCCTTCGCACGGGTGGCAGGTGAAGGATTCGAACCTTCGTAGCTTTCGCGACGGATTTACAGTCCGCTTCCATTGGCCGCTCGGACAACCTGCCGTGGTGCGCGTGAAAGGATAGCAAGCCAGATCGCTCGATCCCTAATCAGATCCGATGAGAGGTATGCCGTGGCCGACGCCAGCATGGACATCGTCAGCAAGTTCGACAAGCAGGAGGTCGCCAACGCCGTCAACACGGCGGCCAAGGAGATCGCCAACCGTTACGACTTCAAGGGCGTGGGGGCCTCCGTCGAACTCGTCGGCGAGGTCGTGAAGATGCAGGCCAACTCCGAGGAGCGGTGCAAGGCCGTCCTCGACGTCCTCCAGACCTGGCTGATCAAGCGCGGGGTGTCGCTGAAGCACCTCGATGTCCCCGAGGCCGGCCCGCGGCTGTCGGGCAAGGAGTACAAGCTCGACGTGCCCCTCAAGGAGGGCATCAGCCAGGAGAACGCCAAGAAGATCAACAAGCTGATCCGCGACGAGGGGCCCAAGTCGGTCAAGACCCAGGTCCAGGGCGACGCTATCCGCGCGACGAGCAAGAGCCGCGACGACCTGCAGGCCGTCCAGCGCCTCCTCAAGGAGTCCGACCTCGACATCGCTGTGAGCTTCACCAACTACAAGTAGGCCACCACCGCCCGTCGGCTCGCCTAGATTGAGCGTTATGCCGTCCGCCCCCCTCCCCTCGCCTCTACGCGTCGTCGTGACCGGAGCAGCCGGGGGCATCGGGTCGGCGCTGGCGGCCAAACTGGCCGCCGAGGGCGCCGAGGTGGTCGTCAGTGATCTGCCGGGCCCGGGTCTGGAGGAGGTCGCGGTGCGAACGGGTGGGTATGCCGTGCCCGCCGACATGGCGACCGCGGACGGGGTGTCGGCGTTGGTCACCGCCGCGCGCGAGCACTTGGGCGGGATCGACGCCTATTTCGCGAACGCCGGGATCATCGGGCCGCTCGGCATCGGCGACGACGACACGGACTGGCAGCGGGTCATCGACGTCAACGTCCTGGCGCACGTGCGGGCCGCGCGGCTGCTGCTGCCCGAATGGCTGGAGCGTCGGGCCGGCCGGTTCGTCGTCACGGCCTCGGCCGCCGGCTTGCTGAACATGATCGGTGCGGCCGGCTACGGCGTCACCAAGCACGCCGCCGTCGCCTTCGCCGAGTGGCTGAGCATCACCCACGGCGACGACGGGGTCGTCGTCCAGGCCCTCTGTCCGCAAGGCGTCGATACGACGATGGTGCACACCTCCGGGCCAGTCGTCCCGTTGCTGCGCGATGGTGCCGTCAGCCCGGAATACGTCGCCGACTTGGTGTGGGATGCCTTGCAGGACAACAGGTTCCTCATCCTCCCCCACCCCGAGGTCGCCGACTTCTATCGCGCGCGGGCGCAGGACACCGACCGCTGGCTCGCCGGGATGCGGCGGCTGAACGCGCAGGTCTTCCCGCCGCATACCGCCTCACCCACCGCCTGAGACTGACGAACCGAACCAACCCAAGGAGCACCGAAGAACTATGCGCGCGTGGCGAATCGCGAAGGCCGGCGAGGCCGCCGACGTCTATCAGCTGGCGGACATCGCACCGCCGGTCCCCGGCAAGGGCCAGGTGCGGGTCAGGGTGCTCGGCGCGGCCGTGAACTATCCCGACGTGATGATGGCGCGCGGGCACTATCAGGTGCAGCCGCCCTATCCCTACACCCCCGGCGTCGAGCTGTGCGGCGAGGTGCTGGAGTTGGGCACCGACACCATCGGCATCAGTGTCGGCGACCGGATCGTCGGCACGGCCGACCTGCCCGCGGGGGCCTTCGCCGAGGAGGCGTTGATGAACGCGGCCCTGAGCCAGCAGGCCCCCGGTCAACTCGACGACGCCGAGGCCGCGGCGCTGCACATCGCCTACCAGACCGGGTGGTTCGGCCTGCACCGGCGCGCGCGCCTGCAGCGCGGTGACACCCTGCTCGTGCACGCCGCAGCCGGAGGTGTCGGCAGTGCGGCCGTCCAGCTCGGCAAGGCCGCCGGCGCCACGGTCATCGGCGTCGTCGGCGGGCCCGAAAAGGCATCCATCGCAACGGAACTCGGATGCGATCTCGTCCTGGACCGCAACACGGACGACCTCGTCGCCGAGATCAAGAAGGCGACCAATGGCAAGGGCGTGGACGTCGCCTACGACCCGGTGGGCGGTGCGGCATACGACGTGTGCGCCAAGACGATCGCCTTCGAGGGCCGCATCCTCGTCGTCGGGTTCGCCAGCGGCACGGTCCCCAGCCCCGGCCTGAACCACGCCCTCATCAAGAACTATTCGATCGTGGGCCTGCACTGGGGTCTCTACAACGCCTACGACCCCGCGGCCATCACGGCGGCGGCGACGGAGATCAACGCCCTGGTGGCGGGCGGCATACGACCCCTCATCAGCAAGCGCGTGTCTCTCGAGGAGGCACCCGACGCCGTCACGGCCGTCGGTGAGGGCACGACCACCGGACGAGTCGTCGTCATCCCGTAGCGGGGAACGCGGCCCGGGAGGCCAGGCCCTCCTCGAGCTTGGCTTGGGCGTCGACGATGGAACGGCGGACGGCGGGGCTGAGGGTGTCCCTCGCCAGCGCCGCCCGGCTCAGGTCGAGGGTGCGGGATGCGACGAGCGGCAGCGGGTAGGCCAGGGCCGCGACGGTCCCGAGAGCGTCCTCTCCGAGGCGACCGGCCAGGCCGGGAACGTCGGTGAAATAGCGCTCCACATAAGGAGATACGAGGTCGCGGTCGGTCGTCTGCCAGAAGGCGCCGGCGAGGGCGTTGAGTTCGTAGTTCGAGCGCGCCGGGTTGCCGGTCAGTTCGCTCCAGGCCCACTCCTTCGCCTCGGCCGTCGGTCGCAGCGCCCGGGCGGCAAGCGCTGCCTGCTGGCCGGCAAGACTCTCGTCCCGCCGCCGGAAGGACTCGATCCCCTGCTCGTCCAGGAGCCCGCGGCGTGACATGGCCCGGACCACGAACCACCGGAAGTCGGAGTCGTCGACGAGTTCCGGCGGCAGGTCGATCCCGTCGAGCCAGGACCGCAAGAGCGTCTCGTCGCCGCTGGTGGCGGCAAGCAGGCGGGCGGCGATGAGGCGGTGGTCGGCACTGGTCGCACCGTCATACAACCGGCGCGCAGCGGTGGCCATCGCCTCCTCGCCGCCAGGCTGTTCGGCCGGCGGCAGGAACACCGGGATGGCCCGGGTGATGACGTGATTGCCGACGCGGCCGAGGATCGAGCCGTTGCTCTCCAGCGGCCAGGCCATGGTGAGCGTGCGCATCAGCAGCCGCGGGTCGATGCGGGCCTCGTGCATCCCGTCGATCAGGGCCAGCCAGGCGACCGCGCGGGATTGGGCGTCGGGGATGCTCGCCAGGGCGTCGGGCAGGTTGGCGAGGCTTTCCGGCTCCAGCCCGCTGACGGCCCACGTCAGGTCGGACGCGTTGGGTATGACGACCTCGGCGCGGTCGGCGGCGAGCAGCTCCGGCCACTTGCGCGTGGCCCGGTCGATGGTGCCCGTCACCCGGAAAACCGCTGTGCCGCTGGTGAATCCGGCGATGTCGAAGGTATGCGGCCGGCTCACCTTCGCGAACCGGTCCGGCGTGCTGCGGGTCACCCGCCCGGTGTCCTGGTGGACGTGCAGAGTGTCGATCCCGGCCGTCTCGAGCCACGCGTGACTCCAGCCGCTGAGGTCCGATCCCGACTCCCGCTCGATGGCCGCGAGAAAGCCGGCCAGGTCCGCATTGCCGAAACTGTTGCGCTGCAAGTGATCCCGAAGCCCGGCGACGAAGGCGTCGTCCCCGATGTGCGCGATGAGTTGACGCAGCACGGCGCTGCCCTTGGCGTAGGAGATGCCGTCGAAGTTGTTCAGCGCCGTCTGTGCGTCCTGGGCGGGCGACCCGGCGACGGGGTGGCTGGACGGCGAACGCTCGGCGGAGTGGCCCCACAACTTGCGGGCCATCGTCGAGTCGACCCAGGCGTCGGCATACTCACTGGCCGCGACGCACGCGCGGTGGGCGAGGTATTCGGCGAACGACTCGTTGAGCCACAGGTCGTCCCACCACGTCATCGTCACCAGGTCGCCGAACCACATGTGCGCCATTTCGTGCGCGATCGTGTTGGTGCGGGTGAGCAGTTCGTCGTGGGTGGCGCTGCCGCGGAAGAGATAGGTGTCGCGGATCGTGACGCAGCCGGGGTTCTCCATCGCGCCGGCGTTGAACTCCGGGCAGAAGACCTGGTGGTAGTCGCCGAACGGGTAGCGAATCCCGAACAGCTCGTGGTAGTAGTCGAAGAAGTCAGCGGTCGCGTTCAGGAGCGAATCTGCCTGCCGCTCAAGGGCTTCCGAGAGCGACCTTCGGGAGTGCACGCCGAGCCGTATGCCGTCGTGCTCGCGCTCGACGCTCGCCCACGGACCCGCGCAGACGGTGACGAAGTAGGTCGCGAGCGGCGGCGTCTCGGCCAGCTCCCAGCAGCCCTCGGCCACGCGGGTCGCGGCCCCGTTGCCGAGCACCCGCCAGTCGGCGGGGGCGCGCACGCTCACGGCATACGGCGCCTTGATGTCCGGCTGGTCGAAACACGCGAACACGGTCGGGGCGGCGTCGAGGAAGAGATGGCCATAGACGTACGCCTCCTCGTCGGCGGGGTCGACGCTGCGGTGCAGCCCCTGCCCGTCGCGGCTGTAGGCCATCGTCGCCTCGACGATCAGCACATTGCTCGGCTCCAGCCCGGTCAGCGCCAACCGGCCGTCGACGAGCGCCGCCGGATCGAGGTTCTGGCCGTTGAGTTCGAGGCGGGCCACCCCGACCGGGCGCAGGTCGACGAAGGTCTCGGGTGCGGTGGCCTCGAAATGGATCTCCGCTCGCGAGCCGAAGGTCTCCGGCCCCTGGTCGAGGTCGAGCGCCACGACCATCCGGCTGACGCGGATGGTCGTGGCTCGCTGCTGGGCTTCGGTGCGCGTCAGAGGGGACATCGACTGCCATCCTGCCCTGTCGCGAGGCCTCGTGGGGCCGCTGGGAGGTATGCCGTCAGCGGCGCCGGTCGATACCGCCGGCCATCGCCTCCAGACGAGCGATCCGGTCGGCCATCGGCGGGTGGGTGGCGAAGAAGCGGGAGACGTCCTGGGCCCGGAAGGGGTTGGCGATCATCATGTGCGAGGCATTGACGACCTGCGGCGTCGGCGCGAGCGGAGCGCGGCGGGTGCCGGTCTCGAGCTTGCGCAACGCGGAGGCCAAGGCGAGCGGGTCGCCGGTGAGCTTGGCACCGTCCTCGTCCGCGTCGTACTCGCGGGTGCGAGTGATGGCCATCTGGATGAGCATCGCCGCGAACGGTGCGAGCAGCGCCATGCCGAGCAGCGCCAGCGGGTTGGGCCGGTCCTCGTCGGACCCGCCGCCGAAGAACATCGCCATCTGCGCGACCGAGGTGATGATGCCGGCGATCGCCGCAGCGACGGAGCCGGTGAGGATGTCGCGGTTGTAGACGTGCATCAGCTCGTGCCCGAGCACCCCGCGCAACTCGCGTTCGTCGAGGAGTTGGAGGATCCCCTCGGTGCAGCAGACGGCGGCGTGGCTGGGGTTGCGCCCGGTGGCGAAGGCGTTGGGGGCGGCCGTCGGGGAGATGAACAGCTGCGGCATCGGCTTGCCGGCCTTGGTGGACAGCTCGCGCACGATGCGATACATCTCCGGCGCCTGCGCCTCGCTGACCGGGTAGGCCTTCATCGCCCGGATCGCGATCTTGTCGGAGTTCCAGTAGGCGTAGAACGTCGTCGCCACCCCGATGAGGGCGAACAGCCAGATGTAGCGACCGCTGCCGATCACGGCCCCCAGGCCGAGGAGCAGGAGCCAGATCAAGCCGAAGAGTCCAGCGGTCTTCAGACCGTTGAAGTGGTTGTGCATATGCCGTCCAACGCGATCTCGGGGGGATTTCGTTCCCCGGACGATACCCGTTGCGGTGCGTCGAAGTTGCGATTGCCTCACCCCCGTCGAAAGTGCACGACACGCCGTAATCGCGTGGCCATTACGGCGTGTCGTGCTCTTTCGACTTCGGGTGGGGGCGCGACTCAGCGGGTGAGGCCGATGACCAGACCGGGGGCGAAGCTCAGGACGATCAGGCCGGCCCCCAACAGCGCGAGCGCGACGGCCAGGCCAGGGTCGAGCCGCAGACGCTGCGGCACCGCGTCCCCGGCGGGCCGCACGACGATGAGCAGCCACCGCAGATAGACCGCGATGCCGAGGACGATATTGAGGATCGCCGCGGCCACCAGCCACCACTGCCCGGCCCCGACGACCGGTTGCAGCGCAACGACTTTGGCGACAACGCCGAGGACCGCCGGGGGCAGGCCGCCCAGGGTGAGCAGGCCGAGCGCGAGGATGGCCGCGAGCACCGGGTTGCCTCGCCCGAGCCCGGCGTATGCGGTGAGCGACCGCTCGCCGTACCCCTCGGTGCCGCTGTGGACGGCCGCGGCGACGGCGAAGACGGCGAGGGTGCCGGCGGCATACGCGAGCAGGTAGGCGACGGAGGCGCTGGCAGCAGTCGGGGTGAGCATGGCCAGCGGCGCGAGGACCCAGCCGGCTTGCGCGATCGTGGACCAGGCCAGCAGTCGCAGGGGGTCCTGCGCGCGCAGGGCGATGAGGTTGCCTAGGGTCATCGAGGCGATCGCGAGCACGCCGATGACGAGACGGACGGATGTTGCCCCGGAATCGCCGGACGCGTTGAGCGCAGCCAGAGGGCTGAGCATGACGATCGCCGCCCCGAGTGCCGCTGCCTTGGACACGGTCGCGAGAAACGCCGAGATTGGCTCGTCCGCAACGACGAAGGCCTGCGGGGTCCACAGGTGGAAGGGCACCGCCGAGAGCTTGAACCCGAGCCCGGCGATGAGGAAGAGGATCGCGAGGAGGAGCACCCGGTGCCGGTCCGGGTCGGCGAACGCGACGCGCAGGGAGTCGACCCCGAAGGTCGCATCACCGGTGGCGAGCGTCCACAGGCCGACGCCGACCGCGAGGAGGGCGAAGGAGAAGAGCGAGACCATCAGCAGCGACAGGGCACCGGACTCGGCGCCCCGGCCACGCGACAGCGCGACGAGGGCGATGGCCGGGAGGGTTGCCAATTCGATGGCGATCAGCCAGGTCGGCAGGTCCCGGGTGGCGGGGACCATGGCCGCACCGGTCGTCGCCGCCAGGACGAGGGCGACGGTGACGGCCGGGCCGCCCCGCTGGGTGCGATCGAGGTGCGTCGTGCCCGGCCCGAGCATCAGCAGCACGAGCAGCGCACCGGCCAGCACGAGGAACTGCAGGGCCAACCCCCACGGCGCCGTCTCGTAGAAACAGCGCGCCTCCGGCCCGGGGCGGCAGAGCGAGCGGGCGGGTACGGCGGACGTGGCGGCATACGGCAACGCGCCGAGACCGGCGCCCACGGCCACGAGAGCGATCGGCAGGTGCAGACCCCTGGCCCGCGGCGCCAAAGCGTCGGCGAGCAGCACCAGCAGGACCCCGAACGCCGGTGCGAGGACAGGGGCGAGGACGAGCCAGTCCAGCGACACCAGAGAGGTGGTCACGACCCCACCCCCGGATAGACGACGTACGGCACCAGCCCGAGGGTGACGATCGCGAGCATGAGGACGGTGGCGACGACCCACTCCGCCCAGGTCAGGTCGCCCGCGCGGTCACGCGGCGCCGCGTCCCCCGCCCACACCAGGCGCGCCACCCGCAGGCTGTATGCCGCGGCCAGCACCGCCCCGAAGGCGGCGACGATCGTCAGGGTGCGCAGGAAACCGGTCGGTGGGACCCAGGCGACCCAGCCCGCGTCCCACCCGGACCCGGGCTGGACGAGCCCGGGTGCGTCCGCGGGGGAATCGCCGAACCAGCCGACGGCCTCCGCCGGCCCCCAGACGGCATATGGGGCGGCCGTGCCGTAGGCCGGATTCCAGGCGGCGGTCAGGGCGAGGAACTCACCCCAGAAGCTCGCGAGCCCGGGCAGCGCGAGGCTGCCGGCCAGCCCGGTGATCAGGGCGAAGCCGAGACCTGGCCACGTCTCCCGGAGCGCGGGCCGCACGACGGCGAGATCGACACTGCCCCAGCGCTCTTTGAGCCCGCCGACGACGAAGAAGAGCAAGGCGGCGATCACGCCGTGGGCGATATTGGCCAGGAGCGCAGCCTGCAGGCCGAGGGCGCTGTTGGTGCCCAGCGCGAGGGCGACGAAACCCATGTGCGCCACCGACGAATAGGCGATCAGCCGCTTCAGATCCCGCTCGATGAGGCACACCAGGCCTCCCCACACAATGCCGGCGACACCGAACGCCGCGAGCACGGGCGCCAACCGCGCGAATCCGGCGGGGGCCAGGGCCACGGGGAGCCGGATGAGGCCGTAGGTGCCCATTTTGAGCAGGATCGCGGCAAGCAGCACAGACCCGCCGGTGGGCGCGATGGTGTGCGCGGGCGGCAGCCACGAGTGCAACGGGAAGAGCGGAACCTTGACCCCGAGTCCGATCACGAGCAGCAGGGCGAGCCCGAGGGAGGTGCCGCTGGGGATGGTGACGGTGGCGACGGTTGCCATGCTGCTCGACCCGGCCTGGGCGAGCAGTCCCAGGATCCCGGCGAGCATCAGGCTCGAGCCGAGGGCGGTGAAGAGCACGAACCGCAGGGCCGCCTCGCGTCGGGCGGCCGGGTCGTGGTTGTCGCCGAAGCGGTGGATGAGCACCCACATCGGGACCAGCACGATCTCGAAAGCGACGAAGAAGACGACGAGGTCGCCGGTCCAGAAGGTCGCGAGCGCCCCGGTCTCGACGATCAGCAGGAGCCCGAAATAGAGAGCGGGCGGGCCGCCGGGCGGCAGGTGGCGCTGTCCGTGAAGGACGACGAGCACGCTGATCGCCGCCGTCAGTATGAGGAGTGGCCCGCTGATCTGGTCGGCGCCGAAGGTGAGGGAGACGCCCAGGTCGGGCAGCCAGGGTTCGTCGACGCGGGCGCCGCGGGCCAGGGCGGCGATGGTGGCCACGAGCGCAACGGCGGCGGCCCCGAGCGCCAGGGCACCGGCGACCGAGGCGGACAGGCGGCGGGCCAGCAGCAGCGGGAAGCCGACGAGCGCCGGGGCGAGGAGCGCGGTCAGGATCAACCCCACAACGCCACCCCCGCGATGGCGAGCAGGCCGATGGCGACCCAGACGAGATTGGTGGCGACTCGTTCGCGCCGGTGCGGCCACTCGGCCGCCCACCCGGCGAGCCCGCTCCCCCAGCCGGCTCCGCGGACATACGTCTCGACGACCTCCCGGTCGAGGAAGGCAACGAGTCGCGCCAGCGCGAGCACGGGGACCGCGACGAGTTGGCGGTATGCCGTGTCCGCCCCGAATCCGTTGCTGGCCAAGGTCATCAGCCGGGAGGGCGGGAGCGCGTCGTCGGGTCGCAGGTACCAGCCGACGAGGACGCCGACGGCGATCAGTGCCACCGACAGGGCGAGCAGGCCGACATTGACGTGGCCGGGGTCAAGCGGGCCGAGGAAGGCCAGGCCGCCGGCCAGCGTCGCGATCGCCAAGGCGATCAGGACCGCCTTCACGAGCGGCCCGGCGTCGCCGTGCTCGTGCCCTTCGGCCGGTGTGAAGACGGCCTGGGCTGCGCCGTCCGCGTCCGGCTCGGCGGTGCTACGCCGGCCGGCGACGATCTCGTAGGCGCGGGTCGCGTAGGCGGCGGTCAGGGCCACGGTGAACAGCAACGCGACCGTGACGATCCCCTGCTGCAGGTGCGCGCCCCCGTCCTCGGCCCAGGACGCGACGTCGATGACGTGCTCCTTGGAGATGCCGCCGACGGTCATCGGCACGCCGGCGAGCGAGATGAGCCCGAGACCCCAAACACCCCGTGCGAGAGCGGAATCGGCGCCGATGCCGTCGAGGTCGCGCGCGGCCGTCGAGCCCGCGAGCACCGCCAGCCAGCCGACCGTCAAGAAGAGCAGCGCCTTGAAGATCGCGTGGGAGAACAGATGCCCGGTCGCGGCCGCCGAGCCGCTCTCGGCGCCGGGCGCGACCGCCAGCGGGCTGAGCATCACGGCGACCTGCGAGATCGTCGACCAGGCGAGGACGCGCTTGACGTCGGTTTGGAAGAACGCGCAGAACGCGGCATACACCATCGTCGCGACGACGGCGAGCGCCAGCACCCACGACGCCACCGACGTGCCCTCGAGGCCGACCCGCAGCACCGGGGTGAGCTGGCTGAGCACCCACGTGCCGGCGGCCACCATCGTCGCGGCGTGGATCAGCGCCGACGCGGGCGTCGGACCTTCCATCGCGTCGATCAGCCAGTCCTGGAACGGGATCTGCGCGGACTTGCCGAGCACCCCGATGATCAGTGCCGTCATCGCGAAGTCCACCGCACCGCGCCCACACCCGCCGGCCGGCGAACACGAGGTCAGCCACGAGACGACATCCCGGTTGAGCGCGTCGATGTCGCTGGTGCCGGCGACCGCGATGAGGGCGACGACGCCGATCACGAAGCCGACATCGGCGAGCCGCGTGACGAGGAAGGCCTTGTATGCGGCCCGCCGCGCCGTCGCCTTGCGGCTCCAGTGCCCGATGAGCAGGTAGGAGCACCACCCCATGACCTCCCACCCGACGAGGGTGAGGATCAGGTCACGAGAGATGACGAGCAACAGCATCGCGGCGGCGAACAGGCTCACCGTGGCCTGGAAGGCAGGCTGGCGATCGTCGTCGCGGAGGTACCACCCGGCATAAACCTGCACCGCCAGGACGACGGCGAGCACCGTCACGGCGATGGTCGCGATGACCGGGTCGGTCGCGACGTGGCCGGGGAATTCGACGCCGGTCAGATCGCTGGTGCCGGGCGGATAGATCCGAAGCACCGGCAGCGCCTGGGCACCGTGGCCGGCGAAGAGCGACGCCACGCCGCAGGTGGCGGCGGCAAGCGCGCCGAGCTGGGCCAGCCCGGACGCGATGCGCCGGCCGGCGAGGCCGGCCAGCAGGATGAGCGGGGCGCCGGCAGCGAGGACCACGAGGGCGATCTGGAGGTAGTGCGGTGCGGTCACGACCCACCGCCGTTCGCTCCGGGGTCGGCGGGCGCGGTGATGTCGATATGGCCGCGGGCCCGGAAGACGGCGACGATCACGGCGAGCGCGAGCACCACCTCGGCGGCGGCGATCGTGATGACGAAGAGGGTCAGCACATTGCCGGAGGACCACCGGTCGCCGCCGAGCGCGCCGGCGGTGACGAGCAGCAGTCCGGCACCCCCGAGCACCAGCTCGACGCCGATGAGGACGAGCACTGCGTTGCGACGGGCGAGGATGCCATAGGTGCCGATCCCGATCAGGGCGGCGGCGACGGCATACGGCAGCGCGGGGTGGATCACCGCCGGACCTCCCCGGCCGGGCGGGTGAGGCGGGAGACGGCGAACGCGCCGATCAGCGCGATGAGCAAAAGGAGCGACAGGGCCTCGAAGGGCCAGACCCAGGTGCCGAAGATGTCCTCGGCGATTCCGTTGGTGGACACCGGGGTTCGGGCGACCGCCTCGCCACCCAGGGGCAACAGGACGGCGAGCAGGAGGGCCGTCACGCCGGCGCCGAGCACGGCCGCCAGCAGCCGGTGCAGCCGGGAGGTCGAGTGGTCCGGGCTCGGCCCGATGGGCGCGCGGGTCAGCATCATCGCGAAGATGACGAGGACCACGACCGCACCGACATAGACGAGCACCTGCACGAGCGCGACGAGCTCGGCACCGAGGACGAGATAGCACCCGGCCAGCCCGCCCAGCGCCAGCACCAGCCAGAGCGCCGAGTGCACGAGGTGACGGGTGGTGACGGCCAGCAGCGCGGCGGCAACGGTGATGGCGCCAGTGGCGAGGAAGGCGATGTCCAGGCTGGTCACGACTCGGGCTCCGGTGCGGCCTCGGGCGCGCGGTTCCGCGGGGTCCGGGCGGGGCGTTCGGTGCCGGGGCTTTCGGGGCGTTCGGTGGCGGAGGCGCGGGCGGGGCGCTCCGCACGGGCCGGACGGGCCGGACGCGCACCGGCTCCGGCGCGTGCCACACCGCGGGCCGGTGCGCGCTGGGCGGCGATCTCGGGCGGCTCGGCGGCTCCGGCGTCGGGGGCCGGGGGCGGCGGGACGGTCTCCATCCACCCGCCCAGCCGCTCCTTCTCGTGCAGCAGGTCGCGGATGTCGGTCTCGGCGTACTCGAACTGCGGGGACCAGAAGAGCGCATCGAACGGGCAGACTTCGATGCAGATTCCGCAGTACATGCACAGCGAGAAGTCGATCGCGAAGCGGTCGAGGACGTTGCGCTGCCGCTCCCGCCCCCCGGGCGTCGTGGCCGGGACGGTCTCCTTGTGCGCATCGATGTAGATGCACCAGTCCGGGCACTCGCGCGCGCACAGCATGCACGAGGTGCAGTTCTCGGCGAGGAGGGCGATGACCCCGCGGCTGCGGGCGGGCAGGCTCGGCCGGACGTCGGGATACTCCTGGACGTGCGTATGCCGTGTGAGCGTGCGCGCGGTCGTGGCCAGGCCCTTGACCAGACCGGGCACGACCCCTCGCTTCTCGCTCACCCGACCAACTTAGTCGGGTCGTTCGTCCAACGCAGGTAACTGACACCCGGCCGCGCCCCGCAATGGCGCTGGATTGGCACCCGGGCCACCAGGTCCTCAGAAGTAGGCGACTGCGACGGCGGTCAGGGCCAGTTGCAGCAGGGCGAGCGGGATCAGCCCGGTCCACGCGAACCGCTGCAGCTGGTCCTCGCGCAGCCGGGGCCACGAGACGCGGATCCAGATCAGTGCCAGGGCGACGACAAAACCCTTCAGCAGGGTCCAGGCCCAGCCCAGGACGTCATCGAAGGGCCCGCGCCAGCCACCGAGATACAGGACGGCGAAGAGCAGGGAGAACAGGACGATCCCGGCATACTCGCTGAGCAGGAACAGCGCGAACCGGAGGCCGGTGTATTCGGTGTAGGGCCCGAAGACGATCTCCGAATCGGCGATCGGCATGTCGAAGGGTGGGCGCTGCAGTTCGGCGACGGCCGCGGCGAGGAAGACGAAGGCGCCCGGCAGCTGCCACAGCAGCCACCACGGAGTCCACGCCTCGATGACCCCGGGGAGCGAGAGCGTGCCCGCGGCCAGGGCCACCGAGGCGACAGCCAGCACCATCGGCAGCTCATACGAGATCAGTTGTGCCGCACCGCGCATCGCACCGAGCAAGGCGTACTTGTTCGCGCTCGCCCAGCCCGCCATCAAGGTGCCGAGCACTCCGATGCTCGTGGCCGCGAGGACGAACAGCACGCTGGCAGGCGCCTCGATCGCGGCATACCCGGGGTGGATCGGGATGGCGGCCAGCCCCAGGAGATAGGGGATCATCGCGAGCGCGGGAGCGAGCTTGAAGACACCCCGGTCTGCCGCCCGTGGAACCAGGTCTTCCTTCTGCACGAACTTGGCCCCGTCGGCAACCAGCTGCGCCCAGCCGTGGTAGGCCCCGGCATACATCGGCCCGAGCCGGCCCTGCATGTGCGCCATGACCTTATGCTCCGTCTGGCCGACCACGAGCGGCAGCACGAGGAGCATGGCCAGCGCGGCGGCGGCCCGCAGCACGATCTCGAGGATGCTCATCGCGGACCCCACTCCTGCGGTGGCACTCCGGGCGGCTGCATCTTGCGCCGGCCAGGCCCGCCGGTATGCGGTTGGCCCGGCTCTTTCGCGCCGGGCCAGTCCTTGCTCACCCGGGCCGCGAGATAGAAGTCCTTGCGCAGCGGGTGACCCTCGAAGCCGTCGGGCAGCAGCAGGGGCCGCAGGCCGAGGCCGGAGCCGTCGTCGAAGCCGGCGACGTCGATGCCGAACATCTCGTGGGTCTCCCGCTCGTGCCAGGCCGCGCCGGCAAACACGCCGGTCAGACTCGGCAACGCCTCGCCCTCGACGATCCGGGTCTGCACGAGCAGTCCACGGAGGGCACCGGGGGTGGACACGTCATACAGGTGCACCACGACATCGAATCCGGCCGGCTCCTCGCTCGTGCGATCGACGGCGCTCAGCCAGTCGAAGAAGTCGAAGCCTTCCTCGCGCGCGGCCCTGGTGGCGGCGATCCACTCGCCCACCGCCACCTCGCGCCGCTCGTCGCTCACACGGGTCACCCTAATCACCACCGCGCCGGCCTGCTCGGCCCCACTCCGCACGGCGTCACGGTCGGGGCTGTCAAAGACGTGACTCGCGGGTATTATTGAACGTTAACCCCCCAGTCTCACCTCGGCCCCATGAAGGACCGTCATGCGCCGTCACCCGCGTGCCCGCTGGCTGCTGCCCCTCGTCCTCGTCCTCGCCAGCCTGCTGGCCGCCGGCCAGAGCCTCGCCGCCCGCGACACCAGGCCGCCCACCGCCCCGAGCGGTCTGACTGCGGTCTCGACGACCACCGGTGTCACCCTCACCTGGAAGGCCTCGACCGACAACGTCGGGGTCAAGTTCTACGTCGTCACGGTGGCCACCCAGACCAAACGGCCCACTGCTCCCAAGGCGGCATTCGCCAACTTGCGGCCCAACACGAGCTATACAGCGCGGGTCCAGGCCGTCGACGCAGCCGGGAATCGCTCCACCGCGGTCAGGCTGGCGTTTCGCACCAAGGCCCGGGACACCACGCCCCCGAGCGCCCCGGGCGCCATCACCACCGCCCCGGAGATCACCGGCGCCACCATCAGTTGGGGTGCCGCGAGCGACAACATCGGCGTGACGGCCTACGTGCTGACCGTTGACGGGCGATCCCAGACCCTCACCGCCCGCACGGCCACCGTCACGGGCCTGCGGCCGAACACGAGCTATCTGGCCAGCGTCCTCGCCAAGGACGCGGCCGGCAACACCTCGCCCGCGGTGAGCGCCACCTTCCGCACCCTGCCCGAACCGGACGTCACCCCGCCTAGCGTCCCCGGCTCGCCCACGGTCACACCCGGGAGCACACAGGCGACGCTGAACTGGACGCCCTCGACCGACAACGTCGGCGTGTCCGGATACGTCGTCGCGGTCGCCGGGCTCGCCGAGCAGACCGTCACCGCCACCACGGCGACCCTCGACGGCCTGACGCCTGACACCACATACACCGCCACCATCGTCGCCACCGACGCCGCCGGCAACCGGTCAGCCGCCGCGGAGGCCACGTTCACCACCCTCCCGCCGCCGGACACCACCGCCCCGAGCGAGCCGACCGCACTCGCCGTCACCGGCCAGAGCACCACCACGGGGGTAGTGACCTGGACCGCAGCCACCGACGATGTCGCCGTCACCGGCTACCTCGTCACCGCGGCCGGGCGGACCCAGGAGGTCAGCGGAACCTCGGCCACCGTGACCGATCTCCCGGTCGGCACGACGACGGCCGTCGCCGTGGTCGCCGTCGACGCAGCCGGCAACCGGTCGACTGCGGGTCGGATCAACGTCCGCACGCTGCTCGAACCCGACACGCAGGCGCCGAGCTCTCCCGAGGTCAGCGTCGTCCCCGGGTCCACCCGCGCGGCTGTCACCGTCGCTGAGGCGCGAGACGATGTGGGGGTCGTGCGATACGTCGTCACCGTCGCCGGACAGAGTCTGTCGATCACCGAACCAGGCACCCTGACCGTCACCGGCCTGCTGCCGGCGCGCGACCATCAGCTGCGCGTGACGGCGCGCGACGCCTCTGGCAATGTGTCACCTGTCACCATCGTGGCCTTCCCCACCCTCCCCGCGGGCGCCACGCCCGATGGCACGCCTCCGACTCCACCGACGAACCTCAGCGTGCGGGCCGGCTCCTCCACCCTCCAGCTGACCTGGTCCCCCGCCTCCGACAACGTCGACGTGGACCGCTACGTCGTGACCGTCGGCGACATCATTCGGGAAGAGAGTGGGCACACGCTGACGCTCGACGGCCTTGCGCCGCAGACCCCTTACGACGTCGTGGTGGTCGCGGTCGACACCTCCGGCAACGCATCCGCACCCGTGACGGGGCAGGCGGTCACGCGGCCCGGCCCGAGCAACGCCCAGGGGCTGCGCGGCACGATCGCGTGGTTCGGCAAGAACACCAGCCGGGCCACCATGGACGAAGCCCTCGCGTCTCCACTCGTCGACGGCCTGTCCGTCTACCTGCGCTGGAGCGACATCACCACGGACGGGGTCACCTTCAACTGGAGCCTCTTCGAGACCGCCCGTCAGGCCGCCAGCGCGGCTGGCAAGCCGTGGAACGGGATGATCATCTACGGCGTCGTGGGCAATGGGATGCCGGCCTATGTCACCGACGGCCTGCCCGCCGGGCAGCTGATCACCATCGACGGCGAGACCTTCCCAACCTTCTGGTCCCCACAGGCTCAGGCGGCGGCTCGCGATCTGGTCACAGCGGCCGCGCAGCGCTTCGGCTCCGACCCCAACCTCGTCCAGTGGCGGGTCACCGGCCTGTGGTCCGTCAACGCGGAGCCGCGCATTCTCGGTGGGGCCCCGGGTCGCCGCACGTGGGTGGACACCTATCGGATCGAACACCCGGGCGCCACCTTCGAGGACGTGCAGGCGGCGTACAACGACTACGAGAAGCACATCTGGGCCGAGGCAGCGGCGGCGTGGCCGACGCGGATCACACTCGCGCAGGCCGGCGGCCTGGCCCTCGCCGACAATGTCAACACCCTCCCCAACACCGACCCGGCGAAACACCCGCAACGGTTGGCGACGTGGGGCGAGATCCGCGCCCGGCTCGGCGCGCGGATGGTCGGCCAGTTCAATGGCGTCGACGCGGGATCTGGAGCGGGCGGGTTCGGCGAATGGCTGCCCATTGCGTTCGGCCCCAACGGCTTCTACCCCGGTCGCGTAGGCGCCCAATCGATCGGCGGGGTTTCCCAGGACACCCGCCTCACCGCCGACGACTTCCGGGAGATGGTCCGCCTGTTGACCGTGCGCGGCTACTCCTACGGCGAGTTGTACGGCAGTGACGTCATCTACGCCCTCCGGGGCCGGAACGCCGAGGCGTTGCACATGCGGGCGACGTTGGAGATGTACCACGACGGCTGGACCCCCTGACGGCGAGACCACCAGCCCGCCCAACCCCGACAACGCCCGAGATCTGACAAGTCAGAGGTCGCGATTCGTCGGACGTCGCGCATGGTCCGTGACGGTCCTCCGAAAAGACGGCTACCGCGCCGCCCCGGCCGGTCCCCAATCTAAAGCTCAGGTGACACGGTCACCGCGGCGCTCACGCGGCAACCGCGGCGGCGACAGGGGCGGGTCGTCCACACCAGTCCGAGCGAACGGGCGAGCGCGATCACCGATGCCGCCGCGTCGCACGGTGACTCGGTGGTCTCCTCAAAGCGCAACATCCACGTGCCCGACGTCACCGCAGCGTTCTTCTTGGCCCTGTCCACACGTCCTGTGCCCCGGTGAAAGAGCAGGCCGTCGAGTTCGACGGCCAACGCCGAGGCGCTCAGCAGGTCGGCGCCACCGGGCAGGTCCGCCGGCACGCCAAGGGCGTGCCGCAACCCTGTGGACGGCGCAAAGTCGCTCGCGCGCCTGTGGATGTCGTCGTCATCTGTGTGGGAGTGACGCCATGACGTCACTCCCACACACATGACGTGACTCAGTTAACGACGACCACCAGGAGGCGAAGACGCACGCGGGGCGCGGACGGGTTAGGTCGCCCTACTATGGGCGATATGCCCAGCACCCAGGTCAATCGCGTCGTGATCCGCTTCGCCGGGGATTCCGGCGACGGTATGCAGTTGACGGGCGAGCGCTTCACCGCGGACAGCGCGAGCCTGGGCAACGATCTGTCGACGCTGCCGAACTTCCCCGCCGAGATCCGTGCGCCGCAGGGCACGCTGCCCGGGGTGTCCAGCTTCCAGCTGCACTTCGCCGATCACGACGTGCTCACCCCCGGTGATGCGCCGGATGTCCTCGTGGCGATGAACCCGGCGGCGCTGAAGGCGAACCTGCGCGACCTGCCGCGCGGGGCGACGATCATCGCCGACCGGGACGAGTTCTCCAAGCGGAATCTGAGCAAGGTCGGCTATGCGACCAATCCGCTCGAGGACGGCTCGCTCGAGTCCTGGCATGTGCACGACCTCGGCCTGACGAGCATGACCGTCGAGGCGCTGGCGCCCTTCGCGTCGCTGACGCGCAAGGAGAAGGAACGCGCGAAGAACATGTTCGCGCTCGGCCTGCTGTCGTGGATGTACTCGCGGCCCATCGAGGGCACCCGGGCCTTCCTCCAGGGCAAGTTCGGGTCAAAGCCGGACATTCTCGCGGCGAATCTGGCTGCGCTGGAGGCGGGTTGGAGCTACGGCGAGACGACGGAGGACTTCGCGTCGCCGTATGAGGTCGCCCCGGCACCCATGCCCGCCGGCACCTATCGCAATGTCACCGGCAACACCGCGTTGGCGTACGGCCTGGTCGCCGGCGCCCACCGCGCCGGACTGCAACTGGTCCTCGGCTCCTATCCGATCACTCCCGCCTCGGACATCCTGCACACCCTCTCGGGCTTGAAGCGTTACGGCGTGATGACCCTGCAGGCCGAGGACGAGATAGCCGGGGTCGGGATCGCCCTGGGGGCCGCCTTCGGCGGCAAGCTCGGGGTCACGTCGACCTCAGGCCCCGGCCTCGCCTTGAAGGCCGAGACGATCGGGTTGGCGGTCTCGTTGGAGCTGCCGCTCGTCGTCGTCGACGTCCAGCGCGGCGGGCCCTCGACCGGCCTGCCCACCAAGACCGAACAGGCCGACCTGCTGCAGGCGATGTTCGGCCGCAACGGCGAGGCACCCGTGCCAGTCATCGCGCCCCGCTCCCCGGCCGATTGTTTCGACACCGCCCTCGAGGCGGTGCGCATCGCGACGACCTATCGGACCCCGGTGGTACTGCTCTCCGATGGCTATCTCGCCAATGGTGCCGAGCCGTGGCAACTGCCGGTCGTCGGCGAATTGCCCGACCTGACAGTGCAATTCGCCGACGGGCCCAATGCGGTCGACGCCCAGGGCGGGCCGGTCTTCCAGCCCTATCTGCGCGACCCGCAGACCCTGGCCCGGCCGTGGGCGATCCCCGGCACCGCCGGCCTCGAACACCGCATCGGCGGCATCGAGAAGGCCGACATCACCGGCGACATCTCCTATGACCCCGACAACCACGAGCGGATGACCCAGCTGCGGCGGGCCAAGGTCGACGGCATCACGGTGCCGGACGTCGTCGTCGACGATCCGAGTGGCACTGCGGAGATCCTGGTCCTCGGGTGGGGTTCGACGTTCGGACCGATCACGGCCGCGGCCCGGGCTGTGCGGGCGAACGGCCTCAGCGTCGCGACGGCACACCTGCGCCACCTCAACCCCTTCCCCGCCAACCTCGGCGAGGTGCTTCGGGCGTATCCGAAAGTTCTTGTGCCGGAGATGAACAGCGGCCAGCTCGCGATGCTCGTCCGCGCCACGTTCCTGGTGGATGCTCAGTCGTATGCCCGCGTGCGCGGCCTCCCGTTCACCACTGACGAACTCGTCGAGGCGATCAGCCAACTCGCCGCGCGCTGACGCCCTCCGCGTCTGACCGGTCCACGACAGAGGCGCGACAGACCGCGCATTCAGGCTGGGGCGATGTCCAGTCTCCTCCATCCCGCCATCCGCCATCACCTCACGCCCGGTGGCCGCGTCCGGCTGATCAGCCTGCGCGGCGGCGAGGTCGCCTTGGTCCGTCCCGTCTTCGACGGCCTGTCCGAGCGCTCCCGCTGGCTGCGCTTCCATACCGGAATGCCGTCGGTCCCGCCCCGCTACCTCGAGCAACTCGCGCGAGTCGTCCCGGGCCACCGGCACGTGCTGCTCGCCGTGGCGCCCCACGGCCCCGTGGGGCACGCGGAGTGGACTCGCCTGCCGGGGACCCCGTCTCGGGCGGAGGTTGCCGTCGCGGTCGTGGACGCGGCGCACGGCCAGGGAGTCGGCTTGGCTCTTGTCGAAGAGCTGGCACATTCCGCTGCCGCCCAGGGAATTTCGCAGTTCACCTGCTCGGCTCTACGAGAGAACCGGCCGGTGCGCCAATGGCTGGACCGGTGCGACGCGAGGGTTGATCCGAGCGACCCGACGGAGTGCACGTTCGCGATCACCGATCTGGTCGCCGCAATTGCGTCCCACGCGGGGCGCGCGACCCCTCCACCGGAGAACCCGCTGACATCCGGCGATCGTGGAGCAGTTGCGTAAACTCGCTGCGCGTGACGCGCGTGACTGCTTTCATGGTGAGGGTGGACTACCGCGTACTCGGGGCACTCCAAGCCGGACCCGACGCCGCGGTGCTGCGCGGGCAGCGCGCCCGCGACGTGCTTGCGCTACTTCTCATGCGCCGCGGCCGGCCGGTGACGCCCGATGCCATCCTCGACGCCGTCTGGGGCGCGGATGCTCACACCCTTGACACCAGCGTGGTCCACACCGTCATCGCCCGGCTCCGCCGGGCTCTGGGACCGCACGCCATCCACCGTCACGACGCCGGCTACCAGCTCCATCCCCGGGCGACCCTCGACGCCGACGAGTTCACCAGGTTGATCTCGGCCGCCCGTGCCCTCGTCCCCGATCGCCGGCGCGAGATCATCGAACTTCTGCAGCAGGCGCTGCTGCTCTGGTCCGGCCCGGAGGCCTTCGGCGGGGTGAGCGACGAGCTCGTGGCCGGCGCACGACCCCGGCTGCACGAACTGCGCGACGCCGCAGTGGAGGAACTCGCCGAAAGACTGCTGGCAGGCGGCACGGTCGGCGAACTCACCGATGCAGTTCTCGCGTTGCAGGATCTCGCCGAGCGCGAGCCATTGCGCGAGCGGGCGCACGAACTGCTCATGGAGGGCCTGTATCGGCTCGGCCGGCAGGGTGAAGCGCTCACCGTCTACGACCGGTTGCGGCGTGGACTGCGTGACGAACTGGGCATCGATCCCGGTCCCGCCACTGCCGCCATGCAGGTGCGGATTCTCAACCAGGACCCCAGCGTCGGGCCGGCACCGCGATCCGCTCCGGCGCGACGCGGCGTCGTGCCCAGGCCGCGCACGCGCACCATCGGCCGGGGGGCCGAGCTGCGTCAACTCGCTGACCTCGCCGGAGCCGGTCGCCGGCTGATCACGATCGTCGGCCCCGGCGGCGTCGGCAAGAGCCGTCTGCTCATCGAATACGCACACACCCTGCCAGCGGACGCGCGCCTCGTTTATGCCGAACTACCTTGTGGCGCAGATGTCTCCGCGGACGAAGTTGCCGAGACCATTGCGCGCGCCGCGGGCCTCACTCTCGGTGGCGGCGATCCGGTGGACACGCTCGTCACAGCACTCCGCGACAGCGAGGAAATCGTCCTGCTCGATGAGGCCGAGTGGTCGGTGGCGGCAACGGCCACGTTGATCGAACGCCTGCTGAGCGACGTGGCCGGCCCACGCATCGTCCTGACCTCCCGAGTGCCGCTCGGACTCGTCGGCGAGAGCCAACTCCCCCTCGCACCGCTCGCCGCGCCGGCACCCGGGGCGACGCCGGATGGCGTATCCGTCTCGCCCGCTGTCCAACTCTTCGTCGAGCGTCTCGGCGACCACTTGCCCGGCCTACGCCTGTCGGAAGGCGACTATGCGCGAGCTGCGGAGATCACCCGCCGGGTGGACGGATTGCCGCTGGCGCTGGAGATCGTTGCCGGGCAGTCCATCGCCTCATCCGTCACCGAGCTACTCAGCCTGGTCGAGTCGCCCCTCGACATCGAGGCGGTCGAACGGGACCGCACCGCGCGCCAGCGCACGCTGCGCGAAACCCTCGCCTGGAGCGTCGATCGGCTTCCCGAGGCGTCGCGAATCGTGTTGCGGCGGTTGGCTGTTTTTTCCGGAACCTTCGACATGGCGGCGGCCGAAGCCATCGTCGGACATGTGCCGACAATCGCTGCAGCCGACATCCCGGCGGCCATCCGGACGCTGATCCGCGAGGCCCAGATCCAGGTCGTCCGGCGTGGCGGCCAGGCCCGCATGCGCATCCTGCGCCCCTCCAGAGCATTCCTGATGGAGCACTTGTCCGAGGCCGACGAGACCGAGGCCACGATGCGCCGCTACCGCGGATGGTATGCCGCACGCTGGCGCGATCAGTTGCTGACCGACGCCCTCATCAAGGAGGTCGCGACGTCCTATCCGGACTATCACTCGGCCTTGCGCGATGCGTTGCGCCTGCGCGACGCCGAAACCCTCGGTGACTTGGCCATCGTCTTGTGCCGGTACTGGTTCTTCGTCGAAACCGGCAGCGAGGGGGTGCGCCTGGTGCGCGCGGCCCTGGCCACCGGTGTGCTCAGCCCGCGGCATACGGCGATCCTGCGCTTGCTCGAGGCGGCGCTCCTGCCGCAGGACCAGGGACTGGAGCAGCGATCGGTCCTCGACGATCTCGTCCCGGACCTGGCCGACGACGCGGACTGGCTGGGCCGGCTGCACATCCTGCGCTCGGTCGGCCCGTATGTGCACGGTGACTTCCCGCGCGCGCTGGAGTGCGCCCAGGAAGCGGTCGCGCACGCGCAGGCTCAGGCGGAGCACCACGTGCCGGAGGCCCTCGGCGCGTATGCCGTGATGCTCGCCGCCCTCGGTCGGGCCACCGAGGCGGTGGCAGCGGGCCAGGAGGCCTGGCGGTTGATTGCCGCCGCGCCCAGCGCCGTGGACCTGACCCAGGTGGTCCCGAAAGTTGCTCTGGCACTGATCGATTCGGACCATCCGCGGGAGGCGTTGGAAATCCTGGACCGGGCGCTGGCGCAGGTCGAGGAGGAGCTGGGCTTGGCTCCGCCGTCGTTGTTCACCACCAACGCCGGCTGGGCCGCGTTGGGCAGCGGCGACCCAGGCTCCGCGCTGCTTCGATTCGCGCAATCACTGGATCAGCTCGCCGGTGGCGGCGACCTGCTCGTGACCGGAGAGGTGCTCTCCGGCGCGGGGGCTGCCATGGCGGCCTTGAGCAGTGACGGCGCAGCCGACGTGCTCGATCTCGCCGATGAGCACCTGCGTGTCGCCGGGGCGGTATTGACGCCGTGGCAGGCGGCGGTGGTCGAGCGGCACCGGGCGGCGCTGCCCGCGCGGGCGAAGTCCGGCCTCGTGCTCGGGCCGGACTTCGCCCGCGGGTCGATGCTGATCCGCCACGCGGCGGACCAGCACCGCTCCGGCTGACCGGTCAGCCGGAGATTGCGGCCTTGATCGGTCCGAGATTGGCGTAGTCGAGGGCGAGGCTGCCGCGCTTGCCCGGCTCGACATAGAACCCGGCACCGACCTGGCCGAAGCTCGACAAGTCGTCCTTGAAGGCGCCGATCTCCTTGCCGTTGACGCTGAAGTAGAAGACGTGGTCGAAGGCCTGCACGCGCACGGTCCGATAGCCGCCGCCCGTGCCGATCTCTTTCACCGGCGTGTAGTCCATCAACTCGCGCCGGTTGCCGCGGGCGTCGAAGGCGACGGCCAACGCCTTGCCGTTGTTGGTGTAACAGAAGTAATAGCCCGGCAGCCACAGGTCCGCCTCGCTGAGCCGGTTGGGATTGGCGCGAATGATCAGGCAGTTCGGTGCGCTGCCGTCGCTATTGCCTATCCGGTTCATCCGCACCTCGTAGTCGAAGTCGTCATAGGTGTTGACGTGCTTGACCGACGAGAAGCGGCCCGGCATTCCCTGCGCGAACAGCGTGCCGTTCTTGACGCTCCACCGGCCGACGACACCCCGCCAGCCGGGTGCCTGGAAGTTGAAGGCGTCACGGAAGTAGCCTCCGTGGGCCGAGGCGGTGGTGGGGCTGGGCGTGGCGGCCGTGTGCGGCATACCCGAGGGTGCGGCGCCGGCCCCTGCGGCGCCGAGGACGCTCAGTCCGGCGGCGAGCAAACCGCCGACGGCGATTCGTGAAGACATGGGATTTCCTCCGTTGTGGTCCTCCCGGGCGGATTGCCCGGGACTGCGACCACTCTTCAGGGGTGCCCTGTCATCGATCTGTCAGGAGCCGGTCTCCACGGCCCCCGGCGCGGTGACGATCGGCCGGGTGAGTTCCGCAGCGGAGGCGAGGCGGTGGCCGGCATACCGGCGCGGCACGCTGTCGCCGATGCGTTCGGCGGCGATCTTCTCCTGCAGTTTCAAAATGCCCTGCAGCAGCGCCTCTGGGCGGGGCGGGCAGCCCGGGACGTAGACGTCGACGGGGATGATCGTGTCGACACCCTTGGTCACCGAGTACGAATCCCAGTAGGGCCCACCGGAATTGGAGCAGGCACCGAAGGAGATGACGTATTTCGGCTCGGGCATCTGGTCATAGAGCCGGCGCACGGCCGGGGCCATCTTGTCGGTGACGGTGCCGGAGACGATCATCAGGTCGGCCTGCCGCGGGCCGGGCGCGAGCGGGATGACGCCGAGGCGCATGAAGTCGTGCCGGCCCATGGAGGCGGCGATGAACTCGATCGCGCAGCAGGCCAACCCGAAGTTGAACACCCACAGGCTGTAGCGGCGCCCCCAGTTGAGGACCACCCGCATCGGCTTCGGTGCGTGCGCACCGACCGGCCCGACGCGGGGAGTGGGGAGATCGACCGGCATACGGCTGGCTCCTAGGTCCATTTCAGCAGGCCGCGCCGGGCGGCGTGGGCCAGTCCGATGAGGATGATGCCGATGAAGACGCCGACCTCGACGAGCGAGGCGCGGCCCAGGTGGCCGCGCGCGACGAGCGCCCACGGAAAGAGGTAGACGGCGTCGACGGCGAAGATGACATAGAGGAAGGCATAGACGAGATAGCGCACCTGGGTCTGCGCCCAGCCGGTGCCCACCGGGTCGACTCCCGATTCGTAGGTCGTGCCGCTCGCCACCGTGCGGGTGCGTGGCGCGAACAGCCAGCGCGCGGCCATCGCCGCGACGAAGAGCAGCACGCCCGCTCCGAGGACGGCCGCTGCCACCACATATGCCTCCACGCCACGCAGCCTAGTCAACACACTGGCCACACGTCCGGATCCCGGGCGCGTCCGCCGCCGGAAGCTCCAGGAGCGCGTAAAATCGAACAGTTGTGTGTGGGAATTCCCGCACTGGTCGAGACGAAAGTCCTTTGGGCAATGGCAGCACCGCTGGGCACCACCACCGACGAGCGCCCCATCGAGCAGCACCGTGGGGAGTCGGTCGACCTCGGTATGCCGCTCCCTCGCGGCCTGGAGGGCATGCCCCGGCTGGGCGGGGACGCGAAGCTGACGAAGAAGGACTACACCTCCGACCAGGAGGTGCGCTGGTGCCCCGGCTGCGGCGACTACATCATCCTCAACACCGTGCAGTCCTTCCTGCCCGAACTGGGGCTGCGCAAGGAGAACATCGTCTTCGTCTCCGGGATCGGCTGCTCGTCGCGGTTCCCCTATTACCTCGACACCTACGGCATGCACTCCATCCACGGGCGGGCGCCGGCGATCGCCACCGGGCTCGCGACATCGCGGCCGGACCTGTCGGTGTGGGTCGTCACCGGTGACGGCGACGCCCTCTCCATCGGCGGCAACCACCTGATCCACGCGCTGCGCCGCAACGTCAATATGACCATTCTGCTGTTCAACAACCGGATCTATGGGCTGACCAAGGGGCAGTACTCCCCTACCTCCGAGCAGGGCAAGATCACCAAGTCCACGCCTGCCGGGTCGGTCGACACCCCGTTCAACCCGGTCAGCCTGGCGCTCGGGGCGGAGGCCACCTTCGTCGCCCGCAGCCTCGACAACGACCGCGCCCACTTGACCGAGATCCTCAAAGCCGCTGCGGCACACCGCGGCACGGCCCTGGTCGAGATCTATCAGAACTGCCCGATCTTCAACGACGGCGCGTTCGATGCGATCAAGGACCGCGACCAGCAGCAGGCTCGTCTCGTCCACCTCGCGCAGGGGCAGCCGGTCACGGTCGGCGCGGAGGACGATCGCAAGGTGCTGGTGCGCGAGGGCGGAAAGCTGGTCTTCGTCCCGGAGGCCGAGGCCGGCGACCGTGAGGTCATCGTCCACGACCCGACCGACCCCGACCCGAGCCGGCAGTTCGAACTCAGCCGCATCGACGACTCCTCGATGACCCACGTGCCGATGGGCATCTTCCGCCAGGTCGAGAGACCGACATATGACGACCTCGTCCGCGGCCAGATCGAGGCCGCCGTCACGACCGCCGGCGCACCGGCCACCGACGCCGACCTCGCCGCCCTGCTCGCCGGCCGGGACACCTGGACCGTCGGGTGACACCGCCGCCGGCGGTCGCGCGATCGTCGGAGGCTGACCGCGTCCGGCGGGGCACGGCATACGGCCTGCTGGCCTATGGCATCTGGGGGATCTTCCCGATCTACTTCGACGCGCTCAAGCCGGCCGGGGCGTGGGAGATCCTCGCCCACCGGATCGTGTGGACGATGCTGCTGTGCTTGGCGATCCTCGCGGTGCGGCGGGATTGGGCGTGGATGCGCACGGTGGCCCGCAACCGGCGCCTGTCGCTCGGACTGATCGCGGCGGCCCTGGTCATCGCTGCCAACTGGGTGATCTACGTCTTCGCCGTGCTCTCGGGACACACGTATGAGGCGGCCCTCGGCTACTTCCTCAACCCGCTGGTGACGGTGGCGCTCGGCGTCGTCATCCTCGGCGAGGGGCTGCGGCCACTGCAGTGGCTCGCCGTGGCGGTCGGCGCGATCGCGGCGATCTATCTGACGCTCGAGGGCGGGCACTTCCCGTGGATCGCGATCAGCCTGGCGCTGTCCTTCGGGACCTATGGGCTGCTCAAGAAGCGGCTCGGGGTCGCCTTGGATCCGTGGCACTCGCTCTTCGCCGAGACGGCGGTGCTGACGCCGGTTGCCGCGCTCATCCTGATCCTCGTCGCCGGCGCCGGGGATGCGACGTATGGCGCGAGCCCCGGTCATACGACCTTGTTGACCCTCGCGGGGATCATCACCGCGGTCCCGCTCCTGCTCTTCGCGGCGGCGGCGCAGCGGGTGCCGCTGGTGACCATCGGGCTCATCCAGTTCATGACGCCGGTGATGCAATTGCTGGTGGGTGTGATCGTGTTGCACGAGCACGTGTCCGGCCGGCTCTGGGTCGGCTTCGGGATCGTCTGGATCGCCTTGCTGCTCCTGACGATCGACTCCCTGCAGGCCGCCCGGCGCGCCCGCGGCATACCGCCCCTCGACCCGGCCGCAGCCTAGGCCGCCCGTCTCAGCGCAGGCTAGCTCTCGCGAGGGACAATGCCGGTATGACGGCGCAGCGCGCGAATCTGACGAAGTTCGCCTGGCTCTCCATCGCCGCGGCGATCGCGACGATCGCGCTGAAGTTCGGTGCCTATGTCCTGACCGGGTCGGTCGGGCTGCTCTCCGACGCCGCCGAGTCGATCGTCAACCTCGTGGCCGCCTTTGTCGCACTGCTCGCATTGCACGTCGCGAGCAGGCCCCCGGACGACGACCACCACTACGGGCACTCGAAGGCGGAGTATTTCTCGGCGGTCGTCGAGGGCGTGATGATCTTCGTCGCCGCCGTCTTCATCCTGCTGACCTCGGTCGAACGGTTCCTGCACCCGCAAGGTTTGCAGAATGTCGGTGTCGGACTGGGGATTTCGGTGATCGCCTCGGTGCTCAACGGCACGGTGGCGATGCTGTTGCTGCGGGCCGGACGGGCGCACAACTCGATCACATTGGTCGCCGACGGCAAGCACCTGCTCACCGATGTGTGGACCTCGGTCGGCGTTGTCGTCGGGGTGTTGCTCGTGGCTGTCACCAAGTGGGAGCGGCTCGACCCGATCATCGCCTTCCTCGTGGGCTGCAACATCATCTGGACCGGCTGGCATCTGATCCGCCAGTCCGTCGACGGCCTGATGGACAAGACGATCGACGCCGAGCGGGCCGGGGCGATCCAGACGGTCCTGGATCGGCATACCGGCCCCGAGATCGACTATCACGAGCTGCGCACCCGCGAGGCCGGGCACAAGGTCTTCGCCTCGCTGCACGTGCTGGTGCCGGGCCGGTGGACGGTCCAGCAGGGCCACGACCTCGTCGAGGAGATCGAGTCCGACCTGCTGGCGAGCGTCCCCGACCTCGACATGACCATCCACCTCGAGCCCCGCGAGGACCCCCGCTCCTACGAGCGCGGCACCGCCCGCCCCACCGACCTCGACGCCTGACCGGCCCGACCTAGGGTTGCTCGCCAGGTTGTGCGTTACTCGCCAGTTGGAACGCCGTCAACCTGGCGAGCGACCGAGAACCTGGCAAGGAACCTGGCGTTTCGGTGCGTCAGACGACGGCGCCGCGCACTAGCGCCAGGGCTGCGATGCCGAGCCGGCGGGGTCGCGGATGGGGAACTGCCAGGGGTGACGACCTTCCACGTCCCCGGACGCGACGACCTCAAGCGCCCGCGTGCCTGCCGGCGACCGCACCCGGCGCCCCCTGACTCCGCTCCGCTCGACGCTCCGAGTGCCGTCGACGAGCTGGGTCAGCCGCTCCCCCGGCATGCGGCTGCTTCCCCGCCTGGCTGGCGGCCGAGCACTTCGGCACCCGACCAGCCCCTTGGTGCCGCGTCGCGTTGGGCTCGGTCGGCCGGGGCAGCAGGTTGGTTTTAGCGGTGTGACCTGCGACGAGGTGAGGGCTTGTGGGCGTGTTGCGCGTGTGGGGCGCATGATTGTGCCAACTGCCTGACTTCGGGCCAACTGCCTGACGTATTTCTCAGGCAGTCCGCGCGGCCCCAGGCGGCTCGCGCCTTCCGAGGCAGTTCGGAGCGAGCGCTCCACCGCCTGATCGGCATCACCAACATCACCGCCGCGCTACGCCACCACAACGACGACCACCTGGCCGGCACCACAACATCACCGCCGCGCTACGCCACAGCGATATCCGCCGAAAGAAGACCGCTTGGGGCCGGATTTGGACCTTTCCGGCGTGGCCCCAGAATCCGACCGCGAATCATGATGTCGCGCAGGCACTATGGCCAATAGGACCGGCGTCGGGGCGCCGATACCGAGCATTCCCTGCCCCAGTTCGTTTGACAAAGTCGGTGCCCGCAACCGGTGGTAGCTGCGGTCGCCTGCGGGGCAGCGGGGCCGGCTTTGTTCACGTCACCACGACCAGCTGGTCCCGCGTCGCGATCCCCGCGCCTGCGCTGCTTACCGCCGGAAGCGGACTCGACGGTTACCACCCGTGGTCGCGTCGACTGAGGGATTCAGGCCATCCGGGCGACGACCCGGTCGGCGAGGTGCAGCAAGGCGGCCTTGACCTCGCCGTCGGGGACGTCGGCGAGGACGGCCTTGGCGCCGGCGGCGACGGCGTCGGTCTCCTCCTGGGCGCGCCGCATGGCCGTATGCGGCCGCAACAGGTCGAGCATCTCGGCCACCTGCTCCTCGGTCGGCCCGTTGACCTGCAGCAAACCTTGCAGGTGGGCGTCGGAGGGATCGGTGGACGCGAGCGCGTAGATGATCGGCAGGGTGTGCTTGCCCTCGCGGATGTCGGTGCCTGGCGCCTTGCCGAGCACCTCGATCTCGGAGGAGATGTCGATCAGGTCGTCGGCGAGCTGGAAGGCGACGCCGATGCGCTCACCGTATTCGATGAGAGTGGCGATCAATTCGCGGGAGCAGCCTGACAGCAGCGCCCCATAGCGGGCCGCGGTGGCGATCAGGACGCCCGTCTTGTCGGCGAGCACGTCGAGGTAATACTCGTGCGGGTCGGCCCCGGGTGGGCAGTGCCGGTCGTCGCGGATCTGGCCCGAGCACAACCGGATGAACGTCTGGCTTTGGATCTTGACAGCCTCGGGGCCGAGGTCGGCGATGATGTCGGAGGCGGTGCCGAAGAGGAGGTCTCCGACGAGAATCGCCGTCGAGTTGTCGTACTTCGCGTTCGCGCTCGGCACCCCGCGCCGGGTGGACGCATCGTCCATCACATCGTCGTGATAGAGCGAGGCGAGGTGGGTCAGTTCGACGCCGGCGGCTGCGGCGATGACATCGTCGTTGATGCCGTCGCCGAGCTCGGCCGCCAGCAGCGTCAGCAGCGGCCGGAACCGCTTGCCGCCCGCCGCGAGCAGGTGGGCGTTGGCCTCGGCGATGAAGGGGTCGTCATGGTCCACGCGGGCATGAAGCATTGCCTCGACGGCCGCGAGGCCGGCGTCGAGTCGGGCCTGCAGCCCCGGGGAGATCCCCGGGAGGGCAGGAGCAGGTGCGGGTGAAACCATCGGGTCAGCGCAGGAACTGGCTCGCCTGGCCGGCGAGATCGAGCACCGGCGAGGGGAAGATCCCCAGACCGATCGTGAGGATGACGGCGATCGCCAGACCGAGGGTGGTCAGCACCGACGGGGTCAACGCGACGACCTCGCCCTTGGCGTCGCTGAAGTACATCAGCACGATGATGCGGACATACACGAACGCGGTGATCGCGCTGCAGAGCACACCGATGACCACGAGCACGGCGCCCATCCGCCCGCCGTGGGCGATCGCCGGGGCGAAAGCCGCGAACTTCGAGGTGAAACCCGAGGTCAGCGGGATGCCGGCGAAGGTGAGCAGCAGCAGCGCGAAGACACCCGCGACGACGGGGTGTCGACGACCAAGGCCGGCCCATTGCCCGATGTGCGAGGCCTCGGTGTTGCCGTCACGCACGAGGGCGATGACGCCGAACGCGGCGAGCGTGGCCAGGCCGTAGGCGAGCAGGTAGAACATCACGCCGGTCACGCCGGTGATGTCGAAGGCCAGGACACCGACGAGGATGAACCCGGCGTGGGCGATCGAGCTGTAGGCCAGCAGCCGCTTGATGTCGGTCTGCGCCACAGACAGGATCGACCCGACGATCATCGTCAGCGCCGCGATCGCGCCGACGGCCAGCCGCCAGTCCCAGCGGTCGGCGTCGATTCCGGTGTAGGCCAGGCGCAGGATCGCCCCGAATGCGGCGAGCTTGGTGCAGGCGGCCATGAACCCGGTGACCGGGGTGGGAGCCCCCTGATAGACGTCCGGCGTCCACATGTGGAACGGCACCGCGCCGACCTTGAACAGCAGGCCGACGAGCACGAAGAAGGCACCCGGCAACAACAGCCCGTCCAACTCGACGCCGGCAGCGGAGATCGCGGCGGAGATCTGGCCGAACTGGATCGACCCGGCATACCCATAGAGCAGGGCCGACCCGAAGAGGAAGAAGGCGCTGGAGAAAGACCCGAGGAGGAAGTACTTCAGCGCCGCCTCCTGCGACAGCAGCCGGCGGCGGCGGGCCAAGCCGGTGAGGATGTAGAGCGGCAGCGAGAGCACCTCGAGCGCGACGAACATCGTCAGCAGGTCGCCGGCGGCCGGGAAGATCATCATGCCGGCGATGGAGAACAGGGCGAGCGGGAAGACCTCGCCGGTGCCCCATCCCGCGCGGGCGGCGGCCGCCTCGAGCGGGCTGCCGGGCACCGCCGCACCCATCGGCGTGAAGGCGTCTGCGCCGGCGCTGCCGAACTTCTCGGCCATGAGCAACACGGCGACGAACGACAGCAGCAGGACCGAGCCCTGCAGAAACAGGGTCGGACCGTCGATCATCAGTGCCCCCGCGAGGGTCGACCCCTGGTCGTCGACCGACTTCCAGACCAAGGCCCCGAAGGCGAGGACCACGGTGAGCAGGGTCAGGGCGACCTGGATGGAGTGCCGGGAGCTGCGCGGGGCGAAGGCCTCGACAAGCACGCCGACCAGGGCGCCGCCGAAGACGATCAGGATGGGCATGATCGCCCAGTAGTTGACCGCGGTCGCGGTGAACTGGCTGTCCATCACTTCTCACTCTCGGTTGCAGCGGCGGCGGGAACGACCGGTGAGGGGTCGCTCACCCCCACCTCGGTGAGGACCCGCTGGACGGCAGGGTTGAGGATGTCGAGGACCGGCTTGGGATAGACACCCAGGAACAGGAAGCTCAGGATGAGCGGGGCCACGACGAACTTCTCGCGCCACGTCAGGTCGCGATGTACGACGCCTTCCGGCCGGGGACCGGTCATCATCCGCTTGTACATCCACAGGATGTACAGGGCGGCGAGCACGATGGACAAGGCGGCGATGGCCCCCACGCCCTTGTAGCGCTGGAAGGTGCCAGCGAGGACGAGGAACTCCGAGACGAAGGAACTCAGGCCGGGCAGCGCCATGCTCGACAGGCCGGAGATCAGGAAGACGCCGGCGATCGCCGGGACGACCCGCTGCCAGCCGCCGTAGTCGGAGATCTTGGTGCTCCCCCGGCGCGCGATGAGCATGCCGGCGACAAGGAAGAGGGCGGCCGTCGAGAAGCCGTGGTTGATCATGTAGAGCGCGGCCCCGGCGTGCGCGGTCGTCGTCATCGCGAAGATGCCGAGCACGATCAGACCGAAGTGGCTGATCGAGGTGTAGGCGATCAGGCGCATCAGGTCGTTCTGCGCGATCGCCGCGAAGGCTCCGTAGAAGATCGAGACGACAGCCAGGGCGATCACCACTGGCGTGGCCCATTCGCTGGCGTCGGGGAACAGCTGCAGGCAGAAGCGGATCATGCCGTAGGTGCCGACCTTGTCGAGGACACCGACGAGCAGGGTGGCCGTGGCGGGCTTGGCGACACCGGCGGCGTCGGGCAGCCAGGTGTGGACGGGCCACATCGGGGCCTTGACGGCGAAGGCGATGAAGAATCCGAGCCAGAGCCACTTCTGGGTGGTCGGGTCGATGTTCAGGCCGGTCAGGCTGTTGATGAGAAAGCCCTGCGGGCCGCGCGGGCCCTGCATGTAGAGGCCGATGACGGCCGCCAGCATGACCAGCCCACCCGCGAGGGAGAACAGCAGGAACTTGACCGCAGCCGCCTGCCGGCCCGGTCCGCCATACCCACCGATCAGGAAGTAGACCGGGATCAGCATCGCCTCGAAGAAGACGTAGAAGAGGAAGACATCGGTCGCGGCGAAGACACCCACCATGAAGGCGAGCAGCAGCAGCGTCCACGCGAAGTAGTTCTTCTCGCGGCTGCCGCCCTCGGGCACGTCGTGCCAGGCGGCCAGGATGCACACCGGGGTGAGGACGGCGGCCATGAGGATCAGCGTGATGGCGATGCCGTCGACGCCGAGAGCGTAGGAGACGCCGAAGCTCTCGATCCACGAGTGGGTCTCGGTGAGCTGGAACTGCTGCATCGAGTGCAGATCGAACTGCGTGAGGGCGCCGACACCCAGGGCGAGCGTCGCGACGGAGAAGGCCAGGGCCAGCTCCTTGGCGCGGGCCGCCATCGCCGAGGGCAGCGCCGCGATCAAGGCCGCGCCGATGAGCGGCACGACCATCATCGCGGTCAGCCAGGGGAAGTTATCCATCAGTTCATCACCCACAGTGCACCGAGGACGGCGACGATGCCGGCAAGCATCGTCAAGGCGTAGGAGCGTGCATAGCCGTTCTGGATGCGGCGCAGCCAGGTGGCGGTGCCGCCGGTCAGTTTGCCCAGACCCATCGCGCCGCCGTCGACCACCTCGTTGTCCGTCCAGATCACCGAGCGGACCAGTTTGACGCCCGGCCACATGAAGACGGCCTCGTTGATGTCGTCCTGGTAGAGATCCTTGCGGGCGGCCTGCGTGAGCGCATTGCCCGCCGGAGCGTACATCGGGACCTCGTCACGGCCATACCGCAGCCACGCGAGCCCGGCACCGAGGGCAACCAGCAGCAGGGTCAGCGTCATCAGGACCGGCACGGACAGGACGGGCTCGCCATGCTCGGGGTGGCCGGTGACCGGCTCGAGCCATTGGGTGAAGATGTCCGTCGGGCCGAGGATCAGGCCGAGCCCGGCAGAGCCCAGCGCGAGCACCATCATCGGGAGGGTCATCGTCAGCGGCGACTCGTGCGGGTGCTGTTTCGGCTCGTCGGTCCAGCGCTCCTTGCCGTGGAAGGTCATGAAGAACAGGCGCGACATGTAGAACGCGGTGACGCCCGCGCCGAGCAGCGCGGCCAGGCCGAAGACCCAGGGGCGCCAGCCCTCGCCGATGAAGGCGGCCTCGATGATCTTGTCCTTGCTCCAGAAGCCGGAGAAGGGCGGCACACCGAGGATCGCCAGCCAGCCGAGGCCGAAGGTGATCCAGGTGATCTTCATGAACTTGTTCAGGTTGCCGAAGCGGCGCATGTCGACCTGGTCGCTCATGCCGTGCATGACCGAGCCGGCGCCGAGGAACATCCCCGCCTTGAAGAAGCCGTGGGTGATCAGGTGGAAGATCGCGAAGGCGTAGCCGACCGGGCCCAGGCCCGCGGCGAGCATCATGTAGCCGATCTGCGACATGGTCGAGGCGGCGAGCGCCTTCTTGATGTCGTCCTTGGCGCACCCGACGATCGCACCGTATGTCAGCGTGATCGCGCCGACGATGGCGACGGCGAGCTGGGCGTTGGGGGCGGCTTCGAAGATGGTATGGCTGCGGACGACGAGGTAGACACCCGCGGTCACCATGGTAGCGGCGTGGATCAGCGCGGACACCGGCGTCGGGCCGGCCATCGCGTCGCCGAGCCAGCTCTGCAGCGGGAACTGCGCGGACTTTCCGCAGGCGCCGAGCAGGAGCAGCAGACCGATGGCGGTGAGCGTCGCCGTGCCGGCGCCGCCCGCGGCGACCCCGGCGTTGACTGCGGCGAAGTCGACGGCACCGAAGGTGGCGAACATCAGCGCGATCGCCAGCGACAGGCCGATGTCGCCGACCCGGTTGACGACGAACGCCTTGTTGGCGGCGGCGGCGTTGGCCTCCGCGAAGTGGCCCGGGGCGATCGCTCCGGCCTCCCGCGTGTTCCAGAACCCGATGAGCAGGTAGGAGGCCAGGCCCACGCCCTCCCAGCCGACAAACAGCAGCAGGAAGGAGTCGGCCAGCACCAGCAGCAACATGGCCGCGACGAAGAAGTTCAAGTAGGCGAAGAAGCGCCGCTTGTCGGGGTCGTGGCTCATGTAGCCGAGCGAATAGACGTGGATCAGGGAACCGACGAAGGTGATCAGCAGCACGAAGCTGACCGACAGGGTGTCGATCTGCAGGCCGGCACTGAGCTGGAAGGCACCGGCGGGGATCCAGTTGAAGAGCGTCTGGTGGGTCGAGCGCTGGTCGGGGTCGACGGCCAGCAACTGCAGCAGCGCGACGACGCCGAGCCCGAAGCTGGCCCAGGACAAGCCGGTGGCCAGGGCGGGGCCGAAGCTGTTGGTGGCCCTGCCACCGAGCAGCAACAAGGCGGCACCGGCCAACGGCAGGGCGATGAGCCACCAGCCAGGCATCGAGACCGCGTCCGAGGACGTGGCGGTTTCGAGTGCCAGCTGTGTCAGGAGGGTGGACACGTTGTGTTATCCCCTTCTCAGTACTTCAGCAGGTTCGCGTCGTCGACCGATGCCGAACGCCGGGCACGGAAGATGGCCATGATGATCGCCAGGCCGACGACGACCTCGGCGGCCGTGACGACCATGACGAACAGCGCGATGGCCGCTCCGTCGATGGACTGGTGCATCCGCCCGAACGTGACGAAGGCGAGGTTGGCCGAGTTGAGCATCAGTTCGATACCCATGAACACGATGATCGCGTTGCGGCGGGTGAGCACCGTCGCTGCGCCGATGGCGAACAGGATCATGGCCAGGTAGATGTAGTTCATCAGGCTCATCGCGTGCGCCCCTCCTCGATCTCCTTCTGCAGCTGCTGTTCGGCGGCGGTGTACTGGCCGGGCAGGGCGACCTGGTCGCGGGCCTGCAGCGTGCGCGAGACGGACAGCTCGCTGGGTGTGCCGTCGGGCAGCAGCGCCGGGGTGTCGACGGCGTTGTGCCGTGCATACACACCGGGGGCCGGGAGGCCGGAGACGTACTCGCCGCGGCGGAAGCGCTCCTGCGACCAGGCCTTCTGGTTCGGCTTGGCGCCGAGGCGCTCGCGGTGGGCGAGCACCATTGCGCCGAGGGCGGCGGTGATGAGCAGGGCCGAGGTGATCTCGAAGACCCAGACGTACTTGCCGAAGATGACATTGGCCATCGCCGAGATGTGGCCGCCCTGGTTGACCGCGTCGAGGGTCGGGGTGCCGTCGATGGTGACCTTGCCGATCATCCCGGCGAGCAGCATGGCCAGGCCGAGCGAGAGCAGCAGCCCGATCCAGCGCTGGCCCTTGATGGTCTCGATGAGGCTGTCGGAGGAGTCGACACCGACGAGCATGACGACGAACAGGAAGAGCATCATCACGGCGCCGGAGTAGACGAACACCTGCACGACCCCGAGGAATGGGGCGCCCTGCGCGACATAGAAGATGCCGAGGATGGTCATCGTGACCGCGACGCCCATGGCGGCATACACGGCCTTCCTGGCGAACAGCAGGCCGAGACTCATGAGCACGGCGATGGACCCGAGGATCCAGAACGTGACGGCTTCAGCGGTGCTGGTCACTTGGCACCCCCTTCGACCTTTCCGAGGTAGTAATCGCGCTCCGACAGGCCCTCGGCCATCGGGTGCGGCGGCTCGTCCATCCCGGCCTGCAAGGGCGCCAGCAGCTGCTCCTTGGTGAAGATCAGGTCGGCGCGGTTGTAGCCGGCCAGCTCGTAGAAGTTGGTCATCGTCAACGCGCGGGTCGGGCAGGCCTCGATGCACAGGCCGCAGAAGATGCAGCGCAGATAGTTGATCTGGTAGACGCGGCCGTACCGCTCACCCGCCGAGAAGCGGCCGGTGCCGCCGGGGGTGTCGTCGTTGTCGGCGCCTTCGACGAGGATCGCGTCCGCCGGGCACGCCCATGCGCACAGCTCGCAGCCGACGCACTTCTCGAGCCCGTCGGGATAGCGATTGAGCTGGTGACGTCCGTGGAAACGCGGCTGGGTGGGGCGCTTGACCTCGGGATATTCGACGGTCTTGACCTTCTTGAACATGGTCGCGAAGGTGACGCCGAATCCGCCGACGGGGGCGAACATCTCACTGAAGAAGCCGGGCTTGTCCTCAGCCATGGAGCACTTCCTTGGTCGGGGCGGGAGAGGCCTGTTCGAGGCGCTGTCCGGGCAATGGCGGCACGGGGAAGCCCCCGGCATACGGATCGATCGCGTCGGGGACGACCGGCTTGGCCGCCTCGATCTTGGCAGCCTGGCGGCCTTCCCAGATCCACGTCGCCGCCAGCACCAACAGGGCGAGCGCGCCGATGACGATCAACGAGGCCAGGCGACGCTCGGCGCCGAAGATCGAGACGACCTTCTCTCCGAGGTAACCGTGGTCGGCGGCCTGGAGGAAGGCGACCGCGACGACCCACACGATCGTGACGGGGATGAGGAACTTCCAGCCGAAGCGCATGAACTGGTCATACCGCGTGCGGGGCAGCGAACCACGCAGCCACACGAAGAGGAACATGAACAGCCACAGCTTGACGGTGAACCACAGCAGGCCCCACCAGCCGTGGTTGAACATGCCGTCGTTGATGGCCGCGATGCCGGGCGGGGCCTGCCAGCCGCCGAGGAAGACGGTGGTCGCCAGGCCGGCGACGGTGAACATGTTGATGTATTCGCCGAGAAAGAACATCGCGAACTTCATCGAGCTGTATTCGGTCATGAAGCCGGCGGTCAACTCGCCCTCACCCTCGGCGAGGTCGAAGGGCAACCGGTTGGTCTCGCCGACCATCGTGATGACATAGATGACGAAGGAGACGACCAGCGGTATGACGTGCCAGATGCTCCGCTGATTGGCGACGATCTGCGAGGTCGACATCGAACCGCTGTAGAGGAAGACGGCGACGAGCGACAGACCCATGGCGATCTCGTAGCTGATGATCTGGGCGCTGGAGCGCAGCCCACCAAGCAGCGGATAGGTCGAGCCCGACGACCAGCCGGCGAGCACGACGCCGTAGGCACCCACGCCGGCGACCGCCAACGCGATGAGCACCGCGATCGGCACGTCGGTCAGCTGCAGCGGCGTGGTGTGGCCGAACATGCGCACGTTGCCGGCCAACGGGATGATCGCGAAGGAGACGAAGGCCATCGACGCGGCGAGGATCGGCGCGAGCAGGTGGATCAGCTTGTCGGCGTTCTTGGGGACGATGTCCTCCTTGAGCGCCAGCTTCACACCGTCGGCGAGGGTCTGAAAGATGCCGAACGGACCGAAGCGGTTCGGGCCGGGGCGCTGCTGCATCCGGCCGATGACGCGTCGCTCGAACCAGATGACGAGCAGCGTGCTGAGCAGCAGATAGACGAACAGGAAGAGCGCCTTGACCAGCGACAGCCACACGGGGGTGTCGCTGAAGTCGGCGACCGGGTTGTCGCGCGGCACATAGGGCTCCGCCGCGGCGAGGACGGTCAAGACGTTCACGAGGCACCTCCGGGGGTGACGGTGACGAGCGAGCCGGCGCCGACGCCGAGGACGGCGACGCGGCAGCCGGCCGAGTTGGTCGGGACCCAGACGACGTTGTCGACCATCTCGGTCACCGCCAGCGGCACGGTCACGCTGCCCGCCGGGCCGGTGACCGTGACCTGCTCGCCGTCGTGGACACCGAGCGCCTGCGCCCCGGATGCGGAGATCCGGGCCACGGCGGCCGGGGCGGTGCCGGCGAGGAAGGGTTCGCCGTCTTGGAGGCGGCCCTTGTCGAGCAGGTGGTGCCAGGTGGCGAGGACGAACTGGCCGGGCCGGGTCGAGGGCACCTGCGCCGGGAGGGCGGCAGGCTTGCTCGCGCGGGCACCGGACCACGGCCCGAGCGTGCTCATCTCGGTCTGCACCTGCTCGAGGCTGCGCGCGCCGAGGAAGTGCCCGAGCTCGCTCGCCAGCATGTCGAGGACCCGGTAGTCGGAGAGGGCGTTGGTCTCCAGTGCCGCCGCGAACGGCCGCACCCGCCCCTCCCAGTCGACGACGGTGCCGGCCTTCTCGGCGTGCGGCGCCACCGGCAGGACGACGTCCGCGGCCGCGGTGACGCTGCTGGGGCGGTATTCGAGGGAGACGACGAAGGCCCTCTCGAGTGCGTCGTATGCCGCGCCGTCGCCGAGGTCGCTCGCGTCGACGCCGCCGACGACCAGGGCGCCCAGCTCACCGGAGGCGGCGGCGGCGATGATGCCGGCGCCGTCGAGGCCGGTGTCGCCCGGGAGAGCGTCGACCTGCCACGTGGCGGCGAGGTCAGCCCGGGCGCCGGCGTCGCCGGCCGGGCGGCCACCGGGCAGCAGGTTGTAGAGCGCGCCGGCCTCCAGGGCCCCGCGCTCCCCCGCCCGTCGGGGAACCCAGGCGAGGGTGGCGCCGGTGCGCTCGGCGAGAGCGGTGGCGGCGGCCAGCGCACCGGGGACGGTGGCCAGGCGTTCACCGACGAGCAGGACGCTGCCTTCGCCGTCGAGCGCCGCCGCAGCGTCCACCGAACCGAGGATCTCGGTCTCGGTGCCAGGGGCCGCGGGGATCCAGGTGCCGCCCATCTTGCCCAGCCCGCGGGTGGCGAACGGGGCGATGGAGGAGATCTGGGTCTTGTTCTTGCGGAAGGCCTTCCGCAGCCGCAGGAAGACGATAGGGCTCTCTTCCTCCGGCTCGAAGCCGACGAGGAGCACCTTCGGGGCCTTCTCCAGCGCGGCATACGTCACGCTGCCGCCGGCGGGGCCGGTCGCCACCACGCTCGCGGCGAGGAATCGGGCCTCGTCGGCGCTGGCCGGGCGGGCCCGGAAGTCGATCGAGTTGGTGGCGAGGACCGTGCGAGCGAACTTGCCGTAGGCGTAGGCGTCCTCGACGCTGATCCGGCCACCGGTCAGGACACCGGCGCTCTGACCCTGCAGGCCGGCGGCCGCGGCGGCCAGGGCCTCGGGCCAAGAGGCGACCTGCAGCTGCCCGGAAGCGCCGCGCACCATCGGCAGGGAGATGCGGTCACCGACGGTGGGTGCGGTGAAGGCCCAGCGGCCCTTGTCGCAGTTCCACTCCTCGTTGACCTCGGGGTCGTTGATCGCCATCCGGCGCAGCACGACGCCGCGACGGTGGTCGGTTCGGATCGCGCAGCCGCTGGCGCAGTGCTCGCAGGCGCCGGCGGTGGAGACCAGGTCGAACGGACGGCTGCGGAAGCGGTATGCCGCGCCGGTCAGCGCGCCCACCGGGCAGATCTGCACGGTGTTGCCGGAGAAGTAGCTCTCGAAGGGCTGCTCCTCGTAGATGCCGACCTGCTGCAGCGCGCCGCGCTCGACCAGGGCGATGAACGGGTCACCGGCGATCTGGTCGGAGAAGCGGGTGCAGCGGGCGCACAGCACGCAGCGTTCGCGGTCGAGAAGGACCTGGCTGGAGATATTGATCGGCTTGGGATAGGTCCGCTTGACGTCCTCGAAGCGCGAGACCGCCCGGCCGCTGCTCATCGCCTGGTTCTGCAGGGGGCACTCGCCGCCCTTGTCGCAGACCGGACAGTCGAGCGGGTGGTTGATCAGCAGCAGCTCCATGACGCCCTGCTGCGACTTGTCGGCGCCCTCGGAGGTGTACTGGGTCTTGACCTCCATGCCCTCCGCGACCGTCATGGTGCAGGAGGCCTGCGGCTTCATCCGCCCGGGAGGGCCCTGCATCTGGCGCGGGGCGCTGGGCTTGCCGTCCGGTCCGGGCGGGCCGGGCATGGCGACCTCGACCAGGCACTGCCGGCAGGCGCCGACCGGGTCGAGCGACGGGTGGTCGCAAAATCGGGGGATCTGGATGCCGATCTGCTCGGCGGCCCGGATGATCAGCGTGCCCTTGGGCACCGACACCGGTATGCCGTCGATGGTCAGGTTGACCAGATCGGTCTGGGCGGGGGTGACGCTCATGCGTGCGCGTTCTCCTTCGCGAAAACTGCGGAGGCATCCCGGTCGAAGGGGCAGCCACCCTGCGTCAGGTGGGCGAGGTATTCGTCGCGGAAGTACTGGATCGAGCTGGTGACCGGGGAGGTGGCGCCGTCGCCGAGCGCGCAGAAACTGCGGCCGAGGATGTTGTCGCAGACGTCGAGCAGCTTCTCCAGGTCCTCCTCGTCGCCGTGTCCGTGCTCGAGGCGGCCGAGGATCTGCTTCAGCCACCAGGTGCCTTCACGGCAGGGGGTGCACTTGCCGCAGGACTCGTGCTTGTAGAAGTCGGTCCACCGGTCGACGGCGCGCACCACACACGTGGTGTCGTCGAAGATCTGCAGCGCTCGGGTGCCGAGCATCGAACCGGCCGCAGCGACCGAGTCGAAGTCGAGCGGCACGTCCAGGTGCTCCTGGGTGAACAGCGGCGTCGAGGAACCACCCGGGGTCCAGAACTTCAGCGGGTGGTTCTCGTCGCGCATCCCCCCGGCCATGTCGATCAGCTCACGGAGAGTGATGCCCAGCGGCGCCTCATACTGCCCGGGGTTCTTGACGTGCCCGGAAAGGGAGAAGAACCCGTAGCCCTTGGACTTTTCGGTGCCCATGGCGGAGAACCATTCGTCGCCGTAGAGCAGGATCGGGGCGACCGAGGCGATCGACTCGACATTGTTGACGACGGTCGGGCGGGCGTAGAGGCCGGCGACCGCGGGGAACGGCGGGCGCAGGCGCGGCTGGCCGCGGCGGCCCTCGAGGCTGTCGAGCAGTGCCGTCTCCTCGCCACAGATGTAGGCGCCGGCGCCGGCGTGCACGGTGACGTCGAGGTCGAAACCCGAGCCGTGGATGTTCTTGCCCAGGTGGCCCGCGGCATACGCCTCTTCGACGGCGCGCAGCAGCCGGCGGTAGACGTGGACGACCTCGCCGCGCAGGTAGATGAACGCGTGGTTGCAGCCGATGGCGAAGGAGGTGATCGCCACGCCCTCGATGAGGAAGTGCGGTGTCGCCATCATCAGCGGAATGTCCTTGCACGTGCCCGGCTCGGACTCGTCCGCGTTGACGACGAGATAACGGGGCCCGCCGTCCGGCGGGGGCAGGAAGCCCCACTTGACGCCCGTGGCGAAGCCGGCACCGCCGCGACCGCGCAGACCCGAGTCCTTGACGCTCGCGATGATGTCGGCGGGCGGCATACCCAGCGCCTTCTTGAGGCCCTCGTAGCCGCTGTGCTTGGCGTAGGTCTCCAGCGTCCAGGAGTTCGGCTGGTCCCAGTAGCGGGTGAAGATCGGCGTGAGCTGCGTCATCGGGTCACTCCCCTGCCTGCTCGGTCTGCTGGGCGCGCTGCAGGGACTCGCCCGCGACATCGGTCATCTTGTCCCGCTCGCCCTGCAGGGCGCTGTCGGCGACGGGGGCAACGTCGGCCACCGGGCCGCTGCCCGAGTCGGAGCCGGCGTCTCCGGGGGCGACCCAGCCCTGCTCGCGGGCGACGCGCAGACCGGCGAGCGAGGCGCTGCCGGCGCCGACGCCCTGGTCGGCCAGGCCGTCGTGGAAGCCGGCCAGCACCCGGGACATCTCCTTGAAGGTGCACTGGCGGTCCGGGCCACGGGTCGGCTTGACCGGGGCGCCGCTGCGCAGGTCGTCGACCAGTTGCACGGTCGATTCGGGGGTCTGGTTGTCGTAGAACTCCCAGTTGACCATCACGACCGGGGCGAAGTCACACGCGGCATTGCACTCGACGCGCTCGAGAGTGATCTTGCCGTCGCTGCTGGTCTCGTCGTGTTCGAGGTCGAGGTGCTCGCTGACGGTGTCCCAGATCTTGTCGCCGCCCATGATCGCGCACAGCGTGTTGGTGCAGACGCCGACGGTGTAGTCGCCGTTGGGGTGGCGCTTGTACTGGGTGTAGAAGGTCGCGACACCGCTAACCTCGGCCTCGGACAGCCCGAGGACCTCGGAGCAGAATCTCACGCCGCGGCCGGCCACATAGCCGTCGACGCTCTGCACCAGGTGCAGCAGCGGCAGCAGCGCGGACCGCTTCTGGGGATAGCGCGCGATGACCGCCTCGGCGTCCTGATGCAACTTCGCCAGGACGTCCGCGGCATACGGCTCCTTGCTCTCTGCGGAGACGTGCAGGAAACCGGACGCGGTTTGTTCGCCGTAGTGCTCCATCAGCGGTCGACTCCACCCATCACAGGATCAATGGAGGCCACGGCGACGATGACGTCGGCGAGCTGGGCGCCTTCGCACAGTGCGGCCACGGCCTGCAGGTTGTTGAAGCTGGGCTCGCGGAAATGCGCGCGATAGGGCCGGGTGCCGCCGTCGGAGACGGCGTGGCAGCCGAGCTCGCCCTTGGGGGACTCGACCGCGGCATACGCCTGGCCCGGCGGGACGCGGAAGCCCTCGGTGACGAGCTTGAAGTGGTGGATGAGGGACTCCATCGAGGTGCCCATGATCTCGGCGATGTGCGCGGGGCTGTTGCCCATGCCGTCGGGGCCGACGGACAGTTGCGCCGGCCAGGCGATCTTCTTGTCCTCGACCATCACGGGGCCGGGGTTGTCCTGCAGTTCGGCGACGACCTGCTCGACGATCTTCAGCGACTCCCACATCTCCTTCACGCGCAGCCAGAGCCGGTCGTAGGCGTCGGCACCGGTGCGGGTGGGAACGTCGAATTCGTATTTCTCGTAGCCGCAGTAGGGCGTGGCCTTGCGCAGGTCGAGCGGGTAACCGGCGCTGCGCAGCATGGGGCCGGTGATCCCGAGCGCCATGCAGCCGGTCAGGTCCAGATAGCCGATGCCGACCAGCCGGCCCTTGAGGATGGGGTTCTCGAGCATGAGCAGTTCGAGCTCGCGGATGCCCTGGCGCAGTTCGGGGATGATGTCGCGGACGGCCTGGATCGCGCCGGCGGGCAGGTCCTGCGCGACGCCGCCGGGGCGCACGTAGGCGTTGTTCATGCGCAGGCCGGAGACCATCTCGAAGATGTTGAGGATGCGCTCACGCTCGCGGAACCCGATCGTCATGACCGTGGTCGCGCCGAGCTCCATGCCGCCGGTGCCCAGGCACACCAGGTGGCTGCCGATGCGGTTGAGTTCCATCATCAGGACGCGGATCGCACTGGCGCGGGCCGGGATCTGGTCGGTGATGCCGAGCAGCTTCTCGACGGCCAGGCAGTAGGCCGTCTCGGTGAAGATCGGCATGAGGTAGTCCATGCGCGTGCAGAAGGTCACGCCCTGGGTCCAGGTGCGGAACTCCATGTTCTTCTCGATGCCGGTGTGCAGGTAGCCGATTCCGGCGCGTGCCTCGGTGACCGTCTCGCCCTCGATCTCGAGGATGAGCCGGAGCACGCCGTGTGTCGACGGGTGCTGCGGGCCCATGTTGACGACGATGCGCTCCTCGGGGCGGGAGCCGACCTCGCCGACGATGTCGTTCCAGTCGCCGCCGACGGCGTTGAAGACGCGACCCTCGGACGGTTCGCCGGGGGCGGCATACAGGTCGGCCTGCTCGTCGAGGTCGTCGATATGGCGGACCTCGTCGGGATCGGCGGCGGTGTAGACGGTGCTGCCGCTCTCGCTGTGTGGGGTCGTCATTATGAGTAGGACCTCCGCTGGTCCGGCGGGGGAACGGTCCCGCCCTTGTATTCCACTGGGATCCCGCCGAGCGGGTAGTCCTTGCGCTGGGGGTGGCCGGGCCAGTCGTCCGGCATGAGGATCCGGGTCAGCGCGGGGTGGCCGTCGAAGACGACGCCGAACATGTCCCACGTCTCCCGCTCGTGCCAGTCGGCGGCGGGATAGGTGCCGACGACGCTCGGGATGTGCGGGTCGGCGTCGGGGGCGGTCACTTCGAGCCGGATGCGCCGGTGGCCGTTGGTGATCGACATCAGGTGATAGACGACGTGCAACTCGTTGCCGATGTCGCTCGGGAAGTGCACGCCCGAGACGGACAGGCACAACTCGAAGCGCAGCGCCGGGTCGTCGCGCAGGGCGCGGACGACGGCGGGCAGGTGCTCGCGCGGGATGACGAAGGTGATCTCGCCGCGGTCGATGACGGTGCGGGCGATCTGGCCCTGATCGGTGGCAGCCTCGAGGGCGTCGGCGATGGCGTCGAAGTCGCCGCCGTAGGGGCGCACGGCTGCGCCGGGATAGAGGATCGGGCTCCGCAGGCCGCCGTATCCGGTCGTGTCACCGGTGTCGTGAGCACCGAACATGCCGGTGCGCTCGCCGCGCTGGACCGGCTCGGGGGTGGTGCCGGGCTGGGCCGGAAGATTCTCGGCGCCAGGGACGGGCGGGGTCTCGATCGTCTTTTCGGCCCGGTCGATGGCCGGCTCGTTGGGCTTGGCCGGCTCGGCGGGGGGCTGGTCGGCGGGCTTGGGGGTCTCGGTCATGCCAGCAGGCTCTTTCCGGCCAGGTGGTCGTGGGTCGGGGCCATCAGCGAGGTCGGGGTAGCCTCGAGCGCGGCCTTCTCGGCGGCGCGGGCGGCGGCGACGCGGTTGACGCCGAGCTTGGAGTGGCGGATCTGGTCGTGCAGCGTCAGGATCGCGTTGAGCAGCATCTCCGGGCGCGGCGGGCACCCGGGCAGATAGACGTCGACGGGGACGATGTGGTCGACGCCCTGGACGATCGCGTAGTTGTTGAACATGCCGCCGGAGCTGGCGCACACGCCCATGGAGATGACCCACTTGGGGTTGGGCATCTGGTCGTAGACCTGGCGCAGGACCGGCGCCATCTTCTGGCTGACGCGGCCGGCGACGATCATCAGGTCGGCCTGTCGCGGGGAGGCGGAGAACTTCTCCATCCCGAAGCGGGCGATGTCGTAGTCGGGCGTGCCGACGGCCATCATCTCGATGGCGCAGCAGGCCAGGCCGAAGGTGGCCGGCCAGATCGAACTCTTCTGCAGCAGGCCGGCGACGTTCTCGACTGTGCTGAGCAGAAATCCGGCGGGGAGTTTCTCTTCGATACCCATGTGTCAGTGGCTCCTGTCAGTCCCAGTCCAGGCCGCCGCGCCGCCAGACGTAGGCGTAGGCGATGAAGACGGTGAGGATGAAGAGCACCATCTCCACGAGCGCGAACAGTCCCAGGCCGCCGAAGGCGACGGCGAAGGGGTAGAGGAAGACGGACTCGACGTCGAAGATGATGAACAGCATCGCCGTCAGGAAGTACTTGATCGGCACCCGGCCGCCGCCTTGGGCCTGCGGGCTGGGCTGGATACCGCACTCGTAGGCGTCCATCTTGGCGCGGTTGTATCGCCGCGGCCCGGTGATGGGCGAGATGCCCACCGAGAAGATCGCGAAGCCGGCACCGATCGCCAGGAAGAACAGCAACGGGACATAGGGGTTGTGCATCAGCCAACTCCCCTTTCCATCGACGTGGGGCAGGTCACGGGCGCTTCCTCCGCCATCCTAGGGGGGCCGCCGGTTCGAGCGTTGCACGACATGAGCATCAGGCGTCGGGAGCCATCTTGGACAGGGCGACGATCAGCCGGTCGGAGGCCGAACCGCCGCGGGGCTCAGCGAGATTGGCCATGATCTTGAGCAGCAGCTTCATCAACGTGGTGCGGGGCAGGCCGTATTTCGTCGCCAGCCGCATCACCTCGGGGTGGCCGATCGCGGAGGCGAACCAGCGGCCGAGGGTGTAGTAGCCGCCGAGGTCGTCCTTCATGACTGCGGGGTATGACGCGAGGACCCGCTCGCGGCCGGCGTCGTCGCCGCGGGCGAAGGCCTGGGCGATGACCTCGGAGGCGAGGCGCCCGGACTCCATCGCGTAGGCGATGCCTTCGCCGTTGAAAGGGTTGACCATGCCGCCGGCGTCGCCGACGAGGAGCAGACCGTCACGGTAGTGCGGCTGGCGGTTGAAACCCATCGGCAGCGCGGCTCCGCGGATCGGGCCGACCATGGTCTCGTCGCTGTAGGTCCACTCCTTGGGCATCGTCGCGACCCAGCGCCGCATGACGTCCTTGTAGTCGGTCTTGCCGAAGGCGCTGGAGGTGTTGAGGATGCCGAGCCCGACGTTGGAGGTGCCGTCACCGACGCCGAAGATCCAGCCGTAACCGGGGAGGAGGATCTTGTTGCCCTCGTCGTCGCTGGACCACAACTCCAGCCAGGACTCGAGGTAGTCGTCGTCGTGGCGGGGGCTGGTGTAATAGGTACGCACGGCCACGCCCATCGGGCGGTCGTCGCGCTTCTCGCGGCCCATCGCCATCGACAGTCGGGAGGAGTTGCCGTCGGCGGCGATGACGAGCGGCGCCTCGAAACGCTGCTCCGGACCGACGGCGCGCCCCTTCTCGTCGCTGGCCTTCGCGGTGACGCCGGTGATGCGGCCGCTCTCGTCACGGATCGGGCCGGTGACATTGGTGGACTCGCGCAGGCGGGCGCCGTGCTTGACGGCGTGCTTGGCGAGGATGTCGTCGAAGTCCTGGCGGGTGCGGACCAGGCCGTATGGCGGGAAGCTGGCCAGGTCGGGCCAGTCCAGCTGCAGCCGCATACCGCCGCCGATGATCCGCAGGCCCTTGTTGCGGATCCACCCCTCTTCTTCGGGGGTGGGGATGCCGAGGGTGATCAGTTCCTTGACCGCGCGCGGGGTCAGGCCGTCGCCGCAGACCTTCTCGCGGGGGAAGCTGGTCTTCTCGAGCAGCAGCACGTCCAGGCCGGACATCGCGAGGTAGGCCGCGGTCGACGACCCCGCCGGGCCGGCGCCGACGACGATGACGTCGGCCTTCTCGGCGGTCTCAGACACAGGGGGGATCCTCGGGAGGCTTGTGAACGGTTTCACGAACCTGCTGAGTCTAGGTCAGCATGGTCGGGGGCCGTGAAGTAAGGCTTACCTAAGATGATCCTGGTCGAGACGGCTGTCCCACGGCGTCCCTCGAATCGAGTGAGCGCGACACGCCCATGTTCAGGTCGAATTCTGGGCGTGTCGCGCTCACTCGACTGGCCCTTGTGGATAGCGACGGGTGCGCGGCGGATGGTGCCGCCACGCTTGACGGGTATGAGGCCGATAGAGCTGCCCGAAGAGCTGGCGGGCGTTGCGTTCACCAGCGATCGCGCCCGGGCTGCCCACTTGGCCATGTGCGGGGACGCCGCTTTCTCACATGTGACCGGGGCGCGGCTGCTGGTCCTGCCGTTGCCCCCACGCGCGCTGCAGCAGCGCAGGCTCGATGTCTGCACCCGCACCGACGTCGGGCAGCGACGACGGGACGGCTGGGTCGGCCGCCGCGGTTTGGAGATCCGCCAGGTCGTGGTCGTCGACGGCCTGCGGGTGGTCGGCCTCGTCGACACGTGGATCGATCTGGCCGCTCTGACCGTGGGGCGCCACCCCACGATGACTCGCGTGGACCTGGTTGTCGTCGGCGATGAGGTGCTCAATCGACTGCTCTGCCTCGCGAACGCTGCGCAACTGACGCCTCGGCGAAAGCCGTACCTGGACGCGGCACTCGTGGCGGCGGCATACCGCGAGATCGACGCGGCCATCGCTCGACGGATCCGGCCACGGGGGAAACGAAACCTGCTCTGGGCACGGGAGCGGATCCGGCCCGGCGTGCGCTCCCCCAAGGAGACCGAGGCCCGGCTGGTCGTCGTCGAGGCCGGCCTGCCGGAGCCGTTGATCAATCACGACATCACCGCCCCGGACGGAAGCGGATGGCTCGGCGAAGGAGACCTGGTGTGGCGCGCCCGCGACGGGTGGGTGGTCGTCGAGTATCAAGGAGCGCACCACGCTGACCGACGCCAGGCCAGCGCTGACGAATTGCGTCAGCGCATCCTCGAGGACAACGGATGCGCGGTGTTCCCGATGTGGGCCGAAGATCTCGATCCGGGGGCTCGGCAGCGGGCTTTCCTCGCGCGAGTCGCGGCCGCCGTGACCCGGCAGGGCGGCCCCACACCACCTCAAGTCGAGTGAGCGCGACACGCCCATGTCCGGGACCAATTATGGGCGTGTCGCGCTCACTCGACTCATCTGGGTCGTCACGGGGTGCCTGAGTCGTCAGGCTGTGGGCGCGGCCGTGAGGGCGTCGCGCATGGGGAGGAATTTCGCGTCCGACTCGGCGACCTCGTCCTCGGGGTCGGAGCCGGCGACGATGCCGCAACCGGCGAAAATGCTGATCTGGCACGGATCCGCCGGATCGAGTTGTCCACTGCGCAGCGCGATCCCCCACTCGCCGTCGCCCGCGGCGTCCATCCAGCCGACGGGGCCGGCGTAGCGGCCGCGATCGAAGCCTTCGAGTTCGGTGATGAGGGCGTCGGCGGTGGCGGTGGGGGTGCCGCAGACGGCGGCGGAGGGGTGCAGGCTCGCGGCGAGTTCGAGCGAGGTGGCGCCGTCCTCGACGGCGCCGGCCACATCGGTGGCCAGGTGCATCACGTTGGGCAGGTGGAGGACGAACGGGCTCTCCGGGACGTTCATCGAGGCGCAGTGGCGGCCGAGGGCATCGGCGACCGAGCGCACCGCATACTCATGCTCCTCGAGGTCCTTGGAGGAGCGGGCGAGCGAGGCGGACAGGGCCAGGTCGTGGGCGTCGTCGCCGGTGCGGCGGATGGTGCCGGCCAGGACGCGGGAGGAGGCGAGGCCGCGGTCGAGGCGCACGAGCATCTCGGGGGTGGCGCCGATCAGGCCGGCGACGGCGAAAACCCACGTGTTGTCGTAGGAGTCGGCGAGGCGGCGCAGCAGGAAGCGTGGATCGATGGGGGCCTCGGCCCGCGCGACCAGCGAGCGGGCGAGGACGACCTTGTCGAGGGCGCCACTGGTGATGCGCTCGACCGCCTCCCCCACCGCGCTCGCCCATTCGGCGGCGGTCTTGGGGCCGTCGGCGAAGGCGATGACGCCCGGGGACGGCGGCTCGGGGGCGGGGTTCAGGTCGTGCGGGGTCGGGGGGAGCTGGCCTCCGGCGGTGATGGTGGTGAGCCAGGCGCGGCCGGCCCGGCGTCCGACCACGACCTCCGGGACGACCAGGCGCGAGCGCTGGGGCGAGTGCTCGGCATACGCCATCGAGCCGAAGGCGATCGGGCCGGTGCCGGGGGCAGCGACCTCGTCGCGGATGACCGCGTCGGTGCACAGGGCGCGCCACCACCGCGCGGCCTGGGCGAAGCGATCGGCGCCTTGTGTCTCGAAGTCAAGAGCGCGGCCCCAGCCGACTAGACCCTCGCCGCGGCGAACCCAGGAGCAGACGTGCTCGGCAGGGACCTGCGCGGGGATGAGGGTGAGCAACTCGGCGGCCGTCTCGTCGGGGACGGCGATCGTGCGGGCGACCAGGCGCGCGGGCTCGGTGGCGGGCAGGGTGGACATCGCAGGGAAGCGTACGACGCGGGCCGCCGCCGGATCCAAGCGCGCACGTGAGACACGCGCCGCATCGGGTCTATGCGTCGTGGCCTCACCTGGGAGGGGGCCTCGCCAGGTCGACGACGTGACGCGTAAGGGATGATGGGCCGGTGAGCCGCGCCAGTCTGGAGAAGGATCCCGCCGAGGTCGCCGCGATGTTCGACGACGTCGCCGCGAAATACGACCTCACGAATGACGTCCTCAGCCTCGGGCAGGACCGGCGCTGGCGGAAGGTGGTCGTGGAGGCGGTCGCGGCGGCACCCGGTGAGGCGGTCCTGGACATCGCGGCCGGGACCGGCACGAGCTCGGAGCCGTATGCCGATCGGGGCGTCCACGTGGTGCCCGCGGACTTCTCGCTGGGGATGCTCCAGGTGGGCAAGCGGCGGCGCGCCGACCTCGCCTTCACCGCCGCGGATGCTCTGCACCTGCCCTTCGCGGATGGGTCGTTCGATGCGGTGACGATGTCGTTCGGGTTGCGGAACGTCTCGGACCCGAGTGCGGCGCTGCGGGAGTTCGCGCGGGTGACCAAGCCGGGTGGGCGGTTCGTGCTGTGCGAGTTCTCGGCGCCGACCAATGGGGCCTTTCGGACCGTCTACACCGAGTATCTGATGCGCGCGCTGCCGCCGGTCGCCCGCCGGGTATCGTCGAATCCGGACTCGTATGTCTATCTGGCAGAGTCGATTCGGGCGTGGCCGGCGCAGCGGGAGATGGCGCAGGTGATCGCCGACGCCGGCTGGGGCGAGTTGCGCTGGCGCAACCTGTCCGGTGGCATCGTCGCCGTGCACCACGCGGTCAAGCCGGCCTGACGTCGCGTAGCGCGGCGGCCGCCACCTCGCGCAGGTGGGCGTGGGCGGCCGCGTGTGAGTCGCGCCCGACCCGTACCTCGACGATCCGGATGCCGTGCGGCGGCTCGGCGATCGCAGCAGTGAGCTCTTCGGGGCCGGCCACGAGAGCGTGGGGTATGCCGTGGGCTCGGGCGAGCGTGCCCAGATCGGTGCCCGTGGCGGTGCCGAAGATCCGTTCGAAGGGTTTGCGCAGCGGCGGGCGGCCGGGCTCGAGGAGGCCGAAGATGCCGCCGCCGGCGTCGTTGACGACCACGATGGTCAGGTCGGGGCGCGGCTCGTCGGGGCCGATCAGCAGGCCGTTGCTGTCGTGCAGGAAGGTCAGGTCACCGAGGAGGGCGTATGCCGGCCGGCCGGGTGCGCAGAGGGCGATGCCGACGGCCGTGGAGACGCAGCCGTCGATGCCGGCCAGTCCGCGGGAGGCGACGATGGTGCTGCCCGCGGGCGCCTGGGCGACGCCGAAGTCGATGTCCCGCACCGGGTTCGAGGGTCCGGTGAAGAGGATCGCTCGCTCGGGGAGGGTGGCCACGAGCGTGGCGGCGACCGCAAGTCCACTGGGCCACGGCGGCGGGTCGGCGACGACCGCTTCGGCGATGGCGACGCCGGAGTCTCGCCAGGCGTCGGCCCACGCGCTCTGACCGGCGCTCGTGCCGGCGCGCAGGTCGGCGGCCAGGACCGCATACAGCTCGTGGCCGGCGTTGACCACGCCCACGGGATCAGCGTGTGCGCTGGTGTCCGCCAAGGCCTCGACCCGCAGTCCTGGACGACGCAGCAGCGCAGTCACCGGGCGTGAGAGGGTCAGTCGACCGGCCACCAGAACTCGTTGCGGCGCAAAGGAATCCAGGAAACGCTGGTCTGTCAGCAGGAGTGGTCCGTGCGGGATGACTCCCGGCTCCGGACCGTGCTCGCCGAAGGGCTCGGCGATGACGGGCAGGCTGTGTCGGGCGGCCCAGTCGACGACGGCGGGCCGGATGCGCGGGTCTACGAGATCCCCGAGGATGACCAGCGTGCGATCCCCGCCAAGGGTGAGATCCGTTGTCGGGCAAGTGTTTTCGCCATCTTGTGGCGGCGCGTCCGCGGAGGGTTCGGCCGGCGGCATCGGCCACTGCGCCGGCACCAGCGGCTCGCTGAGGCAGATATTCAGGTGCACGGGTCCGGGATCGCCGGCCGCACCGGTGGCGGCACGCCACGCCTCCCCCGCGACATCCCATGGTGCCGCTGTCTCATCCAGGTCGGCCTCGAGGCGGACGGCTCCGGGGAAGATGCCCGGCTGGATCGTGGTCTGGTTCGCGCCCGAACCGCGAAGTGCCGCAGGGCGATCCGCTGATAGCACGATCAGGGGCACCTTGCCGTGATGGGCCTCGAGGACGGCCGGGTGCAGGTTGGCGACCGCGGTCCCGGAGGTCGTGATGACGGCCGCCGGGACCCGGCTCGTCTTGGCGAGCCCGAGGGCCAGGAAGGCGGCGGACCGCTCGTCGACACGCACGTGCAGCCGCAGCCGGCCGGCTTGCTCGGCGGCATAGGCGGCATACGCCAGCGGCGCGGACCGCGAGCCGGGGCACAGCACGACCTCCCGCACACCCATGCCGACGAGGGCGTCGATCAGGTGGGTCGCGAAGTCGACGGCGGGCACGCCCCGATCATGCCAGCGCGTGTCGCTTCTCAGGCACGCAGCGTGCCGGTCTCGGGGTCGCGGTCGGTGAGGCAGTAGGTCTGCCCGCCGGGTGCCCGCATGACGGTCCAGTGCGGACCAGAGCCGCGGTATGCCGCACCCAAGCCTTCGTGCGCCCGCCGGGTCGCCTGTCGGTCGGCGCAGGCGAAATCGACGTGGCCCGTGACCGGGCCGTCACCGGAGTCTTTGCGCTGCAACAGGATCCGGACCGGCAGGTGGGAGGCGCGAGGGACCGCGCGGAACTCCGGTAGGGAGCCGCGCACCGGGTCGGCACCCAGGAGTCGACCCCAGAAGGCGCACTCCACCTCATACGAGGCGGCGGGAAGGTCCAGGCAGAGCTGGTCGAGCAGATCGGGCTCCCCCGCCCGGGCCTGCGCGGCGGCACCGTCCCACCGGGTCAGGCAGAAGACGAATCCCCCGGGCGAACGCAGGATGACGCACCCGCCATCGGCATACCTGAAGACCTCGCCGGCTCCCGCAGCGACCACGTCCTCGGCGGCAGCCAGCGGATCGGGGACGTCGAGGTCGAGATGAATCCCGCCCCCGCTGCGGACCTCCTGCACCTTGACCCACGGATCCCCCTGCGCCGGAAGGAGAGTCGCGAATTCGTCATGGTCACCACGCGTCGCCGACCGAGCGCTGCGCGTCGCCGCCTGCCAGAAGTCCCACGCGGGTCCCGCGGGCGCGAGCGCGTCGACGAAGATCCACATCCACCGCACGTCCATATGCGGATTGTGCCCCTCGCGGGGCCGGGCGGCGCACGCGACATCGCTCAACGATCGTCGATCTGCGCCAGGACGGCGGCTCGCCAGCCGGTGGGATCCTCGCCCTCGTGGACGAAGAGGAGCGACCACCACAGGATCAGCTGCCGCCACCAGGCCGACTCGGCGGCCGTGAGTGGCCGCACCGCCTCATACCCAGCCCGGAGCGCCTCTCTGGTCGGCGGCCCCACCGGACCCCAATCGTGGAACCGGGTGCCGAGCAAGACGGTCGACCGCGCCAGTTCGGCGATGGGGTGATCGATGCGGGCCTCCTCGAAGTCGAGGACGGCCGTCTCGGACCAGGATGTTGGCCGCGCGGTGATCGCCGTGCACGAGGTGGCGTGGGCCGGCGTCATCGGGAGCGGCCTCGACGAGCCGCCGCAGGAGCGCCACAGCTGCTGCGGGAGCGGCCAGGGGTGCCTGCTCGATCCAGGCGCCGATCAGAGATCGCAACGACACCGGCGAGGTTGCGATGCCGTGATGCACGTCGAGAACGCCCTCGACCCACCGGGCGACTGCCTCGAAGTCGTCGTGTCCGAAGCGGTCGAGGAGGGTGGCTTCTGGTCGACGCGCTCCCACAGCATCTGCACCGGCCGCGGGGTGGACATGGGCCCAGCCCATCACAGATCACGGATCGAACTCTTCGCCCACGTCGGCCCTGCCCGCGAGTTCGGCCAGTCGCCACCGGACCTCTGGCACCCGCCGTCTGCCGGTTGTCGAGGTCCTGCGCCTCAGGGTGATCTCGGGCATCGAACGCTCGCTCCAGCGCGCGGGCGCTCTCCCGGAACCGCGCGGCCAGGTGTTCACCGTATGCCGGTGATCGGGGCCCGTCGGATTCGCGACCCCGGCGCCGGGCAAGCGATGGTCGGTTGCGCCACCAAGTGCCGCGGTATGTGCCTGCTGTGCCGTCATCAGGCGCTCCCAGAGTTCGAGGCCGTTCGGGCCGCCGTCGAGGAGGCCGATCTGGCGGCCCTCCTCGCTCGGGTCTTTCCCCGCCTCGGCGAACTGGAGGCCCCGATCCTCGAAGCGGCCAGCCTGTCGATGTGGGAATACGCCATCATGACCGAGCTGGCCAGCGCCGACGCAATCTCGCAAAGCGAGCTCTCCCAACGGGTTCGGCGCGATCCGACACCGTCTCGGCCGGCACCTCGACGCCCTGCAGGAACGCGACCTGGTCTCCCGCACGCCGGCCGAAGACAAGCGGCAGCGCACGGTGTCCCTGACTGCGGCAGGCGCCGCCGTGTTCCGGCAGGCCAAGCGCGAGATCCGCCGCGTGGAGTCTGCGCTCCTGGAGCAGGCCTGCACGCCGGCCGAGGCCGCCAGCCTGCGCAGCCAGTTGGAGCGCCTGACCGAGGCCTGCAGCGGGCGACCGCGTCGCCTCCAGAGCGAGCGTAGTGATCGCAAGCCGGGCGGCGGGGGAGGCGGCGGGGCGGCATAGGGTGAGGACGTGAGCGAGACGACGATCCTGCACAACCCGCGCTGCTCGACCTCGCGGGCCGCGCTCGAGAAGGCCGACGCCCTCGGATCCGATGTCGCGATCCGCGACTACCTCAAGGAGCCCCTCACCGAGCAGGAGCTGCGCGACCTCGTCGCGATCCTGCAGGACCCGGTCGAGGATCTCGTGCGCCGCGACCCGCACTTCCTGGAGCTCGCCCTGGACGTCGAGCACGTCGACGACGCCGAATCGGTCATCGCGACTCTGCTGGCCCACCCCAAGCTGCTGCAGCGGCCGATCCTCATCCGCGAGGGCGTCGCCATCATCGGCCGACCCAAGGAGCGCGTCGCCGCCTTCCTCAAGGGCGACGTGCACGCCGAGTGATCGAGCTCGTCGACGCGAGCGATCCGCCGGCGCTGCTCGCGCGCCTGCGCCGGGCGCTCGAGGGGGATGCCCCCCTGCACCCGTATGCCGGCACTCCCCTCCCCCTGCCCGCGCACGATGCGGCCGACCTGCCCGCGGACCTCGCCCTCGTCGTCGGCACCTCCGGGTCGACGGGCGAGCCGAAGCTCGCCCTGCACGGCGCCGCCGGACTCCTCGCGAGCGCAAACGCGACGTATGCGGTGCTCGACGGCCCCGGCCAGTGGGTGCTGGCCATTCCGCCGCACCACATCGCCGGCCTGCAAGTGCTGATCCGCTCGCTCGTCGCCGGCACGACGCCGGTGGTCATGGACCGCACGCGGGGCTTCACCCCGGCAGCCTTCGCGCAGGCGACGCAGCGGCTGGGTGAGGGCACGGCATACACCTCGCTGGTGCCGACCCAGGTGACTCGTCTGCTGGCCGACAAGGTGGGAACGGCTGCGCTGCAACGCTTTTCCGCGGTTCTCGTCGGCGGCGCCGCCGTGCCTCTGGCACTGCGGGAGCAGACGGGCGCGACGGGCGTCCGGCTCGTCGCGACCTATGGGATGAGCGAGAGCGCGGGCGGCTGCGTGTATGACGGCCGCCCGCTCCCCGGCGTCGAGGTCGCCGTCGACGAGAGCGGGCGCATCCACCTCGGCGGCGCGACGATCGCCCACGGCTACCTCGGCCGGCCCGCCGAGGCGTTCACCCGCCGCGGCGACGTGCGCTGGTTCGCCACCGACGACCTCGGCGAACTCACCGCCGACGGGGAGTTGCGCGTGCACGGGCGGATCGACGACGTCATCACGACCGGCGGTATGAAGGTGCACCCGCGCGTGGTCGAAGAGGCGGCCCTGGCGGCATACCCGCACCTGCGCGCGGCGGTGGCGGTCGGCATACCGGACCCCGAATGGGGCCAACTCGTCGCGCTCGCCCTCGTCACCGACACAGCGGTGACCACCGACGAAGCCCGCGCGCGCCTGCGCGGGCTCCTCCCGGCATACGCCCTGCCCCGCCTGGTGCGCACCAGCGCGACCCCGCTGCCCGGACGCGGGCCGGGCAAGCCCGACCGCCGGGCCATCGCCGTGTGGGTGGGACAATAGGGGAATGATCCGCTTCCTGCCCGGGCTGCTCGCCCTGGTCCTGGCGATCTATACGCTCGTCGACTGCGTGCAGACGCCGGAGGAGGCCGTGCGCGGCCTGCCCAAGGTGGTGTGGGTCTTCGTCATCCTGCTCTTCCCGTTCGCGGGGCCGGCCGGGTGGTGGTTCGCGGGGCGGCCGAAGACCTATGCCCTGCCCGGGCGCGCGAACCCCAACCAGCCGCCGCGCCCCAAGGGCCCGGACGACGACCCCGACTTCCTGCGCGGCCTGTGACCCGCCCTCATCCCTGACGAAGGACGTTCGACACCTCCTATGGCCACGCCTGCCCAATGGATCGCCGGTGCCCGCCCCCGCACCCTGCCCGCCGCCGTCTCCCCCGTCCTGGTCGGCACGGGTGCGGCCGCCGCCATCGACCGCGCCGACCTCGGCCTCGCGCTGCTGGCGCTGGTCGTCTCGCTGGCGCTGCAGGTCGGGGTGAACTATTCCAACGACTACTCCGACGGCATCCGGGGCACCGACCACGAACGGGTCGGCCCGATCCGACTCGTGGGCCAAAGGCTCGCGACGGCAAAGAACGTCAAGCTCATGGCCTTCCTCTTCTTCGGGCTGGCCGGGCTCGCGGGGCTGGCGTTGTGCGCGCTGTCGGACACGCTCGGGCTGATCTGGGTGGGCGTGCTGTGCGTGTTGGCCGCGTGGTTCTACACCGGCGGCAAGAACCCCTACGGCTATCGCGGCCTGGGCGAGGTCTTCGTCTTCGTCTTCTTCGGGCTGGTCGCGACCCTCGGGACGCTTTACACGCAGGCGCACCGCCTCACCGCGCCGGGGCTGCTCGGGGCGTACGGCGTGGGCGCGCTGGCGACGGCGATCCTCGTGGCCAACAACCTGCGTGACCGGCCGATGGACGCCAAGGTCGGCAAGCACACGCTCGCCGTGAAGCTGGGCGACGCGCGCACCCGCGCCCTGTTCGTCTTCTTGACGACCACGGCCGTCGCCGCCGGCGCCGCGTGCGCCCTGTGGGCGCCCTGGACGCTGCTCTGCCTCGGCGCACTCGCCCTGGCGATCCCGCAGGTCATGCGCGTCCAGGCCGGCGCCACCGGCCGCGACCTGATCCCCGTCCTGTCCGGCACCGGCGTGACCCAATTGCTGTATGCCGTGCTCCTCACCGTGGGTCTCTGGCTGGGCCGCTGACCAGTGGGCATGCTGGCATACATGGTGCGCACTACGGTCAGGCTTCCGGAGGCACTCGACGCGCGCCTGCGGCACGAGGCCGAGCTTCGCCAGATGACGATCTCGCAGATCACCCGGGAAGCAATCGAGGCCTACCTTGGTGGCGCGGGGCCTCGGCAGCTGAACGCTGCAGGGGCCGGACGCAGTGGCCGCAGCGATATCTCCGAGCGCATCGAGGAGCTCCTTGCCCTGGACGTGTCGCCATAGCAGCGGTCGTGGTGGACGCCGGACCGCTCTACGCCTATGTGGACGCGGACGACGCTCATCACGAGGAGTCCTTGGACTTCCTCCGGCTGCATCCCGGGCCCCTGGTCGTGCCCGTTCTCGTGATCGCCGAGGTCGCGCATCTGGTCGGCACCCGCTTGGGCGCCGGAGCCGAAGTGCGGATCCTGGCCGACCTGGCGTCCGGCGCCTCCAGCATCGAGCCGGTCCACACCGGCGACTGGCTCCGGATCGCGGAACTCGTCGCGCGGTATCGCGATCTGCCGCTGGGCACGGTCGACGCCTCGGTCCTGACCTGTGCCGAGCGACTGGGCGTGATCGAGGTGGCGACCTTCGATCGTCGCCATTTCACTGTCGTCCGGCCCGGCCATGCGCCGGCTTTCTCCCAGCTTCCTTGAGAATCCGGCACCGTCAGTAGCAGGAGTAGCCGCCGTCGACGACCAGGTTGGCGCCGGTGGTGAAGCCGGCGAGATCGCTCGCGAGATAGGCCACGGCACCGGCGACCTCCTCGGGCGTGCCGAGCCGCTTGGTGGGACTGCGCTCCAGCCACGCCTCATACCAGCCCTCGGGTGAGGTGCCGGGGGTCATGTCGGTGGCGATATAGCCGGGTGAGACGGCGTTGACCCGGATCCCGAACTCCGCCCACTCGCACGCGAGCGAGCGGGTGAGCTGGATGACGCCCGCCTTGGCGGCGTTGTAGGCGACCTGCTCCTGCGGGTAGTTGACGATCAGCCCCGACATCGAGGCAGTGTTGACGATCGAGCCGCCACGCCCCTGGGCGATCAGCGCCCGCCCGGCGGCCCGGGCCACAAGGAAGACAGCGTCGAGGTCGATCGCCAGCACCTCGCGCCACTGCTCGAACGTCGTGTCCTCGGCCGCCGAGCACCGCGAGATGCCGGCGTTGTTGTGCACGATGTCCAGGCCACCGAAGTCCGCGACCACCCGGGCCACCAGTTCACCGACGGCGATCTCGGAGCGCAGGTCCGCGGCATACCCCACCCCTCGCCGGCCTTCGGCGACCACCGCAGCCACGGCAGCGGAGGTGTCGAGCACGTCGACGATCGCGATGTCCGCCCCGCACCGGGCCAGCAGCGCGGCGGACGCCGCCCCGATGCCGCGCGCCCCGCCGGTGACCAGCGCGACCTTGCCGGTCAGCGCGAACGGGTCCATCCGGGCGTCAGCGGTAGTCGTTGGCGCCGCCGTCGAGGGAGTCCTCGACGGCCTCGTCAGAGTCGGCGCGCTTGGACGCGACCCGCGACTCGACGCGATGGCTCAGCTTGTCGACGGTGTCCTGACGCAGCGGCCGCAGGGCGAAATAGGAGATCAGCATCGACAGCAACGCCGCGCCCACGACCAGCCACGGCTGCTCGTTGCGCTCGCGCAGGCCGAGCAACCAGAGCAGCCCGAGGCACCCGAAAAAGATGAGGAACCGCATCAGCGAATAGCGGACCATGACTGGTCAGACTCCCGAATAGCTGTGCTGGCCGACGAAATACATGTTGACGATGGAGTAGTTGATGATGATGCAGGCGAAGCCGGCGAGCGCGATATAGGTCGCCTTCTGCCGGGTGACACCGGTCGTGGCGCGAGCGTGGAGGTATGCCGCGTAGATCACCCAGATGATGAAGGTCCAGACCTCCTTGGGATCCCAGTTCCAGTAGGAGGCCCACGCCTGCCGGGCCCAGATGGCGCCGGCGATGAGGGTGAAGGTCCACAACGGGAAGGCCAGGACGTGCAGCCCGTAGCCGATCCGCTCGAGGTCCGACGCGGGCGGGACGATCCGGCGCAGCCGTCCCACGAACCCTTGGCTCGCGTCGGGATTGCGCTCGGCCCGGTCGATGAGCAAGTAGGCCAGCGACATCATGGCCGCGAGCGTGAAGACACCCGTGGCAAGGATCGCGACCGTCACGTGGATGACGAGCCAACCGGACTTCAGCGACGGCATGAGTTCGGCGGCCTCGGTGTACCAGAAGGTGGTCGCCGAGCCGAGCATCAGCAGCACCGGGGTCGTGACGAAGATGCCGAGCCAGTCGACGTTGCGCTTCAGCGTCCAGAGGCAATAACCCAGCAGGACAACGAAACTCGCCGCCGCAACGAACTCGTGAAGGTTGCCGAGCGGGGGCCGGTGCACCGACATCCCCCGCAGGACGATTGAGCACCCCACGAGGAAGGTCGCGAGCCACGTGAACATCCGCGCGGGCCCCGCGGCCTTGCGGGCACGGCTCAGATCCCGGCTCGCCGGCATGTCGGTGCCGCCGGGTTCCGCGGTCAGCGCGCCTCCTCCACCGCCCACCGTGACGGGCTGGGCCACCGGCTCCGGCACTACCGCATCGGCGGCGCGGGCCGCGGCCGAGCGGGACAGGTAGAGGACGAAGCCCAGCATCGCCAGGGTGAGCACCACGATGGCCGAATAAAGGCTGATCAGCGAGTACTGCTCGAGCGTTTCCCTCGTCATAGTGTTCAAAATCCTCTCATGGCGCGATTCGGGCGGCCAGGCGATCCAGGTGTTCCTGCAGACCGGGGTCGTCGCCCTTGGACAGCGCCCCGATCTCGACGCGCGAGCCGCCCGCCGCCAGAGGCGTGACCCGGGCGAAGACCCGGCGCCGCCTGACCAGCAGCGAGGCGAGCAAGCCGGCGAGCGCCAGCAGCGAGGACCACAGGGTCAGGTCCTTGGCCGGATCGTGCCGGATCGACAGGCCCGCCCAGCGCACGACGGACTCGAAGGTGATCGACCCGCGTCCGTCCGGCAGCTGCACCGTCTCTCCCGGCGTGATCCAGATCCGCAGCGGCTTGCCGTTGGCGTCGTCGACCACGGTCATCTCTTTGGTGTTCAGGGTGTAGACCGAGCCGGAGGCCCCGCCGGGGTTGAGTTCCCCCTCATACAGCCCCAGCGCCATCGCCGGCTCGCGAGCGTCGGGGAAGACCGAGATCGGCCCCTGGTCCTTCGTGATGACGGCGGTGGGCAACAGGTTGCCGAAGAACCCGAGCTCCTGCGGCTGCGCCCCCGGCACCTTGATCGCGCCCGAGGAGGTGTAGTTGTTGTCGCGCGGCAAGAAGACCGTCGCGCCCTTGTAGACGACCTCGCCGCGAGAGTCCTTGACAGTGACATTCGCGGCATACCCGTTGCCCAGCAAGAAGATCGTCGCCCCGTCCATCTCGATGGGGTGGTTGACCTTGAGCACCTGCGCCTTCTCCGCCGCGCCCGGCTCGGCGACCGTGCGCAGGTAGGCGGTGAAGTCGCGCGGCTGCCCGAACTGGGCATCGCCGCGCACCCGGTCCTCGAAGACGGCATCGAACCGGTCGACGGTCAAGGAGAAGGGCGGCAGCTCGGCCGTGTCGACGCGGGGGCCGGGACTGATGGTGTCGTAGTTGATCGCGGTGTTGGAGAAGCTGCTCCCGACCGGGACGATGACATCGCCCTTCCACCCGAACACGTGCCCGATGGCGACACCGACGATGATCCCGATGAGCGCGAGGTGGAAGAGCAGGTTGCCGCTCTCCTTGGCGAACCCGGTCTCGGCGGCGAGGGTATGGCCGTCGCGCACGTCCACGCGATAGCGCCGCCCGAGCGCTGCGCGCAGGTCCGCGACGGCGGCGGCCGGGTCGGCGTCGACCTCCCGCGAGCTGTATGCCGCGAGCCGGCTCAAGTGCGCCGGCACCCGGGGCGGGCGACCGCGCACGTGTCGCAGGTGGATGCGGGTGCGCGGCAGCACGCAGCCGAGGAGGCTGACGAGCAGCAGCAGGTAGATCGCCGAGAACCACGGCGTGGCATAGACCTCGAAGGCGCCGAGTTTGTCGAGGACGGGTCCCATGGTCGGGTGGGCCGCGATGTAGTCGGCGGTGCGGGTGGCGTTGATGGAACGCTGCGGCCAGATCGACCCCGGCAGGGCCGCGACGGCGAGCAGGAGCAGCAGCTGCAGCGCCGTGCGCATGCTGGTCAGGTTGCGCCAAGCCCAGCGGACCCAGCCGAGGGGACCGAGCGTGGGCTGGGTGACCGGGTCGGGTTTGGTCGTGATCGCCTCCGGGGTCTGGGTCACAGGATCACCTCGAACCCGTTGATCGCGTGGATCTGCAGCCACGTCATGATCGAGGTCCACGCGCCGGTGAGCAGCAACACCCCGACGAGGAGCAGCAGCAGACCGCCGCCGATGTGGATGGCGCGGCTGTGCCGGCGCAAGAACGCGTTGAACCGGCCCGCTCGCTCCCACGCAGTCGCGATGGCGAGGAAGGGCAGCCCGAGGCCCAGGCAGTATGCCGCGACGAGACTCAGCGCCCGGCCCATGCTCGGGTCGGTGGCCGTCGCCATCGCGAGAACGGCACCGAGCGTCGGGCCCGAGCAGGGCGTCCACCCCAGGCCGAAGACCGCCCCGAGCGCCGGGGCGCCGAGCAGCCCCATCCGCGGCCGCCAGCTCGGGGTGAAGGTGCGCTGCGCGCCGGCCCCGAGAAAGACCAGCGCCATGAGGATCACGAGCCCACCGCCGATGCGGCGCAGGGCGTCCTGGTGCTCCACGAACGCCCGGCCGATGCCCGTGACGAAGATCGTGATCAGCACGAAGACGACGCTGAAGCCGAGGATGAACAGCAGCGTGCCCGCGACCACCCGGCTGCGCGTGGGCTCCCCGCGCTCCCCCGGCGCGACCTCGGGACCCGCGCCCGCGACATACCCCAAGAACCCGGGGACGAGCGGCAGCACGCACGGCGAGGCGAACGAGACCAGCCCGGCCAGCGCCGCGACGAGCAACGCGAGGGGCAAGGCACCGCTCGCGACCGTCTCGGACGCACTGCTCGCAATCAGCTGGCCGGCGATCACTTCGCGGGGGCCTCCGCGGCGACGTCCTCGATCAAGCCGGTGAGGGTGGAGGTGCTCACGGGGCCGAGGATGCGGGCGGCAATCCTGCCGTCGTGGTCGAGCACCAGCGTCGACGGCATGGCCGCCGCCTTGCCCTGCAGGGCCAGGACGGCCTGGCCACCCGGGTCGGAGAGGGAGGGGTAGGGCAGCTTCCAGTCCTCGACCTGCGCCGACCCGGTCGCGGCTTCCTCGCGGAAGTTGACCCCGACGAACTCGGCCACCGCGGTGACGGCCGGGTCGGAGGAGACCGTGACGAGGTCGGGGGCCTCCTTGTCGCACGGGCCGCACCACGAGGCCCAGACATTGACGACCAGGACCTTGGCGCGGTGCTCGGCCGAAGTCCACGCCTGACCGTCGAGGGTCGTGCCGGCCAGGGTCACCGGTGTGCCGCGCTGGTCGGCGGCGATCATCTCGACGGTGCCGTTGCCCGCGATGAAACCCTTGTTGCTGCCCTCCTTGGCCTGGTCGGCGATGGTGTTGCCGGAGCAGCCGGCGAGAGCCAGCCCGGCTGCGGCGAGCAGGGCGGCACGGCGCGGCAGCGGCCTCACGCCCCCACGCTCGCGGACTCGGCGTCGATCAGGTTTTTGGCCGGCTCGGCATAGGACAAGGACGCGATCTCGGTGCCGTGGAAACCGATCGAGGTCACCGAGGCGAGGGAGCACAGCCGGCTACGCGGGTCGTGCCAGAGTCGGCGGCCCTCGACCGCCGCCCGCATCATCCACACGGGCAGCTGGTGGGAGACGATGACCGCTTCGTGGCCGATCGCGGCCTCGCGGGCCGCCTCGACGGCGGCCGTCATCCGCTCGACGATCTCGACATAGGGCTCGCCCCACGACGGCTTGGTGACGTCATACATGCGGATCAGGTTGCGGGGGCGCAGGAAGTTGCCGAGGCTGACCTGCTCGCCCTCGAAGGAGTTGGCGGCCTCGACCACCCGGTCATCGAGGGTCACGGGCAGCCCGAGTCGCTCCGCCAGCGGGGCGATCGTCTCCTGGGCCCGGGTCAGGGGCGAGGACACCAGGTAGGTGATATCGCGCCCGGCGAGATGGTCGGCCACCACCTGAGCCATCGCGTGCCCACGCTCGGAGAGGTGGAAGCCGTCGAGCCGGCCATAGAGCACCTTGCCGGGGTTGTGCACCTCCCCGTGGCGCACGAGGTGGACCAGGGTGCGTTCGGTCACCGGTTCTGCCTCCTCATAGCGCGATTGTCGCAAACGATTCTGAGGCGGCGCGCGCGGCGGCCGGGAGGGCCGCGAGGACGCGGTCGAGGGCGGCGTCGTCGTGGGCGGCGGAGACGAACCACGCCTCGTAGGCGCTCGGGGGCAGGTGGACGCCCTGGTCGAGCATGCTGTGGAAGAAGGCTGCGTATGCCGGGGCGTTGGTGGTCTTCGCGTCGTCGTAGTTGGTCACCGTGCGGTCGGTGAGGAAGATGGAGAACATCGAGCCCGCCCACTGGATCGTATGCGGCACGCCCGCGCCGGTCAGTGCGCTCACCGCGGCGTCGGCGATCGTCTTGGCTGCGTGGTCGAGGTGGGCATAGACGGCGTCGGTGCAGCCGCGCAGGGTGGCCAGGCCGGCCGCGGTCGCGACCGGGTTCCCGGAGAGGGTGCCGGCTTGGTAGACGGGGCCGCCGGGGGCGAGGGCAGCCATCAGGCCGGCGGGGCCGCCGAAGGCGGCGGCGGGGAATCCCCCACCCATCACCTTGCCGAACGTGAACAGGTCGGGCGCGCCCGCGGCATACGGGCCCTCGAGGCCGTACCACCCCGCCCGCGAACAGCGGAAGCCGGTCATGACCTCGTCGGAGATCAGCAGGGCGCCGTGCTCGCGGGTGATGCGGCGCAGCGCCTCGGTGAAGCCGGGCAGCGGCGGGACGACGCCCATGTTGCCGGGGGCAGCCTCGGTGATGACGGCGGCGATGTGCTCGCCGTCGGTGTCGAAGGCAGCCTCGAGCGCTGCGACATCGTTGTAGGGCAACACGATCGTCTCGGCAGCGGCACTGGCCGGCACTCCGGCGGAGTCGGGCAGGCCGAAGGTGGCGACGCCCGATCCGGCGGCGGCCAGGAGCGCGTCGACGTGGCCGTGGTAGCAGCCGGCGAACTTCACGACGCGGGAGCGGCCGGTGATGCCGCGCGCCAGCCGCAGGGCGCTCATCGTCGCCTCGGTGCCGGAGGAGACCAGGCGCACCTGCTCGACCGGCTCGACGCGGGCGACGATCTCCTCGGCGAGGGCGACCTCGTTCTCGCTCGGCGTGCCATACGAAAAGCCGCGGCCGGCCGCTTCGGTGACGGCGGCGAGGACGTCGGGGTGGGTGTGGCCGAGGATCATCGGCCCCCACGAGCCGATCAGGTCGACATACTCCCGGCCGTCGGCGTCGGTCAGATAGGGCCCGCGGGCACTCGTGACGAAGCGGGGGTTGCCGCCCACGGACCGGAAGGCTCGCACCGGCGAGTTGACCCCTCCGGGGACCACGGACCGGGCGCGGGCGAACAGGGCCTCGGAGGCGGGGGCGGAATCGGGTGCGGACGGCATACGGGCCATCCTCGCACCCGCGGCCGACAGGCCCTCAACGGATGGCGTCGCCCGCCTGACCGGGATCGGCGAGGGCGTCGCGGATCTTCTGCATGGAGTGCCCGAGGTCGCGGAACTCCTCCGGGGTGAGGACGTCGAGGAGGTGCTCCCGCACCGAGTTGACGTGGCATCTGGCCATGTCGTCGATGTGGGCGCGGCCCTGCTCGGTCAGGACGAGTTCGACGCCGCGCCGGTCGTCGACACACGCCTCGCGGCGCACCCAGCCGCGCTTCTCGAGGCGGGCGGCCGTGTGGGTGACCCGGCTACGGGACTGCACGACGAGGTCCGCGAGGGCGGACATCCGCATCCGGCCCGCCGGGGCCTCCGAGAGCATCGAGACCACTTCGTATTCCGAGAGCTGGGTCCCGTGGTGGGCCAGATCCCGGTCGAGGGCGACCTCGAGGAGCCGGCTCGCGCGCAGGTAGGCGCGCCACGCCTGCTGCTCGTCGGGGGTCAGCCAGCGTGTCTCAGGAGTCGAGTCGGTCGCCATTCCTGCTCATCATGCCAGCGCCGGACCCGGTTGTGGAAAGTGCAATTGCCCAACCTCGCGTGGCCGGGAATTTGACACGGCGGCATATAGTTGAAATGTTAAGCACCACCACAACCAAGGAGAAATCACCATGCCCACCATCACCGACCTCACCCCCGGCACCTGGACCGTCGACCCCGCCCACACGGAGGTCGGCTTCGTCGCCCGCCACCTGATGGTCACCAAGGTCCGCGGCACTTTCGCCGACGTCGAAGGCACCGTCGAGGTCGCCCCCGATGTGACGAAGTCCACAGTCGACGTCACCGTCCAGATGGCCTCCGTCGACACCCGCAGCGCCGACCGCGACACCCACCTCAAGAGCGCCGACTTCTTCGACGTCGAGAACTACCCGACCATGCGCTTCGTCTCCACCTCCTTCGACGGTGAGCAGCTGACCGGCGACCTGACGATCAAGGACGTCACCAAGCCCGTCACCTTCGAGGTGGAGTTCAACGGCGAGCAGGCCGACCCGTGGGGCAACACCAAGGCCGGCTTCGAGGCCGAGGCCGAGGTCAAGCGCGCCGACTGGGGCCTGACCTGGAACGCCGCCATCGAAGGCGGCGGCGTCCTCGTCTCCGACAAGATCAAGATCGTCCTCGACGTCCAGTTGCTGAAGCAGGCCTGACCTGGGCTTTTCGTAACCTCCTTGGGCTCCCCCGCTACAGGAGCGCGGCGGCCTCGAGCGCGAAGTAGGTCAAGATGACGGTCGCGCCGGCGCGGCGGATGCCGGTCAGCGACTCCATCATCACCCGGTCGCGGTCGATCCAGCCGCGCTCGGCGGCAGCGACGATCGAGGAGTACTCCCCCGAAATCTGGTATGCCGCAACGGGAACCGGGCTGTGCGCCGCCACCGCGGCGACGATGTCCAGGTGTGGCCCGGCCGGCTTGACCATGACGATGTCGGCGCCTTCGGCCACATCCTGCGCGAGTTCGCGCAGCGCCTCGGTCGCGTTCGCCGGGTCCTGCTGGTATGCCGCGCGGTCACCCACGAGCGAACTCGCCACCGCCTCCCGGAACGGCCCGTAGAGGCCTGAGGTGTACTTCGCGGTGTACGCGAGCAGCGTCACGTCGCCAAAACCGTTGGCGTCCAACGCCGTCCGGACGTGACCGACCTCGCCGTCCATCATCCCCGACAACCCGAGCACATGCGCGCCCGCGCGCGCCTGGGCCAGCCCCATCGCGGCATACCGCTGCAGCGTCGCGTCGTTGTCGACCCGCCCCGCGGCGTCGAGGACCCCGCAGTGCCCGTGCGAGGTGAACTCGTCCAGGCACAGATCGGTCATCACGACCAACCGGTCGCCGACCGCGTCGACGACGGCCCGCGTCGCGACGTTCAGGATGCCGTCGGGATCGTCGGCGCCGCTGCCCTGCTCGTCCTTCTCCACCGGCACGCCGAAGAGCATGATGCCGCCGAGCCCCGCATCGGCGCACCGATGCGCCTCTGCCACAAGGGATTCGATCGTATGCTGCACAACCCCGGGCATGGCCTCGATCGGCTGGGGTGAGCCGATGCCCTCGCGCACGAAAACCGGCAACACCAGTTGCGCCGGGTGCACCCGGGTCTCGGCGACGAGACGCCGCATCGGCGCGGACACCCGCAGCCGCCGCGGCCGGACGGCCGGGAAGCCGCCTCCCGGCACCAGCGTCATCGAGCCCGCCGCCGTCCGGCTGCGCGACGCCGCTCGCTGGGCCGGCGCACGGCCTCGCCGTGGACATGCGCCTCGGCGGCCCGGGCCTGGCCGAATTCGGCTAGGGCGTCGATGAGCGACGGCACGGATGCCTCGGGAGCCAGGACGTCGACCCGAAGTCCATGCTCCTCAGCGGTTTTCGCGGTCGCCGGCCCGATACACGCCACCACCGTGGACGCGTGCGGCTTGCCGGCGATGCCGACGAGGTTGCGCACCGTCGATGACGAGGTGAACACCACGGCGTCGAAGTCGCCGGCCTTGATGGCTTCGCGGATCTCCGGCGCGGGTGGTGCCGCCCGGACCGTGCGATAGGCCGTCGCGTCCTCCACCTCCCACCCGAGGTCCCGGAGCCCGGCGACGAGGGTGTCGGTGGCGATATCGGCCCGGGGCAGGAAGACCCGGGCGATCGGGTCCAGGTCGGGGTCGTAGGGCGGCCAGTCCTCGAGCATACCCCGGGCGGAGTGCTCGCCGCTGGGCACGAGATCGGGCTGAATTCCCCACGCGCGCAACGCATCCGCGGTCACGCCGCCGACGGCGGCGACCTTCAGACCGGCGAAGGCCCGCGCGTCGAGACCGACCTCCTCGAAGCGTTCGCGGACCGCCTTGACCGCATTGACCGAGGTGAAGCCGACCCACTCGTAGCGCCCGGTCACCAGGCCCTTGATCGCGCGCTCCATCTGGTGCGGCGTGCGCGGCGGTTCGACGGAGATGGTGGGCACGACCTCGGCGGTGGCGCCGTGCCGGGCGAGCAGGCTGATCGCCGGCCCGGCCTGGTCCTTCGTGCGCGGGATCAGCACCCGCCACCCGAACAGCGGCTTGTTCTCGAACCACGACAACCGGTCACGCAACTCGACGGTGGGACCGAGCACAGCCAACGTCGGAAACTCCAGTCCCCCAACGATCTTCGCTGCCTGCGCCAGTCGCACCGTATGGGTGCGCTGGCGTGTCGTCGTGCCATGCTCGGTCACCGCAACGACCGTCTCGGGGTCCCGGCCGGCCTCCAGCAGGCTCGCGAAGGCGCGGCCGAGTTCGGCCGCGTCACCGAAGATGACCACCGTCGTCGACGCCCCCGCGCCGGCTGTGAAGTCGCAGCCGGGATCGCCGGCCGCGATCACGTGAATGCCCGTGGTGGTCGGCGCGGTCAAGGGGATCCCGGCGTAGGCGGGGACAGCGCTGGCAGCCGAGACTCCGGGGATGATGTCGACGGCGATCCCCGCCTTGCGGCAGGCCGTTGCCTCCTCGGCCAGACCGTTGAAGATCGACGGGTCACCATCCATCAGGCGCACCACCAGGCCGCCGGGATGGGCCTGCGCCGACTGGACCACGAGTTTGGCGCGGGAGGCGTGCGTCAGCGGCACCCCATGCGAGCCGTGCGAGGCCTCGATGATCGTGGTGTCCGGCCGGACATGGCACCTGATGATGTCGGCGCGGTCGAGCTGGTCGGTGATGATCACATCCGCCCGCTCGAGGGCGTCGGCCGCGGCGAGCGTCAGCAGGCCGGGGTCGCCGGGGCCGGCGCCGACGAAGGCGACCGCGGCCGCCGGCGCGTTCGGCGTCCGGCTCGGGGCGGAATCCGTGGGGCTCACTGGAGGGTCTCCGGGGTGTCGGTCTGGGCGGTGGACGGGCTCTCCGAGGGCCGATGTGAAGGCGCCGGGCGCACCTCTCGGACGACATCGGCGCCGTCGTCGATGAGCAAGCGCGCCAATCGGATTCCTGCGCCTTCGGGGTCGCCGAGGTCCCCGGTGAGGGAGCGTCGCAGCTCTAGGCTCCCGTCACGCGCGCCGACGAACGCGCGGATGGACAGTTCGGCGGCGTCGAAGCCCTCGACGACCTCGGCGAGAACCCCGACCGGCGCGATGCAGCCGGCCTCCAGTTCGCGCAGCACGGCCCGTTCGGCGCGCACACACGCGCGGGTGTCGGCGTCCTCCAGCGCGAGGAGAAGCGACCGGAGGTCGGCATCGTCGGCACGACACTCGACCGCCAGCGCCCCCTGGCCGGCGGCGGGCAGGATCTGGATCGGGTCGAGCACCTCGGTCGCGGCGTCGCTCAGGCCCAGGCGCAGCAAGCCCGCCCGCGCCAGGACGACAGCATCGACGGCACCGGACTCAACCAGCCGCAATCGTGTCTCGACATTGCCGCGGACCGGCACGACGTCGAGCCCCAGGCCAAGCGCGTGCAGCTGCGCCTCGCGTCTCGGTGAGCCGGTGCCCACGCGTGCCCCCCGGGGCAGCTCACCCAGCGTCAACCCGTCCCGAGCGACCAGGACGTCACGCACGTCCTCGCGCACCGGCACTGCCGCGATCGTCAGGTCTGATTCGGCCGCTGTCGGCAGATCCTTGAGCGAGTGCACGGCGAAGTCGATCTGCTTCTCGCGCAACGCGGTCCGCAGAGCGGACGCGAAAACCCCGGTGCCGCCGATCTGATCGAGCGCCGCCGTCGACCGGTCGCCCTCGGTGACGATCTCGACGGTCTCGACCTCATGCCCCAGGGCCCGCAGGGTGTCGGCAACCGTGCCCGACTGGGTCAGGGCCAGCCGGCTGCGTCGCGTGCCCAACCGTAGTGCCGTCATCGGGCACCTCCGGCCGGGTCGCGGTCCGCGGCGGGCTCGAAGGGCGGGGGCACGCTGACCGACGCGACCGTCTCGGGTTCGAGCGCGAACAACTCGGCGAGGGCGTCGGCATACGCTTCGATGCGGCCGCTGGCTGCGAGTTCTTTGACGCGCAAGGTCGGCCCGTGCAGCAATTTGTCGACGAGGCGCCCCATCGCGATCTCGACCTCGCGCCGGGTGGCGTCGTCGACGTCGGGGGTGCGGCCGGCGAGCCGGGCCAGTTCCGTGTCGAGGACCTCGGTCGCCCGGGCGCGCAGGGCGGCGATCGTCGGCGCGGCGGCCTGCGCCGAGCGGGCCGTGAGGAAGGCCGCCACCTCGCCGGTGACGATGTCGGTCGCCGCGGCGACCTCGGGGTCGACCCCGTCCGTATGCAGTGTCTCCGCGAGATGTTCGAGGCCGACGCGGATCGCGCCGGGCAGGTCGGCGACCGCATGGGAGACGTCATGGGGCAACGCCAGATCGACATATGCCTGCGGCCGGCCCTCGCGGTGGGTGAGCGCCTCGGCGGCCATCGCCTCGGTGATCACGACACCCGGTGACCCGACGCAGGCGATGACGATATCGGCGGCCGCGAGAGCCTGCGGGAGCTCCGAGAGCCGGACCGCGTCGCCGCCCGCCCGCTCGGCCAACGCCTGGCCCCGGGCCAGCGTGCGGTTCGCGATCGTCAGCCGTCCCGCGCCCGCGCGCCGGGCTGTGATCGCGGCCAGGGCTGCCATCGCGCCGGCGCCGACGACGAGCACCCGAGTGTCCTCGATCGGCCCGACATGCGCGCCGGCAACCGCGAGTCCCGCCCCGACCAGTGATCCCGCCACGTTGGCCAGCCCGGTCTCGGTGTGCACGCGTTTGCCCACCCGCAAGGCCTGCTGGAAGAGGCCGTTGAGCGCCGGCCCGACGACCCGCTCCTCTTGCGCCTCATGCAGCGACGCCCGCAGCTGGGCGCGAATCTGGCTCTCCCCCACCGCCATCGAGTCCAGGCCGCCCGCGACCCGGAAGGCGTGCGCGATGGCCCGGTCCTCGTAGTGCACCGCCAGGCGCTCGGTCAGGTCGTGGCGTTCGACACCGGTGACCGACCCCAGTGCCTCCGTGACGGCCGACACCGCTCCGTGGAAGGTCACCGCCTCGGTGTAGACCTCGGTGCGATTGCACGTCGAGACGACAACGACCTCGGCGACGTGCTCGCTGCCGGCGAGTTCGTGGCCGAGGGCGCGGCGAGCGGCACTGTCGAGGCTGATGCGTTCGAGCAGATCGAGGGGGCAGTTGTGGTGGGACAGGCCCAAGACGAGCAGGCTCACGGGGCCACCGCCAGGGCCGGCGCGGCCGTGCGGCGCTGCTTGTGGAAGGCGAGGATCTGCAGCTCGCTCGCGATATCGACGCGGCGCACATCCACCGGCGCCGGCACGACGATGGCCGCCGGGGCGCAGTTGAGGATCGAGGTGATGCCCGCCGCGACCAGCTGGTCCGCGACCACCTGCGCGGCGGCGGCGGGCGTGGCGATGACTCCCACCGTGTCGGCAGCCCGGGGCAGGTCGGCGATGGCCGACATGGGCGAGATCGTCAGGCCCGACACGCTCTGCCCGATCACCGCCGGATCGGCGTCGAAGAGGCCGGCGACCGAGAACCCGCGCGAGGAGAGCCCGGCATGCCCGGCCAGCGCCCGGCCGAGGTTGCCGAGACCGACGATGACGACCGGCCAGTCCCGGGTGAGCCCCAGCTCACGGGAGATCTCGACGGTCAGGTGCGCCACGTCATACCCGACCCCGCGCACGCCATGGCTGCCGAGGTGCGAGAGGTCCTTGCGCACCTTCGCCGGATGCACGCCGACGGCTTGGGCCAGTTCGAGGGAGGAGGTGGACCGGACGCCGGCTTCGGCCATGATCCCCAGCACCCGCAGGTATGCGGGCAATCGGGCGACGGTGGCGTCGGGGATTCCACGACGCGGCAGGTCGGTCGCAGGCACGCCGTCGCCTCCAGTCACCTCGCGGGTACATGTGTCGGCCCGTACGGCTAGGCGCCGGGAGCCACTACGGAGGTTACGCGCTTGTGAAGGACTGCACAAAGTCCGATCGGTCCGTGAGTCGCCGCTCACAGCCGCCGGACGAGGGCCGCACGCAGCCGGTCGGCGTCGATGCGCCAGTAGTCGTGGACGGCGCCGTCGAGGAGTGTGACCGGGATCATTTCGCCGTATGCCGCGGCGAGGTCAGGGTGATCGCGGATCGAGACCTCCTCGACCCCGACCCCGAACTCTTCGGCCAGGGCGAGCACGACCGGTCGCACGGTGTCGCACAAGTGGCAGCCCGGCTTGCCGATGAGCGTCAAGGGGGCTGTCGGTGTCCACGGGCCGGACGCGGCAGCGGCCATCAGAAGAAGGCGGAGCGGCGCTGCGTGAGCAGGCCGTAGAGGCTCTGCTGGATGCCCTCGCGGATGCGGTCGGTCAGGTCGAAGACGATCATCGGGTCGTCGGCCGCCCCGGCACCCAGGTGGGCGGTCTCGACCGGCGCCCCGAACTCGATGATCCACTTGCTCGGCAGCGGAACCGCACCCAGCAACCCGAAGTGCGGGAAGAGCGGCGTGACCGGGAAATAGGGCAGGCCGGTCAGCCGGGCGAGGGGTTTGAGATTGGCCAGCATCGGATAGATCTCCTCGGCGCCGACGATCGAGCACGGCACGATCGGCACGCCGGTGCGAATCGCCGCCGACACGAACCCGCCGCGGCCGAAGCGCTGCAGCTTGTAGCGCTCGGAGAACGGCTTGCCGACTCCCTTGAAGCCTTCGGGGAAGACTCCGACGAGTTCCCCGTCCGCCAGGAGCCGCTCGGCGTCGACATTGGTCGCCAGCGTCGAGCCTCCCATGCGGGCGATCGTCGCCAGGCCCGGGGTGGAGAAGACCATGTCGGCCCCGAGTTCGCGCAGCGCCCGGTGCTGCGGATGCTGGTCGCGGATGGCAACTCCGACCATGAGCGAGTCGACGGCGATGGTGCCGGAGTGATTTGCCACTAGCAGCACGCCACCGTCGGCGGGGATGTTCTCGACTCCCCGGACCTCGGTGCGGAACCACTTGTAGAACAGCGGCCGCAGCAGCGGCATGAGGACGTGATCGGTGAAGTCGGAGTCGAAACCGTAGGCATCGACGGTGAAATCGCCGGTCAGGCGGCGCCGGAGGAAGGCCAGCCCTTCGGCGACCTTGCGTTCGGCGTCTTCGCGGGGGATGCCCAGCGCGGACGCGAGGGTGGTGGCAACCCCCTGGGCCGCGTCGACGATCGCGCCGAGGTCGGGTGCCGCCGCCTGGGGCGCGCTCTCGTCGGGACCGACCACTCGCAGGTGCGGCGGTTCGGGCGCGTCCGCCAGCAGGGGGGTGGTGCGGCGGCGGGCACGCTCCCCGCTGGCGCGCGCGGCGCCGGCAGCCACGGAGGCCCGCCGTCGCCGCCGGGCAGGAGCGGCCGAGGTCGTCGGCTGCACCGCGGTCTTGGCGCGCGTGGCGGCTTTTGGCGTGGTTTTGGACGCAGCGGACTTGGAGGCGGCCATCTCAGCGGTTCCGTCCGATCGGCACCGCTCCGACGAGCGAGTGCAGTGCTGAACCGGCGTCGTCGACGGCGCCGGCAATTGCGGTGAGTGCGGTGTCGACCGGCCGCGGCGCGGCGGCGACGAAGTCCTCGAAGGCAGCCTTGGTGCTGTATGCCGGTTCGAAACCGAGCACCGTCTTCATCCGGGTCGTGTCGAGGCCGCGGCCGTAGACGAGCAGGTCGAGTTGCTCGGGTGAGAAGTCGATCAGGCCGGTGCGTTTGAAGATCGTCGAGAGCCCCGTGCTCAGCGGGGTCGGAATCGTCACGAAAGGTCGCCCGGCAAGGGCGATCGCCTGGCTGACGGTGATGATCCCGTCACCGGCAACGTTGACCGTGTCCGCCGGCTCGCCGAGTGTTGCCGCGATCATGGCGGCCGCCACATCGTCCTCGTGGAGGAACTGCAGCCGGGCATCCCACCCGAGCGGGATCGGCACGACCGGCAGGCGGAAGTAGTCGGTCATGGCCGTGCGCACCCGCGGGCCGATGACATTGGCCAGGCGCAGCGTGGTGATGCCGACGTCAGGCCGCCGGCGTGCGAACCCCCGCACGTAGGCCTCGACGTCGACCGAGTCCTTGCCGAAGCCGAGTTTGGGAAGCCGCTTGGCGGCCATCTCCTCGGTGAACAGCGCCGGATCGCGGTGCGAGGCACCGTAGACCCCGGCCGTCGACTTCACGACGAGCTTGCGCACGCGCGGTGCCTTTTGGCAGGCCGCGAGCAACTGCATCGTGCCGATGACGTTGATCTCTTTTTGGGTGGCCCGGCCACCCGCGCCGAGCGGAGTGGCGATGACGCCCATGTGCACGACGGTGTCGACGGCATACTGCTCGATGAGCTTCCCGATCATCGGGCTGCGGATGTCGGCGCGCACGAACTCGGCACGCCCGATGTCGTGGGGTGGCGGTATGACGTCCACCCCCACGATCGTGCGCGCCGGGTCGACCTGGGACAGGGCGCGAGCAAAAGCGCCTCCGAGGTATCGAGAGACTCCGGTGATCAGGACGACATCAGCCATCGCGCGCCTCACCCGCTTGAGCTGGGACTACTTCTTGTTGCGACGCTGGTGACGCGTCTTGCGCAGCAGCTTGCGGTGCTTCTTCTTGGCCATCCGCTTGCGCCGCTTCTTGATGACTGAACCCATATCGAGCCTTTGATCGAAAGAACAGGAAAAGTGGTCGTATGCCGTGTGCCCGCCACCGGCGGATGCTCGACTATCGACCCCCCAGCTTAGCCGCCGCGCAGGGGGCACCCAAACTGCGTGATGGTGATGTGGCGGACACCGCGGGTTCGCGGGCATACGCACGACCGCCCGCTCACTCGGAGCGGACGGCCGGGATCGCCGCGGACGGCGAGAGGGTGATGTCGGCGGCGGCTACGCAGTCTCGATGTAGGAGGACTTCAAGTAGGCGTCGACGGCATCCTCGGGAACGCGGAAGGATCGTCCGACACGGATGGCGGGCAGCTCACCGCCGTGGACCATCCGGTAGACAGTCATCTTGGACACGCGCATGATGGCCGCCACCTCAGCGACCGTGAGGAAGCGCACCTCGGAGAGCTGCCGATCGGCAGTCATAGATACCTCGTCATTCTCACCGCGCATCGCCGGGGTTCCCGTCCGGCGGCCTCCTACGCGGAACTGTCGAGAGCAACCATAGGGGCAGTTGTGACTCGTGGGAAGCGGGAAGGGCAGGCTAAGACAAATCGGTACGTAACGCCCCCACCGACACGCCCTTGTCCCCCTGGTTCTTGGCCTCCTCGCGCCCGCCACCCGGGCGACCCGAGCCCGCCGAGGAGGGGCGCCACCCAGGTGGCGACAGCAGCGACAAGGCGGGGCGACGCAAGCGGCCCCAGTGAGGCAACGATGCGCCGGAGGTCAAGTCGCGCCAGCGAATTGACCGACGGTGCGGAGGCGCCGAGCCAAAACAAAATCAGTCGTACCAGATGTCGAGGCCGTGGTGGCTGAAGGTGGCCTCGCGGGTGGCCATGATGGCGCGGTCGACGGGGCTGTGGGGGTTGTATCCCATCTCCCACGGCTGCACCCAGATGGCGGGTTCGCCGACGGGGAGGTCGCCCATGCGGTTGGGTCCGCGGCGGCCGATGGTGCGTTCGACGTACTCCTGCCACTCCTCGGGGACGGGGGTGTCGACGGGGATGGGCCGGTGGGCGGCGATGGCGGTCATATGGGTCCACGATCGCGGCACGACGTCGACCAGCTCATATCCCCCGCCGCCGAGGGCGACCCACTTGCCGTCGCACAGGTTGTGGGCGAGGTCGTGGATGTCCAGCATGGCCTGGCGTTGCGCGTCGACGGTCATGACGAGGTTGGCCAGCGGGTCGTCGGCGTGGGTGTCGCAGCCGTGCTGGGAGATGAGGAATTGGGGCCGGAAGGCGCGCAGGATGGGGACGATGCTGGCGCGGATGGCGCGTAGCCACGCCGAGTCGGTGGTGCCGGGCGGGAGGGCGACGTTGACCGCATACCCTTCGCCGGCTCCGGTTCCGACGTCGCGCGCCCACCCGGTGCCGGGGAAGAGCGTCCGCCCGCTCTCGTGGATGCTTGCGGTGAGCACGCGGGGGTCGTCGGCGAAGATCGCTTCGACGCCGTCGCCGTGGTGGACATCGACGTCGACATAGGCGACGCGTTCGACGCCGTCGTCGAGCAGCGCCTGGATGCCGGCGGCGATGTCGTTGTAGATGCAGAAGCCGGAGGCGTTGCCGCGCATCGCATGGTGCAGGCCGCCGCAGAAGTTGACGCCGTGCGCGATCTCGCCGGCCTGGACCTGCTCGCACATCGCGACGGTGCCGGCGACGATGCGAGCGCTGGCCTCGTGCATGCCGGTGAAGGCGGGGTCGTCCTCGGTGCCCAGGCCGTATGCCGGCTCGGCCGAGCTGGGATCGTCCGAGGCCTCCTTGACCTTGGCGATGTAGTCGGGGTCGTGGACGGTCTGGAGCATTTCGTCGCTCGCCACGGGCGGGGAGATCACCTCGACGGCGTCGAAGACGCCGAGGGCTTCGCACAGGCGGGCGGTCAGGTCCAGGCGCAGCGGACCCATCGGGTGGCCCGGGCCGAAGTTGTATGCCGTGAAGCCCGGATCCCAGATGACGCGCGCCTGTGCGACCATGCAACGCACGCTACCGCTTGTGCCGCAGGTCGGCATGCTCAGGTGACACGACGGAATGGAGGGCTCGGGTGGGCAAGAGGCAGCACGACGTCCTGGTCATCGGCCTGGGCCGGTTCGGCGGCGCCGCGGCCCTGGAGTTGAACCGGCTCGGACACCGGGTGACGGCGCTCGAGAAGGACCCGGTGATCGCCGAGTCCTTCCTCGGCAAGGTCTTCAAGGTCGTGCACGCCGACGCCAGCCTGCCGCACGTGCTGGCCGAGCAGAAGTGCCAGAACTTCCCGGTCGCGATCGTCGGGATCGGGTTCTCGGTCGAGTCGTCGGTGCTGGCCGCTGCCAACCTCGTCGACGCCGACGTCCCTGATGTCTGGGCCAAGGCGCTCTCGCCGGAACATGCCCGGATCCTGCAGCGGATCGGCGTCGGGCACGTCATCCTGCCGGAGGCCGAGACCGGTCGCCGGGTCGCGCACCTGGTGGGCGGTGGGTTGCTGGACTACATGGAGTTCGACGACGGCTTCGCGATGGTGAAGATGGCGCCACCGTCGGAGGCGGTGGGTTTTACGTTGGCGCAGAGCGCTATTCGTTCCAAGTACGGCGTCACGATCGTCGGCGTCAAGTCGCCGGGTCGCGATTTCGTGCACGCCACCCCCGAAACGAAGGTGACCTCGCACGACACCTTGATCGTCAGCGGTCCGACCGCTCTGATCGAGCGCCTGGCCGCCCGGCCCTAGGACACCCGGGCCCTCGGACACCCCACGAGGTTTCCGCACTCCTTCGTCGCTCCGGTGCTTCTCGGGGACCCCGCACTGGTGGGGTTTCGCAACACGGCCTGCGGTTCAGCCCGCGCGGTCCTCGGCGAGCGCGAGGACCATCGCGATCTCTTCTTCGCCATCGGCACCGTTGGTCACCCGCATCGGGCGGCGGCGTCCGGTTGGCCGGAAGCCGAAGCTGGAGGCGAAGGCGACGGCGCGGCCGTTGTCGGTGCCCACCCAGTAGGCGATCCGGTCGTAGCCGTCCTCGGCGGCCTGCTGCGAAGCCGACCGGACCAGGGTGGCGGCGACGCTGCGGCCGCGCCAGTCCGGGCGCACCCACAGGCCGAAGATCTCAGCGGTGTTCTCGGCGTCATCGAGCACACCGACGCTCAGCACGCCGACATCCGATCCGTCCACGTCGGCGACCATGCGCTGGGCCCGACGCATCCGCGCGCGCCAGAAGTCCTCGTCATACTCCTGCTCGTCGGCGAGTTTGGCGACGAAAGCCTCCGGGGATTCCTCGAGAGCAGCCAGCCGGATGGAGCGGAACTGCCCCCAGTCCGCCTCGGTGAGCGGACGCACGCGGATCTCTGTCATGGGCACATCCTGACATGTGCCGCCGACATCCGCCCCCTCTCGGGAAAACGGCGATCAGGTCTCCGCGAGCTCGCGCGATCGGCGGGCCGCGGCCTCGATGGCGCTGACGAAGGCGGCCCTGACCTTGTGATCGTCGAGGGTGCGCAAGGCGGCGGCCGTGGTGCCGCCGGGCGAGGTGACCTGCTCACGCAGCACCGTCGGGTGGGTGCCGGTCTCGCGGATCATCGTCGCCGCGCCGAACAGGGTCTGGACCGTCAGCTCTGTCGCCGTCTCGCGGGGCAGGCCGAGCACGACGCCGGCCTCGATCATCGCCTCGACGACGTAGAAGACGTAGGCGGGGCCCGACCCGGAGATCGCCGTGACGGCGTTCTGGTAGCCCTCCGGCACCTCGATGGCGCGGCCGCACGATCGCAGCAGCGACATCGCCCGCTCCATCTGCTCGTCGGTGACGTGGGCACCGCGGGAGAGCGCGGCCATACCCTGGTCGACGAGAGCCGGGGTATTGGGCATGACCCGCACCACCGGAGTGCCCTCGGGCAGCCCCGCGGCGATGGCCTGGGTCGGGACGCCCGCGGCGAGCGAGACGACGAGGTTGCCAGGTGCGATCTGGTCACCGATCTCGGCGAGCAGAGCGGTCATGTCCTGCGGCTTGACCACGAAGACGAGAACGTCGGCGACGGCCGCACCCTCGGCGTTGGTCAGGGCGCGCACGCCGTACTTGGCCTCGAGTTCGGCGGCCCGGTCGGCACGCCGCTCGGTGATGACGACCTCGCCGGGGGCCAATCCGGACCGCAGCAGGCCGGAGAGCAGGGTCTCCCCCATCACACCGGCACCGAAGATGGCAATGGTCACGGCGAAATTCCTCCTAGGAGCGCGACAACAGGGAGCGGACGAACAGCATCGCATTGGTCGGCCGTTCAGCCATCCGCCGCATCAAATAGCCGTACCACTCCTCGCCGTAGGGGATGTAGACCCGCATGCGGTGGCCGCGGTCGGCGAGGCGACGCTGCTCCTCGGGGCGAATGCCGTAGAGCATCTGGAACTCGAAGCTGTCCGCGGCCCGGCCGGCGCTCTCGGCGAGCGCGGTCGCGATGTCGATGAGCCGGGGGTCATGGCTGGCGACCATGGGATAGCCAGCGCCGTCCATGAGGATCCGCAGGCACCGCACGAACGACTTGTCCACCTCATCGTCGTCCTGGAAGGCGACGGTCTCGGGCTCGTTGTAGGCACCCTTGCACAACCGCACTCGGCTGCCGGCCGCCGCCAAGTCGCGACAGTCGGCTTCGGTGCGGTGCAGGTAGGCCTGCACCGCCACCCCGACCCACGGGTAGTCGCGCCGCAACTCCCGCACGGCCGCGAGGGTCGCGTCGGTCGTCGTGTGGTCCTCCATGTCGACGGTGACAGTGGTCCCGGCACGCTCGGCCGCCGCGCAGATAATCCGAACGTTCTCGAGGGCGATCGCCGCGCCCTCGTCGGGCAAGAGCTGCCCGACAGCGCTGAGTTTGACACTCACCTCGGCCCAGCCACCGTGCGTATGTTCTTCTGCCGCAAGCAGATCGATGAGACTGACGTATGCCTGCGTCACCGCCTGGGCCTGGGCGCGATCGGTGGTGTCCTCCCCCAGGTGATCGATCGTCGCGCGCCGGTCGGTAGCGCGCAACTCGGCGACGGCAGCAACCGCGTCGGTGTCGTAGGCGCCGGGGACGTAGCGGCGCACCACGGTGCGGCTGACGGGTGCCCGCTCGATCAGATCACGCACGCGCGTGTCGGCGGCGAGAGTGAGGAGTGTCTTGCGGAGAAGTTCGGACGGACCCATGGTCGTCAGGCTAACGACCCACGACGTACAGGCAGGCAGTGGTCGAAACGGACTTTCAGATCGGACACCTGGCGCGTCGCCCTCTCTGGTGATATTTTCATCATATGATGAATACCGCGGCGATCGTCATCGACGATCTTCTGGTCCGCCGTGGCGGAGTCGTCGTCATCCCGGGCCTACGGGTCTGCGTCCCCGCCGGCCAGGTGGTGGGCCTGCTCGGCCCCAGCGGCAGCGGCAAGTCCACGCTGATGCGGGCCGTCGTCGGCGTCCAGAAGATCGCCGGCGGCACCGTCACCGTCCTCGGGCAGGTCGCCGGGTCCCCCGCCCTGCGCTCCCGCGTCGGCTATGTCACGCAAAGCCCGAGCGTGTATGCAGACCTGACCGTCCGCGCCAATGTCGCCTACTTCGCCGGGCTCGTCGGACAGGGTTCGGACGCCGTCGACAAGGCCCTGGCCGAGGTCGACCTGAGCGCCGTCGCCGATCGGAAGGTGGAGCGACTCTCCGGTGGTCAGCGCTCCCGCGTCTCGCTCGCCGCCGCCCTGGCCGGCGACCCCGAACTGCTCGTCCTCGACGAGCCCACGGTCGGATTGGACCCGGTGCTGCGGCGCGACCTGTGGAACCTGTTCCACCGCCTGGCCGGCGCCGGCCGTTCGCTGCTCGTGTCCAGTCACGTGATGGACGAGGCGACCCGCTGCGATCGGCTGTTACTCATGCGGGACGGCTCGCTGTTGTCCGACTCGACGCCGGATGAACTGCTTGCCCGTACCGGTGCGCTCGATGCCGAGGCCGCCTTCCTCCACCTCATCGACACCGCCGCCGACACCGCCGAGGAGGTCGTGTGAACCCGCGCCTGACATTGCTCACCGCCAGCCGGGTGCTCCAGCAGATCCGCGCCGATCGCCGAACGGTCGCCCTGCTGCTCATCGTCCCGTGCGTGCTCATGGGCCTGCTTGCCTGGGTGTTCCAAGACACCCCGGTGTTCGACCAGGTGGGACCGGCATTACTCGGTGTCTTCCCGTTCGTGGTGATGTTCATCGTCACCAGCATCGCGACGCTGCGCGAACGCACGAGCGGCACCCTCGAGCGCTTGCTCGCCGGGCCGCTCGGCAAGGCCGACCTGATGTTCGGCTACGCGATCGCGTTCGGCCTGGTCGCGATCATCCAGGCGCTCGTGGCGACCGCCTTCGCGATCTACGTCTGTGATCTCGACGTCGCCGGGCCGGTGTGGGTGCTCGTCGTCATCGCCGTCCTCGACGCCGTCCTCGGGACCGCCCTCGGATTGTTGGCCAGTGCGTTCGCGCACACCGAATTCCAGGCGGTCCAGTTCATGCCGGCCTTCATCCTCCCGCAGTTCCTGCTGTGCGGGCTGCTCGTCGCCCGGGACCGGCTGCCCGACGTGCTCTCCACGACTTCGGACTTCCTGCCGCTGTCGTATGCCGTCGATGCGATGTCGGCCGTCGCCTCCCAGGTCGAGCCCCTCGGTGACGTCGGTCCCGATCTCGGCATCATCGCGGCGTGGGTGGTGGCTGCGCTGGTCCTGGGCGCGCTCACCTTGCGGCGCCGAACCGACTGAGCACCCCCGGCTGCGGACGGCCGCGGCCGGTCACGGGGCGAGGTAGCGCTGCAGGGTCGGGCCAAGTTCGGCGACCGCCCGCTCCGCGGAAACCTTCTCCGCGGCCGGGAATTCGAGGACGTAGCGCATCAGGCCGAAGCCGATCATCTGGCCGGCGGCGAGGCTGGCCCGCAACTCGAGGTCCTCATCCGACTCGCCGGCGCTGGCGTGGTGGCGGGAGACCCGCACGAAGATCTCGGCGATGAGAAACTCGCGGATCTGTCGGGCGACCGCCGCATTACCGAGGGCGGAACGGGCCAGCGCCTGGAAGCGTTCGCGACCGCCCGGGGCATCCCAAATGAAAAGGAAGGACCGGACCACGGCTTCGCCCACCTGCTCGCGAGGCACCGCGAGGATCATGGCAACGCGTTCGCCCGGGTTGACGGGCACGGTGAGGACCTGGGCGAACAGGGCCGGCTTACCCTCGAAGTAGTGGTGCACGAGCGCCGGATCGACACCGGCCCGGCGGGCGATATTGCGCAGCGACGCCGCGTCATACCCCCGCTCGGCGAACTCGGCACGCGCGGCCTCGACGATGTCGCCACGGGCGTCGGTGCCGGCCGGTCGGCGGCCGCGGCGCGACCCTGTCGGGGTGCTTGCTGTGCGTCGTCGTGGGGGCGTCATGGCCGTCAGTGAGGGGTGGCCAGATGCAGCCGCGCGAACGCCAGGGCCTCGGCCAGATCGCCGCTGCGGGTGGTCGGATCGAGTTTGCGGGTCGAGACTTCGACGACGACGGCACCGTCGAATCCGTTGTCCGCCAAGGTTTCCAGCACTTCACCGCAGGGTTGCGAGCCGCGTCCGGGGACCAGGTGCTCATCGCGGAAAGCGCCGGACCCGTCGGCCAAGTGCAGGTGGTGCAGGCGGGATCCGAGATCCTCGACCATGTCGAGGGCGTCGGAGCCAGCGGTCGCCGTGTGCGACAGGTCGAGGGTCACGTGGTCGACGTCAAGGCCGACGGGGTCCCAGTGCGGCAAGTAGGCGAGCATCTCGCGCTGTCCGGCCCGCCACGGGAACATATTCTCGATCGCGATCGCGATCCCGGACAGGGACTCCCGCGCCCGCACCCCTTCGATGAAGCTGTCGGCATAGCCCTTCTGCCAGCGAAACGGCGGATGCACGACCACGGTCGACGCGCCGACCTCCTGGGCAAGTTCCATCGACCGGTCGACCTTCGTCCACGGATCGGTACCCCAAATCCGTTGCGTCAGAAGCAGAGTCGGGGCGTGGATCGAGACGATAGGCAGCTCGTGCAGCTCGGACAGGGCCGCCAGGGCGCCGCTCTCGCGACTGACCGGGTCGGGCATGACCATGACCTCGACGCCGTCATACCCAAGGCGCGAGCCGAGCGCGAACGCGGTGGCCACGGGGTCGGGATAGACCGACGCTGTCGAGAGCGCGACAGGGGCAGCCGGGACGCGTGCGGCTTGCTCAGGCAACGCTGATCCACCTGGTATCGGAACCGCCGACATCGGTCTCGTCCGCGGCGTCGCCGGCGTCGGACAGGGTGTCGAGGCGGCGCAGGATGAGCCCTTCGCGCAACGCCCACGGACAGATCGTCAGCCGCTCGACCCGCAGCAGGTCCATCGCCGCCTCGGCGACCAGGGCACCACCGAGCACCTGCGGCGCGCGGGTCACCGAGACCCCGGGGAGGTCGGCGCGCTGCCCGGCGGACAGCGGGCTCAACTGGGCAACCACCCCGCGCAGGGCCTGCCGCGTCAGCACCCGCTCGACCAGCGGACCCGCGCTGCTCGGCGCCGCGCCGGCGAGCCGGGCGAGCGAGCGGAAGGTCTTGGAGGTGGCCACAACGGTGTCGGGCTCCTGGGCGCGCAGCAACGGGCGGACCGAGGAGGCCAGCTGGGCACGGATGGCGCGGCGGGCATCACGGATCGTGTCCGCGGACGGCGGGTCGCCGGGGAGCATGTCGAGGGTGACCCGCCCCGCGCCGAGAGGGACGGAGATGGCGGCGTCCGGCTCCTCGTCCATCCCGGTCGCCATCTCCAGAGAACCCCCACCGATGTCGAGCACCAGCAAGGTGCCTGCCGACCAGCCGCACCAACGGCGGGCGGCGAGGAAGGTCATCCGCGCCTCGTCCGCGCCGCTGAGCACATGGACCGGCGTGCCGGCGTGCTCGCCCAGCATCGTGAGCACGGCCTCACCGTTGTCCGCCTCGCGCAACGCACTCGTCGCGAAGGCGAGCACCTGCTCGACTCCCTGGTCCTCGGCGAGGGTGCGGGCCTCGTCGAGGAAGCCGGTCAGGGTGCTGATCGCGCGGTCCCCGACGCGGCCGCCTTCGAGGTGTTCGGACAGGCGCAGCGCGATCTTGTGCGAGACCGCGGGGAGCGGGCGCGCTCCGTGGTGGGCGTCGACGACGAGCATATGGACAGTGTTGGAGCCGATATCGATGACACCCAGGCGCACCACGCCAGACTAACCGTCGCCACAGGCCGGCGGTGTCCGCGCGCCGGGCGCGTGCCGCGCCGGCGCGCCATCACAGCGCCGTTGTGCTTACAGTTGGCCATCGTGAGTGAGACGCCGCTGGAGATCCCCCGGGTGTGGGTGGAGTTCGACGATCCCAGCGACGCCGACCAACGCTTCCGGTGCGACCTGACCTGGTTGACCTCGAGCTGGACGTGCATCTTCGCCGGAGGCTGTCAGGGCATCTACGCCGACCGCCCCGACGACGGCTGCTGCACCCTCGGCGCCCACTTCACCGACGAAGAGGACATGGGCCGCGTCGCCGCCGTCGTCGGGGACCTGGACGCCTCGACCTGGCAACACCGGCCCGGATCCACCGGCACCGACGCGTGGACCGAACCGGAAGGCGACGCCATCAAGACCCGCGTCGTGGACGGGGCCTGCATCTTCCTCAACCGGCCCGGCTTCGAGGCCGGCCCGGGCTGTGCGCTGCACCAGCAGGCGGTCCGCAGCGGGCAGGCACCGCATACGCTCAAGCCGGACGTGTGCTGGCAGCTGCCGATCCGGCGCACCTACCGCACCGTCGAACTGCCCGACGACACCTCGTATCTCGAAGTGAGTATCGGAGAGTACGACCGGCGCGGTTGGGGGCCGGGAGGGCACGACCTGGACTGGTATTGCTCGGGCAATCCGTCCGCGCACGTGGGGCGGGAGCCGGTGTTCCGGTCGTTGCGTGCCGAGCTGACCGAGCTGATGGGTGAGGCCGGATATGCCGAGTTGGTGCTGCGCTGCGAGGCGCACCTGCTCAATATCAAGGTGTTGCGTTCCACGGGCGCCCGCACGCTGTTGCCGCTGCTGATGCACCCGGCGACGGTGGAGGCCCGCTCCCGCCGCACCCGCAAGCGTTGAGGCTGCCCGGCGGTGACTCCGGACCCCCATAGCGCACCCGTCGACGGCGGGGTGCGACCCAGCCCGAACATCTGGAACCACCCCGAGCTCTACGAGTGGGAGAACGAGGCCTTCGACCCCGACGGCCTGGTCGAGGCGGCAATCGCGGCGCTGCACCCGCTGGCGGGGGCCGTCGTGGTGGACATCGGATGCGGCACCGGTTTCCACCTTCCGCGGTATGCCGCGCTCGGCGCCCACGTGATCGGTCTCGAACCGCATGTGCCCTTGACTCGCCGCGCGGCCGAGCGGGTACGTGCCACCCGGGAGGGTGCCGCAGCCGCAATCGCCGGTGCCGCTGCCGACCTGCCGTTCGCGTCGAGCAGCGTCGACGTGGCGCTGGCGCGGTGGGCCTACTTCTTCGGTGCCGGGTGCGAGCCCGGGCTGGCGCAGGTGGCACGCGTCGTGCGGCCCGGCGGCATCGCCGCCTTCCTCGACAACGACGCGACCCGCTCCACCTTCGGGCACTGGTTCACGCAGAGCCACCCGGCATACGATCCCGTCGCGGTGCAACGGTTCTGGAGCCGTCAAGGGTTCAGCGCCATCGGCCTGGACACGCGCTGGGAGTGCTCTGACCGGGAGCGGTTCGAAGCTATCGTGCGCATCGAGTTCGAGCCGCCCGCGGCAGATCGCATCCTCGCCGAGCACGCGGGCACGGCGGTCGACTACGCGACCACCCTGTGGTGGCGCCGCTACTGACCGGCCGGCTGCGGCCGCTCAGCGGACCGGCCGCAACTCGGCGCGGGGCTGCTCGGCGACCCGTTGCAGGTGCCTAACAGCGGCTTGGATGTCGGGGACCTCGATGACCCGGATGCCCGACGGCAGGGCGGCGCTGCCGCGGACCCCCGGCGGCACGAGCGCTGTGCTGAACCGCAGCCGGGCGGCCTCGGTCAGGCGCCGCTCGACTCCTTGGACCGGGCGGATCTCGCCGGCGAGGCCGACCTCACCGATCGCGACCAGGTGCGGATCGATGGGGACCTCGAGGATGGCGCTGGCCATGGCGAACGCCATGGCCAGATCGGCCGCCGGCTCGCGCAACCGCACCCCTCCGACGGTGGAGAGGTAGATGTCCCGGCCGGTCAGTGGTGCACCGGCACGCTTCTCGAGGACGGCCGTGATCATCGCGATGCGGCTGCCGTCGACGCCGTGGGTGGCCCGACGGGGTGTCGGGATCGAACTCGGGGTGACGAGCGCCTGCACCTCCGCCAGCAGCGGGCGCCGGCCTTCGAGGGTGGCGGTGACACAGGTGCCCGGCACCGAACCGGCCCGGGTGGACAGGAACAGCCCACTCGGGTCGGGCAACCCGATGATGCCGACATCGCTCAGGTCGAAGCAACCGACCTCGTCGGTCGGGCCGAAGCGGTTCTTGACCGCCCGCACCAGCCGCAGCCGCGAGTGCCGCTCCCCCTCGAAACCCACCACGACGTCGACGAGATGCTCGAGGATGCGCGGCCCGGCAATCGACCCCTCCTTGGTGACATGCCCGACGAGGATCATCGAGATGCCCATCGTCTTGGCGACGGCGATGAGCGCCGCGGCCACCTCGCGCACCTGGGAGACGTTGCCGGCGGCTCCCTCCACCTGCGCGCTGGCCAGCGTCTGGACCGAGTCGATCACGACCAGCGCCGGACGCACCTGCTCGATCTGCCCCAAGACGGTCCCGAGGTCGGTCTCGGAGGCGAGATAGAGCGTCTTGGCCATCGCCTCGATCCGCTCGGCCCGGGACCGCACCTGAGCGGCGGACTCCTCACCACTGACATACAGCACGTCGCGCCCGCCGCGCGCGGCCCGGGCGGCGACGTCGAGGAGCAGGGTCGACTTGCCGATGCCGGGTTCGCCGGCGACGAGGACGACGCCGCCGGCGACCAGCCCACCCCCGAGCACCCGGTCGAACTCCTCCACCCCGGTGGGCGTGGCGGCCGCCTTGGTGGGATCGACCTCGCCGATCGGCACCGGCCGCCGGCCCGGGCTGAGCACCGCGGCCGTGCGGGTCGTCGCCCCGCCGGCCTCGGCCACCGTGCCCCAGGCCTGGCACTCGCCGCACCGGCCGACCCACTTCACGCTGCTCCAGCCGCACTCGGTGCAGCGGAAGGAGTTCGCCCGCGTCGTCTTCGCCATGACGCAGACGCTAGACGGCGGCACCGACAACCCGGGCCGGGCCCGCCTCAGCCGGGTAGCGACGGGTTCGGCGGCTGCGCGGGGATCGACGGATCGGACGGTATGGCCGGGTCACCCCGTATGGCCGGCGTGCTCGGCTCGCTCGGGAAGGACGGGTCCGGCGGCGAGGCCGGCGGATTCGGTGCCGGGAACGCCGGATCAGTGGGTTGGGTCGGTTCAGTGGGTGGAGTCGGATCAGTGGGCTGAGCCGGCTCGCTGGGCTGGATCGGTTCAGTGGGCTGGGCCGGTTCAGCCGGCGGCACTGGCTCGCTGGGCTGGGCTGGCTCGCCGGGCTGGGTCGGTTCAGTGGGCGGCGCCGGCTCGCTGGGCGGCGCCGGCTGGGCGGGGGTGGTGGGCTCGGCGGGAGGCGCAGGAGTGGGAGGGGGCGCCGGTTCACCGGGCGGTGCGCCGATGTCGTCGTTCTGTCCGTCGAGGCCGTCGAGGGCGTCCTTGGCCTTCTCCCCGGCTGCGTGGATCTGCTCGCTGTACTTGGAACCGGTGCGCTCGTCGATGGCGGCCGCGGCCTTGTCGACCATCTCGCCGATCTGGTCGCCGAATTTGTCGACGGCGCCGGTGGCCATGTCCTTGGCCTGTTCGCTGCTGAAGTGCTGCGGATCTTGCGTCATTGCGGGGCTCCTCCCTCGCCGGAACGTCGGACCACAGCAGGTTGGCACGACATCGGCCCGGGCGGGGGCACAGCAGCCACCGCTCGCCCAACTCAGCAGAGGTTCCTCAGCCCACCCCGCCACGTAGACTGTCGCCGCCCGGCATCAGGGGTCGACGGAGGGACACGCGTGGCGCAGCAGTCGGAGGAGGAGCTCTACCGCTCGACCCTCGCCGTGCTCGCACCCGGCACCGAACTGCGCGACGGGCTGGAGCGGATCCTGCGCGGCAACACCGGCGCCCTGATCGTCCTCGGCCACGACCGCACGGTCGAGCAGCTGTGCACCGGCGGCTTCCCCCTCGACATCGAGTTCTCGGCGACCCGGCTCCGAGAGTTGGCCAAGATGGACGGCGCCATCGTCGTGGACTCCGACCTGTCCCGGATCGTGCGCGCCGCCACCCAGCTCGTGCCCGATCCGAGCATCGAGACGATGGAGTCCGGCACCCGGCATCGCACCGCCGAGCGGGTCGCCAAACAGACCGGCATGCCGGTGGTCTCCGTCAGCCAGTCGATGCGGATCGTGCAGCTGTATGTCGGCAGCCGCCGCCACGTCCTCGAAGGCTCCAGCGAGCTGCTCAGCCACGCCAACCAGGCGCTGGCCACCCTGGAGCGGTACCGGTCCCGGCTCGACGAGGTCACTGCGACCTTGTCCGCGCTAGAGATCGAGGACCTGGTCACCGTCCGCGATGTCGCCGCCGTGCTGCAACGGCTGGAGATGGTGCGCCGCATCAGCGGCGAGGTCAGCGGTTACGTCCTCGAACTCGGCGTCGACGGGCGACTGCTGACCCTGCAACTGGAGGAGTTGACCACCGGCCTGACCGACGACCTCGAGTGGCTGATCCGCGACTATCTCGCCGACGGGGTCGTCGGCGATGACCTCATCCGGGAACTCATCGACGGCCTGACCGCGCTGAGCCGCACCGACCTGCTCGATCCCGCCTCCGCCGCCCGGGTCATCGGGCTCGGTGGCCCCGAGGGCCTCGATTCGAGCATCTCTCCGCGCGGCTACCGCCTCCTCAACAAGGTCCCCCGCCTGCCGGGTGCCGTGTTCGAACGGCTCGTCGAGCATTTCGGCACCCTGCAACGCCTGCTCGCGGCCACCCAGGACGACCTCATGCTCGTCGACGGCGTCGGCGAAGGCCGGGCTCGCACCATCCGCGAAGGCCTGAGCCGGCTGGCGGAGTCGAGCATCCTGGAGCGGTACATCTGAACGCGCGCGAGCGCACTCGCGTGCACCGCGCCGTGCTGCAGTGGTATGCCGTGGCCGGGCGCGATCTGCCCTGGCGCGAACCGTCGTGCAGCCCGTGGGGGGTGTTCGTCAGCGAGGTCATGGCGCAGCAGACGCCCATCGCCCGCATCCTGCCGGCCTGGCAGGCGTGGCTGCGCCGCTGGCCCACCCCCGCCGACCTGGCGGCAGCCCCGGTCGGCGAGGCCATCCGCGCGTGGGACCGGCTGGGCTACCCGCGCCGGGCGGTCAACCTGCACGCCGCCGCCCGCGCCATGGTCGAGCGGCACGACGGACACGTTCCGTCCGACCCGGAGGAGCTACGCGCCCTGCCCGGCGTCGGCGACTACACGGCCGCGGCCGTTTCCAGCTTCGCCTTCGGCAACCCGCTCGTCGTCATCGACACCAACGTCCGGCGGGTGCTCGTGCGCATCGCCCTCGGGCAGGCGCAGGCCGCGCCGAGCCTGACCAAGGCCGAACGCGAGCTGGCGGCCACCTGGCAGCCGCGGGCCCGCAGCGACGCCAACGCCTGGAATGTGGCGGCGATGGAACTCGGCGCCCTCGTCTGCACGGCCCGGGCCCCGCGCTGCTCCGGCTGCCCCGTCGCCGCGCTGTGCGCATGGCACCAGGCCGGCAACCCGGCATACGACGGACCGGCCCGCGGCGGTCAGGGTTACGAGGGCACGGACCGGCAGCTGCGCGGCCGGATCCTGGCGCTGCTGCGCGCGGCCGACCACCCGCTCGAGCCGGCCCTGATCGAGGCGTTGGACCCCGACCCGGAACGCGTGCGGCGACTCGTGGGAGCGCTGGCCCGAGAGGGGTTACTCGAGCACAGCCGATCCGGCTACCATCTCCCGCGGTGACCTGCAGAGGTTCACCTCGACGTCGTCTCCCCGTCAACCGGATGCCGGTCTGGGGCGTCTGACCTATGACGGCCGCAGACGGCGGCCGTCCACCCACGTCCCGAGGGGGCCCGCTTGCCGGCGACACCGAGCCGCCCCGCACCGACCCGGCCGGCGGGCGCGCTGCGGCATACCGCGGGCCTGACCATCCTCGGCACCCTGATCCCCGGCGCCGGCCTGCTGCGCACCCGAGCGCGCAACCTGGGGCGGCTCCTGCTCCTGATCGCCGGGCTCGTGCTGGCCGCCTTGGTCTACAAGGTGCTGCGCGACGGCGTCGTCGGGTCCGCGCTGCAGGTCGGCGTGTCCCGGCAGACCATGCTCGTGCTCATCTGTGCGGTCCTGCTCGGAGCGCTCGTGTGGATGGGGTCGATCGTCTTGACCTCGATCCTTGCGCGCCCCCGCGGCATGACGCGCGACGAACGGCTCGCCAGCTCGATCGTCGCCTTCTTGTGCTGCCTCGCGGTTGCGGCACCGACGGCGTATGCGGTGCGCACCCTCGGGGTGCAGCGCTCGCTCGTCGCCGAGGTCTTCGGCAGCGAGGACGGCAGCCCCGGGGCCGGCGGCACCGGCACGCCCGACCCGGGCGCGGACAACCCGTGGGCCGACATCCCCCGGGTCAACGTGCTGCTTCTCGGCTCCGACGCCGGCACCGACCGGGTCGGGGTGCGCACCGACTCGATGATGGTCGCCAGCATCAACACCCGCACCGGCGATACGGTCCTGATCGGCGTCCCCCGCAACCTGGAGAATGCGCCGATCCCCAAGAGCAACCCGCTCTCGACGCTCTATCCCGACGGCTACAACTGCGGCGACGAATGCCTCCTCAACGGCATCTGGACCCTCGCCGGCGACCACGCCGACCTCTTCCCCGGCGAGACCAACCCGGGCCTGCGCACCATTCGCGAGGTGATCGGCGAGATCCTCGGCCTGAAGATCGACAACACCGCCGTCATCGACCTGGCCGGATTCGCCGACCTGGTCAACGCGATGGGCGGGGTCGACATCAACGTCAAGGAGCGGGTCTGCATCGGCTGCAAGGCCCTCTCCGACGGCACCGTCGTCGGGACGACGGGCTGGATCGAGACCGGTCCGCAGCATCTCGACGGCTACCACGCCCTGTGGTACGCCCGTTCGCGCGCGACCACCGACGACTTCTCCCGGATGCGCCGGCAACGCTGCGTCATGGGCGCCCTGATCAAACAGGTCAGCCCGAGCACGATGCTCCTGCGCTATCCGGCACTCGCCGAAGTCCTCAAGACCCACGTGAGTGTCGACATCCCCCAATCGCAGCTGCAGGCCTGGGTGCCTCTCATCGAGCTGGTGCAGGGCAAGGGCACGCTGCGCAGTCTCCCGCTGACCAACAAGCTCGTCGACGTCGGCAACCCCGATTACCCCGCGATCCGCGAGCTCATCGCCGACGCGACCTCGGACAACCCCGTCACCTCCTCGACCACGGCGTCCAGCACCACGTCGCCGGGGTCCGCCGACCCCACCGGAGATCCCACCACCTCGACCGGCACCGAGACGACCACCGAGCCGGCCGACGGCCTCAGCGACATCTCCACCACGTGCTGATCACGTGCGCTGGATCGTCACCGTCCGGTGCTGGACAATGCTGACGAGCTCGACACCGGATCCGCCGCCCTGGTCGGCCTCCCGGCTCCGGCTTTCGTCGGCGGCAGCACCGAGGAAGCGATAGGTCCACTCCTGTGCCAGCGCCCGGTTCTCGGCGAAAACGATTGGCACGGTGGCAAATTGCACCTGCAGTTCGGCGAGCATGTCGGCCACCATGGCCGGGCGGATGTGCGTGAGTTTGAAGATCGACGAGTAGCGATCCTCGACGGCGGCATGCGGGAGCGACACCAGTTCCGACAACAGACCCCGCAGCGTGCCGCTGCTGAGGCTGCCCGCGAGGTCGTCGAGCGTCTTGCGTTCGACGGCGGCGACGATGTGCCCGTTGACCTCGATGGCGTAGTCGCCCAGCGGCAGTGCCCGCTTCGTGCTCGTGGCCTGCTGGTGGGTGAACTTCCAGGCCTAGCGCTCGCGGGTGTCGACGATGATCGCGATATCGACGATTCCGGCCGCCCTGCTCGTCGGCAACGACACGTTGGGCCGTGCCGTCTTCGAGGTCCTCGGTGACTGCCAGAAGATCATCTCTCGGCCCCGGGCCCGCGTGATCACGAACTGCGAGCGGCTCTCCCGGGCGCGAGCGACGACGGTGTCGATCGCCGAACCCCGGGGCACACATGAGGTCAGGGGCAACTCCTCCAAGACCTCCGCATCGTCCGGCCACGGCGCTCCGTGCCGGTGGCAATACACTTTCGCCGTCCGTGGCCACGTCTCCCGCGCCCGCAGCACGATCCCGTCCCCGAGCGGGATACGAAGCAGATAGGGCAACGTCGAGTCCGGCTCGGGGTCCGAGCGATCAGCAGCGTCCCCGCCACCACCCCAGCATACGGACCCGTGAGCACCCGCCCCCGCCCCGGCCCCTCCGTCGAGTGAACACCGATAACGCCTCGAGTGAACAAGTTGTCCACAGGAGGGGCGATTTGCGGTGGCCGGATTCTGTGATGACGCGCAGCATTCGGGGGCATGAGCGACCTTGAGATAACCGACTCGCCCCTGACCAAGCCCGGCTTTTCGCCCCCGCCACCGGATGATCTGGGCATCCTTCAACAGATCGCGGCGTCGATCAGCATGCCTTTCGCCTTCTCCCACTGCACGGCCGCGCGCATTCTGGGCTGGCCCGTGCCCTGGGTGGCGCAGGTGAGCGGGGACGTTCATGTCATGACGAGGACTCCGGACGGGCAGATCCGGACGACGGGCTTCGTCGGGCACCGGGGTTTGGAGAGCCGTGATGTCAGCATCCTCCACGATCTGCCCGTCGTCGCGCCGGCGCACACCTGGGTCGACTTGGGTGAGTTGGTGGGTCCCGGTCTGCCGTATTTTTTCGAGGACATCATCGGATCAGGCGACCAGGCGCTCAATCGCGGCTGCACAAAGGCGGAGTTGCGCGCCCTCGTCGAATCGCGAAACCGGCCGCGCGGTAAGCGCACTCTTTTGCCCGCCTTGGTCTGGATGCGGAAGGGGTCTGAGTCGATGTTGGAGACCCAGTGGCGGCTGTGCTGTCAGCGCGCCCGCCTGCCGCAGGCGGACCTCAACCGGAACCGCTATGCCCCTGGAGGACGGTTCCTCTTCCGGCCGGACCTGTCGTGGCTGGCCAAGCGCATTGCGCTCGAGTGTCAGGGGGTGGAGTTCCACGACACTCCCGAAGCAGCGGCCGCAGACGGGGAGCGTATGCGTCGTGGCTCCGCCGACCGGTGGACCTTTCACGAGGTCAGGTCACAACAGCTCTGGGACAAGTCCGCCCGTGATACCGCCCTGATGGAACTTGCCGATAGTTTGGAGTTCCCCGCGAGGCGCCTCGATCTCGTCGGCGCCGAGCCGATGCCCTATTCCCCGGAGGCCGCCGAGACCCTTCGAGAGAACCTCCGGCGGCGGAACCGCCTCAGCTGCAAAGGGCTGTGGCGTCCCACTCGATGAAGTTTCCGTGTTCACTCGACGTGATTTCGGTGTTCACTCGACGGGGGGAGGGCGGGAGGACGGGCAGACAGCCGTATGCCGCGCCCCCCGGGTGGGGGCGCGGCATACGGTTCGCTGGGCGGTTGTGCGGCGCGGTTACTCGGCGTCGGCGATCACCAAGGGGATCTCGATGGCTTGGGCGTGGGGGGTGCCGGCGAAGGTGAAGGTCGCCGACTTGCCCTCGCCGTCGGCGTCGACCGCGACGATCTCGCCGGCCTTCAACTCGCCGTAGAGGATCTTCTCGGACAGCACGTCCTCGATCTCGCGCTGGATGGTCCGGCGCAGCGGACGGGCGCCGAGCACCGGGTCGTAGCCCTTCTTCGCCAACAGGTTCTTGGCCGCGGGCGTGAGCTCGATGCCCATGTCCTTGTCCTTGAGCCGCTTGTCCAGCTTCGCGATCTCAAGGTCGACGATCTGGACGATCTCCTCCTGCGTCAACTGCGGGAAGACGACGATCTCGTCGACACGGTTCAAGAACTCCGGACGGAAGTGGTTCTTCAGCTCGTCCTGGACCTTGTTCTTCATCCGCTCGTAGTCGCTGCGCGAGTCCGGCCCGGCGGAGAAGCCGAGCGAGACGCCCTTGGCGATGTCACGGGTGCCGAGGTTGGTCGTCATGATGATGACGGTGTTCTTGAAGTCGACCATCCGGCCCTGCGAGTCGGTCAGGCGGCCGTCCTCGAGGACCTGCAACAGCGAGTTGAAGATCTCGGGGTGGGCCTTCTCGACCTCGTCGAAGAGGACGACGGAGAACGGCCGGCGGCGCACCTTCTCGGTGAGCTGGCCGCCCTCTTCGTAGCCGACATACCCGGGCGGGGAGCCGAAGAGCCGCGAGACGGTGTGCTTCTCGGAGAACTCCGACATGTCGAGCTGGATGAGCGCGTCCTCGTCACCGAAGAGGAACTCGGCGAGCGCCTTGGCGAGCTCGGTCTTGCCGACACCCGTGGGCCCGGCGAAGATGAACGAGCCGCCGGGGCGGCGCGGGTCCTTCAGCCCGGCACGCGTGCGCCGGATGGCCTGCGAGAGCGCCTTGATGGCCTCGTTCATGCCGACGATCCGCTTGTGCAGTTCGCCTTCCATGTTGAGCAGCCGTGAGGACTCCTCCTCGGTCAGCTTGAAGACCGGGATGCCGGTCGACGCAGCGAGCACCTCGGCGATCAGTTCCTCGTCGACCTCGGCGACGACGTCGAGGTCGCCGGCCTTCCACTCCGACTCGCGGTGGGCCTTCTCGGAGAGCAACTTCTTCTCGTCGTCGCGCAGGCGGGCGGCCTTCTCGAAGTCCTGCCCGTCGATGGCCGATTCCTTCTCGCGGCGCACCGAGGCGATCTTCTCGTCGAACTCGCGCAGGTCCGGCGGTGCGGTCATCCGGCGGATGCGCAAGCGTGCCCCGGCCTCGTCGATCAGGTCGATGGCCTTGTCCGGCAGGAACCGGTCGTTGACATAGCGATCGGCGAGCGTCGCGGCGGACACCAGCGCGGAGTCGGTGATCGTCACCCGGTGGTGCGCCTCGTAGCGGTCGCGCAAGCCCTTAAGGATCTCGATGGCGTGCGCCAGCGTCGGCTCGGCCACCTGGATCGGTTGGAAGCGGCGCTCCAGCGCCGAGTCCTTCTCGATGTACTTGCGGTACTCGTCGAGCGTGGTCGCGCCGATCGTCTGCAACTCGCCGCGGGCGAGCATGGGCTTGAGGATCGAGGCGGCGTCGATGGCACCCTCGGCGGCACCGGCCCCGACGAGCGTGTGGATCTCGTCGATGAACAGGATGATGTCGCCGCGGGTGCGGATCTCCTTGAGGACCTTCTTCAGCCGCTCCTCGAAGTCGCCGCGGTAGCGCGAGCCGGCCACGAGCGAGCCGAGGTCGAGGGTGTAGAGCTGCTTGTCCTTGAGCGTCTCGGGCACGTCGCCGCGCACGATGTCCTGGGCCAGTCCCTCGACGACGGCGGTCTTGCCGACGCCGGGCTCGCCGATCAGCACCGGGTTGTTCTTGGTGCGCCGCGAGAGCACCTGCATGACGCGCTCGATCTCCTTCTCGCGCCCGATGACCGGGTCGAGCTTGGATTCGCGCGCCGCCTGGGTGAGGTTGCGGCCGAACTGATCGAGCACGAGGGAGCCGGCCGGCGTGCCCTCCTGCTGCTGACTGGCGGGGCCCACCCCGGCGGCCTGGGACTCCTTGCCCTGGTAGCCGCTGATGAGCTGGATGACCTGCTGGCGCACCTTGTTCAGGTCGGCACCGAGCTTGACGAGGACCTGCGCCGCGACCCCCTCCCCCTCGCGGATCAGCCCGAGCAGGATGTGCTCGGTGCCGATGTAGTTGTGGCCCAGCTGGAGGGCTTCGCGCAGGCTCAGCTCGAGAACCTTCTTCGCGCGCGGGGTGAAGGGGATGTGCCCGGACGGTGCCTGCTGGCCCGTGCCGATGATCTCCTGCACCTGCTCGCGGACGTTCTCCAGCTCGATGCCCAGGCTCTCCAGGGCCTTGCTGGCCACCCCGTCGCCCTCGTGAATGAGGCCGAGCAGGATGTGCTCCGTGCCGATGTAGTTGTGGTTGAGCATGCGCGCTTCTTCCTGCGCGAGCACCACGACGCGTCGGGCCCGGTCGGTGAACCGTTCGAACATAAATGCACTCCCTGCTGATCGAGTCAGCTTGATGGTATCCGCGCACCCTGGGCAACAGGCAGTCGTTTCGGGTACGCAACTGAAGATGACAACTGCGTAGCCGGGCCGTCTTGTTCCACCGGTCCGCATGCCGGTCGCTCGCGTTCGCTCTCAGCGCACACGCGGCGCGCCGGTGATCCCTCGGCGTATACGCTCGATAGTCGCTCGCATGTCGACGGCGAACACCCTCCTGGCCCTGTTGGAGTCGGAGGCGCAGCACGGCTACACGCTCAAGCAGCGGTATGACGCGTATTTCGCCCTGCGTCGTCCCCTCGCCTTCGGGCGGTGTATGCCACGTTGGGTCGCCTCGAGCGGGACGGGCTCGCCGAGCTCGCCGAGGTCGAGCCGGGCGCCGGGCCGGAGCGGCGCCTCTATCGGATCACCGCCGACGGGGTCACCCGGGTCGATGAGTGGGTGCTGACGCCCCAGCCGCCACAGGAGTATGCCGCCAGCTCCCTCCACGCACGGGTCACCATCGCTTTGTTGTCGGGCCGGGACGCCGACCGGGTGCTCGCCGACCAACGGGCGCTACACCTGGTGCGGATGCGCGAGCTGCTGCAGCAGCGCCGCTCCGCGACCGGCCGCGAAGGCCGGCAACGACTCGCCGTCCACGACCTCACTCGGCCCGTTGCAGGAGGTCAGTGTGCTGCTGCCTCCGGACCTGCCGGGCCTGGCCCCGGTTCTCGAGGACGCCGCGTGGCACGCCGGAGTTCGAGCGGGCCCGGGACGTGAGTTGGTCGACCAGCTCGACGCCGCCGGCTTCACGGGTCTGACCTGGCCCGACCTCGCGACCTACGACTTCGTCGCCGGTCTTCGGACCATCGTCTGGACGCTCGCCGCGGTCATTCTCGGGATCGGGTTGTTGACCTTCGCGATGGCCGCGATCGACCGAGCGCTCGTCAGCCGGCGCGAGGTGGTGGCCCTGCAGGTCATCGGCTCTCGCCGGTCATCCCTGCGACGGGCCCAGTGGCTCGAAGCCGCGCTCCCGACGGTGCTCGGCTGCCTCCTGGCGATCGCCTGCGGACTCCTGGCGGGCGCGACCTATCTCGACTTGGTCGGCGACGAGACACCCGCTCCGGTGCCCGTCCGCCAGACCGCGACCCTCGCCGGCATCGCGGTCGCGTGCTCCCTGGCCATCGCCGGGCTGACCGTCATCGCCACGAACTCGCGTATCGCCCCCGACCAGATCCGCGCGGAGTAACCCCGGCGCTAACGTCAGAAAGTGTGGTGACCGCCACAGTCGGGCTCCGGTTCTTGGCAGCTGTCTTAGCAGGACGGACAGGGGTTTCCGCCGGTAAACTCGCTGGTATGACCGCCGCATCGGGGACTGCGCGGCCACGTGATCGCAAGTCTGCCGAGCGCCGTGATCAGCTGGCTGAGTCCGCACTCAAGACTCTCGGCGAACTAGGTTATGCCCGCACGAGCCTGCGTGACATCGCGGCCAACTCCGACTTCAGTCACGGCGTCGTCCACTACTACTTCACCGACAAGACCGAGCTGATCACCTACTGCGTGCGCTATTACAAGGCCCAGTGTGTGACCCGGTATGACGAGGTGATCGCCACGTCGACGACCGCGGCCGAACTGGCGGAGCGGTTCGCCGACAAGCTGTGCGAGACGCTCGTCGACGACGGGCCGATGCATCGTCTCTGGTATGACCTGCGCACCCAGGCGATGTTCGAGGATGTGCTGCGGCCCGACGTGTTGATGATCGACGCCACCTTAGAGGACATGATCTGGCGGGTGCTGACGCGCTATGCCGAGCTGTCCGACGGCGAGCTGATCGTCGACTCACCGACCGCCTACGCGATGCTAGACGGCGTGTTCGAGCGCTCCCTGCTGCGCCACCTCTCGGGCGACGACGAGGCCCTCACCGTGCTGCGCACCAGCGCGATCGAACTGCTCCCCCACTTCCTGCGCGACTAGAACGCCGCCGCCGAGCGCCGAGGGCCGGCGGCCACGCGCCGGGCGACCTCGGCGACGCCTTCGGCTCCCTCGGGAATGTCCCACCAGGACTCCACCCACCACGTGGCTCCGGCGCGTTCCCACGGTTCGGTGTCGCCATGCACGCCGCCGAAGTCGCCGTGCGAATCACCCTCCACCACGACGTCATAGCCCTCCCAGGGCAAGCCGGCCTGCTCGCGGAGCATCTTGAGTCGCTCGACGATCTCGCCGAAGGAATCCGGCGTCAGACCGGAGTTGCCGTCCTGTCCCGCCGCGACGGAGGGAAAGATTCCCTGCCACCGCGCCGCTCGCTCCAAGGACGGCTGCCGGGTGTGTCCGGGCACCAGCGCGCCCACGCACCAGACGGGCGGGTGGGGCCGCTGAGCGGGCGGCGGTGGCGCCAGCTCGGTGACCGGCCGCACCGACCAGTGCCGCCCGTCATACGAAAAAGACTCTCCCCCAAGCAAACCCGCATAGATGTCCAGGCACTCGTCGAGCTTCTCGGCGCGCTGCTTGCGCGGCTCGTCGGGCTCGAAAGCCAGCCAGTTCTGGTTCAGCGCCCCCAGCCCGACACCGAGCGTGACACGCCCTCCGGACAGCCGGTCGACACTCGCCACCCGCTGCGTCAGATCCCACGGCCGATAGCGCGACGCCGGAGTGATGAGCGTGCCGAGCCGGATGCGCTCCGTGCGCATCGCGGCGGCGGCGAGGGTCGCCCACGCGTCACAGCGATACACCGCCTCCCACGTGAAGACCATGTCCCACCCATGCTGCTCCCCCAGCACGGCCAGTTCGACGAACTCGGGCTCGTCGGCATACGGGACGACGAAGGCGTAACGCATGCTCGCGAAACTACCGGGTGCGCCCGACAGCCCTCAATGCCGTCGCTGACAGCGGCCGCACCAGAACAGGTTGCGCCCGGCGAGGACGCGCGTGCGCACCCGGGATCCGCACACCCGGCACGGCAGTCCGTCGCGTTTGTAGACGTAGTACTCCCGCTCGAAGGGGGAGGCGTCGCCGCCGCGCACGACGTCGCCGCGTTCGCCCGGCATCACCCCGCCCCAGCTCGGGTCGTATGCCGCGGGGTCGCGCCCGTCGAGCAGTTCCCGGGCCTCGGCCAGCTGTTCGTCGAGGGTGATGATCTGCCCGAAGGCCACACCGTACGGCAGCAGCGCGACCAGGTCCTCCCACATGGCCAGCCAGGACTTCGGCTTCAGTTTGTTGCCGGGCACGAAGGGGTCGATGCGGTGCCGGAAAAGCACCTCCGCCCGATAGACGTTGCCGACGCCGGCAATGATCGATTGGTCCATCAGGCACTCCGCGACCGGACGCGACGTGCGCGCCAGCCGGGCCAGCGAGCGTTCCGGGTCGTTGCCGGGCGTCCCGACCCGGAGCGGGTCCGGCCCGAGCCGGGCGATGGTCTCCTCGACCTGCTCCGGCCCGACGAGCTGCACGAGCGTGGCCCCGCGCAGATCGGCATACGTCTGCTCACCGACCATCCGCACGCGGACGGCACCGACGGGCGGGGGCGGGCCACCGGCATACGGCAGCACGTCGAAGGACCCGATCAGGCCCAGGTGGACATTGAGCACGGGCGCGTCGGCGAAACGCACGAAGAGGTGCTTGCCGAACGCCTCCGCGGCCTCCACAGCGTGCCCGGTGAGCAGTGCCGCCCCGTCGGCGAACCGGCCCTGCGGACTGGTGACGACGGCCGGGCGGCCGGCGAAGGCATGGTCGAGGGCACCGGCGAGCCGGTGCAACGTATGACCCTCCGGCACTCAGCCGGCCTTCTTCTTGCCGGCGGCCTTGGTCGTGGTCTTGCTGGCCGCCTTCTTGGCCGCCGGCTGCTCCTCCGCCGGAGCCTCGCCGCGGGCCGCCTTGGCCTTCTCGACCGACTTGGCGAGCGCCGCGAGCAGGTCGACGACCTCACCGCTCTCCTCCGAGGGCTTGGGGATGTCCTTGATCTCGCCGCCCTCGACCTTGGCCTTGACGAGGGCGTCCAGGGCGATCGCGTAGTCGTCCTCGTATTCGCTCGCGTCGTAGTCGCCGGCCAGTTGTTCGACGAGCAGGTGGGCCATGGCCAGTTCCTTCTCACTGGCCTCCTGCTCGTCGCCGAGCGAGGCGAAGTCGGGGTTGCGGACCTCGTCCGGCCACAGCATCGTCTGCATGACGATGACGCCGTCCTTGACCCGCAGAACGGCCATCGTCATGCGGGTGCGGATCGAGACGGTGACCACGGCCATGCGCTTCTCGCTCTCGAGCGCATCGCGCAGCAGCACATAGGGTTTCGCCGAGGCCTTGTCAGGCTCGAGGTAGTAGCACTTGTCGAGCAGCATCGGGTCGATCTGGTCGGCGGGGACGAACTTCTCGACGGCGATCTCCTTGGAGCTGCGCGTCGGCAGGTCGGCGAAGTCCTCGTCGGTGAGGATGACCATGTCGCCGTCCTCGGTCTCGTAGCCCTTCGCGATGTCGTCGTAGGCGACCTCCTCACCGTCGATGGAGCAGATCCGCTTGTACTTGATCCGCCCACCGTCGGTGCGGTGCACCTGCCGGAACTGCACGTCGTGGTTCTCGGTCGCGGCATACAGCCGGACCGGCACGTTGACCAGGCCGAAGGAAACCGCGCCCTTCCAGATCGCTCGCATGCCGTCAAGTCTGGCAGAACTGCCGGCGCAAGCCGTCGGGCCGAGGCTGTTGAATGAACCCATGGTGGCCGGCGATCCCGACGTGACTCGCGTCGAGGTGGCCGGCCGCGCCTTGAAGCTGTCGAGCCTGGACAAGATCATGTATCCGGCCACCGAGACGACCAAAGGCGAGATCCTCAACTATTACGTCCAGGTGGCGCCGGTGATGTTGCCGCACCTTGGTCGACGCGCGCTGACGCGGGTGCGGTGGCCGCACGGGGTGGTGGGGCAGAACTTCTTCGAGAAGAACCTGCCGTCGGGGGCGCCGAGTTGGCTGGATCGGGCGACGATCGACACGATCACCTACCCCGTGATACATGATCTGGCCGGCCTGACCTATTTGGTCAACCTCAACTCACTGGAGTTCCACGTCCCGCAATGGCGGGTTTCCGGTGGTGGAGGCCGGTTGAATCCGGACCGGCTGGTCATCGATCTCGATCCTGGCAAGCCCGCCGGCTTGATCGAGTGTTGTGTCGTCGCGCTACACGTGCGCGAAAGGCTCGGCGAGCTCGGGATGGAACTATTCCCGGTGTCCTCGGGGAGCAAGGGAATGCAACTGTATGCCGCGCTCGGCGGCGACTTGACCTCCGACGAGGTGCGCAACCTGGTCTCGCACCTCGCGCAAGAACTCACCCAGCGATTCCCTGACCTCATCGTGTGGAAGATGACCAAAGCGTTGCGGCCGGGCAAGGTCCTTTTGGACTGGAGCCAGAATGTGGCGGCGAAAACGACCATCGCGCCCTACTCGTTACGGGGGACCGAAGCCCCCTTCGTCGCCATGCCGCGCACGTGGGCTGAGGTCGAGGCCGCCGCTGACGGACAGAGCGTCATCGAACAAGTCCTGTTCGATGACGCTCTGGCGACGGTGGCCCGCTGCGGCGATCGGTTGGCTCCGTTGCTCCGCAGCGTGGCCGGTTGACGAAACCAGGTCAGCCGTGGGCCTTCTGATAGGCCTCCTGGACGACGGCGGAGATGCGACCGCGGTCACTGACCTGGTGCCCGTTCTCCCGCGCCCATTCGCGAACCTTGGCCAAATCCGCCTTGCCCACGGCGCGCGTGCCGGCGGCCTTGCGGCCACCGGTGCGGCGGGCGTGGCCGATCCAGCGGGCCAGGTCGTCGCGGAGTTTGCCCGCATTGCCTTCACTGAGGTCGATCTCATAGGTCACGCCGTCGAGACCGAAAGACACCGTTTCGCTGGCTTCCGTCTGGTCAACGTCGTCGATGAGCATAACCTGGACGCGTTGCGCCATTTCATTCTCCTAGGAATTGAACGTGTGATACCCAATCGGGGCAGCACCCAGCCTACACACGCAATGCGGGGTGCGCACACGGCTGCCAGGTTTCGGTGCATATTGCAACAGCCGGCGCCCGGGTTCGCCCCGCGGGCGTGAAATTGCTAAACCGAAGAAGTCCCGTCACCGCGGGTTGTCCGGCCGGCGTCCGCAGCCGGTGACGCCTGACCGGTATCCCGTTCTCGCTCCTTGTCGATGCGGGCCAGGGCGATCCGCTCATTGCGGTCACCCTCGAGGAGATTGCGAATGATGATGTAGAACAGATAACCGACACCGATCGACGGCAGCAGCGCCGCAGCATACAGTCCCAAGCGGTCCATCAGTGCGCCTCCGGCTTCAGATGGGGGAAGAGAATGGTCTCGCGGATGTTGGCGCCGGTAAAGAGCATGACCATCCGGTCGATACCCAGCCCCAGGCCACCCATCGGTGGCGCGCCGTATTCGAGGGCCCGCAGGAAGTCCTCGTCGAGTTGCATCGCTTCGGGGTCGCCGCCGGCAGCACGCAACGACTGGTCGGTCAGGACCGCACGCTGGATGACCGGATCGACGAGTTCGGAGAAGCCGGTCCCGCGTTCGACGCCGGCGATGATCAGGTCCCAGGCCTCGATGTGGCCGGCGCGGCTGCGGTGCGGCCGCGCGAGCGGCTGGGCGATGGCGGGGTAGTCGCAGAGGAAGGTCGGCTGCACCAGGTGCGGCTCGACGAGTTCGGAGAGCAGTTCGAGGAACAGCTTGTCCTTCTCGAGGCCGGGGTCGTGGTCGACGTCGAACTTCACGGCCCATTCGCGCAGCTTCTCGACGGGGGTGTCGATGGTCACCGTCTCGCGGACCGCGTCCGACACGGCGTCGTACACCGGCAGCCAGTGCCACTCCCCGTCGAGGTCGACCGTGCCCGCGGGCGTGTCGATCTGCCGTGAGCCGAGGGCATCGGCAACGCCGAGGTAGAGGTCCTTCATGACCTGCCCGATCGTGGTCTGGTCGCCCCAGGCCTGATAGACCTCGAGCATGGTGAACTCCGGCGAATGGGTCGCGTCGACACCTTCGTTGCGGAAGATCCGCCCCATCTCGTAGACGCGGTCCACCCCACCGACCACGGCCTTCTTGAGGTTGAGTTCCAGCGCGATGCGCAGCACCATCTCCTGATCGAAGGCGTTCATGTGGGTCGTGAACGGGCGAGCGGCCGCGCCCCCGTGGACGAGCTGGATGATGGGGGTCTCGACCTCGACGAAGCCCTGGCCGTCGAGGACCTCCCGGATCGCCTTGAGGGTCGTCGCCTTGGTCCGGACCATGTCGCGGGCTTCCTGGCGCACGATCAGGTCGGCGTAGCGCTGCCGCACCCGGGTCTCCTCGGCGAGGTCCTTGTGCAGGACCGGGAGGGGCCGCAGGGCCTTGCTCGCCATCTCCCAACGCTTGGCGAGCACCGACAGCTCACCTCGCTTGGAGGAGATGACCCGGCCCTCGACGAAGACATAGTCCCCGAGATCGACATCGGCCTTCCACGCAGCGAGCGCCTCCTCGCCCACCTCCGCGAGGCTGAGCATGACCTGGAGGCGGGTGCCGATGCCCTCCTGCAGGGTGGCGAAGGCGAGCTTGCCGGTGTTGCGGATGAAAACCACGCGCCCGGCAACGCCGACGACGTCCTCGGTCTCCTCGCCGGTCTCCAGCTGACCCCATTGGTCGCGGACCTGCTGCAGGGAGTGGGTGCGCGGCACGTGGACCGCGAACGGTGCGCGGCCTTCGGCCAGCAGCCGATCCCGCTTGGCGCGCCGGATCCGCATCTGCTCGGACAGTTCGGCCTCGGGCACGGTGGGATCGTCGGTCACGACGCACAAGCTTACGTGGGCCGGCGCGGCGGCCCCACCGGGTTTCGGCGCAGCGCAGCGCGAAGGCGTTGGTGTGGGCTAGTCCACCACGTGACGCAGGTAGCGGCGCGGCTCCTTGAGGAAGCTGGTGTAGTTGATCACCGACTCCAGCTCGGCCCACGCGCTCGGCCGTAGGCCGTTCTCGTCCAGTTGCAGAATGTGCGCGCCGGGGATGCTGGCCAGCACCGGGGAGTGGGTGGCGATGAGCACTTGCGACCCGGGATCGCTCGCCAGGGCCGTGAGGGTGCCGACGAGGGCGAGCTGCGCGGAGAAGCTCAAGCCGGCTTCGGGTTCGTCCATGACGAAGAAGCCGTCGCCGCGGAAGCGGCGCGTGCCGAGCATCGCCAGGAAGGACTCGCCGTGGCTGAGAGCGTGGAACTCGGGATCGACGGGGCCGGGGTTGTTGTGCAGATAGGTGAAGAGTCCGTGGGTGGTCTCGGCCCGGAGGAAGTAGCCCCACTTGCTCGCCCCGGCGCCCCGCTCGAGGGTCAGCCAGTCGTGCAGAGGCGATTCGCTGGCATACGTCTTGTGCATCGCACCGGTCGAGCCGCCCTCTCCGGGAAGGCCGTAGGCCATCGCAATGGCCTCGATCAGTGTGGACTTGCCGCTGCCGTTCTCGCCGACGAGGATCGTCAGCTTCGCCAGGTCCAATCCCTGGTCCAGGACCTGCCGAACCGCCGGGATGCTGGCCGGCCAGGTGTCCCGGACCGGCTCGGCGTCGCTCGCCATCCGCACCCGCCGCACGGGCAACGGGTGGAGGAAGTCGGGCTGGCCGCGCGGCATACCGCAAACCGTATGCCGCGCGACCGACAGCCCGGATCAGCCGCCGAGCGACACCTTGCTCACGCCGCCTAGCCCCGCACAGAGCCCGCACGTCGTGACATAGGCGTCGGTGCCCCGCACGGCCACCGAATAGGGGGCGGTGAGACCGGACGCGACGACCCGGTGGTTGCCGTCCCGTCGCACTTCGACGAGGGAACCCATCGGCAACTCGCCCTCGGGAACGGCGAGCAGGCCATCGTCGGCAAACTGCACGGCATACAGCCGCCCACGAGACCAGGTCAGGCCGGTGACATTGGTCAAGCCGCTGGCGTAGATCGTCGCCCGCTGGCCGGGGACGACCCGGTAGATCCGCGCGGCCTTCGCCGGGAACGGGAAGCCCGTCAGTTCGGAGACGTAGAAGGCGCCGTCTGGACCGACCGCCACCGCGGTGGGCACGGACTGCATCGGGATCTGGCCACCGCCGAACGGCACCAGCCGGGACGGCAGGACCGCGAGCAGCGACATCTTGCCCCGGGGCGTCACGCGGACGACCGCGTTCGCCCCCGCGTCGGTGACCACGGCGGTCCGGCCGCTGAGGGCCAAGCCCCCCGGGTTGCTGTCCGGCCCGGCACCGTCGAAGTCCTTCACACCCTCCCAGGCGGCGATATCGCCGATCGTCGTCGCCCTCGACCCGAAACTGCCGCGCACGGTGGTGCCCAGCAGCCGGCCCATGCCCGGCAGGTCGTTGCGCGCCGACGGCATGGCACCGAGGCCATAGCTGAGGGTGTAGGTGGATCCGCTGACCGCGATGCCCGCAGGTCCGGATGCGCCGAAGCCGCCGGGACCGGCAAGGGAGGGCAGGCCGCTCAGGACACGGGTCTGCTTGCCGCCGGCGATCTTGGTGACCGCACCGGTGCGGCCGTAGCACGCCTCACCCTCAGCGCCGGTGATGCACGGTCCGGAACCTCCGACGCCGGCCTCCGCGACATAGAGGGCGCCATCGCTGCCCACCGAGATCATCCGCGGGTTGTTCAGTCCGGAGGCGACGACGGTCGTCCCCCTATCCTGCGGCGCCTCCGCGTGGGCACCGACTTGCGTCCCGGCGACGCCGAGAGCGAGCCCGAAAATGGTTGTGGCGATTCGTCGTTTCACTTACTACCCCTCCGATCAGAATGTGACCCTGGTCACTCTGCCCTTGTCGCTTGGGAAAGGCAAGTCCTCAAATCGTGACAGCAGCCGATGGCTCCGGCCCGGTGGCCGGGCTAGGCCACCCCACGACCTGTCCTCGCTCCTTCGTCGCTCCGGTGCTTCGCGGGGACCCCGTCCCGCCGGTGGCTTTTCGCTACACGTCCTGGCCCTCCGCCAGGTCGAGCGCGATGTCGAGGATGGCGGCCGAATGGGTCAGCGCTCCCACGCTGAGGTAGTCGACACCGGTCGCGGCATACTCGGCGGCGCGCTCCAGGGTCAAGCCACCGGTCGCCTCCACCTCGATCGTCTCTCCGGTCGCGCTCAACGCCTCGATGGTTTCGGCGAGCAACTCGGGCGACATGTTGTCGCACATGATGAACCGGGCGCCGGCGGCGACGGCCTCGAGCCCCTCCTCGACCGTGGTCACCTCGACCTGCACCGGCACGTCCGGGAAGCGTTCGCGAATACGGTCGTAGGCGGCAGTGATGGAGCCGGCCGCCAGTTTGTGGTTGTCCTTGATCATCGCGACGTCGAAGAGCCCCAGGCGTTTGTTGGTGCCTCCGCCGGCGCGCACGGCGTATTTCTGCAGCGCGCGCATCCCGGGTGTCGTCTTGCGCGTGTCCAGGACGGTGGCGCCCGTGCCCTCGAGCGCGTCGGCCCAGTCCCGGGTGGCGGTCGCGACGCCGGAGATGCGGGAGAGGATGTTGAGGATGGTTCGTTCGGCCGTCAGGATGGTTGCCGTCGGCCCGGAAACGGTAGCGAGAACATCTCCGCGCGCCACCACAGTTCCTTCTGGGACAAGGATATTCACCTCGCACATTCCGCTGCCCGAGATCGTCGCGGTCTCGTCGACCACGAGTTGGGCGACCGGGAGCCCGGCGACCACACCGGGCGCGCGCGCGACGATCTCGCCGGTGGTGACGGCGTCCCGTGGAATGGTGGCTTCGGTCGTCACATCGACCCCGTCATCACCGCCGAGGTCTTCGACCAGGGCCGCGTGGACCACGCGCCGGGCATCGTCCATGGGGAACTCGAAGTCGCTCATCGGTGCGAATCCTCCTGCGGGACAAAGGTCATGGTGACCGATTCGGGCGTGTGCACATGGTGGAGGTGACCCAGCCAGTTGATGTCGTCACGCTCGGGGTAGTCGATCCGCTCGTGGCCCCCGCGGGTCTCCTGGCGTGCGTGGGCGGCCGCTGTCAGCACCAGGCCGAGATGCGCCAGGTTCGTCGTCTCCCAGGCCGCCGTGGTCGGCTGCGCCGGCGCGGTCGCGGCGAGCAGGTCGCTGATCGCGGCATACGTCTGCGCGGTCGACTCGGCGGAGCGGACGACTCCGGATCCAGCCGTCATCGCCCGCTGCACGTCCAGTCGGCATTCCTCCGGCAACAGACTCGTGTCGTCATCGGGAGCGTGGGGTTCGACCTCGGCCAGTTCACCGGACTGGATCCGGGCGGTGATGTCCTCCGCGATGCGGTGGGCGAAGACGAGTCCCTCGAGCAGCGAGTTGGACGCCAGCCGGTTGGCGCCGTGGACGCCGGTGCACGCCGTCTCGCCGCAGGCATACAGCCCGTCCAGGGTGGAGCGGCCGTCGAGGTCGGTCCAGACGCCACCGGAGGCATAGTGCTGGGCCGGCGCCACCGGGATCAGTTGGGTCGCGGGGTCGTAGCCGAGTTCGCGGCTCCGCGCGACGATCGAGGGAAAACGCTTCTCCAAGAAGTCTTTTCCGAGATGGCGGGCGTCGAGCCACACGTGTTCGGCCCCGGTCTCACGCATGCGGGCGACGATGGCACGCGCGACGACGTCGCGTGGCGCCAGATCGGCCTGCGGGTGCTGACCCTGCACGAATCGCGTCCCGGAGTCGTCGACGAGGAAGGCCCCCTCACCGCGCACCGCTTCGGAGATCAAGGGCTGCTGTCCCGTCGACCCCTCGCCGAGGAACATCACCGTCGGGTGGAACTGGACGAACTCCAGGTCGGCGAGCCGGGCGCCGGCGCGGAGGGCGGCGGCCATACCGTCTCCGGTGGCGACCGACGGATTCGTCGTCGACGCATAGATCTGGCCCAGGCCGCCCGTCGCGAGGACGACCGCCCTGGCGTGCGCGGCACCGATGCCGTCCTGCTCGCCTTCGCCGATGACGTGCAGGGTGGCGCCGCACACCCGGTCGGCACCGTCGGTGAGCACGTCGACCACCAGGGCGTGTTCGATGACCTCGATGCCGGGGTCGTTCTTGACCCGCTCCAGAGCCTCGATGAGTGCGCGCGAGATCTCCGCACCGGTCGCGTCTCCACCGGCATGTGCGATGCGGTCCCGGTGATGCCCGCCTTCGCGGGTGAGCAGGATGTCTCCGCCCGGTGCGCGGTCGAATTCCGCTCCGAGAGCGACGAGTTCGCGCACGCGCTCGGGTCCCTCGTTGACGAGCGCATGCACTGCCGCCTCGTCACACAGGTCCACGCCGGCAACGAGCGTGTCCTCGAGGTGTTCCTGCGGGGAGTCCTCCGGGTCGAGTGCCGCGGCGATTCCGCCCTGGGCCCAGGCGGTCGAGCCGGCGGACAGGACGGTCTTGGTGACCAGCAGAACGCGATCGACCTGCTCGCGCAGGCGCAGCGCGCAGGTGAGACCGGCGATGCCGGAACCGACGACGATGACGTCGGCTCGAGTCGTCCACCCGGGAGCGCCGGCGAGCAGATAGCGCGGTATGCGGACCGGTGGCAAGGTGGCGAGTTCAGGCATGGCGCCGCTTTGTCACGGCGGAGGTCTTGAGCCCGTATCCGTCGGGGACGTCGCCGCCGTCGTGGCCGACCTCGACGATCCGGTTGCGTTTGTCGACGAAGACGACCTGGGGTTTGAAGGTGCGCGCTTCCTCCTCGTCCATCAGGGCGTACGCGATGATGATCACGAGGTCTCCCGGCGAGATGAGCCGGGCGGCCGCGCCGTTGATGCAGACGATGCCGCTGCCGCGCTCCCCTTCGATCGCATAGGTCGTCAGCCGGTGCCCGTTGTCGACATCGACGACGTCGACCTGCTGGCCGGGCAACATGTGAGCGGCATCCATCAGGTCCCGATCGATCGTCAGCGACCCGACATAGTGCAGATCCGCCTGCGTCACCGTCGCGCGATGAATCTTGCAGTGCAACATATTGCGCAGCATCGTCCTACCTTGCTCCGCCCGCCGCCTCTGCGGGGCCCAAGTCGTCGGGATTGCTGAAAACCGACAGGGCGCCACCGCCGGGACCGACGAGCACCGGCATATTGTCGATCAGCCGCGTGGTGCCGACCTTGCCCGCGACCGCGAGCAATGCCTCCCCGCGATACCACTCCGGGACATCCTTCAACGTCGTCGGGTGGACGAGCACCAGGTAGTCGACGAGGACGAGCGGCTCGGCGACGAGCACGGCCCGGGCGGCACGCCGGATCGCCGACGGCCCTTCGGGGGCCGCGGCCGCGCCCGCCTTGAGCGCCTTCGACAGGCTCAGGGCGACCTCACGGTCGCTCTCGGTCAGGTAGGTGTTGCGGCTGGACATCGCGAGCCCGTCGTCCTCGCGGACGGTCGGGACGGAGATGACGCGGCCGGGGAAGTCGAGGTCGCGCACCATCCGCCGGATGAGGAGCAACTGCTGGGCATCCTTCTGTCCGAAGAAGAACGCGGTGCCGCCGGTCAGGTGCATCAGCTTCGCGACGACGGTGAGCATCCCGTCGAAGTGGCCGGGCCGCGACTGGCCCTCGAGCACGTCTCCCAGCGGTCCGGCGGAGACGCGAACGCCGGGGTCGCCGTCCTGATAGATGACGTCCGGCGTCGGCGCGAAGACGAGATCGGCACCCATCTCGGTGCAGATCTCCATGTCGGAGTCGAAGGTCCGCGGGTAGCGCGACAGGTCCTCCCGAGGCCCGAACTGCAGCGGGTTCAAGAAGATCGTGACGATGACGTGGTCGGCCTCGGCGCGCGCCTGCTTCACCAGGGTTGCGTGCCCGTCGTGCAGCGCGCCCATCGTCATGACGACGGCAATCTCCTTGCCGGTCAACGCTTTGCGCGCCTCTCGCAGCTCATCGCGGGTGCGCGCAACGGCGGGAGCGCGGCGCTCCGTTGTGGTGGTCACGGTGTCTCCTTCGGACGGTCGAGAGCCTCACGTATGCTGCGCGCCCCGGCCTCCGAGAGTCGCCGGCCACGCAGGGCGCGGGCGACGGTGGCCTCGGCAAGGACGCGATAAACCTCACGCACATCGTCGGTCTCGCGTTCGAGCACCTCGAGGTGCTCGGCAACGGTACCGGCATCGCCGCGGGCGACCGGCCCGGTGAGGGCCGAATCACCTTGGCGCAGGGCGTTGTCCAGCGCTGCCGACAACAGCGGGCGCAGGAGCCGGTCGGTGTCCTCGACCCCGGCGCCCTGGAGCACTTGCGCCGCCTGGGCGACAAGGGTGACGAGGTAGTTGGCGCTGTGCGCCAACCCGAGGTGATAGCGCACGCGGTCGAACTCGTCGATGACGAGCGGCTCGCCGCCCATCTCCACGACCAGCGCACACGCGGGGGCGATCAGTTCGGGAGGGGCGGTCACGCCGAAGCAGCAGTCGCGGAGCCGTTCGACGTCCATCGCCGTGCCGGTGAAACTCATCGCCGGATGGATCGCCATCCCGCCGACCCCCTGCGCGATCGCGGGAGCCAACGGCGCGAGGCCGCTGCGGCCGGAGGTATGCAGCGCAAGCTGACCCAGCCGCCATACCCCGGTCGTCGCCAAGCCCTGCACCAGCCCGGACAGGGTGTCATCGGGCACCGCCAGCAGCACCAGATCGCTTTCGTCGACGACCTCGTCGACGGTCCTGATCGGAGCATCCGGCAGCAACGCCGCGGCGCGAGCGCGGGAGGCCTCGCTGACGGCGCACGCCGAAACGACCAGGTGTCCGGCGTTCGCCAGGGCGGCACCGAGGACCGCACCGACCTTGCCCGCCCCCACGACGCCCACGCGCAGGCGTCCCGGCGGCAGCGGCGGAGTCGTCACTCGCTCAGTCAATCATCCTCGGTGTCCGCCGCGGCGGCAGCGCCCGGCCTCAGCACATCGAGGTGTCCTGCGGCGGGTAGTCCCCGGGCAGCGCCGAGGAGCCGTTCCACGTGTTGCCCTGCGCGGTCCAGTAGACTCGCAGGTTCTTGCTCAGCCAGATCTTCGGCATGGTGTTGCCGATCCACGTGCCGTCGATGCTCGCGCCGACACCGAGGGCCTTGGCCCGGTCGCCGACCGGGTTGGCGGTGACATTGCACCGGACCTTGACGAGGTTGGTGCTGCTCGCGAGCGATGGGGACACCAACGTCGCGTCCTTGAGCCGGAATCCCATGCCGTAGACCCGGTAGTTGGTCACCGTGTTGTACTCCCAGCGGTTGCCCCAGCCGGACATCTGGTCGTTGTAGCCGATGGCCACGTTTTCGACCCGGTTGTGGTGGATGTGGTTCCAGCTGCCGTCGACGTCGGTGTTGATGCCGCGCCCGTCGCCGGGCAGGTCGTGGACGTAATTGTCGTAGATCTCGTTGTAGTTGGCGGCGCTGCCGACGCGGATGCCCTCTTGCATGTAGTGCGCCGCGTGCGAGATGGCGATATCGGAGACGTCGTTGTCGAAGATCTTCCAGCCGTTGCTGAAGGTCATCAGCCAGATGCCCGGGCCGATCCCGCACGGAATCTGGTCGATCCGGTTGCCGCTGATCTCCCCATAGCTGGTGAGCGCACCGTAGACGCCGCGCCCGGTGAGGTGGTTGCCCCGGATGGTGATGCCCTCCGCCATGTCCAGATCGCTCTGGCCCGTCTGTGCGCGCAGGAAGGGGACGAGGTCGGTGCGGGCTGCAGCGGGGTTGTATTCGCCATGACCCGGGGCGCGCCGGCGGGATGCCCAGTCGCCGTTGTTCACATAGTTCGTCAGCCAGTTGTAGGCGTAGTTGGAGCGCTTGCCCGCGATCCAGACCCCGTTGTGGATGTTCAGGTTCTCGATGCGCCAGTGGTCGACGCCATTGCTGAAGGTGAAGGTCCGGTCGGATGCGGGGGCGCTGTTGCTGCACGACGCGGTCGTCACCGGATGTGTCACCGTGACCTCGCCGTTGCCGGCGGGCTGGATGACGATCGGCGCGTCGCTGCGGCCCGAGGTGCGAATCCGGATGGTGGTGCCGTTGGCGTAGGTCCCGGCGTACAGGCGGATGACCGTCCCCGGCTCCGCCAGGTCGACGGCGGCCTGGATGGTGCGCTTCGGGCTGCCGGCGGTGCCGGGGTTGGCGTCCGAGCCGTCGGGGCTGACGTAGATGACCTTGCCGGTCGGGTTGGCCGCGGTCGTGAAGGTCACGCTCGCCGCGGTGGACTGGTTGCCGGCGGCATCCTCGGCCACCACACGCGCGGTGTAGGTCGTCGCAGCGCTCAGGCGGGTGACGGTCGCCGACGTGGTGGTCACGGTCTGCGTGATCGATCCCACACTGACCACATATCCGGTGACGCCGACATTGTCCGAGCTGGCGGTCCACGTCAGGTTCGCCGAGGTCGAGTCCGCGGTGGCGCGCAGGTTCGTGGGGGCTGTCGGTGCCTGGGTATCCGGCGGCGTGGTGGTGCGGAAGTCGACCGTCGCGGGCGTCGAGCTATTGCCCGCCGCATCCTTCGCGACCACCGTCGCCCGGTATGCCGTGGTGGGCGTCAGCCCGGTGAAGGCCGCGGACGTCCCGGTCACCGTCTTCGTTGTGTCGCCGACGGTGACGTCGTAGGCCGCGACGCCGACGTTGTCGGTGCTCGCCGTCCAGTTCACCGTCACCGCGTCGGTGGTCGGGGTCGCCGACAGGCCGGTCGGCGCCGTCGGAGCCTGGGTGTCCGCCGGTGTGGCGGTGCGGAAGTCGATGACCGCAGGGGTCGAGACGTTGCCGGCCGCATCCTTGGCGACCACCGTTGCGCGGTATGCCGTTGTGGGGCTCAACCCGGTGACTGTGGCCGGGCTCCCGGTCACCGTCTGGGTCGTCGACCCGATCGTGACGTCGTAGCCGACGACGCCCACATTGTCGGTGCTCGCCGTCCAGGTCAGCGTTACTGCGTTCGTGGTCGGGGTTGCGCTCAGCGCGGTCGGCGCAGTGGGGGCCTGCGTGTCCGCCGTGGTGACGGTGCGGAAGTCCACCGCCGCCTCCCCCGAGGTGTTGCCGGAGGTGTCCTTGGCCATCACGGTGGCGCGGTATGCGGTGTCCGCCGTCAGCCCGGTGATGGTCGTCCGCGGTTCGGTGACGGCGAGGGTCAGGGATCCGACGGTCACGACATACTGCGCGACCTTGACGTTGTCGGTGCTGGGGGTCCAGGTCAGGGTGACGGCATCGGTGGTCGGGTCGGCCGTGAGGTTCGTCGGGGTGCTGGGCGGCTGGCTCTCGGCCGGCACCTTCGTCCTGAAGGTGATCCGCACTGCGGGAGAAGAGTTTCCGGCCGCGTCGAAAGCCTGCACGGAGGCGGTGTAGGTGGTGTTGGGAGACAGCGACCCGATGAAGGTGGACGTCCCGGTGGGGGTGCGGACCTTGCTGCCCAGGACGACGCGGTAGTAGGCGACGCCGACGTTGTCCCGGGACGCAGTCCACTTCAGCGTCACGCCGTAGCTTCCCGGCATGGCCTTCAGGCCGGTCGGCGCAGTCGGCCGTTGCGTGTCTCGGGCGCTTGTGCCGGGCTCGTCGGAGATGGATCGCGCGACGGCTGGGGCGCCGGCGCCGAGAAGCAAGGAGGCGCCGAGTACTCCGGTGAACAGGACGCGCAGGGCGCCCTTGCCGGGGCGCGATTGGGGTGTGCGGGGACGCGACAGGTACGACATCGTGAAAGGCTCCTGACCGCTCGACCTCCAGCGCGATGCGGCGCGGGTGGTCCTCGGTGCGGGTGGGGGGCGGGGGGCGGGGGGCGGGGGGTACTGCCGGGGCAGCGAAAGGGTACATCCCCATCCCGACCTGCGGGAATACCCCACGGCCAGAAAACTCCCCGGCTCGAGATGTCGGTTGCCTCGGTACCCTCATCGCCGAGGCGTAACCTCGCCCCCGTGATGCCGTGGGTGAGTGCCTGGCAGGAGGCGCTGTATGGCGTGCGCGGCTTCTATCGTGATCCCGCCGGACCGGCGGGACACTTCGCCACGTCCGCGCACGGCCCGACGGGCCGGCTCTTCGCGCGCGCACTGGTGAATTTTGCTGCGCAGTACAGGTGTTCGGGAATCGTTGACATCGGCGCGGGGCGCGGTGAATTGCTCACCCACCTGCATTCCCTCGCTCCGCACCTAAGACTCACCGGGATGGATGTCGTCTGCCGTCCCGGCGGATTGCCGCCCTCGGTCGAGTGGGTGGCCTCGCCGGGCGGAGCCGGTCTGCCCGCCCTGCCGAAGTTCGTGGGGCCGCTGCTTATCATCGCCAACGAATGGCTGGATGTCGTGCCATGCCCGATCGCCGAGGTCGATGCGACGGGACGGCTGCGCGAGGTCGAGGTGGACGGGGGCGGTCGGGAACGGCTGGGCGCGATGGCCGGTGAGTCGCGGACGTTCACCGCGGAAGACCTGGCATGGGCCCAGCGCTGGTGGCCGTATTCCGACCGGCCCGGCACCCGCGTCGAGATCGGCCTCACCCGCGACCGCGCGCTCCGCGCGCTGGTCGATCAGCTCGAGTCCGGCGTCGTGCTCGCGATCGACTACGGGCACCTGTCCACCGACCGGCCCCGGAGAGGTTCGCTGCTGGGTTATCGGCGGGGCCGTGCCGTGCCGCCCGTCCCGGATGGATCGTGTGATCTGACGGCACATGTGGCGATCGATTCCCTGCCCGCCGGCCGGGTGCTCTCCCAGCGAGCCGCACTCGGCGAGCTGGTGCGACCGGCTGCGGCGGTGCCGTATGGCGCGGCGCGGCGCGACCCGTCGGCTTATCTCGCTGCGCTGCAAGAGAATTCGGCGCTGGCCGAACTTCGGGGTGCGGGGTTGGGCGACTTCTGGTGGGTCATCACCGAGGTACCTACGGCACGTGATCCGCTCACCTGACGCGCAGTTCTCGGGCAGAAACAAGACGAAGCACCTCCCCGCGCAACACCCCCGGCTGCACCAGCAGCGCCGGCCTCAGCCGCGTACGGCACGGGGGTTGCCTTCGGCGTCGAGGCGATACCCCTCTCTGTCCGCTCGGACGTCGGGATCGAGCGCATCGGCCCGGGGCAACTCGGCGTGGTGCGCCTCCAGGCCTGCGCGAGCCGCCGGACGCCGTTTGTCAGCCACCCGATCCGGTCGGGCCGGGCGCAACGATGAGGGACTCGAATCCGCGCAGGACGAAGGTTGGGCGTCGGACGGCGTCGACGAGAGCCAGTTCGGGATAACGCGTCAGGAGTAGCCGCGTGGAGATGTGCAGTTCCAGCCGGGCGAGGGGCGCGCCGATGCAGAAGTGGATGCCCAAGCCGAAGGCGAGGTGGTTGTTGGGAGTGCGCGCGGGGGCGAACGTGTGCGGGTCGGTGAAGATCGCGGGGTCGCGGTTGGCCGCCCCCAGCAGCGCGATCGCCTTGTGTCCCTTGGCGATCGGGACTCCGGCGATCTCGAGGTCGTCGGTGGCGGTGCGCTCGAAGAGCTGCAGCGGCGAGTCGTGCCGGAGGAACTCCTCGACGAGGGCCTCCACCGCCGCTGGGCGATCGGGGTCGACCGGCCCTGGCTTGCCCGCGGCGAGCCAGCTGTGCAGCCCGTTGCCCATGCCGTTGACGCTGGCCTCGTGGCCGGCGTTGAGCAGCAGCACGGCCGTCGCGATCAGTTCCCGCTCGCTCAGCTTGTCGCTGCCGTCGCGGATCTGGACCAGATCGGTCAGCAGGTCCTCGCCGGGATGGTTGATGCGGTGCGCGGCGAGGTCGCTGACGTATGCCGCGAAGTCGCGGCACGCTTCGCGAGCTTGGTTCTCCTGCAATGGAGTCCGGTCGACCTCGTACATCTTGACGATGGCCTGGCTCCACGGGCGCAGCAGGTGCCGGTCGATGTCGGGGAAGCCGAGGAGCTCGGCGATGACGAGGACGGGCAGCGGCTCGGCATACGACTCGATGACGTCGAAAGGGGCGGTGCCGTCGGTGGCGGCGTCGAGCAGCTGGGTGGCGAGCTCTTCCACACGGGGCGCGAGCCGTTGCACGTGGCCGCGCCCGAAGGCGCCGGCGACGAGGCGGCGCAACCGCGTGTGCTTCGGCGGCTCGGAGTCGAGGATCGAGTCGGCGTGCAACCAGTTGAACGTCTCCCACTCCCCCTCCGGCTCGCGCGGCCGGAAGATCCGGCCCAGGCGCCGGTCGCGCAGCACCGCCGACACGTGCTGGTGCGAGGTGGCCACGAAGGCCTGCAACCCCTCGTGCCACGCGAAGGGTGCCGCCTCGCGCTGCCGGGCGAAGGCGGGATACGGATCGTCGAGGAACGCGGGATCGGCGAAGTCGAGGATGTCGGCGGACATGAGCTCAACCCTGCCATGCGTCTATAGAGTGTCGAGCGTGACCACGAGCCACGCAGCCCAGGAGTTGGATGTCGGCGTCGGTGCCGGCGGGCTCGCCAGCGCCGACATGGTGCTGAACATCGGCCCGCAGCACCCGGCGACGCACGGCGTGCTGCGCCTGCGCATCGTCGTCGACGGCGAGCGCATCGTCAGCGCCGACCCCGTGATCGGCTATATGCACCGCGGCGCGGAGAAGCTCTTCGAGGTCCGCGACTACCGGCAGATCATCGTGCTGGCGAACCGGCACGACTGGCTCTCCGCCTTCGGCAACGAACTCGGCGTCGTCCTCGGCGTGGAGTCGATGCTCGGCATGGAGGTGCCGGTGCGAGCCGTGTGGGCGCGCACGCTGCTGGCGGAGCTGAACCGGGTGCTCTCCCACCTGATGTTCCTCGGGTCCTATCCGCTGGAGCTCGGCGCGATCACGCCGGTCTTCTATGCCTTCCGCGAGCGGGAGGAGTTGCAGGCGGTGATGGAGGAGATCTCCGGCGGCCGGATGCACTACATGTTCAACCGCGTCGGAGGCCTGAAGGAGGACCTGCCGCTGGGCTGGCTGGACCGGGTGGAGGCGGCCGTCGTCGCCGTCCGGCGCCGGTTGCCGCAGCTCGAGTCGCTCATCGTCGGCAACGAGATCCTCAATGCCCGGGCCCGTGGGGTCGGGGTGCTGTCGCGGGAGCTGGCGCACGCGTATGGCGTGTCCGGACCCATCGCCAGGGCGAGCGGGGTCGACGTGGACCTGCGCCGCGACGCCCCCTACCTGGCGTATGCCGAGCTGTTCGGCCCCGGTGGGCCCGGCCGGGTGGTGACGCGGGAGACGGGCGACTGCCTGGCCCGGCTGGAAGTGCTGCTCGAGCAGACCCACGTCGCCTTGGACCTGGCGACGGCCTGCGTCGACACGCTGCGGACGCTGCCGCAGGGGCCGATCAACGTCAAACTGCCCAAGGTGCTCAAGGTGCCGGAGGGCGACCTCTACACCGCGACGGAAAACCCGTTGGGGTTCAACGGTTTCCATCTCGTCTCGACAGGTGAGAAGACCCCGCACCGGCTCAAGCTCCGCTCGGCGTCGTTCAGCAATGTGCAGGTGCTCTCGCAGATCCTGCCCGGCTGTTTCATCGCCGACATGGTGGCCATCCTGGGGTCGATGTTCTTCGTCGTCGGGGATGTGGACAAGTGAGCGCCTTCGATCCCGAGACCTGGCTAGCGCCGATCGATCAGCAGCTGTGGACCTTCATCGACGATCACCGCGCGATGCTCGCCTCCTGCCTCGACGGATTGACCGAGGAGGAGGCCAGGGTCTCGCTCGTGCCGTCCTTGACCACCCTGCTGGGCCTGGTCAAGCACGCCACCTTCGTCGAGAGGGTCTGGTTCGACGAGGCGGTGACCTGCCGCTCCCGCGCGGAGATCGGCATACCCGACACCGTCGACGAATCCTTCCTCCTTACCGACGAGGACACCATCGCCGCGGCGCAGGCCGCGTATGCCGCCGCCCTCGCCGACTCGCGCGCCAATGTCGCCGGGCTCGGCCTGGACGACATCGTGACCGGCAACCGCCGCGGCCCGCTCCCCCTGCGTTTCGTGCTCATCCACGTGTTGCGCGAACTGGCGCAGCACGCCGGCCACGCCGACATCCTGCGCGAGCAGGTGCTCGCCGCCCGCGACGAGGCGTGAACATTCAGAATACGAAGCGAGCCGTTTGACCGATCCGGCCTTCGGATCTGCGCCCCTCTCGTATTTCGTATGTCGTCGCCCGCGCCCGGATCGACCCGGGCGGCCCTATGAGCCGGAGCGTTCGGATTCGGCGTCGCGGTCGCGCGGGGGGATGCGGCACCAGTGCTGGGCGAGCAGACCCGAGCCCAGCAGCAGCGCGGCGGCGAGGATCGCCCACAGCAGGCTCCACAGGATCCGCTGGCTGGCCTGCAGATCGCGCTCGGGCAACAGGCCGAGTGCTTGACCGGCATACAGCCCGAACAGCGCGGCACCGGTGAGCGCGCCGGCCTGCGCCAGCGCCAGGGTGCGCGCCGCGCGGATCGGGTTCAGGTCGGCCTTGTTGCCGCCCAGGTAGCGCCGCACCCCCCAGCCGAACCAGCCGACGACGAGAGCGAGCACGACGGTGAGGATGACCGCCGCCACGGGCACCGAGGGTGGGAAGTGCCCGTCCTGGACGTAGCGGTGGGTGAGCAGCGTGACGATCGCCGCGACGAACGCGGCGAAGACGGCGGGCACCCACCACGGCATACCGCGCTCAGTCATCGCTGCCCCCGCCAAGAGGGCGCACGCCGGACGGATCCAGTTGCGCCGCAAGCAAAGCCAACGGTATGACGTCCTCACCCACCCGGATGCGCCCCCGAGGGTCGGCGTCGAGCCAGGGCAGGACGACGAAGGCACGCTCGGCCGCGCGCGGGTGCGGCACGAGGAGGGCGGGGTCGCTGCTGCGCACCTCGTCCGGTGCGCCGGGGGTGCCGAACTGGATCAGGTCGAGGTCGAGGGTGCGCTCGCCCCACCGGACGGTGCGGGTGCGGCCGTGGCGGGCCTCGATGCGGTGCAAGGTCGCGAGCAGATCGGGCGCGGTGAGGCTGGTGGTGCCGGTCGCGACGGCGTTGAGATAGTCGCTTTGCTCGGGTCCGCCGACCGGGTCGGTCTCGACGAGACCCGACACGCGGCCGATGCGGATCTCCGGCTCGAAACCCAACTGCTGCACCGCAGCCCGCAGCGTCGCCTCGCGGTCGCCCAGGTTGCTGCCCAGGGCGACCACGAAGGGGTGCTCCAGGCCTCGGGCTACGGTGACGCTGACGTCGGCGAAGGTATGCGGGATGGGTGCGGCGGGTTTGTGCACCGTCACCTCGACGGTATGGACGCCCGCCAGCGTCAGGCAGTCACCCGCGATGGCCTCGGCGAGGGCTTCGATGAGGTCGTAGGCGGGGCCGGTGATCCGCGCCATCGCAAGGTCGGCCACGGTGGCGTAGTTGATCGTGTCGGCCAGGGCGTCGCTGCGCCCGGCGGCGCGGTGGTCGGTGCCGAGCACGATATCGACGACGAACTCCTGCCCGTCGCGCTTCTCGTGGTCGAAGACGCCGTGAAAACCCGTGGCGCGCAAGCCGGTCAGCGTGATGCGGTCTGCCGAGTCAGCCATTCATGGCCTCCCACACGGCGAGGGCGTCGACGGTGGCGACGACATCGTGGACGCGGATCCCCCACACTCCGGCCTGCGCGGCGTACGCGCTCGTGACAGCAGTGGCGACGTCGCGTTCATCGGTGCCGCGCATGGTCTCCTGGGTGCGGCCGACGAGCGCGAGGAAACGCTTGCGTGAGGTGCCGACGAGGACACGGTGGCCGAGGTCGCCGAGGGTCGGCAGTGCCCGCAACAGCGCCCAATTGTGTTCCGGCACTTTGGCAAAACCCAGGCCGGGGTCGAGGATGATCCGCTCCGGCGCAATGCCGGCCGCGGTCAGCGCGGCCACGCGATCACCCAGTTCGCGGCATACGTCCGCGACGACATCGTCGTAACGCGCCCGGGCGTACATGTCTCCGGAGTGGCCCCGCCAGTGCATGGCGACGAACTCGGCGTCGGCGTCCGCGACGACGGCGGCCATGGCGGGGTCGGCGAGCCCGCCCGAGACGTCGTTGACGATGCGCGCGCCCGCCGCGACGGCAGCCGCGGCGACGCCGGCGCGCATGGTGTCGACCGAGACGGTCAGGCCGTCGCCGGCGAGCGCCTCGACGACGGGGACGACGCGGCGCAACTCCTCCGCCTCGTGGGGGCGCACCGCTCCGGGACGGGTCGATTCGCCGCCGATGTCGATCAGGTCGGCGCCCTGCGCCGCGAGCAGCCGCCCGTGCGCGACGGCGGTGTCCGGGTCGAACCAGGAACCGCCGTCGGAGAAGGAATCGGGCGTCACATTGACGACACCCATCACCAGCGGACGGTTCACCGTTGGCCGCTGTGGAGCAGCGACATCGCCTCGGCGCGGGTCTTGGCATTGCGCGCGAGGCTGCCGCGGACGGCGGAGGTGATGGTGCGGGCGCCCGGCTTGCGGACCCCGCGCATCGACATGCACAGGTGCTCGGCCTCGATGACGACGATGCAACCCATGACGCCGAGGTGCTCGACCAGGGCGTCGGCGATCTGACCGGTCATCCGCTCCTGGACCTGCGGGCGGCGGGCGAAGACGTCGACGAGCCGGGCCAGCTTGGACAGGCCGGTCACGACACCGCCCTGCGGCAGATAGCCGATGTGGGCGACGCCGTGGAAGGGCAGCAGGTGGTGCTCGCACGTGGAGTACATCGCGATATCCCGCACGACGACGAGTTCCTGGTGATCGACCTCGAACTTCTTCGCCAGCACCTCGGCCGGGTCGGCGTGCAACCCCCCGAACGCCTCGGCATACGCCCGGGCGACGCGGGCGGGAGTGTCGAGCAGGCCGTCGCGGCCGGGATCCTCACCGATGGCGGCGAGGATCTCGCGGACGGCCGCCTCGATGCGCGGCTGATCGACCTTGTCGGCAGGCTCGGTCATCTCCGGCCGCTCAGACGTGGCCGTCGGGGTCGACGGGCGCGCTCTCGGGCGTCTCGATGACCTGGGTGACCGGCGTGTCCTGGGCATAGGGCGAGGCCCCGACCTCGGCCGCACGGTCGATGGCGTCCTCGGTCGCGCGGTCCCCGGGCCGGGGAATCGCACCGGCGGGGGCGCCGGAGCCGTTGAGCGCGGCCTGCTCGGCCGGCGTCAGCACCGGCGGCTTGTCCGACAGCAGACGGTGCTCGGCCGAGAGCCACCTGGCTCGTTCGGGACGCTTTCGGACTCCTCGGAAGATCTCGGCGATGTCCTTGTGGTTGAGCGTCTCCCGCTCGAGCAGCTCCAGCACCAGGTTGTCGAGGATCTCGCGGTTGTCGTTCAGGGCGTGCCAGGCGTCGTCGTGCGCTGCCTCGATGAGGCGGCGCACCTCTTCGTCGACGATCCCGGCGACATGCTCGGAGTAGTCGCGCTGGTGGCCGTAGTCGCGGCCGAGGAAGACCTCGCCCTGGGACTGGCCGAGCTTGATCGCGCCGACGCGCTCCGACATCCCGAACTCGGTGACCATCTTGCGGGCCATCGCGGTGGCCTTCTCGATGTCGTTGGCGGCACCGGTGGTGGGGTCGTGGAAGATGATCTCCTCCGCCACCCGCCCACCCAGGGCGTAGGCCAGCTGGTCGAGGATCTCGTTGCGGGTCGTGGAGTATTTGTCGTCGCTCGGCAGCACCATCGTGTAGCCGAGGGCACGGCCTCGGGGCAGGATCGTGATCTTGTTGACCGGGTCGGTGTGGTTCATCGCCGCGGCGACGAGGGCATGACCACCCTCGTGGTAGGCGGTGATCTTGCGCTCCTTGGCGCTCATGATGCGGGTGCGCTTCTGCGGGCCGGCCATGACCCGGTCGATCGCCTCGTCCAAGGTCGCGTCGGTGATCAGGTGGCCGGAACTACGGGCGGTGAGCAGGGCGGCCTCGTTGAGGACGTTGGCCAGGTCGGCGCCGGTGAAGCCCGGGGTGCGGCGGGCGACGGCGAGCAGGTCGACCCCGGGGGCCATCGGCTTGCCCTGGGCGTGCACCTCGAGGATGCGGTGCCGACCGATCATGTCGGGGGCCTCGACGGCGATCTGCCGGTCGAAACGGCCCGGGCGCAGCAGCGCCGGGTCGAGGATGTCGGGCCGATTGGTGGCCGCGATGAGGATGACATTGGTCTTGACGTCGAAACCGTCCATCTCGACGAGCAACTGGTTGAGCGTCTGCTCGCGCTCGTCGTGCCCGCCGCCGAGGCCCGCGCCGCGGTGGCGGCCGACGGCGTCGATCTCGTCGACGAAGACGATGGCGGGTGCGTTCGCCTTGGCCTGCTCGAAGAGGTCACGCACCCGGGAGGCGCCGACACCGACGAACATCTCGACGAAGTCCGAACCGGAGATCGAGTAGAACGGCACTCCCGCCTCGCCGGCCACGGCCCGGGCGAGCAGGGTCTTGCCGGTGCCGGGCGGGCCATAGAGGAGCACCCCCTTGGGGATCTTGGCGCCGACGGCGAGGAACTTCGCCGGCTCGGCGAGGAACTCCTTGATCTCCTGCAACTCCTCGACGGCCTCGTCGGCGCCGGCGACATCGGCGAAGGTGACCTTGGGAGTGTCCTTGGAGGCGAGCTTGGCGCGGGACTTGCCGAACTGCATGACGCGGGAGCCGCCGCCTTGCATCTGGCTCATCATGAACCAGAACAACCCGACGAGGATGATCAGCGGCAGGATCGAGACGAGCAGCGAACTGAGCAGGCTCGGGTGCTCGATGGTGTCGTTGTAGCCGCCGGGCACCTTCTCGTTGACCAGGGTGACCAGCCCCTCGGCGCGCGCGTCGATGAACTCCGTCCGCACCTTGTCGGCGGCCTTGACGCCCTCACCGGAGTAGGTCTGTCCCTGCTTGAGAGTCAGGTCCAGGACGTTCTCGCTGGAGAAGCGAGCCGACTCGACCTTGCCCTCGTTCAGCAGGGCCGTCGCGGCCGAGGTGTCGATGCGCGTGTAGCCGCCGTCGCCTCCCAGGGAGAACATGACGACCATGAGGGTGAGCATGGCCATCACCCACAACAGGGGGTTGCGGACGAGACGCTTGGCGTTCGAGGGCGAATTGTTGGCCAAGAGGCCGGGCTCCTTGCGCTGGCCGGACGCGCGGAAGGCGCGACCGGTGGGACGGGTCGTTCGTGGGGACGAAACTACACCGGCAACGCGGTGGAAGACGGACGCGGGTTCATCCGTCAGGGCCAACGACCGACGGCGGCCCGCTTGTTCCGGGCCAGTCGAACTGACCGAACGGCAAGCCGGGCCCCCAGGGTCAGGAGTAGACGTGCGGCGCCAGGGTGCCCACGACGCGCAGGTTGCGGTACTTCTCGGCGTAGTCCAGGCCGTAGCCGACGACGAAGTCGTTGGGGATGTCGAAGCCGACCCACATGCAGTCGATCTCGACCTTGGCCGCCTCCGGCTTGCGCAGCAGGGTGCAGATCTCGACCGACTTCGGCTGCCGGGACTCCAGGTTGGCGCGGATCCACGACAGGGTCAGGCCGGAGTCGATGATGTCCTCGACGATCAGCACGTGGCGGCCCATGATGTCGGTGTCGAGGTCTTTCAGGATCCGCACGACACCGGACGACTTGGTGCCCGAGCCGTAGGAGCTGACCGCCATCCAGTCCATCGGGGCGCTGCCGGGAAGGGCGCGCATCAGATCGGCCATGACGAGCACCGCACCCTTGAGGACCCCGACGAGCAGGAACTCCTCGCCTGCGTAGTGGTCCCAGATCTCCCGGGCGAGCTCGGCGAGCCGGGCCTGGATCTCCTCCTCGGTGATGAGTACGCGTTCGAGGTCTGCACCCATGTGCTCAGCGTCCACGGACGTTAGTTAACCGTATGGGGACCGCTCACCGACACCTGCCCGCTGCGCCGGGTCACGGCATACCCTCCAGGCAGCGGGATCGGCCCCTGCCCTGCCCACGCGGTGAGGAGCCGCTCGCATTCGGCGATGTGGTTGCGGCCGAGGGCCCCGGCGGGGACGCCCGCGTCGGTCAGGGCGGCACGCCAGACGCGGGTGCGCAGGGCCGGATCGAGTCGTATGAGGTCGCCCACCTCCCACGGGAGGTCACCGAGCGCTCGCCGCGCGTCCGCCGCGAGGGCATCCAGATAATCGGCGTCCTGGCGGGCCAGGGCGGCGGTGCGCACCAGGCCGGCGCGGACGCCGGGGCCGAGGTCGGTGGTCAGGTCGATGAGGGCGCGGCGCACCCGCACGCGCAGGTAGGCCGGGTCCTCGTTGTGCGGGTCCTGCCACGGGACCAGGCCGAGTTCGTCGCACGAGGCGTGCGTCTGGGCGCGGCTGATCTCCAGGAAGGGCCGGCGCACCTCGCCGCGCCGCGGCGGGATCCCGGCGAGCGAGCGGATGCCGGAGCCGCGCACCAGCCCGAGCAGCACCTGCTCGGCCTGGTCGTCGCTGGTATGCCCGAGCAGCACCGCGACGGCGCCGAGCCGGTCCGCGCAGGTGGCCAGGGCGGCATACCGCACCAGCCGCGCAGCGGCCTCCGGCCCGTCCGGAGAATCGGCCGGCACCTCGACGGGGACGACCTCGACCGGGTCGAGGCCGAGCCGGCGGCACGCCTCCGCGGCACGTGCGGCGACCTGCGGCGAGCCGGCCTGCAGGCCGTGGTCGACGCACACCGCCCCGGCCCGCAGGCTCAGCCGCTCCGCCGCCCACGCTGTGGCCGCGACGAGCGAGAGGGAGTCGGTGCCGCCGGAGCAGGCGACCAGGACCAGGTCATCGGGCGCGAGGTCGGCGAGGGCTGCCATGACCGCCCCCCGACACGCCATACTCGCCGGTTCCCGCACGGCCCCGAGCCTATGCCGCGACCCGGTCAGGCCTGACGCCCCGGGTCGGCCGCCTATCGCGCTCGAACTCTCCGGTATGCCGCGAACTGCCTGGCGTAGCCCGGACTCCGGCAGATATGTGCCAGGGAGTTCGGGCTAAACCAGGCTGTTCGCGCCTTCCGAGGCGGTTCGGGGTTCCGGGGCGGGTCGAGGCGGTGGAGCGGGCCGGGTCAAGGCGCGGGCGAAGGCGTCGCGGATCCGAGCGATGACGCCGACGGGGTCGTCGAGTTCGCGCCAGATCAGGCGCACCACCTCGTATCCGAGAGGCACTCAGACCTGAGCTGGAAGCACGCGCGCCGCCGAGTGTGGCGTAATGGGGCTGCCTTTCGTAACCGAGTGGTTGACCCGCCGGACAGCACCCGACAGATGGAGATCTTGGAGTCGCGCGTCCCGTCCTCGATCAGCCGTGGACGCGGCGGACCCAGGCCTGCGGGTCGTGGATCTCGGCCGGCAGCGGGAGGGTCTCGGGTGAGGTCCAGACCGCGTTGAAGCCGTCGACGCCGACCTTGTCCATGACCCCGCGGACGAAGCCCGCGCCGTCCTTGTACTGCGCCATCTTGGCCTCCAGGCCGAGGAGGCGGCGCAGCATCCGGTCGGCGGCGCCGGCACCCTTGCGGCGCTCGGTGAACTTGGCGCGGATGTCCGCCACCGTCGGGATGACCTTGGGGCCCACATCGTCCATCACGACATCGGCGTGCCCCTCGAGCAGGCTCATGATCGCCGTGACCTCGGCGATCTTGGCCCGCTGCTCGGGCGTGGCGAACAGATCGGCCAGGCCGCCGCCGCCCGAACCGAGGGCCTCGGGGAGACGCTTGACCATCTCCTGCATACGCTGCCCGAGCTCCTGCGGAGTGGGGGTCAGCTCGCCGGCCAAGGTCGTCGCCCGCTCGATCATGTGCTCGCGCAGCCACGGAACCGCGGTGAACTGGATGCGGTGGGTCTCCTCGTGCATGCACACCCACGCGCGGAAGTCGTCGGGGTCGACATCCAATTCGCGTTGCACGGCAACGAGATTGGGGGCCACGAGGAGCAGGCGGGGGGTGCCTTGCGGGGCCAGGTCGTACTGGCCGAGCACCTTGCTGGCCATGAACGCCATGAGCGCACCCGACTCGGCGCCGGTGATCTTGGCTCCGACACCCATCCCAGGTGCGTTGGCCGACACCGTGCGGTCGCGCGCGACCTTGACGAAGACCGGCGTCATCAGCGCGGCCATCGAGTCGAGGTTGAGGTCGATCCACGTGGGGCGGTCGATCACCTGCGCGGGCGGGGCGATGCCGGGGGCGTGCATCCGCGACGTCTCGGCGACGGGCTCCTGGGCGGCCGCAGCAGCTGCCCGGATCTTGGCGACGATGTCGCCGGCCTCGGCGGCACTGACCTCCGGTCCGGCGCCGACGAGGCGGCGCCCGGTGGCCTTGGCGAAGTCCCAGTCGACGAATCGCGGTGGCGCCTCGTCGGTCGGCACGACCTGCGCGTCCGGCATCGCGGGGATGGTGTCTTGAGGGTGCTCACTCATACGCGGGCGCCTTTCGTCCATCGTCTATCGACATCCACAGGCCGTGAGGGTCGCGACGAACCGGTCCAACGCGGCCCGGGCCGCCAATGTTCCGCTCGAGGCGGGCACCTGGTCGGCCACGATGACGAAGGTCAGTTCGCGCTCGTCCGCATCGACCGTAGTGCCCACAAGTGACGAAATGCCCGTCAGGGTGCCGGTCTTGGCGCGGGCGACACCGGCCGCGGCGTTGGCGGGCTCGGTGCGGAACCGGTCGAACAGGGTTCCGTCCAGGCCGGCCACCGGCAGCCGCGCGATGACGTCCTGGAGGCCGGGCAGTTTGCCCGCGAGCGCTTCCGCGGTCACCTGCGAGAGCAACGCGGCCGTGCTCGTCTGCCCCCTGGTCAGGCCGGAGGTGTCGAGCAAAGTGGTGCCCGTCAGGTCATAGCCCTTGGCTTTCAGCGTGTCGACGACGAATGCGGCGTTGTCGGCGAACGACCCGTCGCGGCCGGCCTGGAGTGCCGCCTGGCGCGCGAGGTTCTCGGTGAGGGCGTTGTCGCTGGTGTCGAGGGCCTCGGCGAGCACGTCACGGTATGCCGCGGACTCCCCCCGCGCGACGACCGTCGCCTCCGTGGGGGCCGGGGTGGCACGCAGGTCTGGGATGTCGTCGGCCGTGACCGTGGCGTCGGGTATGGCGCGCTGCAGCTCCCCGACGAAAGCGTCCAGCACCGACGCCGCAGGGTCCATCGGGGAGGGTTCGTAGGGCTTGGGGCGCTCGTCGGCGAGGCCGATCATCGCGACCGTCTGGGTGAAACCGGCGGCGACGTCACCGGGAGCCCAACCCGTCGGATAGGTGGGCGTGTCGGGGTAGCCGGGCCCGGCGGCATACGTCAGGTCCAGGCGCACCGTCCACCGCTCGACCGGCTCCTCCCGCACGGCCGCCGCGACCTGCTCGGCCAGATCGCGCAACCCCACCCGGCCGGCAGTCGCGTCCGGGTCACCGGCCTCACGGGCCAGCAAGGTGTCGCCCCCGGCGACCAGGACCAGCTCCCCCGGCGCGACCATCCGCACCTCGGTCGTCATCCGCGCGCGCGGATCGAGCTCGGACGAAATCGCCACTGCCGCAAGGATCTTCTGCGCCGAGGCGATGACGCGCGGCGCGTCGGCGCCACGGGCATACAGCTCCTTGCCGGTCGCGGCGTCCCGGATGCTGACGCCGACGCTGGGACCGAGGGCCGGGTCGGCGACCGCCGCGTCCAGGGCCTTCTTCAGCGCCGCAGTCGACGGCACCGGCGCGTCGTCGGCGAGGGCCGCAAGCACCGGTATGGCGGCCGCTGCAGTGGGCAGCGCGACCGGAGTGGGCGTGGGGCCGGGCGTGGCCGGGGCCGGTAGCGGCGTCGGCCGGTCACGAGTGAGGATGCCGGGCACGACGTCGTAGACGTCGGCGGCGCCGTAGCCGCCCAGCGCCAGCGCGGCGACGGCGAGGACGGTCGCCGAGCGACGCACGGCATACCCCCTCCACACCACACCGCGCCGGATGCGCAAGACTTAGCGAGCAGAGTAGGTCATTCGAGCGATGAGGAGAGACAGGGTGGAGTTCGACGTCACGATTGAGATCCCCAAGGGCGCGCGCAACAAGTACGAGGTGGATCACGAGAGCGGACGAATCCGGCTCGACCGGCTGCTGTTCACTTCCATGGCCTACCCGGCCGACTACGGCTATGTCGAGGACAGCCTCGGCGAGGACGGCGACCCGCTCGACGCGCTCGTGCTCCTCGACGAGCCGACGTGGCCCGGCTGCCTCGTCCGGGCGCGGCCGATCGGGATGTTCCATATGCGCGACGAGGCCGGCGGCGACGACAAGATCCTGTGCATCCCTGCCGGTGACCCTCGCAAGAGCGGCATCACCGAGCTGGAGCACATCAACGAGTTCGACCGGCTGGAGATCCAGCACTTCTTCGAGACCTACAAGGACCTCGAACCGGGCAAGTCGGTCGAGGGCGCCCACTGGACCGGCCGGGCCGAAGCCGAGGAATGCGTGCGCCAGGCCATCCAGCGCGCCCACGACGCCGGCGTGTCCACGGCCCGCTGGCGCACCCCGGCGCAGGGCAACCAGGCCATCGCCGACTTCGCCCAGTCCCGCCACGGCCACACCGCAGAGGAGATGCAGGAAGCCTCCCGCCGGGCCGAGCAGGAACTGGCGACCAAGGAGCACCCGCTGTCCGACGACCGCTGAAGCCGGTCACGATCCGAGAGGCGACCGTCGCGATGCCGCGGCGGTCGCCTCCGTCTGTGCAACCTGACGGTCGGCTGGGCCTCAGCACCGCCGGACTGACCTCGCGGTCACGGGACCCGGACCCCGTCGACGGCGAAGTCCCACACGCCGCCGTCGGTCAGTTCCCGGGCGATGTCCATGTGCCCCGCGTGCGCGGCCAGTTCCGTGAGCAGGTGCAGCAGGCAGCCGCGCACGGTCTCTTGCCGATAGCCGCCCCAAGCGCCCTCGGGCCACCACCCGGGTGCCGCGTCCGCCGGGATCTCGCGGGCCTGCTCGACCGCGGCCGCGCAGGCCTCCCGGAGATCCTGCACCACCTCGCCGGCGGGGCGCTGCGGGTCGTTGTCGAAGACCTCCTCCTCCTCGTCGAAGCCGTCGACGGGGCGGCCGGCGGCGATGTGGTGCAGCCACAAGACGGTGGTGTCGCGGGTGTGGCCGAGCAGGCCGAGGACGGACCAGCCCGAGGACACGACCGGCGCGCGCAGCTGCTCCTCGGTCAGGCCGGCCGTGCTCGCGAGCAGGCGATGGTGTTGTCGGCCGATCCACGCCAGCAGTTCGCCGGTGTCGGTGGTCGTGGGGGTGGTCTCGGTCATGATGTGCTCCGAACGTTGTCGTCGGTGGTGCTGGACACCCGAAGGTCGGAGCCGACAACGCCGGATCGACATGACCGCACGTGTCGATATGCCGGATCTGGCTTCGACCTACGCCCGACCGGCACCGCGCCGGCGCGAGTCGAAGGAGAAAACGAGCAGTGAAGTACGTCATCTTGATCCACTCCAACCCCCAGCCTTGGGGCCACCCGACCGGCGACTTCGTCGCGGAGCAGCGGGACCTGCCGGCCGAGACGCGTGAGCAACTGAACGCCGACTTCGAGTCGGTGCTTGAGGAGATGAGCGCCCGCGGCGAGCTGATCGGCGGTGAGGCCCTGGCCGATCCCGCGAGCGCCCGCCTGTTCCGCTGGCACGACGGCGAGCGCCTGGCGACCGACGGGCCGTATGCCGAGGGCAAGGAGCACCTGGCCGGCTTCTTCCTCATCGACGTCGAGTCGCCGGAGCGCGCCGAGGAGATCACCCGCAACTTCGGCGCGCCGGGCGAGACCATCGAGTTGCGGCCGGCCATGTGGCCTGGCGGCGACGCCGACTGAGGGCGCGCGATGACGGTCGAGCAGGTGTGGCGCACCGAGGCGCCACACGTGCTCGCCGCGTTGACCCGCCGCTACGGCGACTTCGGCGATTGCGAGGACGCGGTCCAGGAGGCGTTGCTCGCCGCCGCCGCCCAGTGGCCGCGGGAGGGTATGCCGCACGATCCGCGCGCCTGGTTGATCACCGTGGCGCAGCGGCGGCTGATCGATCAGGTGCGCAGCGAGTCGGCGCGCCGGCGGCGCGAGGAGCGGTATGCCGCGGACGCCCTCGACGGCGCCGCTCCCGTCGGTGTCGACGACAGCCTCGAGGTGCTATTGCTCTGCGCCCACCCCGCGCTGACCAAGGCCTCGCAGGTCGCGCTCATCCTGCGAGCGGCCTCCGGGCTGACGACGGCGCAGATCGCCGCCGGCTTCCTGGTCCCCGAGGCGACCATGGCCGCCCGGATCACCCGCGCCAAGAAGACGCTGGCCGGGGCGGGGAGCCGGTTCCCCGCTCCGGCCGCCGACCTGTCCGCACGCGTCGGTGCCGTGCGGCACGCCCTGGCGCTGCTGCATACCGAGGGGCATGTGCGCTCCTCCGGTGAGGAGTTGAGCGACGCGGGGTTCAGCGGCGAGGCGATCCGGCTCGCCCGCTCGTTGTGGCGCGCCGTGCCCGCCGACCCCGAGAATGCCGGACTGCTCGCCCTGCTGCTGCTCACGCACGCTCGCGGGCCCGCGCGCACCGACGCCCATGGCGACCTGGTTCCTCTCGAGGCACAAGACCGTTCGCGCTGGCGTCGCGACCTGATCGCGGAGGGCGTGGCGATCCTAGAGGCGGTGCTCCCGGTCGGTCCGGTCGGTGAGTTCCAATTGCAGGCGGCCATTGCGGCGGTCCACGACGAGGCCGCCTCGTGGGCGGCCACGGACTGGCCGCAGATCGCCGAGCTCTATCGGATGCTCGACCTCATCGCCCCCGGCGAGGCGGTGACGATCGGTCGGGCGGTGGCGGTGGCGCGCACCGAGGGACCTGCGGCCGGGCTGGCCCTGCTCGACCCGCTCGCCGGCTCCCGTAACCACCGGGTCGCCGCCACGCGCGGGCACTTGCTCGCGGAGTTGGGTCGCACCGCGCAGGCGCGCGTCGCCTTGGAGCAGGCGGCCCGCACGACCCCATCGATCCCGGAGCAGCGCTATCTGAACCGGCTCCTCCACGAGATGGCGTGAACCGGGCCGCCCCGACTGGCTAAGCTGCCGTGCTCGTGACCACCGATGCCGAACTCGCCGTCGAGGGCCTCGTCAGGCTGCTGACCCTGAGGGAGGTCGGCACCGCTCATATCGCCGTCCGCGACGCCCCGGAAACGGACACCGAGATGGGCGACAGCGAGGCCCAGGTTTTCATCGGCGCCAGCGAGAAGCAGCCGCACGGGCGGGTATTCGGCGGGCAGGTGCTCGCGCAGGGCGTCATGGCGGCAGGCTTGACCCTGGACCTGACCCCGGATGCCACGCCTCGGCCCATCCACTCGCTGCACGCCTATTTCATGCGGCCCGGCGACGACACCCAGCCGATCCGCTTCGCGGTCGAGCGGATGATGGACGGCAAATCCTTCAGCACCCGGCGCGTGCATGCGATCCAGCACGGCCGGCCGATCCTGGCGATGTCCGCCTCCTTCCAGGAGCGGGCCGAGGGCATGGAACACCAGGATCCGATGCCATCGGCACCCGACCCGCGCGGGCTGACCGAGATGAGCGTCGCCTTGGGCGACCTGATGGACCGGCAGGGCATCGACGACGAACGCGCGGAGCACCACCTCGCGCGGCTGCGCAAGCGAGCCATCCGGCAATACCCCGTAGGCTCGGTCGATCCGCGCGAACCGGCGACCCGGTCGAGCCGCTATCAGCTCTGGATGCGGGCGGCCGCGGCCCTCCCGGACGATCAGCTCCTGACCTCCGCCATCCTCGCGTACGCCTCCGACTTCCAGATGCTCACGCCGTCGCTGCGCAACCACGGCGTCACCTTCTTCGACCCCCGACTGCGGGTCGCCAGCCTCGATCACGCGATGTGGTTCCACCGGGACGCCTCGCTGAGCGACTGGTTGCTCTTCGACCTCGAGAGCCCGTCCGCACAGAGCGGTCGCGCCCTGGGGCGCGGGACGGTCTGGACCGAGGATGGGCGGCTCGTGGCGAGCCTCGCTCAGGAGGGGATGACGCGCCTGAAGGCGTGACCCGGATCGGTGCGCCCGTGGTGCGCGTCAGCCCGGGCGGCCGCCGTAGGGGACCAGGTCGCTGCGATAAATGGAGGCGTACCGGATGACCGCCCCGGTGTACGGAGCTTCGATCATCTGGCCGCCACCGACATACAGCCCCATGTGGTGACTGCTCTCGCCGCTGGAGCCGAAGAAGACCAGATCACCGGGCTGCAACTGGTCGATCGGGACCCGGGCGGTCTCGGCATACTGCGCGCCGGTGTAGTGGGAGAGGTAGACCCCGGCCTGGCGCCAGGCCATCATCGTCAGCCCGGAGCAGTCGAAGGCGTCCGGTCCCGACCCGCCCCACAGATACGGCTTGCCGAGTTGGGCCTGCGCATAGGCGATGGCGGCCGCGGCGCCGCTGGCCGGCGGCGGGGTCGAGGTCGATGTGGAGGTCGGCGGCGGCGTGCTGCTCGAGGTCGTCGTGGGGCGGGTGGACGTGGAGGTCGACGTCGGGCGGGTGGACGTCGAGGTGGACGTCGGGCGGGTCGAGGTGGAGGTGGACGTCGGGCGCGTGGAGGAGGACGTCGACGTGGGCGGGGTCGAGGTCGACGTCGGCCGCGGGCTCGTGGACGTGGGGCGGGTCGCGGAGGACGTGGGCCGAGTGCTGGTGCCCGTGGCGACCGGTGGGGTTGCGGTGCCGCTCGCCGGTGGGGCGGAGGTCGGCGGCTCGTTCGCGGCCTGGGCGGCCTCTTGCGCGGCAGCTTCCTGCGCGGCCGCCTCGGCGGCGATCGCATCGAGCCGCTCGCGCTCGAGCCGCACGGAGGTGTCGCGCAGCGCGGCAAGTCGTTCGGCGAGCCCGGCGCGGGTGCGTTGGAGGCGGCTGGCTTCGGCGTCGGCCAGGTCGAACTCGGCCCGGGCGATGCGTTCGGCTTGTTCGGCGCGGGTGAAGGCGGAGCGCCGGGCCTTCTCGGCCTCGTCGGCGGCGGCTTGCAGGGTCTGAGCGGTCCCGCTCAGCCGCAGCGCCTCGCCGAGGCGGGCGTCCTGTTGGTCGGAGACGATCTCGAGCGTGCTGGCGCGGTCGAGGAGTTGCTGGGGGTCGCCGGCGTCGAGCAGCGAACCGAGGGTGCCGAGCGCCCCGTCCTGCTGGTACAGACCGGCGGCGAACTCGCGCAACTCGTCGCGCGCCCCGCGGGCCGTATGGGCAGCAGCGTCCGACTTGCGGCGGGCGTCGAGTGCCGCAGCGGTCGCCTTCTCCAACTCCCAGCGGGCGCCGTTGGCGGCTTCGCCGAGGGCGGCGGAGCGCTCACGAACGGCGGCCAGGCGGCGGGACGCGGCGGCATACGACGCATCGAGCGCGGCGACCTGGGTCCCGGCCTCGGCCACGGCGCTGCGGGCGCCGTCCACCTCGGCCTGGCTCGGACCGGTCGGCTCGGCGCTGGCGGCATACGACCCGCCGAGGACGACCCCGGTGACCGCGGCGAACGCTCCGATGGCCTGGGCCACCCGGATCCGGGCGCGCGGCTGTGAGGCTGGCCTGCACGGCATGGACGACGCTCCTGAGAAACTCCGGCGACCGATGGCGGACGGTGGCCGATTCGGGGGGCCAAACGCTGTTTGCGCAGTTCAGGGTACTGAGCCCGATTCCCACCGTCACATCCGTCACACCTCAGGCGCCCGTTCAAGTCCGCGGAGGGCCTTGGCCAGCGAATGACACGGATGTTTTTCCGCAGGTCGCGCGCCCGAGTGGCACCGCGGTCCCCGCCGCCTAACGAATCCATAACGAACGGTCGGAAGAGGGGGAAGACGACGGGGGCGCTGATGCTGACATCAGCGCCCCCGTCTTACCGCCCGGCGACTGCGGGGACAACCCGGAGGTTGGCTCCCACCCCGCGTCGGCTCATTGGCGGTGCTTCTGACGCTACCTCATCGACCTTGGTCAGTTTGTCCATAAGGCTTGGTAAAAGCTGGCGCGTACAGGGATTGACCGGGCGTCCAGAAAACAATGTGGCCGGGCTTTATCACGAATGGGGGGCCCGCGACACCACCCTTACGATGGCAGTCATGGCCCAGTCCCGTCCGCTCGCCCTCATCACCGGTGGCGGCACCGGCATCGGTGCCGCCACGGCGACCCGACTCGCCGCAGCCGGCTTCGACGTCCTCCTCGCCGGCCGCCGCCTCGAGCCCCTGACCAGCACTGCGGCCCGGATCGGCGCGGCGGCACGGCATACCGTCCTCGACGTCACCGACCCCGAGGGCGTCGGCGAGCTCATCGGCGGCCTGGACCGGCTCGACGTCGTGGTCAACAACGCCGGCGGCGCGCTCGGGCTCGCGCCGGTCGCCGAGGCGGACGCGGCGCAGTGGCGCACGATGTTCGAGGTCAATGTGCTCGGAACGCTGAACGTGGTGCGGGCCGCGTTGCCGCTGCTGCTGCGCTCGCCCCGGGCGACGATCGTCGACATCTCCTCGACCGCCGGCGAGATCGTCTACGAAGGCGGCGCCGGCTATGCCGTGGCCAAGCACGGCACCTCGGTGATCTCCGAGACGCTGCGGCTCGAACTGAGCGGCACCCACGTGCGGGTCGTCGACATCCGGCCCGGCATGGTCGCCACGGACGAGTTCGCGCTCACCCGGTTCGGGGGCGACGCGGCCGCGGCGGCGAAGGTGTATGTCGATGTCGACCGGCCGCTCGTGGCCGACGATGTCGCCGCGTGCGTGGAGTTCGCCGTCCAGCTGCCGCAGCATGTCAATATCGACACCCTCACCCTCCGCCCGGTCGCCCAGGCGGCCCAGCACAAGACCTACCGCGGACCGATCGACTGGCACGAGGGCTGAGCCGAGGTCGATTCGGTGCGTGGCCGCGGCATACGTATACTGCTTGGGCGCACCCAGCCATGCTCGGCGCACCCGCCGCTTTAGCTCAGTCGGCCAGAGCGATTCACTCGTAATGAATAGGTCGTCGGTTCGATTCCGACAAGCGGCTCCGCCAAACGCCCTCGACGCCGGTCGGGGGCGTTTGTTGTCCCGGGAGCTAGTTTCGGTGCGGTCTCGCTCCGGTGAGAGCATGCCTGAGGCTGTCCCGGGGGAGTCCCGCTCCCGCGCCGTTCGGTCTCGTCGTCCGCTTCGAATTGCATCCCCGGCAGGAGGCGGCCTTCGACGCGCACGAGCAGACCGAGCACACGCGCGCCTTCCTCGCCGAGCGCCAGCGCTTCGTCGCGTCCTTTGAGGTCGCGTTCCTGGGGCCGGGGTCAGCAGCATCCGCTGACCGGGACCGTCAGCAGCGCAGGCCGTCGGCCGGGACCTTGTCCTTGGTGTAGAAGTCGTTGAGGGCGTTGTCGATGCACGAGTTGGCCCGCATGTATGCCGTGTGGCCGTCCCCGTCCATGGTCACCAGGACGCCGGCCTCGAGCTGGTCGGCGAGCCGGACCGCCCACTCGTAGGGAGTGGCGGGGTCGCGGGTGGTGCCGACGACGACGATCGGGGCGGAGCCGGCGGCGGTGATCTTGGCCGGTTTGTTCGTCGACGTGATGGGCCAGTGGCCGCAGGTCAGGCCCGACCAGGCCAGGAAGCGGCCGAAGAGCTGGGCCTGTTCCTGGGCTTTCTTCTCGCGCTCGACATAGGTCGCGATGTCGGGGCTGTCGGGGGCGTCGAGGCAGTTGACGGCATAGATGACCTGCATCATGTTGCCCGAGTAGGCGCCCGACGCGTCCCGCTCGGCGTAGGCGTTGGCGAGGTTCATCAGGCCGGTGCCGTCGTCGGACGCCACGACCTTGCGCAGGGCGTCGGTCAGCTGGGCCCACATGCCTTGGTCGTACATGGCCGCGGCGATGCCGTATGCCGCCCACCCCTCCGTCAGCTTCTTGACGCGGGCGTCGCCGGTGACTGTCGCGGGCGTCTTGTCCAGCTTGGTGAGCAGGTCACTGAGCCCGGTCATCACCTCATCGACCGAGGTGCCGAGGGGGCAGTTGCCCTCCTTGACGCAATCGGCCGCCCAGGCGCGGGTGGCGGTGTCGAATCCGCGGGCCTGGCCGATGGCCGTCTCCTCGGGGGTCAGGTCGGGGGCGAGGGCGCCGTCGAGGACCATCCGCCCGACCCGGTCGGGGAAGAGGCCGGCATAGGTGGCGCCGAGGTAGGTGCCGTAGGACTTGCCCAAGTAGTTCAGCTTCGCATCGCCGACGACTGCCCGCAGGATGTCCATGTCCTTGGCCGCCTCGACGGTCGAGACGTGCCCGAGCAGCGGCCCCGCATTGGCGGCGCACGCCTTGCCGAAGTCGGTCGCGATGGTCACGGCCTGCTGCCGCTCCGCTGCGTCGTCGGGGGTGGGGTCCTGGCCGAGGAAGTCGTCGAGCTGCGGCGGTTCGACGCACTCGATCGGGGCCGAGTCCTGCACCCCGCGCGGGTCGAAACCGACGACGTCGTAGGCCTTGCGGACCGGAGTGCCCACGATGAAGTCGGCATAACGGGCATACTCGACGCCGCTGCCGCCGGGCCCGCCGGGGTTGACGAGGATCGAACCGGCCTTGGTGCCGCCGCCGCGTTTCTCGGTCTTGAGGACCTTGAGCTTGATCGTCTCCCCGTCCGGCTTCGCGTAGTCGATCGGCACCTCCAGCTCGGCGCACTTCGGCCCGCCGCAGTCGGTCCAGGTCAGCGTCTGGTTGTAGAACTTGGCCAGCGCGTCCTGCCCGGTCGGCACCTTGGCCGTGCTGGGCAGCGGGGTGCTGGTGACCTTCGCGTCGCGGGAGAAGGGGTTGTCGATCGAGCAACCGGTCAGAGCGAGCGATCCGGCGAGCAACACCCCGATCGCGCGCGGACGACGGGGAGCGGCCGGATGCGACATGGCTCGACGCTAACTCACGCATCCGACAGGACGCGCACCGAGTTGATCGCACCGCGATAACGATCCCGGCGCGGGGTCACCGCGGCAGGATGAGCGAGACGGCCATACCCTCGAGCGCCAGCAACGGGGCGACATTGGCGTCGATCCGTTCGCGGGCGGTGCCGATGGCCTCCATCGCGCGCAACAGACCCTCGGGGGTCAGGGCCCGAGCCAGCCCCCCGACGGTGTCGAGATTGTCCTCGTTGACGATGGCGACCGGGGCGCCGGTGCGCATGACCAGGGCGTCGCGGTAGACCGACAACAGGTCCAGCAGAGTGCGGTCGAGGACGTCGCGGATGAAGCGGGTGGCGCGGGTCTTCTGTTCCTTCTCCATCGCCGCCAGCTGGCTGCGCACGTGCGGCGGCTGGGTGCGGGCGGTCGGATCGGCGCCGAGCAGTTGGAGCAGTCGCTCCCGCTCCGCCGTATGCCGCTCGGTCAGGGAATGTTCCTTCTCCTCCTCCGCGATCGCCATCAGATCGGCGGCGGCGCCGACGGCATCGCCGACCCCGGTGATCCGGGTCGGCATCGTGACGACCTGGCGGCGCCGGATCCGCGCGCCCTCGTCGCGCGCCAGCCGCCGCGCCATGCCGACGTGGCATTGGGCGGCGCGAGCGGCATACCGTGCCATCGCGGGGTCGACACCGTCGCGGTCGGTGAGCAAGGCGGCGACGGCCTCGACGGGCGGGGTGCGCAGCCGCACGTGCCGCGAGCGCGAGCGCAAGGTGATCAGGACGTCCTCGACCGACGGTGCGCAGAGCAGCCAGATCGTGCGCGAGCCGGGTTCCTCGATCGCTTTGAGCAGGGCGTTGCCGGAGTGCTCGGTGAGCCGGTCGGCGTCCTCGACGATGATGACGCGCCACGACCCGACCGAGGGCCGACGAGCAGCCAGCTGCACCAGCTCGCGGGCCGAACCCACCCCGATCGTCAGGCCTTCGGTCGCGACGAGGTCGACGTCGGCGTGGGTGCCGTCGACGGCGGTGCGGCATTCGCGGCACTCCCCGCACCCGCCGGTGGGACACATCAAGGCCCCGGCGAAGGCGCGCGCGGCGACGGAGCGTCCCGACCCCGGCGGGCCGGTGAACAACCACGCGTGCGTCATCGACTCGGGGTGGGCGACGGCCCGCTGCAGGATCGCCAGGGCCGGCTCCTGGCCGATGACCTCACGCCATACGGTCATCCGGCACCGCCCGGGACGACGCCGGCGGCGGCCAGGCGGCCCACGATCTGCGCGTGCAGGGCCTGCGGCGGCTGCGTGCCGTCGATGACCAGATAGCGCTCGGGGGCAGCGGCGGCGATGGCGAGGAAGTGCTCGCGCACGGCGGCGTGATAGGCGTCGGCCTCCGACTCGAGCCGGTCGTGGACGTCGCCGCGGCGCCGGCGCCCCTCCTCGGGCGGCAGGTCGATGATCACGGTCAGGTCGGGCACGAGCCCGCAGACCGCCCACATCTGCAGGTCGTGCACCTCATCGCTGCCGAGCTCGCGCCCGGCCCCCTGATAAGCGACGGCAGAGTCGGTGTAGCGGTCGGTGATGACCACCGCCCCCCGCGCCAGCGCCGGGCGGATCACCTCCTCGACGTGCTGGGCCTTGTCGGCGGCGAAGATCAACGCCTCCGCCCGGGGCGCCATGGCCTCGCCGTGCAGGACCAGTTGCCGCAACTGCTGCCCAAGAGCGGTGCCCCCGGGCTGCCGGGTCACCACCACCTCGCGCCCCCCGGCCGCGACGACATCGGCGAGCAGTCGCACCTGCGTCGACTTGCCCGCGCCGTCACCGCCCTCGAAGGCCAGGAAGAGCCCGTCACTCACGTGCGAACCTTATCCGCGGGGTATGACAGCCGGCACCGGCCCCGCAGGCAGCCCACCGCAGAGCGTCAGGGCTCGGCGGGAGCGTCAGGTCGGGCGGGAGCCGCTCAGGGCTCGGCGGGAGCGACAGCTTTGGGCGGGAAGGTAGCGGTTCGCATCGCGAATGTTGCGAGGCGAACCGACACGAAGTGGCACTGGGCGGAAAAGTTCGAGCCGACCCACGAGGACCCGGGTCAGCGGGGCTCCGCGAGCGCGGCCGCCTCGGCGACGCCGGGCACGGTATGCAGCGCGTCCTCCAGTTCCTGCGGATGGACATTCTCGCCACCGGAGACGATGAGCTGATCGGCCCGTCCCGCAACGAAATACAGCCCATTCTCGCGCCAGCCGAGGTCACAGATCGCGATCACCCCGGCGTGCTGGTCACGGGTGCTGCCGTCCAGATAACCGTCGAAGACCATGTCGTTGCCGACATAGAAATGGCCGATCTCGCCGTCGGGGACCGGCTGCCGGTCCGCGTCCAGCAGGGCGAGCCGGGTGCCGAGCGGGGGCGTGCCGGCGGTGTCGGGGTCGCGCCGGAGGTGTTCGGGCGTCGCGATGGTCGCCCAGGACACCACCGTCGAGCCGTACAGGCTGTAGAGCACCTCACCGAACTTGTCGAGGAAGCGCGTCGCGAAGCCCGGCGGGAACTTCGAGCCGCTGGAAGCGACCACCCGCAGGTGCGGCAGCCCGGCCTCCGGGGCGGCCTCCCGCCACGCGAGCAGGCGTTGCAGCATCGCGGGCACGGCGAACAGCACCTGGGCCCGGTGCTCGGCGAGCGCCGCATGGGCGCGGGCCGGCCCGAACCTGCGTTGCAGGATGACCGTGGCCTGCAAGCCGAACGCCAAGTGCAGTCCGGCGAACCCCCTCGTGTGGAAGAGCGGCGCGCTGAGCAGGATCCGGTCCGGTGGTGGAGCGGGATGCGCTCGAGGATCGAGACGGTGGCCCCGATGCGGCCCACTGCGCGCCGCGGGGCGCCCTTGGGCACGCCAGTGGTCCCGCTGGTCAGGACGATGGTGCGCCCTTCCTCCCGCGCCGGCGCGAGCCGGTTGCCCGACGGGCCGTATGCCGCGTCCCGCGCCTGCGTCATCAGCTCACCCAGGTCGTATGCCGCCGCCATCCCGCCGACCGGGTGCGCCAGCTCGCCGTCGTGGAGAACTGTCTGCAGGTCGTCGCGGTCGGCGATCTGTGTGATCCGTTCGCCCGTCAGCCCGGTGTTGAGCAGGACGAGGTCGATGCCGAGGAGGTTCGCGGCATACAGCGCCAGCACGAACTCCACCCCGTTCGGGGCGAGCAGCCCGACCCGCGCACCGGCCGGCAGCCCCCGGCTGCGCAGCACCCGCGCCAGCCGGTCGCCGAGGTCGACGGCCTCGCTGTAGGTGTGGGCTCCCCGCTCGTCGATTAGGGCCACCCGCGACCCGGAGACGGCTGCGGCAGCGCGCAATTCGCCCGCGATGCCGTAGCCCCACCGCTGCAGGGCGAGCAACTGGCGAGCCCGGCGATGCGGCAATTCCAGACCGAGCAACCCGCGCGCCGTCAGCGTCCTGACGACGACATCGGGCCGCACCGCGAACACCTCAGTCCGACTTCGTCGCCGCTGTCTTGCGAGTGGTCTTCTTGGCCGACTTCTTGGTGGTCTTCTTGGTGGTCTTCTTGGCACCGCGGCGGGTGCTCGGACCCTTGGCCCGCTTCTCCGCGAGCAGCTCGAAGCCGCGCTCCGGGGTGATGGTCTCGGGGTCGTCGTCGCGGCGCAGAGTGGCGTTGGTCTCGCCGTCGGTGACATAGGCCCCGAAACGGCCGTCCTTGACGACCACCGGTTTGCCGTTGACGGGGTCGTTGCCGAGTTCCTTCAGCGGTGGCTTGGCGGCAGCCCGACCCCGCTGCTTGGGCTGGGCATAGATGGCCAGCGCCTGCTCGAGGCTGATGTCGAAGAGTTGGGCCTCGGTCTCGAGGGAGCGGGAATCGGTGCCCATCTTCAGATACGGCCCGTAGCGGCCGTTCTGCGCCGTGATCTCGGCCCCGGTCTCGGGGTGCGCGCCGACGATGCGGGGCAGGCTGAGCAGCTGCAGCGCGGTGTCGAGGTCGATGGTCCCGAGGTCCATGTCCTTGAACAGGGAGGCGGTGCGCGGCTTGGCCACCGCCGCCTTGCGCGTGCGCGACGCGGGGGCGTCCGACTCGGGCAGCACCTCGGTGACATAGGGCCCGTAGCGGCCGGCCTTGGCGAGGATCTCGTGGCCGGTGGCCGGGTCGGTGCCGAGCGAGCGCCCGTCGTCGGCCGAGACCTCGAGCAGGGCGCGCGCCATCTCGGGGGTCAGGTCCGCCGGCGCCACGTCGTCGTTGATCGTGGCCCGCCGCGGCGTGGTCGCGGCGTCGTCTGCCATCTCACCTGTCGACGGGTCCACGCCGGCCGGGGAGACCTCCTCGACGTAGGGTCCGTAGCGGCCGACGCGCACGACGAGCCCGTCGCCGATGTCGATCGTCGAGATGCCGCGGGCGTCGATCTCCCCCAGGTCGGCGACCAGGTCGCGCAGACCCTCGGCGGACGAGGCCTCGTCGCCGAAGTAGAAGCGCTGCAGCCACTCGACCCGTTGTGCGTCGCCGCGGGCGATGGCGTCGAGGTCGTCCTCCATCGAGGCGGTGAAGTCGTAGTCGACGAGCCGTCCGAAATGCTCCTCCATCAACCGGGTGACGGCGAAGGCGAGCCACGACGGCACGAGCGCCGAACCCTGCTTGATGACATACCCGCGGTCCTGGATCGTCGCCAGCGTGGGTTCGTATGTCGAGGGGCGGCCGATCTCCTTCTGCTCCAACGCTTTGACGAGGGTGGCCTCGGTATAGCGCGGGGGCGGGGAGGTCTCGTGACCGGAGGCCTCGGTGCGGTGGACGTCGAGCGCGTCGCCCTGGCTCAGCTGCGGCAGGCGCCGCTCCTCCTCGCCGGCCTCGCGGGCGGCCTGGCGGGCGCGGGTGTCCTCCTCGTCGCGGCCTTCTTCGTATGCCGCGAGGAAGCCGCGGAAGGTGATGACCGTGCCGCTCGCCGACAGCTGGGCGACCCGCCCGTCGGCCAGGGCGGCCTCGGTCTGCACGGTCGCGGTCGAGCCGACGGCATCGGCCATCTGGGAGGCGATGGTGCGCTTCCAGATCAGGTCGTAGAGGGCGTACTCGCTGCCGCGCAGCTGGCTGCTGACCTGCGACGGGGTGCGGAAGGTGTCGCCGGCCGGGCGGATCGCCTCGTGCGCTTCCTGGGCGCTGGCATTGGAGGAGGTGTAGCGGCGCGGGGCGTCGGGGACATATTCGGCGCCATACATGCTCCGGGCCTGGCTGCGGGCGGCGTTCAGGGCCGTCTCGGAGAGCATGACCGAGTCGGTTCGCATATAGGTGATGTAGCCGCCCTCGTAGAGCCGCTGCGCGATCCGCATCGTCTCGCGCGCCGACAGCCGCAGCTTGCGCGAGGCCTCTTGCTGCAACGTGGAGGTGATGAACGGCGCATACGGCCGGCGCTTGTAGGGCTTGTCCGCGACATTGGCGACCCGCGCCGGGGCGGTGCGTAGCGCCTCGGCGATCCCCTGCGCCGCAGCCTGGTCCAGGTGCAGCGCCGACCCGCGCAGCGCGCCGTCGTCGCCGAAGTCGCGCCCGGTCGCCACGCGCGTGCCGTCGACGGCGGTCAACCGCGCAGTGAAGCTCTCCCCGGCGTCCGTGGCAAGGTCGGCCTCGACATCCCAGTAGGACGCCGCCCGGAAGGCCATCCGCTCGCGCTCGCGCTCGACGACCAGCCGGGTCGCGACGCTCTGCACCCGGCCCGCCGACAACCCGGCCCGCACCTTGCGCCACAGGACGGGGCTGACCTCATACCCATAGAGCCGGTCGAGGATGCGCCGGGTCTCCTGGGCCTCGACGAGGTTCTCGTCGATCTGGCGGGTGTTGGCCATCGCCCGCTGAATGGCCTCCCGGGTGATCTCGGTGAAGACCATCCGCTTGACGGGGACCTTGGGCTGCAGCGCCTCGTACAGGTGCCAGGCGATCGCCTCGCCCTCGCGATCGTCATCGGTGGCAAGATAGAGCTCGTCGGCGTTCTTGAGCAGCTTCTTCAGATCGGAGACGCGCTTCTTCTTGTCCGGGTCGACGACGTAGTAGGGCTCGAATCCGTTGTCGACGTCGATGCCGAACTTGCCGAAGGGGCCCTTCTTCATGTCCGCGGGCATCTCGGACGGCGTCGGGATGTCCCGGACGTGACCGAAGGAGGCCTCGATGTCGTATTCCGGCCCGAGGTAGGCGGAGATGTTCTTGATCTTCCCCGGAGACTCCACGATGACGAGCTTGCGCCCGGCCAACACCACCACTCACCTTTCCGTCACCAGCCTCGGCCACGGAGGGCCGAGGCGGGCATATCGGCGCCACCGTATACGACGCTCCCCCGTTTTCCTCCATCGCGCCGTTTTTGTTGAACAATAAATTAGTTAGCCGTATGCTGCTCGAATGACCGATCGCGCCCCGATCCTCTACCTCTCGCACGGCGCGCCGCCGCTCGCCGACGACGCCCGCTGGACCCAGGAACTCGCGCACTGGTCGGCCGGGATCGCCCGGCCCGACTCCATACTCATGGTCTCCGCTCACTGGGAGGAGGCGCCGGTGACCGTCAGCGCGAGCGCCGCGCCGGCGTCGCTGCTCTACGACTTCTGGGGCTTCCCGCAGAAGTACTACGAGGTGCGGTATGACGCGCCGCTCGCCCCCGCCCTCGCGGACGACGTCAGCCGCCTGCTCGGCGGGCAGGTGCACCGCGACGAGTCCCGCGGCCTCGATCACGGCGCCTACGTCCCACTGGTCGAGATGTACCCCGAGGCCGACGTCCCCGTGTTGCAACTGTCCCTGCCGACGCTCGATCCGCGGGCGCTGTTCGAGCTCGGCCGGGCGCTGGCGCCGCTGCGCGACACCGGGACGATGATCGTCGGCTCGGGCTTCACCACCCACAACCTGCGCTGGTTCGACCCCGGTGCCGGCGCCGACGGCCCAGCCCCCGCCGCCTCGGCCGAGTTCGACAACTGGGCCGCGGAGGCGATGGCGAGCGAGGACCTGGACGCCCTGCTCGACTTCGGCCACCGCGCCCCCGCCGCCCGGCTCGCCCACCCGCGCACTGAGCACTGGGCGCCGCTGTACGTCGCCCTCGGCGCGGCATACCAAAGTGGGGGCATCGCCAACCACAGCGTCATCGACGGCTTCTGGTTCGGGCTCTCGAAGCGGTCGTGGGAGTTCGCGGCCTAGCCTCCGCCCGAAGCAGCCCGGCCCGAAGTGGCCGACACCACGAGTGCGACCTCCCACAGGTGACCAGCACGCGCCCCTAGCATGGGTGACGTGCGGGGTAGGCGGGTCCTGGCGATGGCGGTCGTGGTAGCGGTGGGCGGCGGCCTGACGTCCTGCGCCGACGACGGGGCGGAGTCGACGAGCGCGGCACGCGGCGGGTCGTCCGCCCAGCAGACCGGATCGATGTCCTCGAAATCCACGGACGAATCCCCCTCGAAGTCCTCGAAGTCGTCAAAATCCGGCGCGAGCGCGGGCCGCGTGACGATCGGGGCGAGCGGCGATCTGCTCACGCACGTGGCCGTGCGCCGCAGCGCCGAGGCGTATGCCGGGTCTGCCGGCCACTATGACTTCCGGCCGATGTTCGCCAAGGTCGCGCCGCTGATCGCCAAGAGCGATATCTCCATCTGCCACATGGAGACGCCGCTGACGTCGACCAATACCAATCTGAGCCAGCCGGGGGTGCTGGTCTTCAACACCCCGCACGAACTCGCCGATGCCGTCAAGGACGCGGGCTATGACGGCTGCGACTTCGCGTCCAACCACACGTGGGACCGGGGGCTGGCCGGGCTGCAGGACACCATCAAGGTCTTCGACACCGCGGGCGTCAAGCTCGCCGCGCCGGGGGGATCGGCCACGACGCCGCGCCTGGTGACGGCCTATGACGTCAACGGCGTCAAGGTCGCCCATCTCGCCTACACCTACACGATCTACAACGACTGGGGTCCCAACACCAAGGTGCCGCCCGAGGCGCCGTGGCTGGGCGAATCCCTTTGGCCCGCAGTCAATTCCGAGGGCATCATCCGCGATGCCAAGCAGGCCAAGGCCGACGGTGCCGACTTCGTCGTCGTCTCGATGCACTGGGGCCAGGAATACGTCGACGATCCCACCGAGGACCAGACCCGCGTCGCGACGGCATTGCTGCAATCCCCCGACGTCGACCTGATCCTCGGCACCCACGTGCACCGGGTGCAGCCGTGTTCGGTCATCAACGGCAAGTACGTCTTCTACGGGCTGGGCAACTTCTTGTCCAACCAGTCGCCCAGTGTCGACGCCTCGCTGATCCCGCAGACGCAGGAGGGGGTCCACGTCACGGTCACCCTCGAGCGCGACGCCTCCGGCAAGGTCATCTCATCCGCGACCTACCAGCCGACCAAGGTCAACCTGGCCGGGCATGTCATCACCCCGGCCACGGCGAGCAGCAATCCGACTACCTTCGACCGGGTGACCAAGACCCTCCAGATGCTCGGCAACTGTCCGCTCGACGGCAAGGTGGCCACGTCGCATCCGTCGTCGCTGGAGTAGCCCAGTCCGCCGTTGACGATCGCGCCAGCGGGGTCGCCTCAACGCAGGATGGCGGCCGCGATCCAGCGGCGCAGGCGCGGCAGCATCGCTTCGACGAGTTCGTCCTGGTCGAGTTCGAGGAGGCCGGAGATGGCGGCCAGGGCCGCCCGGGCAGTGAGGTCGCCGTCGGCGACGGAGAGGTATGCCGCGCTCGCGGTGTCGAGGCTCTCGCGGTAGCCGAGCCCGCCGCCCTGGGCGACCTCGATTACCTCGGGGTCGCTGCTGCCGGCCCGGAAGTGCTGCGCGACAGTGACATCCGCGGCTGCCGACCACGAGGTGTCGAGGATCGCGTCGTCGTCGTGCTCGGCGAGCCAGACCCGCGCCTGGATGCCGGCGAGGACGGCCGGTCCCATCGGAGCGGCCGCGGGCCCACGGGCGTCGAGCAGGTCGACGAACGGCTCCCGGTCGGACTCGGGCCGGTGCATGGTGATGATGCCGAAGCCGATGCCGGTGACGTCGCGGGCGGCGAAATCGTCGAGCCACGCGGCATACATCTGGTTGAAATCCGTTGTCCCGCTTTGGTGTCCGCCGTCGCGGGCCCAGGTCTCGGCATACTGCGCAGGGTCCTGGATCTCGCGCTGCACCACCCAGACGTCGACGCCCGCAGCGCGGGCCCACGCACCGACGCGATCCTGCCACGGGGCAGCGTTGACGATCTCCCAGTTGCCGAGGATTTGGGCGATGCCGCCCGGTTCGAGGTGCTCGCCGAGCCGGGTGACGAGGTCGGCGACGACGGCGTCGCCCTGCTGACCGCCGTCGCGGTATTCGTAGGTCGGCATCCCGTGGTCGCGCGGGGTGATCACGAAGGGCGGGTTGCTCACGATGAGGGAGAAGCGTTCTCCTGCAACGGGTTCGAGCATCGACCCGTGACGGATGTCCCACTCCTGGCCGTTGAGCGCGGCGTTGAAGCGGACATAGCTCAAGGCCCGGTCGGAGATGTCGGTGGCGACGATGTGTTCGGCGTGGGTGCTCAGGTGGAGAGCCTGGACGCCGCATCCGGTGCCCAGGTCGAGGGCGCGGCCGACGCGAGGCCGTGGGGTCCAGGAGGCCAGCGTCGTGGACGCGCCTCCGACGCCGAGCACATGGTCCTCCGACAGCGGTGCCCGGGTCGCCAGTTCGGACAGGTCGGAGGCCAGCCACCAGGCGTGCTCCTGGTCGCCGTACGGCCGCAGGTCGCAGGTCGCGATCAAGGCATCGCCGGCGTCGCGGACCAGCCCGAGAGCCAGCGCGCCGGCCCCGCCGAGGGCGGGCAGGGCAGCGTCCACGGTCGCCCGGTCGACCGGATCGCCGAGGGTGAACAAGCGGATGAGCACGGCAGCCGGGTCCGGGTTGTCGCGCGTTGCCCGCTCCGCGGGCAGAACCTGTTCGCGCGCCAGGGCGCCCGCCGCGACGGGGCCCAGGACCGCCGCGGTGCGCTCGACGGTGAACGGTGCCGCGCTCAGGTCCGCGCGCAGGGCCGCGATGAGGGCGGGATCGGAACTCAGCACGCCTCAGCCTAGCGGCGCCGCGTCTTCGCCCACTCACATCGAGAGAGCGCGACGCGCCCATATTCCAGCCGGAACATGGGCGTGTCGCGCTCTCTCGACTGGTGGCGACTGCGCGCCGGGGTGTGGTCGGGCGGTCAGGGCCGGCCGGCGCGGGTGGTCAGGAGTTCTTCGGTGCGCTCGGCCTGCGGCGCGTCGACGCCGCCCTCGCCGGGCCCGCGGCGCGGGTCGTGGCCCGTCGGCATGCGCGAGTCCGGGCCGGCGTCGGCAGCGGCCGGGACGGTTCCGACAGCGGCCGGGACGGCGGCATACTCCGGCGTCTGGGCAGCCATCTGCGTGGACGTGGCGCTGGACGTTGCAGTGGACGTCGCGGGGTCGAGCAGGCCGAGGAGGCGCACCCCGAGAGCGGCGACATAGAAGGCGGCGGCGAGCAGTTCGACGCACTCCTCGAGGGTCTGCTCGAGGCGTTCGACGTCGACGGGCATGGTGGCCGGGTCGATGGCGTCCATGCCGATCGAGGTGACCGAGCAGACCACACCCAGGACGAACAGCCACAGGGCCAGCCGGTCGCGGCGCAGGGCGCGCAACACGAAGGGCAGCACGATCAGGCCGGCGATGCCCATGAGCAGCACCTGGAAGTCGCCGGGGGCGAGGAAGCTCAGGCCGGGGATGGAGATGTCGCGCGGGGCCAGGATGCGGTCGCGGATGCGTTCGTGGATCGCGAACCGGTCATCGAGCGCGAGATAGGCGAAGCCGGCCGCGAGCAGCCAGTGCGGGATGCGCAGGGCGCGCGACCAGCCGTGGACCTTGCCGATCATGGCGATGACGGCCGAGGTGGCCGCCGCGAGCACGAGCAGCACGGTCTGCAACCAAGTCATCGGCGTCAGTTCCAGCGCGATCCACTCCCAATAGCGCGGGTACTGCGCTGCGGCGAGGGACGCGGGCGCGAGGACGGCGAGGGCCGCCAGGGCGACCACGAGGCGGGTCCGGGCGCGGGCGATCACGGGGTTCATTGCCGGCATCTCCCTAGCGTGCCGCAGCGAGGGCGTGGTCGCGGGGACCCACGACGTGGATGGGCGCGCCGTCGGCGGCGGCCTGGATCGCCTGGGCGAACATCTGCGCTCCCCGGGCGAGGACCTCATCGCGCCACCACGCGCTGTGCGCGCTCTGCAGCACCCGGCCCTCGGCCACGAGGACGGCGTCAATCGGGTCGCCGGGATCGAGGGCAACCTCGTCGACGGCATACCCGCGCAGCCGGCGGGCCAAGAGGCGGTCGCGAACCGCGTCGGTGTCAGCGAGCACGGGGCGCCCGACGTTGACGACGAAGGCGTCGGGGTGGAGGAGAGCGAGTTCGCGGGCGCCCAGGATCGGGAAGTGGCCCTCGATCGTCGAGGCCGTCAGGGCAACCAGATCCGCCTCGCGCAGTGCCACTTCGTGGGTGACCATGCGGATCCGGGCGGCCGCTGCGGAGGCGACCGCGTCGGGGTCGATGTCCACGCCGATGATGTTCATGCCGAGGCCGCCGGCGAGCTGGGCGAGCCGGCGCCCGATCCGGCCCATGCCGATGATCGCGAGCGTCCGGTTGCTGATCTCGACCCCGCGCAGAGAGACATGGTGGGGGGCGCGACCGCGGGCCTTGTCGTTGGCCAGGTGGATCCGGGTGGCGCAAGCGAAGATCAGTGCGAGGGCGTGCTCGGCGACCGCATTGGTCGCGTACTCCGGGAGCGTGGTGACGGTAATGCCGCGGCCGGCGAGACCCTCGATGTCCAGGTGCTCGTAGCCGGTCGCGTAGAGCACGACGTGACGCAGGCCGGGGAGCCGGTCCAACAGGGCGTCGTCGAGGACGGGGAGGGTGGCATTGGTCGAGGCGAGCACCGTGGCGCCGGCGAGCAGTTCGGCAGCCTCCTCCCCCGTCGGTGCGTCATGCCGTTGGAGGAAACGCACCCCATGCCGCACCCGCAGCGCCTTGACGCTGGCAGGCGGCAAGCTCGCCTCTCCGGCCCGGCTCAACACCGCGATCTGCGACATCGCACTCACCCTTCGTCGTTCGGCTGCGGGTCCCTCCCGCCGTTGTTCCCCCAGACGTGGGAACCCCGAATCAGGTTGTCGTGCTGGCGAAAATAGGCCCGGCGTGGGCTGCCTCGGAGGCAGCCCACGCCGGGCCTGGCGGGATCGTTATCGGTCGTTGACCTGATCAGCGGGGGTCGACGTCGCGTTCCTCGACCTGCACGGCCGTGTGCTCGGCGAGATCCGAGCGGCTGCCGACCGGAGCCGGGGCGTGCGCGGCCGGGGTGGCGTCCACGGCCGGCACGTCGTCGCCGCCGATGGAGATCGAGCGCCGCTTGGAGACCGTGACCGCGGCCAGGACGATCAGCAACGCCGCGCCGGCGATGCCGAACCGGGCCGCGTCGTTGGCGCCGCTGCCGATCGAGAGGGTGACGATCGCCGGGGCGATGAGCACCGAGACGAGGTTCATCACCTTGATGAGGGGGTTGATCGCCGGACCCGCGGTGTCCTTGAACGGGTCGCCCACGGTGTCGCCGATGACGGTCGCGGAGTGGGCGTCCGTGCCCTTGCCGCCGAAGCGGCCGTCCTCGACGATCTTCTTCGCGTTGTCCCAGGCGCCGCCGGAGTTGGCCAGGAAGACGGCCATCAGGGCACCGGCACCGATGGCGCCGGCGAGGAAGCCCGCCAAGGCCCCGACACCGAGGCCGAACCCGACCGCGATGGGCATCATCGCGGCCAGCAGCCCCGGGGTGGCGAGTTCGCGGAGGCTGTCGCGGGTGCAGATGTCGACGACCTTGCCGTATTCGGGCTTGGTCGTGCCCTCCATGATCCCGGGGATCTCGCGGAACTGGCGGCGCACCTCGAAAACGATCGCGCCGGCCGCCCGGGTGACAGCGTTGATCGCCAGGCCGGAGAAGAGGAACACGACCGCGGCACCGAGCAACAGACCCACGAGCGTGTTGGGGTTGGTCACCAGGGCGCTGGCGTTCTCGAGCCACCTGGAGGCCTCCTCCTGCGTGGTGTCACCGGGTTCGGTGATGCCGCGCACGGCGGTCTGCCACGAGTCGGTGTAGGACCCGAAGAGCGCTGTCGCCGCGAGCACGGCGGTGGCGATGGCGATGCCCTTGGTGATGGCCTTGGTCGTGTTGCCGACCGCGTCGAGTTCGGTGAGGATCTGCGCGCCCTCGCCGTCGACGTCGCCCGACATCTCGGCGATGCCCTGGGCGTTGTCGGAAACCGGGCCGAAGGTGTCCATCGCGACGATGACGCCGACGGTGGTCAGCAGGCCACAGCCGGCGAGCGCGACGAGGAAGAGCGCCAGGGCACTGGACCCGCCGCCGAGCAGGAAGGCGAGATAGACGGCGCCGCCGATGATCGCGGTGGTGTAGACGGCCGATTCGAGGCCGACACCGATGCCGGAGAGGACGACGGTCGCCGGGCCGGTCAGCGAGGTGCGGGCCACGTCATTGGTGGGCCGGTGCTCGGTGCCGGTGAAGTAGCCGGTCAGCCACAAGATGATGCCGGCGAGCACGATGCCGACGAGCACGGCGAGCAGCGCGGTGCGGCGCGGGTCGCCGTCGAGGGCCGCGACATCCTGCGCGGTCGAGCTGAGTTCGGCGAAGGTGTCGGGCAGGTACACGTAGGCGGCGATGGCGGTCAGGACCGCAGAGATCGCCGCGGCGATGTAGAAGCCACGGTTGATCGCCCGCAGGGCGTTCTCGCCGTGCCGGGCCTTGGTGATGAAGACACCGAGCAGCGCCGTGACGGCGCCGATCGCCGGCACGATGAGCGGGAAGACCAGGCCATAGGTGCCGAACGCGACCGACCCCAGGATGAGGGCGGCGACGAGGGTCACGGCATACGACTCGAAGAGGTCGGCGGCCATGCCGGCGCAGTCGCCGACGTTGTCGCCGACGTTGTCGGCGATGGTGGCGGCGTTGCGGGGGTCGTCCTCGGGGATACCGGCCTCGACCTTGCCGACGAGGTCGGCACCGACGTCGGCGGCCTTGGTGAAGATGCCGCCGCCGACCCGCATGAACATGGCGAGCAGGGCCGCACCGAAGCCGAAGCCTTCGAGGACCTTCGGGGCGTCGCCTTCGTAGAGCAGCACCACAATCGAGGCGCCGAGCAGACCGAGCCCGACGGTCGCCATACCCACCGTGCCACCGGTGCGGAAGGCGATCTTCATGCCCTCGTCGCGCTTGCTCTCCCGGGCCGCTTCGGCCACCCGGACGTTTGCCTTGACGGCCAGGCTCATGCCGAGGTAGCCGATCGCGGCGGAGAACAACGCACCGACCACGAAGAAGCCGGATCGGCCCCAGCGGACTGCGCTGGTGTCGGCCGGCAAGAAGAGCAGCAGGCCGAAGACGAGCACGACGAAGATGCCCAGGGTGCGGAACTGGCGACGCAGATAGGCTTGCGCGCCCTCCTCGACCGCGGCACCGATGGTCTGCATGTTCTCGGTGCCGGGGTCGTGCGCCAGCACCTGCGCGCGGAAGACCCAGCCCATGATCAGCGAGATGGCGGCAATCGCAGCCACCGCATACACCAGGTAAAGGTTGTTTCCAGTCAGTTCCAGTGCCGACTCAGCCGTCGGCAGCATGCCTAGGGGGCGCGTCATCCGCCATCCTCCTCGATGGGTTTTGTTCGTCAAAAGGCCCCGGGCGCGGCGGCGTCGCCGGCCCAGGACACGTTGAGGTCAGGCTATCGCCGTGTCGAGAAACACCTTGCGCGGTGTGTCCCTCGTCACGTCACGATTGGGGATCGAAGGATGCGACGGCACCCTCGACGTCTTCGTAGAGCGGCAGCACCCGCTCCAGTCCGGTCGCGAAGAAGATCTTGCGGAGCCGTTCGGTCGTCACCACGCAATGCAGCCCGCCACCGGCCATCCGGACGGCCTTGAGCCGACCCACGAGCACACCGAGTCCGGTCGAGTCCATGAAGGTGACCTCGCTGAGGTCTGCCACCAGCCGAGTGGCGCCGCCGGCGATGGCCTGGGTGAGTTCGTCGCGGAGGCTTCCCGCGCTCAGCGCATCGACGTCGCCGCTGACATGAACGACGACCACGTCGGAGTGGTTGTCCGAGGACACGGACAGCATTGTGGCTAGCACTTCCTTAGCTGGGAGTCTGGTGACCGCGTGGTCACCGCCGCGCTTACCGTAGACGACAGATGACATCAGCACCACACGACACCGCAGGTCACGCCCCTATCGCCCATTCGGGGCAGGCCCCCGTGGACATTTTGTCCACCCTCTCGGGTGTAGCGCCCCATGGGCCGCTTCTGCACGTCCGCTCCTTCCCGAGTCGGACCGGTGCGACGAGCGCAATGCCCGAGTGGATCAACCCGGCCCTGGCCGCCGCGTTGACCGGCGCCGGGATCGACGCGTTGTGGAGCCATCAGTCTCTTGCCGCGGAACTGGTGCGCGTCGGGCGGCATACGGTGCTCGCCACCGGCACGGCGTCCGGCAAGTCACTCGCGTACCTCCTGCCCGGGCTGACCGCCGTCCTCGACGGCACCCGGGCACCCAACGGCCGCGGGGCGACGATGCTCTACCTCGCGCCGACCAAGGCGCTCGCCGCCGACCAGGCCGACCACATCACGCGGCTCGCGCTGCCCGGCGTGCGGGCCGCCACCTATGACGGTGACACGGCGCCCGAGGAGCGGCGGTGGATCCGCGACCACGCCAACATCGTGCTGACCAACCCGGACCTGGTCCACCACTCTCTGCTGCCAGGGCACGCCGGCTGGGCCTCCTTCCTGAGGGCCCTGTCGATCGTGGTCATCGACGAATCGCACGCCTATCGCGGGATCTTCGGCTCGCACGTGGCGCTCGTGCTGCGCCGGCTGCGGCGAGTGCTGGAGCGCTATCGCAGTGCGCCCGTGTTCGTGTTCGCCTCGGCGACCGCGGGCGAGCCGGGGGCGCACGCGAGCGACTTGGTGGGCCTGCCGGTGGCCGAGGTCACCCACGACGGTTCGCCCCGTGGTGCGTTGACCTTTGCCCTGTGGGAGCCGCAGGAGTATGTCGACGAGCACGGCCGCCCGCACCGGCCGGCGGCCTCGACCGAGAGCGCCCGCCTTCTGTCCCGGCTCGTCGGCGGCGGCGTGCAGACGCTGGCGTTCGCCCGCTCGCGCGCCGGGGTCGAGGCGGTTGCGGCGGCGGCGAACCGGTCGCTCGCGGCGGCGGAGTCGTCGCATCGGGTCGCGGCCTATCGCGGCGGCTACCTGCCGGAGGAGCGGCGGGCGCTCGAACGGGACCTGCGCGCCGGGACTCTGCGGGGCCTGGCGGCGACCAATGCTCTCGAGCTGGGGATCGATATCCACGGCCTGGACGCGGTGGTCATGGCCGGGTGGCCCGGACGGTTGTCGTCGTTGTGGCAGCAAGCCGGACGAGCGGGGCGAGGCGGGTCCGCGGCGCTGGCCGTCCTCGTGGCCGCCGACGACCCGCTCGATGCCTATCTCATGAAGCATCCGGAGGCGATCTTCGGCGAACCGGTGGAACGGACCGTCGTCAACCCGGGAAACCCGCGCTTGCTGCCGCCCCACCTGATCGCGGCGGCGTACGAGCGGCGCATCACCGAGGCGGACGAGGGGGTCTTCGGGCCGGGGATGTGGCCGGCGCTCGACGAGCTCGTCGCCGCCGGACAGCTGCGCCGCCGCCCGGGCGGCTGGTTCTGGCCGCAGGACACCCGCCCGGACGCGGTCGGGTCGCTGCGCACGGCAGGCGAGGTGGTTGCCATCGTCGAAGGAGCAAGCGGGCGGATCATCGGCACGATCGACTCTGCCTCCGCCGACCTGCAGGTCCACCCGGGCGCAGTTCACGTGCACCAAGGACAGACGTATGTCGTGACCCACCTCGACCTGGAACGGGCGAGCGCGACCGTCGCCGCCGGGGACCCGGGCTGGTCGACGCAAGCGCAGTCGCGCTCGGAGTTCACCTTCGCGACCCCCGATGCGGCGCAGTTGTCGGGGAGCCTGACCGTATGCCGCGGACAAGTCACGGTGCATACCCAGGTCGTCTCCTTCATGCGGCGGCTGCCGGGCGGCGAGATCATCGGCCGGCACGAACTGGACCTGCCGGTGCGGGAGTTCGTGACGGAGGGGGTGTGGTGGATCCTGCCCGCCGACCTGGTGGGCGAGGCGTTGCCGGCCCAGGTCGTGCCCGGCGCGCTGCACGCCGCAGAGCATGCGGCGATCGGCATGCTCCCGCTCTTCGCCACGTGCGACCGGTGGGACATCGGCGGGGTGTCGAGCGCGTGCCACCCGGCGACGGGCGAACCGACGATCCTCGTCTATGACGGGTATGCCGGCGGCGCGGGCTATGCCGCCCGGGGGTTCGAGATCCTGCCGCAGTGGCTGAGTGCGACCCGCGCGTTGATCGCCGAGTGCCCGTGCCAGCGCGGCTGCCCCCGGTGCGTGGTGTCGCCGAAGTGCGGCAGCGGCAACGAGCCGTTGGACAAGCCCGGGGCGATCACCGTGCTCGACCTGGTGCTCGGCGAGTTGGCGCGCGGTCCGGGCTGAGCAGGCCCGGGTGAGAAGGCCCGGCTGAGCGCGCGGGATCCGCGGAGCGGGGTCCCGCCGGAGCCGGGTGGTGGTCCCCGGGCGGAGGGAGTCCCGCGTCCGTGACGTGAGTCGGGAGACGTGACTCGTCCGGACGCCAGGAGCCGGGAATCGCCCGCGCCCGGCTACCGTTGTGGGCACGGTCCTGCAACCGGTGGACCGACCGGCAGCACGCCGGGACACCAGTCGAACCCGGGCTCCTGGGTCGGCAGACACGAAGGAGTGCTCGATCCCAATGATCGTGCTCGGTTTGCTTTTCATCCTTCTCGCGGCCCTGGCTGGCACGTGGCTTTATCTGGCCCTGATGGACATGGTGGGCGATCACACCGTCGACTTCACCGCGCTCGGTGTCACCATCGGGTTCTCGCCGATGGCGTTGCTGCTCATCGGCTTCGGTCTGGCCTGCGCCCTGGGAATCGGCCTCTATCTGATCCGGGCCGGCATCAGCGCCGGTGCCCGCCGTCGTCGTGAGCGCAAGGAACTCGAGCGGGAGGCCGCCGAGAACCAGCGCGCCTCGGAAGCCGCCGCCGCCGAGCGCCTGCGCGCCGAACGTGCTGCTGCCGACGAGCGTGGCCGCAGCATCACCGACCCCGTCAACCGCACCGACTCGGTCAATCGCAATGACGCCGGCTGGACCCCCGGAGACGGCCGCCGCTGACCCGGCTGGACCCCCGGAGACGGCCGCCGCTGACCCGGCTGGACCCCCGGAGACGGCCGCCGCTGACCCGGCTGGACCCCCAGGGGCACTGCCGCCGAACCGGCTGGCCCCCCAGGGGCACTGCCGCCGAACCGGCTGGCCCCCCAGGGGGACTGCCGCCGCTGACCCGGGCCGGCCCCCCAGGGGGACTGCCGCCTGACCCTGCTGGTCCGCTGACCCGGCTGGCCGTCTCGGGGGCCCGCGCGTCTTCTCGACCCCCTTCCGGCCCCGTCCGCTTCGGTGGACGGGGCCGGAGGCCTGTCCGAGGCGCGGTCACCGTTGCCGGACCGGGCCGGCGCGAGCCGAGGTCGTGGTCGTGCGCATCCCGACGACCGGCAGGCGCGCGGTCACCCGCGCCGTGACGGTCGCCGCGCCCTCCGGCGTGATGTAACACCCGGTGGGCTGGGCCGCATTGGCCGTGACGAAGCCGGCGGCACGCCGGCACGATGTGGCGGCATCCAGCCCGGCCATGAAGTTCGACACCGCAGCGATCGCCCCGAGGTCGGCCGCTGCCCGCGCGCGCTGCTTGGCCTGCACCGCCGTCACCAGCCCAAGGGTGGCCGGCAGCAGGATGATCATCGCGGCCACCAGCACGATCGTCAGGATGGTGCCGGAACCCGCCTCGTGGTGCCTGCTGGGGGCTGGCGCCGGCCTCCGGGGGCTGGGCGACCATCGGGCGGTCATGGCCGCAGCTCCCGGGGGGCGACGGATCGGGCGACGGCAGCCACATCCCAGCCCAGGCGGGCGAAGGGCGCTCGCTCGGGCGCCCGGACGGTGACGACGACCGACCCGCCGTCGCCGGTGACGCTGACCACCGACCCATCCGGCGCCTGGTCCTTGGCGGCGGCGATGACGTGCGAGACCGGCTCGGACCGGGCGGCCAGCCGGGCTCCGACCCGGCTGGCCTCCGAGACCCGGATGTGGTCGAGGCCGGTGGCGATCGCGGTCAGCGTGAGCAGCAGGAGGAGGGCGAACACGATCATCCCGAACGCCAATTCGATCGTCACCAGACCCGACTCTCGTCGAACCAGCCGGTCACGGGCTGCGCCGGCGCCAGGGTGACGGTGCCCGCCGCGCCCCGCGGCCGGCGCCCAAGCCACCGTGGGTCTGCAGCACGACGGACTCATCTCGTCAGGCCTTGCCGCCGAAGGCGTTCTTGATCAGCTTCCCGATCTCCGCGACGCCGAACGAGCTGAGGATCCCCAGGGCGGTAACGGCGAAGGCGCAGACCATGAGGGTGACCAGCGCCCACTCGATGGTGGTCAGACCCTCCTGGTCGTTCTTGGCCGTGGCCCGGTCCAGCAGCGTGGCCTTGGTGGCGGTGAAACGTGCAGCGAGCTTGTGCGACATGTGCTGTTCCTTTCGGAAGGTGACCGGCCCCGCGCCGGTCGATGCCTCTACTTTTCTGTGCCCGAAAGGCCGCCGCCAGAGGCGCGAAAAACCCTGTGGATCAACGAAAGTTGGCGTACCGCTTGTGGAAAACCGGCCCTGTCCGCGGCCCCGAGGAACGACCTTCTGGACAAGACCAGCAGCGTCGGATTCGAGTGCTGAGTGCCTATACGGTTCCGGGCCGAAAGCGTGCCGACAGCCACCACTCGACTGCGCCTGCGGCGTTGGCTCGTTCAGAACAGGCCACCGCGGGGGACGAGAGCAATGACGAGCGGGATGACCGTGGTCAGCGCGAACGCGGGCAGGAAGAAGACCACGAGCGGGATGAGGAGGAAGGTCTCGGCCCGACCGGCCGCCGCCTGCAGGCGCGACTTCTCCGACTCGGCCAGCCGCTGCCCGGCGGCCTTGACACTCGCGGCCGGCGCGGCGCCATGCTCCAGCGACAGCGCGAGGGCGGCGGAGATCGGCTCCCAGGAGACATCGGCATACGACCACGCGGTGCGATGCCCCAGGCCCCAGCGATAGCCGGCCACGACGCGCCGCAACTCGGTGCGGATCCGATGCGGCGAGACGACGGCGACCTGTTCGATGCTCTCGACGATTCCGGCGCCGGAGCTCAGGGCGAGCTGCAGCATCAGCGCGGCATCGGCGACGTCGTCGAGTGTCGCGTCGGGCAATCCCTCTTCGGCACTGATCTTCTTGGGCTGCAAGGCTTTACGGAGCAGCCGCTTCGACATCACGGCTCCGGAGGCCGCCAGGGACAGCCCGACCACCAGCGCGACCCCGGCCGGGAAGGAGCCGTAGAGTTCACCCGGAGGGACGCCGACGAGCAGGCCGATCGGAACTCCCGCCAGGGGCAGGGCCAGCATCAGCATCATGGACGAGGTCGTGCCCGCGGTGACGGCCGAGAGCCGCTCCTTTGCCGCGCGCTTCTCACGCAGTTGCGCAACCGACCACATGACCGCCGGGTGGAGTGCGGATCCGCTGGCCTCGGTCAGGGTCCAGGCCCCGGCCACGACCCGCAGTTCGGGGATCTGGTCGCTGTGCCGGGCCCAGGCGGGGCCTCCCGGCGCGCCACGGTGCAGGGCGCGCTGCACCTCGGCCAGCACCGAGCCGATCGCGTCGTCCTGCTCGGCGGCGGAGTCGCGGCGCTGCTGCACGGCGACGTCCACAGCCTGCACCGGGGTGAGGCCGGCCTGCAGGCACAGGGCGACCGACTCAAGCACTGCCGCAAGGGAATCCACGCGTGTGTCGGATGTCGCCGCCTCCCGGCGCCGGCGCATCCCGCGGCGGCGGGGCCACACGGCATACCCGCCGAGCAGCAGCAACAAGGCAGCGAGGATCCGGCCCACGGCTCACAGATCCTCGATGGCGGTGATCCGGCGGCCGACGGGCGTACGGGCCACGTGCACAACGGTTTTCAGGGCCGTAGCGACCTGTGCGCGAACGGCGGCGGGCGACATCCCGGCGAGCGCCCCCAGCGCTTCGAGCCGGGCCGGAACGTCGGCCGGTTTGTTGGCATGCATCGTCGCGCACCCGCCTTCGTGGCCGGTGTTCAACGCCTGCAACAGTTCTCGGACCTCGGCGCCCCGGACCTCGCCGACGACGACCCGGTCGGGGCGCATACGCAGCGCCTGACGCACCAGATCGACGAGCGTGACCGATCCCTGGCCCTCGACATTGGGCGGGCGCGCCTGCAGGCGCACGACGTGACCGCTGTTGAGGGGAATCTCCAGGACGTCCTCGACCACCAGGATCCGGTCACTGGGGTCGACTTCGCCGAGCAACGCCGCGAGCAGGGTCGTCTTGCCCGCCCCGGTGCCACCCGTGACGACGAAGGCGTCGCGGTTGGCGATCATGGCGCGCAGCCGGGCACCCTGGTCCGGGGTGCACATCTCCACCCGCTCCAGGTCGGTCAGCCGCACGGCGTCGCGCCGCAACATCCGCAGGCTGATGCACGTGCCACCCGAGGAGAGCGGCGGCAGGATCGCGTGCAACCGGACGGCGCCGGGCAGCAGGCCGTCCACCCACGGCTGCGCGTCGTCGAGCCGTCGGCCCGCCACGCCGGCGAGGCGAACGGCGAAACGGCGCACGTGTTCGGGCGACTCGAAATCGTGCTCGGGCACCCGTTCCAGGCCGGCGCCGCGGTCGGCCCACGTCTGCGCGTCACCGTTGACCAGGATGTCGGTCACTCCCGCCGCGCGGGCCAGGCCGGCCAGTGGGCCCAGGCCGGCCAATTCGGCTTCGAGCACGGCCTCGGTGCGGGTGACGCCGCGAGCGCCCAGCCGTTCGGCGGCCGTGTCCACGACAGCGCGGATGCTGCGCCGGTCGGGCACCCGGCCGGCCCGGACCGCGGCATCGATCCCGTCGTCGAAACGCATCACGCCCGGCCCGTCGCCACCCGCCGCCGACCGCGCGGCACCCGATCAGCGCGACCGGTGCGTGCCTGCTCGGCCTGCACCACCGCCCCGACGATGTTGCGCGCCAGCCGGGCGAGCGGTCCGCGGCCGGCACCCGGCATACCACCCCGCCGCTCGGCCACGGCGACCCGCCGATCGTCGACCACCTCGCCGAGCAGGGGCAGCCCGAGACCTGCAGCAGCGGCCTCGGCCAGCTTGCGCCGGCCACGACGGGACCGGGTGACGACGCCGGCCAACTGCTCGGCGTCGAACTGCGCAAGCCATGCCTGCGCATCGGCGATGCCGCGAGCGGTGAGCGGGAGCAGATAGAGACTCGCGCCCTGCCCCGGCCGCAGCTGCCGGCCCCAATCGACGACGACGAGATCGCAGGAGCGCTCCAGGCCGTCGAGAACGGCGTCGAAAGCGGTGGGCGGCACCGGTTCCGGGCTCAGCGCAGTCAGGGTGGAACTGACCCGGCCACCCGACAACACCGCGCAGCCGTCCGCCTGCGGAAGCCGTTCGCGCAGCCGCGAGCCATCGACCACCCCGTCGACCTCGGCGAGTTCGGCCCAGCGGTGGCCGGGCAGGTGCTCCACCCCTGTCGTGACCTGCAGGCCGCCGCAGACCGGGTCGCCGTCGACGACGACGGCCGTGCCCCCGAGCGCCGCCGCCTGCACCCCCAGCGCGGCCGCCAATGTCGAGCAGCCGGCGCCGCCGGACCCACTCACCACCCCAAGAATCGTCATGCCCCTCAGCGTGCCGACAACCGGCCGATCGGGCTACCGACACCCAGCGAGGCTGTGGATAACTTCGTCAGCCCGGCTGCGTGGGTGTCGCCGAAAAACGGCCCGCGAGAACTGCATCGGCGATCTCGCCGCCCTCCCGCGCACCCGCCACGACGGCGTCGGCGCAGTGGTCGATCCACAGCATCAGGCCCGCGAGGGAGCCCGAACCGTATGCCTGTAAGGCTCCGTGATAGGCGACACCCCCCTGGGCGCCGTGGCCGGCTTCCGGGACCACCACCCCCGTGGGGTCAAGTCCGCACGCCTGCAGCAGAACGCGATTCAGCGCCCGGGCGACAAGACCGTTGCCGCGGGCGAACGGGCGGGCATGGACGATCTCAGCGTGCGCGATGGCGACCACGAGCAGGGTGGGCAGGTCATCGGCTGCGATGACGTCATCGAGCGCGAACAGCCGGGCGGCCGCTTCGGCGGCATCCGGGGCCGGCCCCAGGAGGGAGAACTCCGCGCACTCGGCGCTCGTCCGCGGCCGGCCGAGGTCGCCGCTGTCCACCAGGTGAGAGGCAGCGGCGAGGTGGAGCCGGGCGTATGCCTGTCGCGGAGCCGAACGCACCGACGCCACCAGACCCTCCGTCGCCGCCGTCGCCGCGATCGCCCCGTGCAGCACCCGCTCTGCGGGGTCCGGGTCGGGCGACGGTTCGCGGGCCCCGCGCATCAGGTCCCGGACGATCTCGATGCTGCTGCGCGCGCCGTCCAGTTCGCCGCTGGCCCACGCTCCCCGCACGCGCGATTCGGCTGCCGCCTCCGGTATGCGGCGGCGCAGCGCCTGGTGCCAGCGCAACTGCGTGCACGCCTCCCGCGCCCGGTCCGACGCCGCGGTGACCCGCTCGTCAGCGGCGAGGGACTGGAGAGCGGCGAGCGCATCGGACACCCCGGCACCCTATGCGGTGGGCGGGCGTACGCCGCATTTATCTCGTCCCACGAAAAGTTGTCGGCGCCACATGCGGCGTTGCTGTTGCATGATCCGCCAATTTGCCCAAGGATTGAGGCAGGTCGCTCCCTTCGGGTTGAGCAACCTGCGTGTGGTGCCTACCCCCCGAGGGCATCGCCCGCAGCGGCCCCGGCTGTTCCCCCCCAGCCGGGGCCGCACCGTTCCCCGCACCGTTCCCGGCCGGGGCCGCCCGGCGGCACCCGCACCCCGCACCTGTTCCCCCCAGCCGGGGCCGCACCGTTCCCCGCCGGGGCCGCCCGGCGGCACCCGCACCCCGCACCTGTTCCCCCCAGCCGG